>Ga0209097_10002850_pt1 | contig 13663 bp, 10 predicted proteins | sample AD_UKC052_MetaG_FD_184419 | JGI IMG/M metagenome (GOLD analysis project Ga0209097, IMG submission 184419) | Active sludge microbial communities of municipal wastewater-treating anaerobic digesters from USA - AD_UKC052_MetaG (SPAdes) (version 2) | ecosystem: Engineered > Bioreactor > Anaerobic >... | reverse complement strand
AGTGCAAAGACTCAATTCAGGCTTTTGGTTATTTACCCTTACACGCGAGGGGGGGCTTCCGGTTTACTCCATGGCCGGATTAGAGCAAAAAGGCCTTCAATGGCAATTAACTTTTGCCAACGATACCGAAAGAATCGCCGTTGAGATTCCATTTATCATGGGCGATTCTTTAAATTTTACGATGCCCCTTTTTGAAACATCCTTTCAACTGAAGGTTGCCAATGAAGGCAAACTGAAGGGCATTATGACCAAAGGAACCTCTACAGGACCACAGGTGTGGCAGGTGGAAGCGACTGAAGGAGCCATGGCAAGAATTCCGCAGGCCATAGGAAAGGAGGTATTCAATATCAGTGGCAGGTGGGCGGTTGAGTTTCAACGGCCCGATGGCAGTTGGCGGCAGGCAGTTGCCGAATGGAACCAACGGGGAAATAAAGTTAAGGGTACCATTATTAATCCAAGCGGCGATTATCGTTTTCTTGAAGGGGCGGTATGGAACAATCAGTTGTACGTTACCGCATTTGACGGCGCGCATATTTATGCTTTTCAGGCAACCATTACCAACGATTCAACCATTGAAAGAGGAATCTTTTTTTCGGGGAAAGCACCCGGCGATGCTTTTAGGATGAGGAGAGACCCTGAAGCCACCTTACCCGAACTTGCCCCTGTTTCGGGTATGAAGCCGGGAGAAAATACCCTTTCTTTCCGCTTTCCCGATACGGACAGCAACTTTGTTTCGCCTGCCGATGCGCGGTTTAAAAACAAAGTGACTGTGGTACAACTCATGGGCAGTTGGTGCCCCAATTGCATGGATGAAACCAAATTCCTGAGCGATTTTTATAATGGGCAAAAAAAGAAGGAGGTGGAAATCGTTTCGCTCGCGTATGAACTCAGTACCGATTTTTACCGTTCTTCGCTCAGCCTCCGAAAATTTAAAGACCGTTTTGGGGTGCAATACCCGATGCTGATAACCGGTGCCCGCAGCGCCGATGCCGACAAGGCAGCCAAAACGCTTCCTCAGCTTACAGATATCAAATATTTTCCCACCACCATTTTTATAGATAAAAAAGGAAAAGTGCGCAAAGTGCACAACGGCTTTTACGGTCCCGGTGCGCAGGATTACCATGAGGCGTACAAAAAGGAGTTCTTCGAAACAATTGAGGAACTGAAAAATGAATAGCCGGATTGGCTGGTAAAGGGCAAATCGCTTATTTTCAGGTTATTCCGCATAACTAAATTTCTGTTTCTCATGTCAAAAGTTATTATTACAGGATCTACCGGAATGGTGGGAAGAGGCGTACTGCTCGAATGCCTCGAACATCCCCTTATTGAAAAAGTACTGGTGATAAACAGGAGCCACCTTGACCTGAAGCATCCCAAACTGGAAGAAATTCTGTTGGCCGATTTTACCAGGATTGGAGAAATCAAAAGCCAAATCGGGATTTACGACGCCTGCTTTCATTGCATGGGCGTTTCATCTGTAGGCATGAGTGAAGCAGACTTTTCAAAACTCACTTACGATGTTACCCAAGCACTTTCAGCGGTTTTGTTCGCCATAAATCCCGGTATGGTATTTAACTATGTTTCCGGAACAGGAACCGACAGCACTGAAAAGGGCGGCACCATGTGGGCAAGGGTGAAAGGAAAAACGGAGAATTTAATATTGAATAAAGGATTTAAAGATGCCTATGCTTTTCGTCCGGGATTAATCATTCCCGAAAAAGGAATCAAATCCAAGACCGGGTTATACAATTTCTTTTATGTAATCCTCGGACCTTTTTTCCCACTCCTGAAAAAATCGAAAAATATTACCACAACAACCAAAGTTGGTTTGGCCATGATTAATAGTTTACGGTTTCCACAAGCGAATAAGTTTTTGGAGAATAAGGACATTAATGAACTTGCGGAAAAATGAATGGATTCCGGTGCGTGGAGGCACCCACCGGGGCTGAATGGATTCCGGTGCGTGGAGGCGCACACCGGGGCTTCGGAATACTTGAATATCCAGGAGGTTTGTATTTTTACTGCCTTCTTACCGAACTTACCGCCCCAGCCTACCGGCAGGCAGGTTCCCGGCATAAAAACCTCTTTAAATTTTTACATCACACCATGTATTCAAAACAATTCGGCGGTAAAGTCACCAAAAAGCTAACAGAACAATATCAGCAATCTGCAAACTGGAAAAACGGTAAGTTCCAAAACCTGGAAGAAACCAGTCTTCACATCAGCCTAAGCAAAATGCCGGGTATCATTTACAGGCAATTTTCGGGGAAGCTTAAACGGGAACCAGCCAAACCGTTACCTATAAGGGCTTTGGATAAAAAGGCCTTTCTTGAGGAAAGCAAATTACCCAAAATGGTTTGGTACGGGCATTCAGTGCTTTTGTTGCGCCTCAATGGTCAAACGCTTTTAATTGACCCGATGCTTGGTCCCAGCGCTTCACCCATTGGGCCGGTAACTACAAGGCGATTTTCGACCAATACCCTCGACCTGGTTGACGATTTTCCGGAGATTGATTTACTCCTTTTAACCCACGATCATTACGATCACCTTGACTACGACAGCATCCAAAAACTAAAAAGCAAAATCAAAAAATATTTTGTAGCCCTTGGGGTAAAAAGACATTTGGTTCGTTGGGGCATCGAATCTGATCTGATCACTGAATTTGACTGGTGGGATCAAACCGATTTTCACGGAATCCATATCAGTTTTACACCTTCGCGGCATTTTTCGGGAAGAGGCCTAACCGACAGATCAAAATCATTGTGGGGCGGTTGGGTTTTTAAAACCGCGGATCATAACCTTTGGTTCAGTGGCGATGGCGGCTACGGCGAACATTTTAAGGAGATTGGAAAAAGACTTGGCCCATTTGATTTTGGCTGGATGGAATGCGGGCAATACAATGAGCACTGGCACCAGATTCATATGTACCCCGAGGAATGTATTCAGGCGGCCTTGGACGCAAAAGCTACTACCATTATGCCTGTGCATTGGGCAGGATTCACCCTGGCACCGCATCACTGGAAGGAACCGGTTGAGCGGTTTGTGGCAGCGGCAAAAAGGGCAAACGTAGCCTATTCCGTTCCGGGCCTGGGAGAACTCGTGGATTTGGAAACGGTGAAAGAAAGAGAGTGGTGGAAGGAAGTTGGGTAGCATACATTTTTGTGACTTATGCCGGCAAGACTTTATTCCCTAAAAAATAGAAAGCAACAACACAATCATGCAACTTCCGCTTACCACACCCATTCTTTGCCATTTAGGCTTCACTATTCTATTTCTTTCAGGATACGCATCTCTTGCCCAACGCATTACCAACCCCGATTCGCTTTCAAAAAACTCATTTGGCTGGAACCAGGAAGAGAAGGAATTTGGTTTTTCGCATTTTGATAAAGTTTACGAAGCCCGCGTAGTGCCGAACGGTCGCAAGGTGCATGTATTGAAACAGGGCATTCCCATAGCCTCATTTACCAAAGGCGGACAAAAGGAAACAGCGTTGGAAACTTTTATAACCGAACAAAAAGTGGCAGGGCTCCTCCTATTACACCATGGAAAAATCCGGCTCGAACGTTATGCCCTTGGTTTTAATGATGGAGGCCGATGGTCTTCCTTTTCTATTGCAAAGTCGGTAACAAGCACCCTTGTTGGCGCGGCTATAAAAGACGGTTACATAAAAAGTGTGGATGAATACCTTACCAACTACATACCCGCTTTAAAAGGCAGCGCTTACGATAGTGTTACCATCCGCCACCTGCTTACCATGACGACCGGTGTAAGATGGACCGAAACATATACCGACCCGAATGCTGATATTATAAAGTTTTACAACCAACCTGTTGAGCCCGGTATGGATGCAACCGTGAGCTACATGCGGGGCTTGCCACGCGAAGCCGTGCCTGGTAAAAAATGGGTGTATAAAACAGGTGAAACCCACCTGCTGGGTGTATTGGTAAGTGCTGCCACGGGGCAAACCTTATCAAAATACCTTTCATCTAAAATATGGGAGCCCTTAGGAATGGAACAAAAAGCTACCTGGATTCTGGACCGTACCAACCAGGAACTGGCAGGCTGCTGTCTCCAAATGCCACTCCGCGATTTCGGAAGATTCGGGCAATTTATACTCGATGGGGCACGTATCAATGACAAATCAATTGTTCCTGATGGTTGGTTGCAGGCAGCTACCCAAACCCAGGTAAAATTGATGCAAAATTTGGGCTATGGATACCAATGGTGGACAGTGGGCGATGGTTGTTTCCGTGCATTGGGCATTTACGGCCAAATGATCCATATTGATCCTGCCCGGCAAATAGTGGTTGTGATAAACAGCGCATGGCCCGAAGCGGAGAGTTTCAGGCGGCAAATGGTGGTTGATAATTTTTTGAAATTGATTGTTGGGGAAATGGATAAAGAGGGGAAGTGATTTTTTAGGGTAAGGTGCGTGGTGACTCGCACCATGACGGAATTATTCGCCACCACCCAAATGAATCATTTTGCCCATCATAAAATCCTGGTCAATATTATTTTTATGGTCAAAGTTGAGTCAGGAGATACATTGGGCGGGTATGATTTACGCTTTACCAGGTCAGGAGTGGCAATAAGAAACCGTATTTCCCCTTCCTGCATGCCCCTTAACCCTTCGTCAACTGCTGTAGTAGCCTGATTTCCGCCAATCAATACTTTCACAGGGTTCCCTGAATTTTCATTGGAGTATAATACGGTGCCGTCAACATACGAAGTGGTTTCTCGAATCAATACTTCCTGGCCAACTTTCGCAGTTGGTCCGCTACCCTTTTGTAGAATTTTATATTTCAACCCAGTTTCGGTTGTTATAAATCCATCAAATGAATTGGATGCTGACTGTCCTTTTTGACCAACGCAACTTATAAGACAATATGCACTCAAAAGAATTGTGAAAATTCGCATTTCCTTTATTTTTTTTTGAAAATGGATGAAATGGTGCGGGCGAACCCGCACCATTGTAAATTTTGATTTGTGTGTATTAATGGTACGAGGGGAATCGAACCATGGCGTGGGTACAAAGGGTTCCGCTCAACGGCGAAGGAATTGGAATAAATTTTAGCTACTAAGACACGAAGGCTCAAAGAAACACAAATTAAACCCTTAGATAACCTTCGTGTCTTAGTGCCTTTGTGGCAAAAACCCTGCCAATTGCCACCATAACGCAAAGGCTCAAAGTAGCACAAAGAAAAGCCTTCGTTAACCTTCTTGTCTTGGTGGCTTTGTGGCAAAAAGCGGGAAAACCATAGGGCTCCTCAGCATCCATCCGTCAAACCATCCCTTGTAACATTAAAAAAGGTATCCCTTCCATCAAAGCGATAAAGTCCGCCGCCGCCGCCAATCCAAAGCCTTCCCTTGCTGTCTTCGTAAATGGTTTGAACCGCCTTTATACCCAAACCTTCCTTTTCGCCAAAATTGGTAAGATTTTCCCCATCAAAGCGGTACACCCCAAAACCTTCTGAGCTAAACCAGATATTGCCCTTTTTATCCTCATAAATATTCCAAACTTCGTTGTTGCCAATACCATTTCCTTCGTTGAAACTGGTAAAGGAAGCTCCTTCAAAACGGCTTAAACCGCCAAACATTGAACCAAACCAAATAATTCCTTTACTGTCCTTTAATATGCAACTGATATTATTATCACAAAGGCCATCCTCTGTGGTGAAATTGGTAAACGATTGACCGTCAAAACGATAGGCGCCATTCCCGTCTGTTCCAAACCAAAGATTGCCCGATTTATCTTCTGTAATAGCACAAACCCTGCCAAGGGCAAGCGATCCTTTGGGATGCTCTAATTTAGTGGCAGGAAGCTGAAAAGAGGCAAATTTTGCTCCATCGAAACGGCAGAGTCCCTTTAAAGTGCCAGCCCAAATGGTACCCTTGCTATCCTGGTACAGGCTCCAAACCCAATTATCCGATAACCCATCATTTATGGTAAATCTGGTAATGGATTTTCCCTGCCAGTTGTCGTCTTTTGTTCCTGCATTAAATCTTGAAACACCTCCATCAGTGGCACACCATATATTTCCACTTTTGTCTTCCATAATGGCGGTAATCTGTCCGCCACTCAACCCATTGTAGGTAGCATAGTAGAAAAGCTGCTTACCATCAAATCTGCCAACCCCTTCGCCATTGGTGCCAAACCATAGATTGCCACCTTTATCTTCAAATATCCTGCGCACATACTCCCCTATTTGTGGGGCCGGGTACAACCATTTCTGGTAGTTTAATCCAAAAATATGTTGATACTGAGCGGGAATAATTGGCTTTGAATATTTTACCTGCACAGAATCCTGCCGGGAAATCATACTGGCCTGATCCGTAAGCACATAATCCTGCAGGGGAATTATATTATCCTGCCCAATACAGGATGAAAACAGCACCATGGAAAACCCAAGGAGGCTGGATACAAATTGTTGTTTCATAGTAATGATTTTTAAATTTCCATAAAACTATCATCATGGGTTGGAAAGTGGGGTTAACCAATGTAAATTAGTGTAAATAGAAGGTAAAACCTTACGAATGAACCAATTATCAGGTAGGTTTGCAATATGGCATACAGGCAATTTTTCAGGTTCATGTTTATGCTTGCAGCATTGCTTGCATATTCGCGGGTGGGTACCACACAAAAAAACGCGCAGGAAAACGTGCAGGAGCAACATACCATGGTTGCCCTCCGAATGATTGGCCATCAAATGCTGCTGCGCTCCGGCGACAAGTCTTCGCTGGTATTACCAGTTGAAAAGGATGGTTACCGGTATAAAATCACCTTTCAATCCCCTTTTCAGTTTTCGCCTGATGATTTGGTTGGATTGATTGACAGTATTGTAAAACAATCTGCAATTGCCGAAAGATATCTTGTAGAAGTGGAAGCCTGTGCATCACAAAAAATAGTGGTTTACAGCTATGAAATGGGTATTTCATCTAAATCTGACATGGTCCCCTGCTCCGGCAGGGTTCAGCCCAAATCCTGCTACACGCTTTTTTTCACCATATTAGAGCCGGGAAATCAGGTGCTTCCCCTGCAATCCTCAAAAACAAAACTTACAGGTTCTTTTTCCGAAACCCCGGGTAATATCAACTTTTTTACGTTGGTTTTGCCAATAGCAGTGTTGATTCTGATAACTATTTTGTTTTTCAGGAAAAAGAAAAATAGCGCCCTGCCCACCGAAAACCCAGAGTTAATTTCTATTGGGGCCTATCAGTTTGACAAAAGAAACATGACACTTTCCACCAACCAGGAAACCGTTGAGTTAACAGGCAAAGAAGCTGACCTGCTTTTTCTGATGCATAACTCCGCCAATATTACCATTGAGCGGGAGGTAATATTGAACGCGGTTTGGGGCGACGAAGGCGATTATGCCGGCCGTACCCTTGATGTGTTTATCTCCAAACTCCGCAAAAAGCTGGAAGCTGATGAAAGCCTGAAAATTGTGAATATCCGGGGGGTGGGTTATAAGCTGATTGTGAATGCGTGAGGGGATTTACGCCCTGCGACCTTACAGGTCTTTACAACATAAATATGGCTCCTTATTTACCCATCCATTTTTTAAACTCAGAAACTTTTTCACGGCTCACGAGGGCTTCTTTATCTACAGCTGGTTTTAAACCAAGAATCAACCGATTTCCAAAATAATCATCTATTCTTTCTATGCTGTTTACAGATACGTAGAAGGATCGGCTGGTGCGGAAATACTTTTGTGGATCCAGCATTTCTTCCAGCTCATCCATAGTATAATCCACAACAAACTTTTTGTTATTCGTTGTTTTAAAAAAGTTCAGGCGTCCATCACTGTAGAAATAAGCTATATCATCTATTTCAATACTCACCAATTTTTGCCCATGCTTTACTAAAAAACGTTTACGAAATTCTTTGGGCTGTAATTTTTGTTGTAACTCTTTTACAAGGCTGTCTAAATTAAAATCGGTTTTGGGGGCTGCATATGTTTTCTTAAACTTGTCTAAAGCTGTTTGTAACTCATCTTTCTGAATTGGTTTCAGCAAGTAATCTACACTGTTTACTTTAAATGCCTTGAGGGCAAACTCATCATAAGAAGTAGTAAAGATCACCGGGCTTTTCACTTCGGTAAGATTAAAAATTTCAAAACTCTGTCCGTCTGCAAGTTCAATATCCATCAGTATTAAATCAGGCTGTGGGTTTTGCTCCAGCCATTCTACACTACTTTTAATACTGTCGGCAATCCCTACCACTTCTGCCGAAGCATCTACAGCGGCTAATGTTTTTTGCAATTTCTTTACGGCCAGTTCCTCGTCTTCAATAATCAGTACTTTCATGTGTTCATTTTTAGTGCGCCCCGAGGTGTCGGGGCTAATTTTTAATTGTCACATGGAATCCCCAAATGATCATCGAAGCTGCTTGCCTGCTCAATGGGCAGGGGTGTGCGACAGCTCGTGGGGATTTCATATGTTCATTTTTTGTGCGCCCCGAAGTGTCGGGGCTGGTTTTAATTGTCACATGGAATCCCCAATAATCATTGGTGTTGGGGGTGAACCTTCCAGGGGGCATTTCATGTTGCACAATTTAGTTTAGTAATACAAATGTTGATTATTCTATTAAGTTACGCATGGATTTTATAAAAAAACGCCGATATTGAATGAATTGTCTAAATATTATATGAGTTGTTATTTAAGCTGATGAACTGCATGCTGTATTATCCCATATTTATACCCTGTAATATATCTTTACTGTCTGCAGGACCCTTCCAAATAAGAGGCAGCACTACTGTAAAGTTCTTTTCATTTACCATTACCTCAAAACCGGGCTTCTTCAGCAGGGCATATTTCGCCTTAATATTATCCAGCCCCACTTTATTGCTGGCCGCTTTTACCGTTTTATGCTGCATGTTATTGTTAACAACTAATTTATTACCGGCAGTAGTAAAAATATCTATCACTAAAGGTTTGCTTTTTGAAAGGGCATTGTGCTTTACCACATTTTCAACCAGCAATTGTAAAGTAAGCGATGGCAGCAGGTATGTGTTATAACGCTTATCAATTTCAATATTCAATTGCACCGCATCACCATGCCGGGTTTGCAGCAACTGGTAATAGGATTGTATGAACTTAATTTCATTCTCCAGCGTACTAACACCCTCTTGATTATTGCGAAGAAGATAGCGGTAAACTTTGCTAAGTTCATCTAAAAATTGCTCTGCTTTTTGCTTATCTACCGTAATCAAAGATGAAAGTGTATTTAAGCAATTAAACAAAAAATGAGGGTTTACCTGGTTCTTTAATGCATCAAATTCTGTTTGGAGCGAAAGCTCCAGTAGGGTTTCTTTTTCTGCAGTTGTTTCTTTAAGTTTTGTAAAAATATAATCTGCTTCATATAAAGTCTCAAAAATCATATTGACTGCAAAACCTACAAAAAGACCTTTTAGCAGGTCCAATTTCAGTAAATTGTAACCAAGAATATGAAAATAATCATATAATAGAAAGATGAGCAGGACGCTGGGCGTCATTATAAAAAGAAACATCAGTACTTTCCATATGATGCGGCTGCGGGTGTGATGCAGTTCCGGAAAACGTAATTGAATATTATGGGCGTACTGAACATGCGAAAACCAGGAAGCAATACCAATTACAAAAATTAGCGGATAAGAAATGAACCACACTTCACTGTCTGTCCAGAAACGTTCTTTAAATAAAATAAGATTCAGTACCAAATCTATTAAGGGCATAGAAAATAAAAAAGAGTACAATTCCAAACGGGGTGGCTTTATAATTTTCATACAACAGCCTCCTTTTGTTCATTTAATAAAGGAAGACGAATGATGCGTTTTGCGATTGTATCCTCTATTGTCGCTCCCTTTTCAGTAAGCAGGCTATATTTACTTAAAAGATTATCCAGCCCAGCCTCTATATCAGCATTAGATGTTATTCTCTTCAACTGAATATTATTCGATACAATAAGTTCATCTGCACCCGTTGTAATGGAAACAACCAGCGGTGCTGTTTTGCTTATTGTATTTTGAGAAAATGCATTTTCAATAATTGTTTGCAGGGCTAATGGGGGCAGCCACTTTGTTTTATATTCATTTGCCACATCCACTTTTATTTGCAAACCGGTTCCATATCTTGCGTTCAGCAGATGGTGGTACGATTCAAGAAATTTCAACTCTTCTTCCAGCCTTACTAATATATCGCTTTCGTTCCGAAGCAGGTATCGGTAAACTTTGCTCATCTCATCCAGAAACTTTTCTGCTTTATCCTCATCTTCCATAATAAGACTTGAAAGAGAGTTTAAACTGTTGAATAAAAAATGCGGATTTACCTGGCTGCGTAAACCCTGCAGTCGGCTGCGTTGATAAATGGCTCTTAGTTGTTCTGTTTCATCACGGTTTTGTTTCCATGCCTGGTAGCGGGAAATACCTTCATGCAAAAATGCAAGGAAAATATTACTTATACCCAATGCACAAAAACTCCATACAAAGGTTTCATCGCTGCCTTCAAATCTGAAATAAGGTATTGCTTCATAAAACCGGAACAGCAGCCACAAAACCAAGGCACTCAAAAGCAATGCAAATGAAATGATAGTGCCCAGCCTTACACCCACCTGCTCTTCTTTGAAGAAACGTTTTTTCATAAAAACGGCAAGACTTCCAATGCCAGTAAAAAAAATGGTAAAGACAATAACTGTTACGGCAGATATGGCCATAAAGTAAAGTAAACTACTGATATATTGAGTACCAAAAATGATGAAATTCATACAGAGGGTATAGGGGAGCACAATGGTAATAAATACCAATTGGTCCTTACCTGAATATTGTGGAATTGTTGCCCTCATGTTTAATATGCAAAGTAGATAATTTTTTTGTTTGAGTATAGCGCCAACGTTAAATTAGGCAGAGAATCGTATGAATTGAGCAAATCGCTGTATGAATTGAAGAGGGTTAATACAATTGAATACTGAACTTTAACACGGTAACACTTTTATATACCTCCAAATCCATCGTTGCATGAATGGCGTTTAGCCGTTTTTTAAATTCCTGCCCATTTAGAAAAAAATTGAGCTGTTGTACGTCACTTCCATTATTCTTGCATTCAATAATGTAAAGCAACTTTTGTTTTTCCATACGCAAATGAATATTACAATTTCTTGCACCCGCTTTTAGCAAAACGCTGATTCCTTCTTTAAACATTATAATTGCCTCGTAACGAAGGTGCATATTTACCTTTAGCAATTTTACCTTTTCTTCTACCAACATTTCTATATTAATTCCGTAACGGTTGTTTACCGAATCGATAAATTCCTGCATGCGTACTACCGATTTCTCCATACTATCATTTTCCGGAGAGATTGCCCAGAGCATATCATCCATCGCAATCATCATGGTTTGGCTTTTACCATGTATCTGTTCAATAAACTCTTTTGATTTCTCAATATCCTTATCTGCTTTGATTTTCGCCATCTCACTAAGAATATTAATATTACTGAGTGCAGTGTTTATCTCCTTGTGCAGATTAGTAGCAATATCACTTCGCATCTTTAGCATGGCCTCTTTCCGCTGTATTCGCTCCCTGTCTAACCAAAACAACAAGCCGCTGACTACTAAAGTCACCATGCTATAAAACCACCATTGGCGATAAAAGGGAGCAGCAATATGAAATGAAAGTGATGTTATTTCGCTGGCTGCGCCATTATCACCCAAACAGGTTAATTTTAAAGTATAATTACCCGGGGGTAGATAATTGTATTCAATCGTATTTGCTTTACCAGCCTCTTTCCATTTTATATCAATTCCTTCAAGCATGTAATGAACGGCATAATAATCCTTATACTGTAATGTGGAGGTGAGCACCTTAAATGAATGTTGATCAGCATTTAAATCAATAACAGTAAGCCTGGAAATTGAATCCACATTCATAGTTACACCCATTATTTCCAAACCTGAAATATGAACTTTCGGAGGCAGATAAACATGGCTTGAAAGTTCATCAGGATTAAATACCAAAAAATCTCTGTTGGTACCAAAAACAATGTTGCCATTATTTAACACACCAGCGGCTCCGCTAATAAAATTGTAATTAGGTAACCCATCCGCTGCATTGTAATGACTCAACTTTTTTCTTATGGGATGATAACTCACAATACCCGCCCCTGATGTCATCCAAACAAACCCATTCTTGTCTTTGAGAAGATTGGTAATGTTTGCACTGGGCAAGCCATTGGCAATGGTGAAATATTCAAAACGGTTTGTTGTTGTATTGAGCATGCTCAAACCGTTTCCTGCAATAAAAAAAATACTTTCGTTATACTGTACTAAATCCGCTATACCATTAATCAGTAATTTTTTATTTTTGGGAGCTGATGAAGTGTAGTGTTGCAACACTTTTCCTGTTTTACTGTTTAGCACGTATAAACCGTCTCTGTCTGTACCTACCCATATCCGATTATTTGAGTCAACATAAATGCGGGAAATAAGTGCATTTAACTGTAATTGTTTTGTAAAGGTATTAAGCGATGCATCCCATTTAATCACTGCACCTCCGTGGGTACCCATCCAAATGTTTCCGTTATTATCTACTGCCAATTGACCTATCGTTTTGCCTTCTGCCAGTGGTATGGTTTGCTTAATAAATCTTTTCGTAGCTGCTTCAAAAATACTCAGTGCATGGCCCTGCATACCGCACCACACATCACCATTGGCACGCTGTACCATACTCCATACCATGGTACCATCCATTCTTTTTTGTTGAAATATGCTGGCAGATGCGATGGATTGCAGTTTTTGATCGTAAGAAAAAATACCATTACCCCAGGTACTTACTAATAATTCTCCATCCTGTGTTTCTAAAAAATCTGTTACTTCGGTTGTAATAGCTTTAGCGTTGCCAGGCTTTTTGTTTGCTATTATATTAAACAACTGAACATGGGGATTAAACCGAAACAACCCTTTGTTGGTGCCTGCCCAAATATTTTTCTCTTTGTCTTCATACAAAGTAAAAATATTATCGTACAAAATGCTGTATTCAGCAGATGATTGCTGCGGAATTACCTGCACGCTTTCATCAGCCGTATTTATTTTACAAAAAAGACTGATACCTGTAAGCCATAAATTACCTCCTGTTGTTTCAGTAAAACCATAAGGCACATAATACTTGTTAACGACAGGATCAATTTTCTTAGACCAATCAATTTGCTTACCATTTTTAGTATTGTAGGAGAGTATCTTCAAACCGTCTTCCCATGTTATTACCCAGCAATTATTCCTATTGTCAACATAACAAGCATTAATATTTCTTTCTTCCTCAAACGCTTTTATGGCAGGGTCATTATCTGCATTATGACCACGGTAACTAGTGGTTTTCTTTAATGGATTGTATTTTAGTAATCCATTTACCGTTCCTACCCAATAATTGAATGCAACATCCTGCCAAATATGAATGGGTTCCCATCCTTTGGGAAGTATAAACGGATTATTAGCTTTATCTGCTACGCCTGTTTCGTCGTTGTAGGTAATAAAGCCTTGTTTATTCCATCCAAGCATTATCTCACCTTTTCTGTTGATATATGCTCCTGTAACAATAGAGTTAAATCCTTTTGGAATGTTTACTTTAACTGGGTGGAATTTAAAATTATCCGGATCCAGGTAACCGAGAGATGAATCTCCGCTTAACAACCATAACC
>Ga0209097_10002849_pt1 | contig 13667 bp, 4 predicted proteins | sample AD_UKC052_MetaG_FD_184419 | JGI IMG/M metagenome (GOLD analysis project Ga0209097, IMG submission 184419) | Active sludge microbial communities of municipal wastewater-treating anaerobic digesters from USA - AD_UKC052_MetaG (SPAdes) (version 2) | ecosystem: Engineered > Bioreactor > Anaerobic >... | reverse complement strand
CTTCGAAACCAAGGGATTTTCATTGGAAAACCGGCAGGCACTGAAAGTCTGTATTGAATCCCTTTTTAAAAAAGAAAGGAAGTCGCTGGAGTCCCTCAACTATATTTTCTGTACCGACGAACGTCTCCTTGAAATCAACCGGCAGTACCTGCAACACGATTATTATACGGATATCATCACATTCGACCTCTCTGCCGGCCCTTCCACCATTGGCGAAATCTATATCAGTATTGATCGGGTAAAGGATAATGCCCAAACCCTGGGTACCAGCATCAAATCCGAACTGCACCGGGTGATCTTCCATGGCGCCCTCCACCTTTGTGGATACGGTGATAAAAAGAAAGAAGAAGTCGTGCTGATGCGTAAAAGAGAGGATTACTGGCTTTCCCGCTATTTTTCTAAATAAACCGCGAAGGACGCGGAGAACACTGAATATCACAAAAGGGCCGGCAGAAACTTCCTTCTCGCCTCTAGCTTCTTGCTTCTCGCTTGATTCAAACCGCAGAAGACGAGGAGAGCGCAGAGAAATACACAATAGCCCGGCAGAAACCCCCTTCTCGCTTCTAGCTTCTAGCTTAATTCCCGTTTCACGGGACACCGTTTCAGCCTGAAACGGTGTCCCGTGAAACGCCTATCTTTGTGGAAACAGCTGACTATGGCCAGGAAACGGTACACTAAACAGGAGGACACACCCGAGCTCCTGAAGTTCAGGGAAAAGAGGAAGTGGCAGATCGCTTTAAGAAGGTATGTCTTGGAAAAGTCTCCTTGTGCCGCTTATGCTCCTTATTTCGGTCTGGACATTGAAAATATGCGCCATTGGTTCGAAAACCAGTTTAAAGAAGGGGCATCCTGGGAGAATTTCGGAGAGAAGTGGCAGTTTGAGCATATTGTACCAGTCACTTATTTTGATTTTGCTCTTGAGGAGGACTTGAAGATCTGCTGGAACTTTGTCAATATCCGGGTAGAATTCATAGATATAAATAAAGAAAGAGGAGCCAGACCTGATCTTCTGGTGGCCCGGAACTACTTCAAGGATTTGTTGGAAAAAACCAAATACCCTATCTGCCGGGATTTATTGAATAAAATTGACCGTATAGAGCAGGCCGAAACAGTAAACGTTGACGCCCAGGAGGCGTTTATCCGGGAACACGCCGATTATCTTTCCTTATTAGAAGGATATTCCAGCTTTGAGTTTGAAATGCTGAATAGTGGACGGAGTTTAGAAGATGTAAGAAAGGAAAGCGAATTCCTTAAAAACTTTGAAAAATAGCCCCAAGAACAAGATACCTTTGCCCCCCATGTTTCCAATATACGATGTCATAGTAGTAGGTGCCGGCCATGCCGGATGTGAAGCAGCTGCCGCTGCAGCCAATCTGGGTTCCAAAACCCTGTTGGTGACCATGAATATGCAGACCATTGCCCAGATGAGCTGTAATCCTGCTATGGGAGGAATTGCCAAAGGACAGATTGTACGGGAGATTGATGCCATGGGTGGATACTCTGGTATCGTAACGGATCTCTCTACTATCCAATTCCGGATGCTCAACCGGAGCAAGGGTCCGGCAATGTGGAGTCCTAGAGCGCAGAACGACCGGATGCTCTTTCACCTGAAGTGGAGAGAAATGCTGGAGAACACGCCAAACCTGGATTTTTACCAGGATATGGTCAATGGTTTATTGGTAAAGGAGGGGCGTTGTTACGGCATCATCACCGGTATGGGTCACCGCATTGAGGCAAAATCGGTGGTGCTCACCAATGGTACCTTCCTCAATGGTATCGTGCATATTGGAGAAAAGAACTTTGGTGGTGGGCGAATTGCAGAAAAAGCAGCGACAGGAATAACTGAACAGCTCGTGAGTCTGGGTTTTGAAAGTGACCGGCTTAAAACCGGAACTCCACCAAGGGTGGATGGACGAAGCCTTGATTATTCAAAAATGGAAGAGCAGCCCGGTGATACCGAGCATGTAGGCTTTTCCTACCTGGACACAGAAAAGCCAACTAAACAAAGAAGTTGCTGGATCACCTATACCAATCAGAAGGTTCACGATATTTTAAAGACCGGTTTCGACCGGAGTCCGATGTTTGCCGGTCGGATTGATGGGGTGGGTCCGCGCTACTGTCCCAGTATTGAAGATAAGATCAACCGTTTTGCCGAAAGAGATCGTCACCAGCTCTTCGTAGAGCCGGAAGGTTGGAACACTGTAGAAATTTATCTTAATGGCTTCTCAACTTCCTTACCAGAAGAAACACAATACGAAGCGCTTCGTAGTATACCCGGGTTCGAGAACGCCCGTATGTTCCGTCCGGGGTATGCGATCGAATATGATTTCTTTCCGCCAACTCAATTGAAGTATTCATTGGAGACGAAGCTGATCAACAATCTGTTTTTTGCCGGACAAATCAATGGCACCACCGGATATGAAGAAGCGGCTTGTCAGGGATTAATGGCTGGTATCAACGCCCATCAGAAAGCCGTGGAAAAAGAGGCCCTGATATTAAAAAGAAGTGACGCTTATATTGGCGTGCTCATCGACGACCTGATCAGCAAAGGAACCCAGGAGCCGTATCGCATGTTTACCTCCCGGGCAGAATTCAGAACCTTGCTTCGTCAGGACAATGCAGATATTAGATTGACAGAAATAAGCTACAAACTCGGACTAGCCAGCCAGGAAAGGATGGACCGGGTGACTGACAAAAAATCCTCTGTTGAGCAGATCAAAAAAATACTAAAAGAAATGTCGGTGGAACCGGCAGAAATAAATGGCTGGTTTGAACAAATCGGATCTTCGTTGATTACTGAAAAACAAAAAGCGGAAAAAATTCTATTGCGCCCGTCAGTGGAACTGGCCGATATGGCAACTATCCTTCCAAAACTTAAAACAGCCTTGTACTCTTTCACACCAGACTCCATTGAACAAGCTGCCATCCAGGTCAAATACGATGTGTATATAGAAAAGGAAAAAGAACTGGTCAGCAGAATGTCCCAGCTGGAAGAACTGGAAATTCCGGAAAACTTTGATTATAAAAAGATTGGCTCCTTAGGAAATGAGGCCCGGGAAAAACTATCAAGGGTTCGGCCACGGACCTTGGGACAGGCCAGCCGGATTTCTGGGATAAATCCAAGTGATGTCCAGATACTTATGGTTTTTATGGGTAGGTAAGAAAATGGTCATAAACGAAGTCAATTAATTTTATTAATTTTTCGTTTTCTATACTCCTTATCTGCAACAAAATGCATCAAAAATTCCTGATTGCACTTATCTTGTCCTTATTGTTTATTCAGGCAAATGCCCAGCTTCGTCAAATTCATTCCAACCTTTCAATTGAAGGAAACAATATTAAAAGGATCAGCTTTTACACCCCGTCAACCGGATATATTGCAAGCACCGGAAATCCTCATGATTGGATAGGCTATACAACAGATAGCGGAAGAACTTTGACAAAAAGAGAAATCACGCTAACCAATGTAGATTATGGCACCTATTCTGTCAATCTCACATTCGGCTTTATGATCGAAGGAGTTGTTGCCTTTGACGCCAATAATGTACTCGCATACGGTAATTATGGCTATGTACCTGCGATATTGAAATCATCCAACGGGGGACTTTCGTACCAACTTGTTTACCATAACCCGATCGGCCCAAATATATTCAGCTCATTATTTAATCTGGTTTTCCCGCAAAACAACCAGACGGGATATGCGGTAGATGGTTATAATATTCTAAAAACAACCAATGGCGGAACAACATGGACCAGGGTATATACAGGGTCCACCTTTTCAATCGGGCAACTGGATGCAATAGATAACAATACTGTATTTGCCTTTTCGGATGATGAAAGTGCCACTGCATCTACAGGAAAATTGATAAAAACCACGAATGCCGGAAACAGCTGGACTCAACTCAATACCCCAGACAACAGAATCTATGCAGCTGATTTTTTAACACCAGAGAAGGGATGGTTGAATGTATATCTGAATGCCGATAGTCTGTTAATATATTATACATCAACCGGCGGTGTGACCTGGACAAAGAAAAATATGGCAGCAGTAAATCCAATCGGGTTCCACAGAATGCACTTCGTTGATGATAGTACAGGATATGGGGTAGCGAATTTATTCTATACCTTTAAAACCAGTGATTCGGGCCGTATTTGGGAACCTCTCCCAAGAGACAATAGTTTCAATTACCTTAATTATGGTCACACAGAAATCCATTTTGCCAATAGCTCACAATTCTGGAGCGCAGGAGCACGGGAATTTATAGAATTAACCACAAATGGGGGTGGTGTGCCGTTACCCAGGGCGTACTTTACCATTGATACAAGCGGTTTATATCAAACCGGAACGGTAAAATTGCAGAATTATTCAAAAGCTTCATATACCCATAAATGGTACAGAAATAATGAATTAATCAGTACCTCTTATCATGCAAATTTCCAACGAGTACCTTCCAGCACGCATGATAGTATCAAATTAGTCGTTTCAAACGGCGTATTATCTGATTCCCTCACCCTTCATCAGCATTTCTGGCCTCCGGTAAGTGTTACCTCCTTTACCCCTACAATAGGAGCAAGTGGTGCAGTAATAAACATATCCGGTCAGAATTTTACAAATGTAGTATCCGTTTTCTTTGGAAATGTACCGGCATCTACTTTTACCGTGAATTCGGCCCAAAGTATATCCGCAACAGTTGCAGGTGGGGCCAGTGGCTTTGTAAAGGTTTTAACAGCAAACAGCAGGGATTCTTTGGCTGGCTTTACATTTATTCCAGCACCTACTATTTCCTCGTTCTTACCAGTATCCGCTACAGCCGGAACAACGATCACCATTCTGGGAACAAATCTGACTGGCGCTACATCTGTAATAATCGGAGGTGTTTCTGCGGTTTTTTCTGTAAATTCAGCTACACAAATAACGGCAACGGCTCCTTCGGGTCCATCGGGTAGCATAAGCGTGACAACACCCGGCGGTTCTGCAACGTTGAGCGGCTATTCTTCCTTACCCGGAATCAATACCTTTTCTCCAACCAGTGGTACCATTGGAACCATCTTGTCCATAACCGGAAGCTCACTTACGGGTACAACCGCCGTTACGATAGGAGGTGTAGCAGTATCTTCATTCACCGTAAATAATGCCAATAGTATTACTGCTATAGTAAGTACGGGGGCAACAGGGCCAGTTGCTATAACCAGGCCAGAGGGCTCCGCTTCTTTGCCCGGCTTTACCTGGATACCGGCACCAGTTATAACTTCATTTACCCCACAATCCGATCCGGTTGGAACGAACGTGACGATAACAGGAACGGGTTTTAATAATAATCTAACTGGAAATACTGTTTATTTTGGCGGCGCAAGGGCTAATATTGTTTCCGCATCGTCAACTCAAATAACCGTTACTGTTCCATATAGTGCCGGGTACAGCACAATCAGTGTTACAGCTAACAATCTATCCGGATACTCAACTAACATGTATTTAACCACTTTCAGTGGTGGGGGTAGTATCACACAGTCTTCATTCGGCACCGCAGAAACCATTCAAACCGGTTTTGAAGTGTTGCCATTCAGTACGGGAGCAGCTGATTTTGACCTCGACGGCAAAAGTGAACTCATCGTTCTGAAACTGAATAATCCGGGCAACACACATGGAGTATTAATATATAAAAACACTGGAACAGGATCTGCAATCACCATGGGCACGCCGATTGAATTAGCAGGAGGCAATGAATCATTCGCAACCGGGGATGTTAATGGAGACGGCAAAACAGATATTATACTGTCCGGAGCTCCATATCTGTATACCTATATAAACACATCCTCTGCAGGCAACCTCTCATTTGCACCAGTAATCATGACATCTTCTACCCTGACACTTCAGCGTATACGATTAGCTGATATGGATGTAGATGGAAAACCGGATGTCATTTGCAGCTCAAATGGCAATATTTATGTAATCAGAAATATCAGTGAACCAACACAGGTCAACTATGCGGAACCTGTTATGATATTCACCGCTTCATTTGAACGAAATTTTATACCTGCTGACCTCACCGGGGATGGTAAGCCAGAACTGATCATGTCTGGATTTGGCGTGTTACGTAATAATTCGTCACCGGGTACGCTGAACTTTACACTAGCGGCCACATTACCTCTTTATAACCATTCATTCATCTCCACCGGTGATATTGATGGAGATGGTAAACTGGATGTTGTTTCAGGAGACCGTTATGGCTCACAAATTAATGTGATCCGCAATACCAGTTCCGGCAGCAACATTTCTTTCGCAACGCCTGTGTCTTATCAGGCAAGTTCCTTACCGGCAGGTTCCGCCATTGGCGATCTGGACGGTGATGGTAAGCCGGATATTGCCGTATCAACTGCTGAAAATGCGGTAACCCTGTTTAAAAATATTTCAGTTCCAGGTTCTGTAAATTTATTATCACCAAAAAGTTTTGTACCCGGAACATATAGTGGCGAAAATCAGGTTGCCCTTGCAGATTTCAATAATGATGGGAAATCAGATATCGCTATTTCATCTGAAAATCCAAGAACGGTATTCGTTTTACGAAACGAAGTGAAAGCAGATCCGTCCATTATTTCTTTTACCCCAACTATTGGTGAAAACGGAACAGCCGTAACGATTACCGGTACCAATTTTACCGGGGCAACCGCTGTAAGATTCGGAGCGGTACCGGCAAGCAGTTTTGTAGTAAACTCTCCAACTTCTATAACTGCAGTAGTAGGTAGTGGCGCAAGTGGTTTTGTGACAGTAGTAACTGGAATAGGAATAGATTCATTACCCGGTTTTGTATATGGAATACCACCTGTAATCACATCGGTTTCGCCATCATCTGGTCATGTGGGCACAATGGTTACAATCAATGGTTCTAACTTCAGCACCAATCCTTCTGATAATATTATCTACTTTGGCCGTGTAAAAGCACAGGCTTTAACAGCCACATCAACAACGATTACTACCTATGTACCTCCGGGGTCAGATTATGCCCCGGTATCAGTAACAAAAGCACGCCTGACTGGCTGGTCCAATAAGCCGTTTTTAACAACTTTCCCCAATAATGGGTCCGCGCTAACCACACTGTCATTTGCAAACCGAATCAATATTGGCAATTTCCCGGTGGGATGTCTGGTGGATTTTGATGGTGATGGAAAACTGGATGTGGCTGGTGTGCTAAATACATCAACCGTTGCTATTGCCAGAAACATTAGTGTTCCCGGTCAGATCCGTTTTGCACCAGCTGTTGTATTAAGTGGAACAATTGGCGGTGGGGGAATAATGGCCGAAGATTTTGATGGTGATGGTAAAAAAGACCTGTTATTTATACAAAACAATATCCAACTGATGTTGGTAAAGAATAACAGTACCCCGGGAAATATTGTGGTTGCAGGCTTATACAGTATTCCATCCGGCAACTCTGGTGTTATAGGAATAATTTCGGCCAGGGACATTGACAAAGACGGAAAACCAGATATTCTGTTCGCGAGTTATTCTGGTGCAGTCAATATTATTAAAAATAACTGTTCGGGTGAAACTATAAACTTTTCTCCGCACTATTATTATCCTCTGGGCAACTATGGTTTGTCCGCGATTTCTACCGATGTAGACGATGATGGCAATCCTGATCTGCTGGCAGCTTCAGGTGAGCTGGCCGTATTTCGGAATACGAGTACCCCCGGAAATATCATAATAAGTCCAAGGGTCGGTTTCAGTGGAGGCGATTGGCCCACTTATATATCTACCGGTGATCTGGATGGAGACGGCAGAACGGATGCACTCGTCTCTCAATCTGAGCCCAACAAGATGGCCGTATTTAAAAATTTAAGCGCTCCGGGGGCAATCGTTTTTTCTGTTCATCCCGAGTTGCCATCAGGGAATCATCCCTATACAAACGGAATGAACGATCTTTCCGGGGACGGCAAACCAGATATTTTTGCACCTAATCTGTCAGAGGATTCATTATCCATTTTTACCAATAACAGCACGCCGGGATCACTGGTATTTGCGCCACACATTAAAATAGCATCGGGAAATGTTGCCAGCCGTATGGAGTCTGCAGATCTTGATGGTGACGGAAGGCCCGATATCATCATTTCGGGAAATTCAGGACCGGCTACGATAATCAGGAACCAACACAGTGTAACAGGTCCCCAGATAAACAACTTTTCTCCTGTTAGTGCAACCGCCAGTGCCACTATTACAATAACCGGGGAGCGTTTTACAGATATCAGTAATGTAACATTTGGCGGCGTTCCTGCCTCTTCGTTTAATGTAATATCTACTACCCGGATTGAGGCCATTGTTGGTAACGGGGCGTCAGGTCCAGTATCTGTACACAGTACTGCGGGAATCAGCAGTCTGACCGGATTCATTTATGGCAACAAACCCGTCCTCAGTTCCTTTATGCCTGAAACCGGATTTGAAGGATCGACGATAACAATTAACGGAGCAAACTTAACGGGCACAACCGCCGTTAATTTTGGTAATACACCTGCGGCCTCTTTTGTGGTAAACGCATCCGGCACAAGTATCTCAGCCGTAGTTGGGAATGGAAATTCCGGGCAAGTAAAATTAGTGACCCCGGCAGGCTCAGACTCCCTGGGTAATTTCATTTATCTGACTAAACCAACAATCAGTTCTTTTAGTCCATTATTGGGCAACGCCGGCTCTACCGTAGTTATTACCGGTACTAATTTTAATAATGTTTCAGCGGTACTGTTTGGTGGGGCGTCTGCCATTAGTTTTACAGTAGTATCTGAAACATCCATATCGGCTATTGTAGGAAATGGTCATACAGGACAAATAGAGGTGATCACCGCTGGTGGCTCCGCTTTTGCAAATGGGTTCATTTATAATAACAGTGCAAGTATTTCAGATTTTAATCCAAAATCAGCTGGCACAGGAAGCGCTGTTTATCTCTATGGCTTCAATCTTGCAAGTGTAACCAGTGTAAAATTCGGAGGTGTACCCGCCAGCAGTTTTACCATAGAATCACCAACCCGGATAAAAGCACTTGTTGGAACAGGTGCTTCTGGCGAAATCAGTGTAACCAATCACTTATATACAACCAGTAAACCCGGCTTCACCTTCCTTAATGGAACGGTTCCTTCAATTACCGCTATATCACCCGTATCTGGTTCTACTGGCTCCGTAATAACGATCTCGGGAAAACTCTTTACGGGTGTATCAGAAGTCCGCTTTGGAAATTCAATCGCCGAAGCATTTGAGGTACTATCCGATTCGATGATCATCGCAACAGTTGGATCTGGCAGCACCGGGTTAGTTACACTTCTGTCCCCCGGTGGCGCCGTTTCTGCTGATGGATTCACCTATTCTCCCGGGCCCGTCATTAACTCATTTTATCCGGTTAGTGCCCCACCTCTAACGCCTGTAACAATTGTAGGACAGAATTTCAGTAATACCATTTCCGGGAATACCGTCTTTTTTGGTACAGTTAAAGCAACGGTAACAGAAGCAAGTCCAAATTATCTGATTGTAAAGGTTCCGTATGGGGCAAAGATGTCTCCTATAACAGTTACTTCCGGACAGTTAACCGCTTATTCCTCGGTTGAATTCATTCCAACGTTTAACGGATCCTCCATCATTAGCCCGGATGCGTATATCCGAAGCATTGATTCGACTTCTCCCAAAACACCCTCTTTGATAACATTAGGGGATCTGGACCTGGACAGCAAACCAGATATCGTAGTCAGTAGCCCCAGTGGTTCAACGCTGACATCGCGGCTGAGTTTTCATCTTAACGTATCCAGTTCCTCGAATATCTGGCTGGCACCCCGAACATCCATACACACGCCCATCGGGCCATACGGATCCACTTATGCTGACTTCAATAATGATGGGAAACCGGAAATAGCGGCATCGGGAGGGGCATCATTCAGTCAGTTTATTCTGTTTCCGAACAACAGCAGTCCGGGAAATCTCAGTTGGGGTACAACCTTGACATTTCCAATGTCTCCCGAAAGCGAAAAATGTTTTTCTGCCGATTTTGACAAAGACGGAAAAACAGATATTGGATTCCTCGGAGGTTGGAATGGTGCTATAAGCATTTATCGGAACACCGGAAATGCGACAACGTTCAGTTTCAGTGCTGCCCAGGTCTTCTCTACCTTCTTATATGCAAGTAGTGTTGCTATTACAGATCTGGATGGAGATGGCAAACCTGATATTGTAGTTGCCGGTGGCAATTCGACCATGCCCACCTTTCATGTACTTAAAAACACCAGTACAAACGGATCAATCACCTTCCAAACTATTGTACTGAATCTGCCTTTTAATGTAAATCAGGTACTAACAGGAGATCTGGATAATGATAATAAACCAGAGGTCTTATTGATAAACTTCTATGATAACAAACTGCTGGTGCTCAAGAATCAATCGATACCTGGATTTGTGTTGTTAGAAACCGTGCTGTTTCTCCCTGTAAAAAATCCGGGCAGTATTGCCCTTGCAGATATCAGTGGAGACGGAAAACCTGATCTCTGTGTGGCCGACACCTATAATAACTATGTGAGTGTTTTGGCCAACAGATCAGATAACACCGGCATTCGGTTTGGTCAACCCGTATCCTTCTTCGTCAGCAATCACGGTGGCCATGTGACTATTTGTGACATGGATGCTGATGGGCGTCCGGAGCTGGTCCGGAACAACCCCTATTCGTACAGTATCAGTATCATGAAAAATAATCAACCGGTTATTGATTATAACAATATCAACCTCTGCGCTAACGGAAACACGACTATTAATGCAGGAATGTCCGGCACTATTTATCAATGGCAGCAGGATGACGGTAACGGATTCATGAACATTACCAATAACAGCAATTTCTCCGGATCAACCACAGCAACACTTCAACTGACGGGTGTACCTGTTACATGGCATAACTACCGGTACCGTTGTGTAGTGAACGGAACACTTTACAGTTCCTTATACCGTTTGATAATTGGACCCGTTATCACTCCGATTGTTTCAATTTCCGGTAACAATACAGTTGCATCCGGACAGTCCGCTGCACTTAAAACAACCCTTGTTAATGGCGGTAGTTCCCCGCAATATCAATGGCAGGACAGCACAGGCGCTGCCGGCTGGCAGAATATCAATGGGGCTGTAAATTCGACGCAAAACTATACGCCATCCGCTAACGGAGTTAAAATCCGTTGCCAACTCACAAGCAATGCTATTTGTGCTACCCCATCAGTTTTAAACAGTAATGTAATTACGTTTACCATTAACCCTGTAACCGCCGTAGATCCGGTACCTGCATCTGATTATGGTATAAGGGCATATCCAAATCCTGTAACAGGAACTCTTTATCTGGACAGTTTGAAAATAAGCGATAAGTGGACCACAGCCGAACTGATAACCATTACCGGAACTATAATAAAACAACCAGTATCCTTATCTGGAAGAACCGGTGCGGCTATCGAATTAACCACATTACCGCAGGGGTATTACCTCCTTAAATTGAACAGGAAACACGGACCACCCGCGCTGATAACTTTTATTAAACTATAGCGTTATCCAGCACGGTAGTTTTAACTGGTCTGAATCATATAATAACGAAATGGGTTTTCATACCTTTAAAAAAACGGGCCACTTATGAAAAGATACCTTATCAGCCTGCTGGCTGTAATTACCTGCTTTTGTGCTACCCTGCAAAGCGAAGCACAGGAATACAAGATCCGCCAATCCTCCTCCCTGATGGGGATGAAAATGGAATCCACCGTTTATGTCAAAGGCATGCGCAAGCGAACCGAAAGCGGCGCCATGATGGGCATGACTCAACCCATTACTATCGAACAATGCGATCTGCAACGTACCATTAAAATCAATGATAAAAAGAAACTCTACTACATTGATTCTTTTTATAAAGTACGGGAAGAAATCATCGATGAGGACGAGCCGGTGAACAAAAAACCCGTGCCCATTGCCAAAGAGAAAACACCTAAGACCACTCCTGAAAAAGGAGGCGTCATTACCATTTATTATAGTATCCGCGATACCGGGGAACGTAAAAAAATATACGGACTTACCGCCCGCCATGTATGGACAACCCAGAAAATGAAACCCTCCCCGGATGCCTGTATGATGAAGGATAGTTTCCTAATTAAAACGGATGGCTGGTATATTGATCTGCCTAAATTTAATTGTCCGGTACGGTATCGCCCGCAACAAATGCAACGTCAACCCGACGAAAAGCCCATGCCGGATTGCCAGGACCGTTTTGTAACCCGTCGTAGTGGAAAAGGAAAACTCGGCTTTCCCCTGATAGAAACCACAACCATGATTATGGGTGCCCAGGGCGCTAAAACAACAGAATTTAAAACGGATATCGAAACGCTGGATTTCTCGATGCAAAAATTAGACTCGATGTTGTTTGAAATCCCGCCGGGTTATACGGAAACAAAAAACGAAGATGACCTCATGGATAAAATGGACATGAGCGGCATGCTGGATGAGGTGATGAACAAGGCGAAAAAACAAATGAAGGAAAAACCGGTATCCGATGAAAAGGCTCCTGATATGATCCGGGTGGGCATTCTTCCTCCCAAAGGCGATGACCAGGTACAGCCCGCTGAATTACAAACGATGCTGGTTGGCACTTTTACCACCGGTAATATTGAAGCAGTTGCGGTCAGCAGTGCCGAAGAAGCCAAAACCATGAAATGTGATTACCTGCTCAATAGTGAACTGTCCAAAATCAAGAGTGGGAGTAAAGTAGGTGGCTTGCTGAAAGCCCTTAAAAATACCGACCCCAATGCCTTGTCAAGTTTTACCATTGAAGGTAGTATGCAACTCACAAAACTGGCAGATGGATCCAATGCCGGCACCCAAAAAATTGACGGTAAATATGAAGGTAAGGTCAATGATGCCGCAGGGAAAGCGCTGGACAATAGCGGACAAAAACTCGTTCAAAAAATTAAATAATTTTCGCCGGATATAAGGAAGTGGCTCAGGCCACTTCCTTATATCCAGTATTTGTATGCAATGGCGGACGCCCCAGATCTTCTTCCTGTATTTCAATTCGCCGTGTAATATCATGTAAAGAAGAAAGCCGTTGTACGGTATACGGTATAGTATCCAGTCCTGAAACAAACTTCTGTATATAACTATAGATTCCAATCAGACTACCCGCTTCTATACCCGATCCTGCTGCTTTATTGGTAACTAATAATGATATCCCGATTACAATCAACACCAGTATTTCCATAATACCAAAGTTCCAAGCTTCCTGATCACTGATGCGGATCTGCCATTTACGGAGATTATCATAGTGCTGACGGATCAGGTGATTGTTCCCTGTGGCAATTATATTAACCTGGTTTTCAAGTTCATCGTTCTTCTGCTTATTCAGCTTCTTCATTTTCTTTCCATAGAAATAACTGAAACCGCTTACAGGTAATAATATAGCCAGGCAAACCAATACTACCGATGTATCATAGAAAAATAAAAGGACGAGCGAGCCAAAGAGGCTATAGAATGCTTCAATTACGTAGACCAGGTCAAACTCAAGGAAGTCTACAAATTCACGGGCCAGGTTGGAATGGGCGCTCAACCTGGATACATCCTCCTTCCCATACCGGCGGGCCAGAAACTTTGTAACAAGTGAAGTATAAATAGCCGTATACGTACGGGT
>Ga0209097_10002847_pt1 | contig 13676 bp, 15 predicted proteins | sample AD_UKC052_MetaG_FD_184419 | JGI IMG/M metagenome (GOLD analysis project Ga0209097, IMG submission 184419) | Active sludge microbial communities of municipal wastewater-treating anaerobic digesters from USA - AD_UKC052_MetaG (SPAdes) (version 2) | ecosystem: Engineered > Bioreactor > Anaerobic >... | reverse complement strand
CTCATATTGCTCGAAATAAAAATCAATTAGTGATGAGCTTCTTTTCTTTTCATGATATTTTAGTCAATATTCAAGGAAAAGAGAAAACGATTAAGAGCAGCAACGACGGACGGAACTCGCTTATCGTATCCATGAATATACCTGAAAAGCGAAAAGAAGATTTGGAATTATTGGTTGAGGCTTGTTCGGAGGAAATGTTATTGAAACCATTAATTAGCAAGCAACTTCCAACACGAGAAAGCATATTTGCTTTTATAAAAGGTGAAGGAAGTTCAATGAGTGATTTAACTCAAGTGATGGACACAAACTCATCTAGTACTGATTCGCTAATTGAATTAGTCGATACGCTTGCTGATAATCTGGACGTTGGACGAGGTGGACAGTTAGTTCCTGAATGCAGTGTTTTTCCGAATCCAACCGAAGGGCCATTTCAGTTTCGGGTGAAGGCATTTAGTGGGAATATTTCGCTTCGGATTTATAGCAGCACCGGTTGTTTGCTGTATGCGCAGGATGTGCGATTAGATGGTGGTGAATATGAGCAACAGTTTGACTTATCGTCTGTTGCAGCTGGAACGTATTTAATGGTGGTGCAAGGAGCTGGAATGAAGAAAGTTTTTCGGATGATTCGAAGTTGATTTATTTCCAGATGTGAAAGTTGAAGCGGAATTTTCGGTATTCGAGCCAAGAGCGCCAATCAACAAATAATAAAGCTGCGATTAATAGGAATCCGATAATTAAGGATGAGATTGATTTCCAAGATATGCTTCCTTCGAGGAGTTGGGGAAGATTATCGGCAGTGTATTTACCAGCAAACACAGAAAGGGAATCGCTGATAAATTTTCCTAATATAAATCCAGGAAGGATATTATATGGTTTCATTTTAGCCATTCCACCAGCAATAAATAGAGGAGTAGTAGGTAATGGTAGAAGCGAATAGGTAAGAATAGCAAGATGACTTTTCCAACCTTTTGACTTTAGCTTTTTACCTAGGAATTGGACATCTGCGTTTTTTGCCGGATTGAATAAAGCGCCCGCCACGTGAGGTATGTAGAGCGTTAAGATGTAACGTCCTAAAATTGAACCTAAAACACCAACCGAAATAACTATCCACACATCTAATTTGAAATAGATTTGGAGGAATACCATAGCGACAAATGCGGGAGGCAAAGGCAAAGGCACCACATCGAACAGAAATGCTGCTAAGAATACAAGTAAGTAATGCTGCCACATGGTTTGACCGAAAGTACGGAATCTAACAAGGTTGTAAACTGTAATAATTTATCTAATTCTTAGGTTCACATACGAAACTATTATTTGCTCCGTTTCAAAATCACGATGCAACACGAATACCTGAAATCTACAGACTATGAACAGCAAAGGAACTCAAATTCCCTTGGAGCATCATTTAGGCAAGGAGCAGGTGAAAAATACTGCGCAAGAATCTGTTTCTAAGCAGGAAACAATTCGAATTTCGCGACCTTTAAGCGAGCGTTTACAGCACTTTTTAGAACAACTCGATTTATCGCTTCGAAGGATAGATGCTGGATTGATGTAATATTTTGAGGCAGGCCTCGTATGCCGTAGCTTCAGCGAAGGCATACATTAAGTTTAGAACTAATATCTACCAAGTAGATTACAGAAAGCCCGGTTCAGCCCCCCCTTATTTCTTTAAAATCTCCAATAAATCTTTTTCGATTGATTTAGCCGGCGTTTCGATGATTCGCCCGATTTCTTTGCCATCACGTTTCACAATAAACGTAGGAACATTCGTGATGTCCCAATTTTTACATTCTTTTTTATCAAAAGGACATTCCTTTTCACGATTGACACCAATGAGCATAAAACTCAACTCGATTGTATTAGCTACTTGAATAAATGCAGGAACGTGATTTTTACTGTCCTCGCACCAAGTACCTAGATACACATCAACTTCTAAAGTAGCAGTTGGAATTTGAGCAAGCTGATTGATTGTTGCCTCATCGGGATGATAAGCCGCAGAAGCACTATTCCAGCTACGAAACCATTCACTAGAAAGTAAATCTTCGGAGAATTTTCCGGTAACGATGATGGAATCGGATTGTGCGAGCATGGAACAGGGAATGAGGAAAAGGAAGAATAGAATATTTTTCATGTTAATCGGGAATCGTAGCCAGAAATGCCAGTGTATCAACCCCATCGGCATAATCACCCGGTCCGGGATTTTGGCTTGTTCCGAACGGAATCGAAGGAACTCCACTTAAGGGAGAAGCTACCACACATTGAATTTCAGCTTTTCGAGTTTCGAGTAGGGTTTTCACGGTATCAATATCGGAATATCGAACGAAATTGATGACTCCAACAGGTGGATGAAGGGATTCGTCTTCGCGCAGGATGAGAAAATTATTGTCGAAATGCGGAATGGAGTTTACCAAATACACCGATTTATTGTACGTGTAGTTATTGTTGTACTTCTGGTGATTGAATAAATCAGCCCAGTCTTCGGCAGCTTCATAAAATGGATCAGGCTTGAAGTCTTGGGGAACGAACAAACATGTTACATTCCTACAACCAAGTCCGAAATAGCGAAAAACATCTTCACACAAAGCCTGAAGTTCCTGATGACTTTCAGCACCTGTAAGGACAGCTACAGAAGTTCGATTTTTACGGATAATATTGGGGTATTTACTGAAATAGTAGTCAAAATAACGAGATGAGTTATTACTACCAGTAGCAATGATTGCGTCGATTTTAGGAAGACGTTCTTCGGTGAATATTATACGATCGGCAAATTCGGGTTGAATGGCGCAAAGCATAGCAGCTAATGCAGGAATGAGCACGAGATCGCTGGAAGATAATTTCGCCTGAAGTTTATTTCCGGAAAGAAGCACGCACATAAAATCGTGAAACCCAACAGCGGGAATGTTTCCAGCCATGATAACACCCACAGCATGAAGTTTTTCTTGAGGAAATTGATCAGCATATTGATTCCACCAAGGACGAATATTTTCCTCCTTGAGCATAAAAGAAATGCCTAGAAGTGCATGTTTGGTGTTTTCGAATGTGAACCATCCATTGCTGTGATACATGCGGTCGGAAAGCTGTAAAAGCTGCTGCTGGCGTATGTTTAGTTCCGTTTCTGGAGCATGGAAAGTTTGATAAATCTCGGTGCCAAGTTGAATAAATGCTGAAATGCGTTGTTCGGATGTCATGTATGAATGCAATTATGCCTTAGTTTTGCGCTGCGAAAATAACCCTTAAATCTGACGTGAAATGGCGATCATGATTACTGATGAATGCATCAATTGTGGTGCATGTGAACCGGAGTGTCCAAATAATGCAATTTACGAAGGTGGAACCGAATGGCGTTTCTCCGACGGAACTTCCTTAAGCGGCGAAGTTAATGCTGCTAGCGGTGTATTTCAAGCAGGAGCCACACAAAAACCTGTACAAATGGATACTTACTACATTGTAAGTGATAAATGTACCGAATGTGTTGGTTTCCATGATGAACCACAATGTGCCGCTGTTTGTCCAGTTGATTGCTGTGTAGACGATCCTGACCATCGTGAAACACAAGAGCAATTGCTTGCAAAGAAGCAATACATGCATTTGTAGTATAAAATCCCTTCTTCCATTGGGAAGAGCAAGGAATTATTCATTCTAAACGAATAACATGACCATTCACCGCGAAGGCCATCGTATATTATTAACCTTGTTGATTGTACTTGCAATCATTAATGTTTCCTTGTTTTCCCTGTTTCCAGATGCCTGTTTGGCTCAGAAACTAACAGGTGTTGCATCTTTCATCATTTTTATCCTCGTACTTCAATTTTTTAGAAGTCCCAACCGCACTCAAAATCTGGGCGATGATTGGGTTCTTTGTCCAGCCGATGGGAAAATTGTTGCGATCGAAGAAGTGGATGAACCTGAGTACTACAAAGGGAAACGCAAGCAAGTTTCGGTTTTTATGTCGCCCTTAAATGTGCATGTGAATCGGTATTCGATTTCGGGTACGGTGACATATTTCAAGTATCACGAAGGATTGTATTTGGTTGCCTCGCACCCTAAATCGTCGACTGAGAATGAGCGAACAACGGTAGTAGTTGAGAATGGAAAGCGTTCTGTTTTGTTACGTCAAATTGCTGGTGCTGTAGCTCGTAGAATTGTTACCTATGCTCGAGTTGGTGATGAGGCTAAGCAGGGAGGTGAATTTGGATTCATCAAATTTGGTTCACGAGTAGATATTTTTATGCCTTTGGATGCGGAAGTTCAAGTAAAATTGGGTGAAGTAGTTAAAGGTGGTATCACAATCATTGCTAAATTTCCACGTTAAGTGAATAATTAAGCACACAGCTTTTGTACATTTGTTAAATACACATCTGAAAAATGAAAAAAATCCTCGCAATTCTTTGCCTTGCAGCTTTTACTAGCAGTGCTATTGCTGCTCCACTTGCTTCTGTTATGAATCAAGGAAATGTGGTTGTAGTGAAACTTGATAAAGACAAGGACAAAGACAAAAAGAAAAAAGGAGAGAAATCTTGCTGTTCTAAAGATGAGAAATCAGCTAAATCTTGTCACGAAGGTGAAGGATCTAAAACTGGATCTTCTAGTGCAACTGGTTCTGGTCACAATGGAGCAACTGAGAAAAAAGGTGCTTGCTGCTCAAAAGATGCTTCAAAATCTTGCGGTAAAGGCGCAAAATCAGCTGAACCAGCGAAATAATTTCGGTTTTATAATTTTATTAGATCCCGCTTCTGTATTCAGGAGCGGGATTTTTTAATTATAGATAATTAAGTAATTCTGGAAAACTAGCTACTTCTCTTACTTGTAGCGTATGTGTTAGATTCATGGTATTTACCAGAATTGCCTGCCAACCTGCTTTTTGTGCACCTACTATATCAATTTCGGGATCATCACCTATCATAATACTTTCATCGATAGATGCTCCTGTAAGTTGAAGTGAATAATCGAATATATCTCGATTTGGTTTTCGAGATTTAGCACCATCGCTGGTGATGACTTCGTTGAAGTATTTTCGAATTCCACAATTAATCAGCTTAAAATTCTGAACATCTTCAAAACCGTTGGTGATGATATGTAGACGATATTTTTGCGCTAAAACTTGGAGTGTTTCAGATGCGCCTGGCAAGAGCCTTTTCTTGGCAGGAGTAACTTCGAGGTAAGCATCCTCCATACGAATGGCCAATTCAGGATCGCTTAATCCCATGCGGCGAATGGTATTGAGGAATCGATTCTTACGCAAATAGTCTTTATCGATTTTGTTTGCAGTAAAAGCATCCCACAGCAAGGAGTTTTCGAAACGAAAGATTCGGGCAAATGTGTCTTTATCACCGGGAACAGTTCGTTCTAAAAACATCTCATGTAGATCGTCGAGAGTTTCGCGGCTATTGGTTTCGTAATCCCAAATGGTACGGTCGAGATCGAAAAATAAATCTTTAATCTCCATGTTAATTATTACGAAGTAAAGCTGGAAAATGCAGTATTGCCGAAAAGGTTAGCGACCATAGTACAACTGATACTAATAAATACAAAAACACTTTTTTCCGATTGGGATATAATCTTCGGGCAAGTAATGTTCCTACTGGAATTGAAATGATGGTAGGCGTTATGAATGCTATACCAGCCAATCCATATTTGCGGATAACCTTTACGTAAAATCTGCTGCTTTTGGAGAAAATTTTACGCTTAACGTTTTTCTTAGGAGGGAAAAATCGAATTCGAAAAGCATCCCAAAAGCGAAATAGGTAATCGCTAAAAAACATGAATGCCGAAACGCCTGTTAATCCTGCTAAACTTCCAAAAAGAGTAAGTTCCAAGAATCCCAAATTGAAAGCAGCATAAGCAGCTGGTAAACCCACCACAAACTTGACGGTGCATAACAGAAAAAGTAGCACAAACTGAATGGCTGTTGTCATGGAATTTCCCGGTAGATGGAATGTTCTGCTTCAGTCATGAAAGACCTAAGCTTTATTCAAGAACTTAAATTTTGGTTCCGTATGCTAAATCACCCGCATCACCCAAACCTGGAACGATGTAGGATTTAACAGTAAGTTCATCATCTACTGCACCCATCCAAAAGGTTGTATTCTCAGGGAAATGACTTTTCACATAAGTCAAACCTTCCACACTAGCAATTAATCCAACCACATGAACATGGCGTGGTTTTCCTCGTTGAATTAAGGCTTTGTAGGCAAGTAACATCGACTGACCTGTAGCTAACATCGGATCACAAATGATTAGCACCTTATCGTTCAAATCGGGACTACTCATGTACTCGACTTTAATTTCGAAAGTATTGTCCTTATGATGTTTACGATAGGCCGAAACAAACGCGTTTCCTGCTTGATCGAAATAGTTGAGCATACCTTGATGAACAGGAAGTCCAGCACGCAAAATGGTAGCAATTACCGGCTGATCTTTTAAGACCGGCACATTTGCAATTCCGAGTGGAGTTGTTACTTCTTTCTCTGAATATTCAAGATGCTTGCTGATTTCGTAAGCGATAATTTCACCTAGCCGTTCGAGGTTCCGTCGAAAACGCATGCTATCTTTTTGGATGGTCTCATCGCGCAATTCGCTGATGAATACATTAACAAGGGAGTTTTCGTTACTAAGAATCCGCGACATTGCTCAGTGTTTAAACCAGCGCATATAAAATGGCAGGCGATTAAGTTTCAAATGTACATAGTTCGATTCAATGCTCCCAAAACTCTTGTAGAATCGTGCAAGACCTTCTTGGTCAGAGCCTTCGAAATCGAAAAGGTTGATTTTTTCAGGGGCATTCGTCAAATAGTGATGAATTAAAGCTGGTAGAGCACCAGATTCTTTGCCTTCTGGACTGTTACAAGAGAAAATAAATGTTGCTCTATCCTTCCATTCGGTTATAAATGCACCAGCAATTAAATCACCTTGGGCATTATATACACCAATTGATTGTCCGAATTGGCGTAGCATACAAGCATTATATAACTTATCCAACACATTGTAATTCTCAGTTTTCCAGTTCTCTAGCTCATGTTCTTTATGATCCTGGAAAAGCTTAATCATTTGACGGATTGAAGCATTACCAAAACGCACTTGGGCTTTTTCGGCTTTCTTGATATTGCGAACCGTATTTTCACTGTACGACTTGATCAAAAGTGATTTGTCCTCAGGCAGATTTAACAGATGGTTTAACCTCAATTTTACTTCGAAAATATCAGATGATGGAGCTAGATTTTCGGAATTTAATTGATATTCAACCAGCTTGATATTTGCGGCAATATGTTTTAAAAAGTGATCGGTTAGTTCTGGTGTAAATGGTCCTGGTCCAAATATTCCCAATTGTTGAATGAATAAAGGAGTTGGTAAATATTTCACACCAGCTTTTTGCTTGATGGGCAAAGGCATCAGCCAACTATAATCTTCCGAAACAAGTGCATCCCAATTATCGTTTGTAACAGCATCTAAATACCAAGTGCTAGCATATACTAATCCATTAGAACTATTTTTCATTGCCTGATCCCAAAGCACTTTATTTATTAGGGAATGAGGCAAAAATTTAAGGTTGGGTAGATTTTTCATTTGTTAGGCGAGAGCCTTCTCAATCATATCCTCATACACTTTCCGCCATCCTTTCCAGCGCTCATTTTCGGCAAAGGACTCATTGTGCCAGACGGATATAAACTCTCCTTTTACTTTTTTGATTTCGTCAATTAATGGATTAATAATATCGGCTGCGTCTTCCGGTTTTATGTTCATATAGTCACGCAATGTTCCATCCATGATCGCAAATGGATGTAATCTTAATGCAGTTTCTATTTCTAGGTCAAGATCGTAAAAAAAGTAAGGCGTACAAATACCTGCTCTAAAACCAGGCTGATCGGGATAGCCCATCGTATAATCGTCGGTAATATCACATTCGATAAGGCGTTGATAGGTATCAGGTAAACTCAATCTTAAGAAATGTTGACGGCTATTATGAATTTCCTGATGAAGAATATACGCTAAACGAGCAATTTCTTTCGGAAGCTTCTCAGGTTGATCGTTAGATGCATAGGAAGGATGGATACCTACATCTCCAAAATCACCCATGAACTTAATTAAGGATTGCATGTGTTTATTCTGATGTGGTACATTCTTGTCGAATGTGGCATAATCACCCAAAAGAATAAAAAACAAAGGATTTAACTTGTAACGTTGTATTAGCTCAATTTGATACTCGTAAGTATCGTATGGGTCGTGCTGAAGATGGAAAACAGATCGAAAACGTTCCCCAAATTCCTTTAGGTTCATTTTAAATAAATCCGACAACATTCCTCCACCTGCTCGTATAAAACCTTTATGTCGGAATGCCCAAGCATTATCAATATCAATTGTTGGTTTGAAGCTATAGTTACGATCCTTGATTGTTTGTTTTCCATAACGATCTTCGATCATTTGTAAAATCGCTAAAGCCCAAAGATTGACAACTGGTTTTTGAAGAAATCCGTGTAAATAAGCTAGACTTTGTTTGGACTCGAAACGACCGTGTTGATCACGAATATGAGGAAGATATTCCTCGTATCTACTCGTAAGAAAAAAGGATGCAGCAAAAGGATCAAATGGTAATGCAGAGTTGCGAACGGTTGGATAAAAGACTTTTGTTCCACCCCAAGTTAAAAATCCAGGTTCTTGGACTACTATACCGTTTTCGAAAAGTAAATCGGTTGCAAAAAAGAATAATTCATCCCGAACGGGTTTACTGCAATAGCTAATGGACGGGCCTTTCCAATTTATGAAAATCGTTTTGTCAGAAGTTACCTCATAGGTCAAGCCCAGAATCTCTTTAAAGATTAATTTAAAGGTGTATTTATTTCGGGCAGTAATCCGCGGAGTGTATATGAGTAACATGCTCTATCGACAAAGATTAAAGCTAAGTCAGAATAGTTTTACCTGCCGTTGTGCAAGCATAGAGCTGTTCGAGAATAAAATCAGCCGCTTTACCATCTCCAAAAACAGGTGGGAAGTTGAGTTCCGAACCATGATTTAGAAAATACGTGAAAGCTTCTCGAATACGAACAGGATCGGCATCACAAATACGGGCAGTTCCATTTTGAACTAATTCTACCCATTCGGTTTCGGGACGTAAAATGATGCAAGGCTTTTGAAAGAAGAACGCTTCCTTCTGAACTCCTCCCGAATCTGTAATAACCATTTTGGCACGCTGTTCTAGGACAATCATTTCTAGAAAAGAAGCTGGCTCGATAAGTTGCAGCCAACCGTTCTTCAATTTTTCTTGTAAGTCGGCATTTAATAATTCACCCAACATTTTACGCGTTCGCGGATGCAAAGGCAATAAAATTCGAATGCCAGCTTCTTCAGCTAATTCGAGTAAGGTGCCAAACAATGCATTCAAGCGTTCAGGCTCATCCGTATTGTTATTTCTGTGGATTGTAGCAAGAATAAACGGACGCGTATTTAGTTCCAAATCTGCAGCGATAGTAGTCTTTTCTGAAGCTACAGATGCGAAATATTGACTATTGTCGAACATCAAATCACCACATTGAAAAACTCCCGGATTATCGGCTGTGAAAGGTGGTTTATTCACTTTAAATCCTTCCAGTAGTAGGTTGTTAAAGCCAGTTGGAGTAGGAGAGAAGAGTAAAGTGGAAACATGATCACATACAATTCGATTCACCTCTTCGGGCATTTTCTTGTTGAAAGAGCGTAATCCAGCTTCGATATGTGCAATGGGGACATGAATCTTTGAACCAGCAATAGCAGCAGCTAAAGTCGAATTGGTATCACCATAAACAACCAACCAATCGGGTTTTTCTCGCAGGAGGATTTCTTCCATACCAGCAAGAATCGCAGCTGTTTGAACGGCATGCGAACCAGATCCAACGCCTAAATTGTAGTCGGGCTGCGGAATTCCTAATTCTTGGATAAATACATCCGACATATTCGGATCGTAATGTTGTCCGGTATGAACAATGATTTCAGTTACAGGATTACTGAAATTTCTAACAGCTCTGCTTAGTGCTGCTGCTTTGATAATCTGAGGTCTCGCCCCAATAACAGTTACTAGTTTCATTCGGGATAAAAATAGGAAAAAGCATGATGCCTAATTGCGTCCTAATTTATAGGAAAGGAATCCTTACTTTAGCCCAATCGACGTATGCAAAACTGGTTTGTTCGGGTACTTGTTTCTTCACTGGCTGTGCTGATAACAGCCTATATGTTACCTCATGTTTTTGTGGCAAACGTAGCTACTGCCATCATGATAGCTATTTTATTGTCTTTCTTGAATACTTTTCTCAAGCCCATTCTTATCATCCTCACTTTACCAGTTACCATTTTAAGCATGGGACTTTTTCTTCTGGTAATCAATGCAGCTATTATTTTATTAGCTGATTATTTATTGGATGAATTTAAGGTTGATGGATTTATTTGGGCTTTAGTCTTCAGTTTGATTCTTTCTCTAGTCAATTCGTTTTTGGAACAACTACTTGGTACTAATAAGCAGCAAGAAGATGATCGAGACTGATTTAGAATCCAATCTGCCTTTGAGTATACTCATGGGTGCAGTAGAGCATGCCTCATCACTGGTACTCATCTCAAGTTTCGCTAAGAACGATTCCAATCAACAGTTACGTGTCGACTATGTGAATCATGCTTGTGTGAAACACACAGGCTATAACAAGTCACAAGTCATTGGAAAAGACCCAATAAGTTGCTTCCATTTTACCGACACCGAACGATCAGATTCTACATTTCGAACGGCTGTTTTATCGGGATATACATTAAATTCCGAATTATTTCTACAGGATAAAAACGGAGTAATTTTCACCATTCGTTTTCGAATCTCTTCCTTTAAAGAGTATGAACGAATTTATCAGGTTTGGACGCAACAAGAACCAGCCGAGAAAGCTAATCAATCCATACCCGATAGCGTTAAGAGAGACTATTTAGCAAACGTTTTTGAAGATAGTCAGGACTTAGTGTTTTGTCTTCGTCCAGATAAAAAACTGATTTATGCAAACAGCGCTTTCTCTAGAGCTTGCGGGAAATCTAATCATGAATTAGATCAACTTGATTTTTTTGAATTAGTTCAAGATGGGGATGAAGATACGGTGAGAGAAGCGTTTATATCTTCGGCTCAAGGTATTCCACAACAGTTTACAGCTCATTTATTAAATGCTGAAGGACAAACTCAATGGTATCGGTTTCATGTAAGTCCGATGATTACTTCTGGAAATGTGACAGGAGTCAATTTTGTTGGTTATGAAGCAACTGCTGAGATACTCAAGTTAAGACACGAAAAGGTTGTCGATCAAGTACTTGCTATCTTCAATAATAAAGATGGATTGCGGGTTAATTTGGAACAAATGCTATTGCTTGTGTGCAATCGGTTTGGATGGCAATGCGGTGAATGCTGGTTACCTGATCAACATTATCAGAAGTATAAACTTTTTGCTTGGCATTATCCAGATAGTATACAATACAACGATTTCTTAGCTATCTCTTCTACACTGGAGTTAACGACTCAAAGTTCGGACGCATTAAGGACGCATAAAGGAACAGCATTATCAAATCAGTTTACCAATTTATTTCTCGATGCTAATTTTCCTAGAAAGAACTGGGCATCAAAGGCAGGATTGAAAAACGGATTTACCGTTCCTGTTAATACAGGGGGGCGTACGGTTGCCTTGATGACTTTCTTTTCCGAAGGTGTTGATATGAATGCCGAATCGGAGATTATTCACTTAGTTCGAATGCTGGCAAATCATGTGGGCGTTCATATTGAGAGTAGTCGATTATCATACGATTTCAATCAGGTATTTGAGTTAGTTCCAGATTTTTTGTGTGTATTGGATAGTTCTGGAAGATTTTTCCGAGCCAATAAACATCTGCGGCAAACCATTGGTATGACTGCAGAAGAGTTGACCAAGCATTCTTTTTTTGATTTTATTGATGAGACTTATTTAGATACGGCACTTGATTTTTTTCATCGCCTAAAATCGGAGTTGCTAATACGGTTTGAGATTGCATTTATATCGGGTGTGAACCGACTTTTACTCGAGTGGTCTTTATCGTATAATCCGGAAGAAGGCGTTATTTATGGAGCAGCGAAAGATGTTACGCTTCGTGTGAAATATGATGAAGAGTTGCGTTTGAATAATGAGCGGTTTCAGTTAATTTCAAGAGCCACGAATGATGTGATTTATGAATGGGACATCAAGCACAACTATATCGAGTGGGGTGAAAATTTCAAGCGTTTATTTGGTCACTCAGAAGTATCCAAATACAATACGTATGAAGGCTGGGGAACATTTTTGCATCCAGGAGATATTGAACGGGTGAATAATAATTTACAAGCTGCTTTATACCATAAATCTTCCTTTTTATGGAGTGATGAATATCGTTATCAAACAGCTGATGGTAGTTATAAATTCATATTAGATAGGGGAACTTTCATTCGAAATGAAAAAGGTGAAGCTTTAAAGATGATAGGAGCGATGCAAGATATTACCGCTCTGAAGGAAAGTGAAGAAACCTTGATTCGGTTGAATGACGCGCTACAATCTAGAGCTCGTCAGTTACAAGGTTTTAATAAAGAATTAGAGCAGTTTGCATACATCGTGTCTCACGATTTGCAAGAGCCATTGCGGATGATTTCGAGCTTTATGCAATTATTGCTTTCGAGCAACGATATTGAGAAAAACGAGAAATCGGAGCAGTATATCAATTTTGCTATCGATGGAGCTGTTAGGATGAAACGACTCATCCAAGATTTGCTTACGTATTCACGAATTGGTACAACAGAAGAAGACTTTGTTGAGGTAAATACAACCGAAGTTTTACATGAGACTTTGCTCGTTTATCAGCAAGTAATTCAAGATAAAAATGCGGAGATAATTGCTGAACCTTTACCAGTAATTCGGGGAATAGCTTCGTTAATTGGACAGATTTTCGACAATTTACTATCGAATGCTTTGAAGTATTCTGATAAGACTCGTCCGATTATCCATATATCAGCCAGCACTACTGATACGCATCATGTTTTTTGTTTCCGGGATAATGGAATTGGGATCGATCCTCGGCATTTTGATACGATCTATTTACCATTTAAACGTTTACACAATAGGAACGAATATTCAGGTACTGGAATTGGCTTAGCTGTGTGTAAAAAAATTGCCGAAAAACATACTGGTCAGATTTGGGTTGAAAGTAAACCTGGTGATGGAAGTGCCTTTTATTTTAGCGTGATGCGCTAATTGAATTATTCAACAATTAAGCGTAAACGTTCTTCTCTTAAAGGTTTGGATATAAAATCTTTTACCTGTTTGTATTCATGTGCTTTCTGTTGATCGCGTGGATCGATAGAAGATGTTAGCATATATACATTTACAGATACATTGAGTTTTTGAAGTTCTTCCAAAAATTCCCATCCATTCATGCGCGGCATGTTGATGTCCAAGAAAATTGCATCAGGTTTTTGGTTGGGTGTTTTTTGCAAAATCTCTAATGCTTCTTCAGCATCTAAAAATGTCTTGCAACCTGTATTTGGGAAATGTTTGTTAATCAAACGTTCACTCAACATATTATTGATATCGTCATCATCAATAAACCAAATATTCTGAATAGATGTAAGTTGAGGTTGTCGAGCTTGTTGATTAGAAAATGAGATGGCTTCATTCATTTCTTTGATTACA
>Ga0209097_10002845_pt1 | contig 13677 bp, 9 predicted proteins | sample AD_UKC052_MetaG_FD_184419 | JGI IMG/M metagenome (GOLD analysis project Ga0209097, IMG submission 184419) | Active sludge microbial communities of municipal wastewater-treating anaerobic digesters from USA - AD_UKC052_MetaG (SPAdes) (version 2) | ecosystem: Engineered > Bioreactor > Anaerobic >... | reverse complement strand
AAAGTGAGCCAAACGCCCTTTGAAGTCTGCAATTATAAATCCGGGCCCTTTGCATTTACAACCAACAGCATAAGGTCTGTAGCAGTTGACCGGATAGGAAATGTTTGGGCCGGGGCTGACGGCGGTGGGCTTTACCGCTTTCAGCACGCAGAAGGCAGCTGTGGCGGAACATGGATTCAGGCATCCATATTCCCCTCAACCACTTTTAAAGATATCGTACCTTTTAATCTGAATGATGAATTGTGCAATTGCGAATCGGCAGACCGGTTAGGGTTGTGGATTGCCAATAGTGGAAGCGATTTGTCCTTTAACAATGCGGGAGGAATTTTTAATGTAAGGGATGAGGCTTTTAGCAATACAAGGTACGGGTCGGTAGATGATATTAATGGAATCGGGCCATTTTTATCAAGGAACGCAAATAGCCTGGCAATTGGGGCGGATAATAAACTTTATGCTGCATTTGGGCTATCGTTAAACCCCGCGGCCAATAATAAAATAATGGAGGGTGGAGTGTATTCGCTTGATCTTGCCAATGTTCCGGCAGGATGGACCCGATTGGGTGAGACCATGATCCCGCTTGCTGAAAAGGACATCAAGGTGAGCGCAGCAGGGGCAAGGGGAAATGAGGTTTGGTTTGCTACACAGCCTTCCTGTATTACCATTCCAAACCAACCCGCGCAATGTTTTGCGCCCGCTATACTCAGGTTCAATACAACCATTAATAATACAACAGGCGCTATCAGGCAGCCTTTGCCTTTCACTGCCTCTACTACCTCTGCAATTGTACGAAGCATCTTTACCGATAGCAGGAATAATACTTTTATAGGGTTTAACGCAGGGGAGGGATTGGCCATAGTGGATGCCGACGAAAAAATATTCCTGATCAATAGTGAAAATTCGCCGTTGCCACCTGCAACTTCCATTAATTTCAATTCAATGGCTGAGGTGAATGGTGAGGTTTGGATTGGTACAACCAAGGGGTTATTGGTGTATGATGGTTTGGGGAGTTTTGACGATTGCGCATCTTTCACCCTGTATACAACAGCCCATAATTTACCATCCAATAATATAACCGATGTGGCTTATGATGAATTGCGGCAGGAGGTTTGGCTGGCAACTGATGCAGGGGTATGCAGGCTTAAGGAAGCCAGAAGCATCACCGGTACGGTGGTTAACGGGCATTTTGGAAATTTTGATGCCATTTCTCCTGTGTTGATTCGGGAGCCACTTCCAGGTGCCAAAGTTGCTTTGTATAAATCTACAGGGGAGTTTGTAGCTGATGTGCTGTCCAGCGAAACAGGGTCTTTTGAGTTTTTGAATACGATAAAGAATGAACAATATAAAATTCTGGTAAGCTATAAAGATAAATATAGGTACAGTTATGAAAATTTCCGCTATAACCAGAATGTTGGAGACCTGGTAATTCCAGATAGCCTCATTCTTTCGCTCGATACGCTTAAAAAGGCCCTGTATGAGAAAAAGTATAGTTATTCGATTTTCTTTTATCAGTCAAAAGACGGTGTAATAGCAAAGGGTTTTGATACAACAGGGTTCCATTTTGCCTACAAATCATTGTTAGGTGACGTTTCGTCGGAACACGAGGATCTGATAAAAAGGACAGGACAATTTTATAATGTAGCCACTACATTGTATAATTATGCTACTATGACTGATGCACAGTTTGCTGAAATTATTAAAATTACTGCAAGTGTGCTCGATATGTTTGGCGGGGCTGTGGCTTCAAAGGCTTTGGATAGTAAACCAATAAAGGAATTTTTAACTGAAATGTCGCCTCCAGGGGAAAAACCCAACCATTCCGCACGGGGCAAAGCTGCCATTGCAGGTGTTGAAATTGTTAAAACAATATTGGATAAAACATTTTCGTATGCAAACGAAAAAACAGTGGACCCTAAACTTAAAAAAGACCTGACCACCATCAAGGATGGATTAATGGGCATTATGGATTTAACACTGGCTACCATTAAGGATGGTCATTTTGGAGGATTCGGGAAAATTCTTGAGAAAATTAAGAAGGACTTTATTGAATATTTAATTGCCAATGTAATGGCATATCAATACGAAGATTTTTGCAATGAAAAGTTTGGAAATTTCATAGGCGTAGCAGCAATTGAAACATACACAAAAGCGAATGAATTTAGTTTTGAAAATGGTTACAAAAGAATTTATGATATTTTTCCCAAACCCAACATTAACAACAATTCCGTTCATAAAAAAGGGATTGATACAAGCGCTTATTACACTAAAAAGGTAACAGATTTTAATAATGCTTCGGAAATTGCCGATGTAACAGCGGGTATATTGGAAGGTGTTGCTGCAATATTAACAGGCTTTGTGGTAACTGTTGAATTTGCGGTAATAGCCGAAGCGCTGGCAACCGCTGCAAAAACGGTGAAATATTCTACAATGGGGCTTGCATGGGGATATAGTGGAAAGGGTTGGTATAGGTTAAGGGGAATGTCTGAAATAATAGGACCCACCTCCGGCTACCCAAAATTGTTAAAATCAAAGGTTTTAGGTAATGAAGTACAAAAGCTTGCAGTTCCGGACGCTGACCTAGGGCAGCTCAATTCGCTAAGAACCTTGTTCAATACTTCCCTGCAGCAATTCAGAACAGCCATAAATGCACCGTATGATTCTTCCGCTATCTATGGATCATTAAATATTCTTACAGATAGATACATGGATTACCTAAAAAGTATTGATAAAACATTGTCTATTTTGGAGCCTTTGGCTGCACAACCTTCCATTCAGGGCAATGAAATTAATGCTAAGCTGGCACTTGCAATGGATTCCCTTTTTCCCATGCAGGCAACCAATGCCGACGCCATGTTTAACCAGGTAGACGCATATTTATTTGCCAACCCAAGGGCTCCGCAACGCAATAAACTTAATCTATATATAGACAGCCTGCAATTATTTGATGAGCAATTGAATGATGTGCTGGATTATCTTGTGAAAAATGCAACAGCAATTTCTATTCCTGAGGGGCCGCATTTGAAGATCGAAGATTACCAGTTAAAATCTGACAGAAGTCTAGGAAGTATTGGCAAAGCAGTTTACACCATTGTAAACAGGGGAAACGGCCCTGCGGAAAATTTAGTTGTTGAAATAGGGCCTCCGGGTGGTGGGTTTTCTTTACTGAGCCCCGATTCATTTTCAATCAGTTCACTGCAACCGGGTGAAATGAAAAAAGTTGAATTTACCTTTCTTACACCTTTGGAAGATACCGCCATTACCACATTTCCGTTGATTATTAAAAGTGAGGGCACTGAAATATTGAATATTACCTGTTTCCTTTATACTTCGCAGGCCCCTGTTTCCAATATTGTGGTAAATAGTGTAAAAGCCGGCCTATGGAGCGAACCCACCACCTGGAGTACAGGGCAGGTGCCCTCGGCAGAATCGGCCGTAATTATCCGCCACACGGTAACAGTTGACATTGATGCCGCCTGCAAAACCCTTAAAGCCGAAAGCCCTGCACAGGTGCAGGTGGCCGCAGGTAAAAAACTGACGGTACTGGAATAGGATTAAAGGAACAAAAGAAGGTACTTTAATAGGAGAAAAGGTGGTTTTGCTTATTATTTGTCAGAAAGTCAAAGATCAATTTAACGGAAAAATCAGAAAGAATATTTACACCTTATCATCATTTTATCTCTTACAAAATTTTTCTTACCTTTAAAGGTCCGATCAGTTCATGCAACCCTTATTTATCATCTTAAAATCTAATTACCATGCCCAGAGAACAGGAAGTTAACCCGGATTTTATTTCCAGGGAAGAAGCATATGCCAATGCTTTGATTGAAGCGGCAAAATTTATGCTGAGCGAAGCAACCGAACCGGTAAGGAAGAATACCACTTTCCTTAATGCCAAGGCAGTTGAAATTTATGACATCAATGGCAGCCTTTTGTTTTATGACTTTTCTATTGATTCAGGTAAAAGACAGGTTGCAACTGTCAGGGCCTCGGCGAATAAATCAATTGGCGCTCCCGTTATCTCCATCCGCTTTGGCCCTCAAAAATGGAATTTATTGGCTTCAAAACGGGCGATCAGCGAAATTTTGACGAAGAAATTCCCAAAGTACAAAGCAGGTAAAACATTATTGGTTTGCTACAGCTATCCTAAATTGGGGTTGCAGGTTAGCCTTACAAATGAAAAGGAAAGCATTTCTCTAATATTTGATGTATCCAGTTTTGATATTATTCCCGCAAAACCGGAAAAAGAAAATGCTGAAGGCACCTATGCCTGGTCTTTTTTAGATTCCATGGACAAGCGCGCAAAAACTACGGGGCTAAAGCGGTACAATAAAGCTGTTGAAGTTACAAAAAGCGTATTCACAAAAGAACTTGGCCCGGATATTTACAGGATAACTGATTTGTACATGGTGACCAATCTTTCAAAATTAGTGTTCAGGACACGGAATGAAAAAAAGATCCAGTTCTGCACGCACTACCGGCATGATGAGGCAGGATCACATCACTGCTTTATTTTACATGCACAGCAGGTAAACGACTATTGTTCTGTTGCAACCTGCCAGATGATTCTCTGTTATTATCGCTATTACTATTCGCAGAATGAAATTGCGCCTGCATTGGGATATTCTGCCGGAGGCGGATGTCCTGCCGATGTATCAGCCGGCTATGAATCATTAAGTAATAACCACATCAAGGCTACTTATGATCCTTCGCCAACATGGAATAAGGCAAGAGATCAGATCAATTTATTGCAGCCCATGAAATCGGGTGTACCGGGGCATGCACGTGCTATTGCAGGTTATTCCAGCAATATTTTCTCCATTCTGGGCAGTTCAACCACCGACAAGAAACTGTATGTGTACGACCCATGGCCATGGAACGCAGATTTAAAAGCCGGAGGTGATATTTACTGGGAAGACTGGGATTCCATAACCCACACCAATTACGTAAATACAGAGTTGGATTATTAAAATTGTTTCGCCCGGTAAACTGTAGCCTTTACCGGTAATTGATCTGTTACAGATATTTCTGCCTGGTAATTGTACGCCGCTCCGGAATACTTTCATCAAACAGAAATATCTGTTTTAATTTTACGGTAATCAAAAACAGGAAATTTTACATGCTTTCCTCAGAAGAAATCCAGGAATATATTTCAGCCAATTTTAAGAATCAATTCCAGGATTCATTTCCACTATTAAAGAATACCCGGATTGGCAGCCCCATTCCGGTTTTTAATCAAAACAAGGAACAGAAATATTGGCTAATCCCCTTTCTTCTGAAAACAAAAGTGCGGGGTTCCGCCATTCTGGATATAAATGGAAAATTGGTAACCCATGGTGTGCTGACTCCGAATGTGCAGGATGAATATAAATTAACAGACAAAGCATATTTTGAAAAGGTTCCTGAGAATTTACTGGCTGATGTCAGAAATTCTTTCAAAGATTTTGAAATAGTATCGCACTTTTTTTCCTTTGATCAGACTCCGCAAAAATGGGGCTGGCTCATAATCCTGAAAAATAGCAACAGCCCGGATTTAAAAATGGTTTTCGTTAATCCGGGTGGATGGTATGAAAAGAACAGGCCAAATGACCTGGAAGGATAATTTTCCTAAACCAGCAGCGTTCCTTTTTTCTGATAACCAGGTCGTTCTATTGATTTTTACTCTTTCCCATTACATTTAGCTGGTAGTTTTCTGCATCTTAAATAGCGAACGGTACATGCGATTGTATTACATTTTGTGTTGCTGAAAACCCGTTTCATTTTCGTGTTGAAAATAATCAAACAATATGAAAACTATTTCACTTACGGCAACTGTACTTTTACTTTCACACCTGTTAATGGCCCAGAATGTGGGAATTGGCACCACTTCGCCTACTGCTGGTATTGATATTAATACCACACTCAGAATACGTGGTTCCTCAGTAAAAGCAGGTTCGGTACTTACCTCTTTGGATGTGAACGGAAATGCAGAATGGACAAGACCATTTGCATTTAAGGCAACCGGAGGCATCCAGGGTGTTGCTGTCTCCGTTCCAAACAATACCTGGACAAAGATTCTCTTTTCCCAGGAATACAGTCAATCCAGTTTTAACCATGATGTTGAAAATGGGTATAATAACAACACTTCAGAATTCGTGGTTTCTAAAAATGGGATATATAATTTTTCTGTACAGCTTCATTGGGATAATCAGGTAGCGAAATCGAGCGTAAGAATCAGGGTGAAACGCCCCTCGGGTACGGTTCAAACGCTTGGAGAGCGTTATGAACAGGAGTATTTTGCCTCCAATGGAACCATTGTAACAAGACAAAGCCCATCATCTATAACAATTAGTGGTGCCTTAGTGGAGGGCGATATTGTATGGGTAGAAGGATTTGCAGTTTACAATGGACCATCCATAACAGTTAATGCAAATCCTGGCTACTCCTGGTTTGCAGGGCATCTTATTACCAGGTATTAATAACTAAATACCCTTACACCTCTACCAGTTTCCACTTTCCCCTTCTGAAAACCATCCATGCCGCAACTGCAATCAATGTTTCCGCTACAGGAATAGCAATGAACACACCCATGGGCCCATACGACAGGCTTTTGGCCAGCCACCACGCAAAGGGCACCTGGAACATCCAGAAACCAAAGAAATTGATGACGGTAGGCGTACGGGTATCCCCTGCCCCGTTCAGCGCGTTGGTCATTACCATGCCAATACCGTAAAAAATATACCCGAGACTGATTACCCGAAGGGCCAGTACTGCATGGGTAATGGCTGCCGCATCCTGTGTGAAGAACCGGATGATCCAGGGAGCACCGGCCACAAAAAGTACTGTTACAAAAGCCATGAAATAAATATTGTAACGGGTGGTTGTTTGAACGGCTTTCTCGGCAAGCAGCGGCTGTTTTGCACCGAGGTGTTGCCCAACCAAAGTAGCAGCCGCATTACTGAGACCCCATGCCGGAAGGATGAAAAAGATCAATACCCGGATGGCTGTCTGGTAGCCTGCTGAAGCATCGGCATGCCCTGTTTCGGCCACCAGCCTTGCCAGTACGATCCAACTGCCCGAAGCAATGATAAACTGAAGCGTACCCGGAGCGGCAATGGCAGCAAGTGTTTTCATCACCTGCCCATTCAGCCTGATATGTTTTGCCTGCAGGTGCACCGCACTGCTGCCCTTTTGTAATTGGTACAGTTGGTAAACCACGCCGGTTCCACGCCCGATGCAGGTAGCAATGGCGGAACCTTCCAAACCAAGCCACCAGATCAAAACGGGGTTCAGGATGATGTTTATGATATTGGCCAGCCAAAGGCTTTTCATGGCAATAGCTGCATTGCCCGCACCGCGGAAAATCCCATTGATGAGAAACAACATCATAATAACGCCACTGCTGCCCATCAGGATACGGGTGTAGCCAGCTCCGATGGCGATGGTTTCGTCATCGGCCGCCATCAGCCGTAAAATATCGGGTGCATACCAGGCGCCTGCAATGCTTACCACTACCGTAATGGCAAGGGCAAGCAGCATGGATTGCATGGCCGCTTCGCCTGCGCCTTCAGGATTTTTCTCGCCAATGCGGCGGGCTACCATGGCTGTGGCCGCCATACTGATGCCAATGGCCAATGAGTACACGATGGTGATTACCGATTCGGTTAACCCTACCGCCATTACGGCATGGTTGCCCAGCCAGCGGTTTACAAAAAAGATGTCGACCAGGGCAAAAACACTTTCCATGCTCAGTTCAAGCACCATAGGAATAGCCAGCAGCACAATGGCTTTGCTGATATCCATGGTGGTGAAATCATGTTGTGTTTCGCTGAGAGAAAGTTTGATGGTGTGGAAAACGGATCGCATCCGTTTGCTCATAGAAAATAAAGTCATTTGAAAAAAAATGAGTAAGGTAAAAGAAAAAAGAAACTGGTCGGCGGGTAAGCCTTACTCATGCTAAGTAGAGAAAAGGCTTACGACAAAAAGAAAATCATAGTCGTAAAAATTTTATTGCGGGGCAAAAGTGAAAAGAATTATTGGAATAAACAAACGTTCTTTATATAATCACATAGATATGTGGTTACTAATTCCTCCCAATTAAACTGAATAACCTGGAGGCAGTCTGCAGAAAGGCAGGTTTGGAATTTGGAATTTCTCTATTTGGAATTTCTACTTATCCCATTCATTCTCCCTTATGCTCTCCCGGATGTTCATATACGAATAATACCGGTCGCTGCTTATTTGACCCGCCTGCACAGCAGTCTTGATGGCGCAGCCGGGCTCATCCATATGCTGACAGTTATTGAACTGGCAATCGTTCATCAGTTTGCGCATTTCCGGAAAGTATTGGGCGAGTTCTTCGCGTTCTATATCAACCAGCCCAAACTCGCGTACGCCGGGGGTATCAATTACGCGGCCTCCAAAGGGCAGATCGTGCATTTCGGCAAATGTGGTGGTGTGCAGGCCTTTGCCGCTCCACCCGCTTACCTCGCCCGTACGAAGCTCCATATTGGGAAACAATACATTTAAAAGGCTGCTTTTGCCTACACCGCTATGCCCGCTTAACAAGGTAGTTTTATTGGCCAACAGTGCTTTTATGGTATCAAGTCCATCCTGCTGATGAATGCTTGTGGAGGCTACCGTATAACCTATCGCTTCATACATTTCACGCCATTCATCGTAATGTGCCTCTTCCTTCTTACGCCAGGTATCCTTTTTGTTGAAAAGAATAACTGCCGGTATATGATACGATTCGCAGGCAATCAGAAAACGGTCAATAAATCCTAAAGAGGTACGCGGGTCTTTTAATGTGGCAATCAGCATACTCTGATCGAGGTTGCTCGCCACAATATGGTGCCGGTGACGGGTATGCGGGCTTTGTCTTGCCACATAGTTTAACCGATCGTGTATATGGGTAATGGTAGCGGTATTTTCCCCTTCATTTTCCATTTCCATATCCACCTTGTCACCAACGGCAATGGGATTGGTGCTGGAAATATCATCGGTTTTAAAAATCCCTTTTAAGCGGGCCCGCCAGGTCTTTCCTTCTTCATCGGTAATAGTGTACCAGCTTCCGGTGGATTTATATACTGTTGCTGTCAAGGTAGTTTATATTTTAGATTGCAAATTTCAAATTGCAAATTAATGAAAAGCTGAAGGTGAATGAGTTAATAAGTCAATAGGTCAATGAGTCAATAAGTCAATAGGTCAATGAGTCAATAAGTCAATGGGTGCATAATTGAGAAGTAAATTTTGAATGATGAATGGAGTGTGGAATGCCTCAGCCATCAAACCTTAAACCCGAAACCTCAAACCCGAAACCTCAAACCCGAAACCATAAACCCGAAACCTCAAACCCGAAACCTCAAACCCGAAACCATAAACCCGAAACCTCAAACCCGAAACCATAAACCCGAAACACAAAACAAAAAAATCAGGGAAAACGCCTTAGCCAGGTATTTGCAAGCAGACCCTCCAGCAAAAGTAATACAAGCGCCATTAGGAGAAAGGGAAGTAAGGCTTCATGCTTTTTGTTGAAAACGGTGGTTCGGATATCGGAGGTTTCCAGTTTATCAATTGCCGAATAAATTTTTTCAAGCTCCCCGGTGTTTTTTGCCCTGAAATAGGCTCCGCCGGTTTCATCTGCAATATTGCGCAGCAGATCTTCGTCAATAGATACCTTCTCCTTTTCCATCACAGTGGTGCCAATATTCGACTGATAAGGTATTTCGGCATAACCATCGGTCCCCATGCCAATAGTATACACTTTTACCCCAAAAGTTTTGGCGATATCTTTTGCAGTAACCGGGTCAATTTTACCACCGGTATCTTCCCCGTCGGTAAGCAGCACAACCACCCTTGAAGCCGCCTCGCCGAGCCTCAGCCGGTCCACCGCACTTGCCAGCCCGCTGCCAATGGAAGTGCCATCGGTAAGTATGCCATAATAATTGTGGTTAAGCTGATAAAGCAAGGCATTGTGGTCGGTGGTAAGCGGACAAAGCGTAAGGCTTTGGCCGGCAAATATTACCAGGCCTATTTTATCGCCTTTGCGCCGGGCAATAAAGGCCCGGGCCACTTCCTGCGCAGCCTCCAGCCGGTTAGGGGTAAAATCCTTGGCCAGCATGCTGCCGCTTACATCCATACAAAGCACAATTTCAACTCCTTTTCCGGAATGCAGTTCAATCATTTCCTTACGAACCGGCCGGGCAAGGGCCACCACAAGGCATGCCAGGGCAAGAACACGGAGGATAGCCGGAAGGTTACGAAGAGATGTTTTCAGGTTATAACCATGGGCCAGTTCCGGCATTTCGCTAACCCTGAGTCGTGCCGGCCCGTTTTTTCCCCGCCAAATAACCCGGATCAGCAATAATGGTATAAATGCAAGCAAACCCAGCATCCAGGGCCATTCAAAACTAATATGTTGAAATAGTGCAGCCAGCATAATCAGTTTGGGTTTTTCGCTTTTTGGCTGGTAAAAAGAAAAAGACCTTCCAGCAACCGGATAGCGGATTCACCATCGCTGCCCGAAGCGGATTGTTTACCAAAACGCCAGGCATCCGTATCTTTCAGTACACTTTCCACTCCGGGATTAAAGGCTTCGGGGTAGTTGCTGCTGATTTCCTTTATAAGTTGAAGCGTACTTTTTTTAACAGGCATGCCAAATTGCGCCTGCAGGCTGTTTACCAGCCCTTCGCCCAGTTGAAGACTGCTTAGTTTGCCGGCAAGCCATCCTTCTTTTACCTCCTGCAACAGCCCAAGCCCTCCCGGTGATTGCACTGCAAAGTTTACCGTTGCTGGCTTTTTGCGGTTGCGCAGCCAGTATAAAAAGGCAATGATCAGTGCAACCGCTGTAACCAACATTGGAATCCAGGTTGGAAATTCGGGTTGTACCCTGGTAAAAACAGGCTCTTTGGGTGGGGCATAATCCTTAACCGAAGCAGGCGGAGGAGCCAAAACGCTGATGGTAACAGGATTGCCGGCACCGGGTATTTTGAATGTACCGGTGTCATAGGCCACCAATAGCAGTTCATATGCGTTTGGCACAGGGGAAACCTTCAATATTTCAAAGCTGCCCAGGGTTTCACCAACTACCGGGGCTGGCGTTCCTGCATCCTGCGGCAACGAAAATGCAAAAGGGGTGGCCAGCGTTACGGTTTGTACCGGCTGAGCCAATCCAAATATGCTTCCGGCGAGCAGTATGGTTAAAAAATATGTACGATACCTGTTCAATGTTTCATCCGTTTTAAAAAGAACTTTTGCAGCACGGCCACCTCATCGGCCGGGGTACTGCAAAAAAGATAATCCCATCCGCACCTTGTAAGCATTGAATGCAGGTAATCCCTTCGCCGCTGCTGAAGCAGCGGCCATTGCTTCTGCACCGTTTTATCACTGCTGTCCACCCAGGCTTTCTCACCAGTTTCGGCATCCTCCAACAAAATAAGGCCTGCCTTTGGCAAATGGTCTTCAATGGGATCGTGCAGGTGAATAGCAATTGCATCGTGCCGGTGCCCGATGGCTTTCCAAACCCTGAGCTGTTCTGTACCGCCAAAATCGCTCAGCATAAACAGGATGGTTTTTCCCCGGGTAGTTTTCTGCAGGTATTCCAGCGCTGCCTTGGTATTGGTTCCTGTGGAAGTGGGTTCAAAGGTAAGCAGGGTACGTACGATGTATAAAAGGTGCTGGCGCCCTTTAACCGGCGGTATGTATTTTTCCACCTTATCGGTAAAAAAGATGGCACCGGTTTTATCGCCATTGCTCAGCGCAGAAAAAGCAAGTACGGCGGCCATTTCAGTCATCAGTTGCTTTTTGGTACGCCCCTTGCTGCCAAGGTTGGTGCTGCCGCTCAGGTCAAGCATCAGCATAACCGTCCGGTCCCTTTCTTCCTCAAAAACCTTGCTGAAAGGATGCCCGAACCTTGCACTTACATTCCAGTCAATAAAGCGGATATCGTCGCCCGGGTAATAATCGCGAACCTCTTTGAACAGCATACCCTTGCCCTTGAACGCAGAATGATATTCGCCGGTGAATAACTGCGTTGAGAGCTTTCTTGAACGAATTTCAAGTGCGCGAACTTTTTTTATTATTTCTGCTATCTCCAAAGGATATAAGTCAATGAGTGAATAAGTCAATAAGTGAATCAGTGTGTAGTGTGGGTGAAAAATGATTCAAATAATTTCAGATTCCGAAAATTTATGAACTCTGGTATTCTATTATTCAATTATTCATGTACTCTGGTATTCTAAACCTTAACCTCAATCTTAACCTCAATCTTAACCTCAATCTTAACCTCAACCTCAACCTCAATCTTAACCTCAATCTTAACCTCAACCTCAACCTCAACCTCAACCCCCCGCACGACCCGCCGGAACTTCGCTCAACCTTATGGAACCGAAACCGTTTTCAATATCTGCCCGATTACAAACTCCACCGTCATATCTTCCGCCTCGGCTTCGTAGGTAAGGCCAATGCGGTGACGCAGCACATCCGGCGCAAGGGCAATCACATCATCGGGAACCACATACGCGCGTTTTTGCAACAGGGCCATGGCTTTGGCAGCATGGGTAAGGTGTATGCTTGCCCGTGGCGAAGCCCCGTAACCAATCAGCGGCGATAGCGATGGCAGTCTGAATTTTGCAGGCTCACGGGTGGCCTGAACGATATCAAGGATATAACTTTCAATTTTATCGTCCACAAAAACCTGCCTGCACAGGTTATTTGCACGCAAAAGCGTTTCCGCATTGGCTACCGGGTCAAGGGGGCCATCGGTAGTTCCATTGATGCTGTTCCGCACAATCTGCAGTTCCTCTTCCCGTGAGGGGTAATGAACCAGCACTTTCATCATAAAACGGTCCTGCTGCGCTTCGGGCAGCGGATAGGTACCTTCCTGCTCCAGCGGGTTTTGGGTGGCAAGTACCAAAAACGGCTTTGGCAGCTTATAACTTGTGTCGCCAATGGTTACCTGCTTTTCCTGCATTGCTTCAAGCAGGGCGCTCTGCACCTTGGCGGGGGCCCGGTTAATTTCATCGGCAAGCAGCAGGTTGGTAAAAATGGGGCCCTGCCTTACCAGGAAATCACCCTTCTGCTGATTGTAGATCATGGTGCCTATCACGTCGGCGGGCAACAGGTCGGGGGTAAACTGAATACGGCTGAAATTGAGTTGCAACGCCTGTGCAAGCGTACGGATGGTAAGGGTTTTTGCAAGCCCGGGTACCCCTTCGAGCAACACATGGCCATTGCAATAAAGCCCTATCAGCAGGCGGTCAATCATTTCCTGCTGACCAATAATGTTTCGGTGAACAGCCTCGCGTATTTTGTCGGATTGCAGGGCAAAATCACCAATTTGCTCCTGTAATTTTTGAATGGCTTCTGTGGAACTATGCATCTGAATGCTTGATATTTATGCAAATAGACTAAAGTATGGGCAATTTGCCGGGACTTTAGCAAAATACATAGGTTATTGTTACTGTAAATTGACAACAGTCAGTTTTTTTATAAGGATGGTACCCTACCTTTAACCTGCCGGAAACGGACAAATTAACGGCAAAAATTAAGGTTTCTTACTATGAAAAACATACTTGTACCGGTTGATTTTTCAACTACCGCCAAAAACAGCGCCATTTATGCCGCCTGCCTTTCCCGTGAAATTGGCGCAGAAAAAATTATTTTATATAATGCCTACAGTATGCCATTGGCAACCGAAATGAG
>Ga0209097_10002843_pt1 | contig 13683 bp, 11 predicted proteins | sample AD_UKC052_MetaG_FD_184419 | JGI IMG/M metagenome (GOLD analysis project Ga0209097, IMG submission 184419) | Active sludge microbial communities of municipal wastewater-treating anaerobic digesters from USA - AD_UKC052_MetaG (SPAdes) (version 2) | ecosystem: Engineered > Bioreactor > Anaerobic >... | reverse complement strand
GACGCCACCTTGCGTCATCTGCCGCACGATCGCTTCGGTTTCGTCGAAGTAACTAGCGCGCACATTGAACACATAGCGATTGAGCGGAGTGCGCAGCAATTCAGCACCGGTAAACGCGCCGAAGAATGGCACCTTAGCGGCGGTCGCGATCGGCACAGAAACAGCCGCAGTGGGCGTTCCGACATAGCCGAACAACGCGAGCACGTCGCCACTAGCGACCAATGCTTTGGTGTTGGCCTCAGCGCGCGGAGGATCGTAGCCGTCGTCCAAAGTGCGCAACACGATCTTGCGGCCGCGTATGCCGCCGGCCGCATTCACTTGGTCGAAATAAACATTCGCTCCGAGTCGCATTTCACGACCAAGCGCCTGAGCTGGCCCCGTGAGCGCGACAGATTGCCCCAGTACGATGTCCTCGGCACTACTCAAGGGCGAAAAAATCGCTGCGAACGCGAGCACAACGCCTGCTAGTCCATGTCTCATCAAATATCTCCTTGCGCTCGTTTTTAGCCTATTCGCACGAGGATGCGCATTAACGCGAAATCGATGCATGCCAGTATTCGAACGCACGTAGACGCAGATCAAGCGTTGCGTAGGCCGACCTGGTGACTAACGGAGATTCCCAGACTCGACGTAATCGTTCGCAGCGTTACACAATTAAGCGCGCTTCGTTGGCCGGAAACGCAAGACGCACGGTGCTGCCGATGGCGCGAACGATTTTCTCTTTTGGCAAAAAGACGAACAACTCGCCTGCGGCTGTGTTCACCATCATCTCCACGCCTTTGCCGATGAATGCGCACTTGGTTACCGTGGCGTTGAGTGCCGGCGACACATTTGCATCAGTCGTCACTTCAAACACGTCCGGCCGCAACGCGATTTTGGCTTCGCCCACCGTGGCAGATTCAACCTCGATATCAAAGTGCGCATCGCCCAAGGCGAGCGAGGCTTTTCCGTTGGCAAACGACTCCACCTTCCCCGTTGCGACGTTCGCTTCCGATAAAAAATCAGCTACGAACGCCGTGTGCGGCTGGAAAAACAACTGCGCAGGCGTACCTGATTCTGCAATCCCACCTTTGTTCATCACGATGATCTTGTCGGAAACGGCCATCGCCTCTTCCCGGTCATGCGTGACGTAGACGCACGTGATTTTCAGGCGTTGTTGCAACTCGCGAATTTCTTCGCGAACATGACGACGCAGCTTGGTGTCAAGGTTTGACAGCGGTTCGTCAAACAACAGCACCGCAGGCTCCAACACCAGCGCACGGGCGATCGCGACGCGTTGCTGCTGACCACCTGACAACTCCGACGGCAAGCGCTTCTCATAACCCGACAAACCAATGAGCTTAATCACCTCATTGGCTTTGGCTTCGGCTTGCGGCTTTTTCATTCCTTGCACGCTCGGCCCGTAGCAAACGTTCTCCATCACGCTCATGTGAGGGAAAAGTGCATAGCTTTGGAACACCAACGAGACATTGCGCTGCGAGGCCGATTGCGCCGTCACGTCTTTGCCGCCGAGGAGAATTTGTCCCTTTGTTGGCAGCTCAAGTCCTGCCACCATTCGCAGCGTCGTCGTCTTTCCGCAACCCGACGGCCCGAGCAGCGTCACCAGCTCGCCATCTTCAATCCGAAACGAGATGTCCTTGACGGCGGGTTCGCCCGTACCGTAATCCTTGACGATGTTGATGAACTCGAGCGTGCCTTTTGTAGCGGCGGAAGTAGTGTTGGCCATGATTAGGCTCCCGTTGCAAAGTTAAGAGGTGTTGCGGCTGCGCGTATTGCACGTATGGCGCGCATGATTTCGAGGATACGCATGGTTATCCTCCCACTGCCATCGTGCCCAGCGCCGGTGCCCCGGGCGCCACAGCGGCGCGACGCCCAAGTTTTCTTGAGCCCACAAGCCACTGCACAAACACTATCGCCACCACCATAATCAGAATCAACACTGCGCAGTACGCAATTGCCACGCCGTAGTCTCCGTTGACCACGCGACCGATGATGTAAGTCGTCGCCACTTCGGTGTCGCCCGAAACGAGAAACACGATAGCGCTCACGGTCGTCATCGAACGCACGAAACCGTAAATCAACGCGCCGACAATCGCCGGTTTCATAAGCGGCATCAACACGCGGCGGAAGGTCGTTGCGCCGTTCGCGCCTAGAGTCGTACTCGCCTCGTCAAGCGACTTATCGAGCTGCGACAACGCTGCGATACCACCGCGAACACCCACGGGCAAATTGCGGAACACAAAGCAAAGCACGATGATGAGCCCTGTTCCGGTGATTTCAATCGGCGGTACGTTAAACGCAAAGATGTACGCCACCCCGATCACCGTCCCTGGAATCGCGAACGATAGGAGTGTTAAGAACTCAAACGCACGTTGACCTTTGAACGTTGTCCGCGCAATCAAATACGCGGACAAAATACCCACGATAGCGGTGATGGGGGCAGCAGCCAACGAGAACTGCAAGGTGTTCACCAACGAGTGCCAGGCCGCGCCAGTAAATAACCAGCCGTTAGGCCCGTGATCAATCGAGAACGCTTTGACGAAGTGATCTAGCGTCAACGTATGGTCGCGGCCCCATACTTTCACGAACGCGCCGAAAATGCTCATGCCGTAGAGCACCACAGTCAATGCAAGCCAAGGCACACCGACCCAGACGGCAGTGCGCTTCACGCCCAGCGGCAGCGGGCTTGGCAGACCGGTATCGCCCTTGCCGGACACGGTAACGAAACTCTTCTTCGCGGTGGCTTTGCGTTGCAACCAAAACGCAAACAGCGCAAACGCCAACAGAATTAACGAGTAGACCGCTGCCTTGCCTTGGTCGAGCTGTGCGCCGACGATGGCGAAGTAAATTTCGGTGGCCATCACGCCAAAGTTTCCGCCGAGCACAACGGGGTTTCCGAAGTCTGCAATTGATTCAATGAAGCCGACGAGGAAAGCATTGGCCAGACCCGGAGCCATCAGCGGCAGCGTAACGCGGCGGAAAGTCTGCCATTGGCTCGCGTGCAGCGATTGGCTCGCCTCTTCGAGCGTTGGGCTCACGCCTTCGACTACGCCGATCAGCACCAAAAACGCCACGGGCGTGAACGCGAACAACTGTGCAAGCAACACGCCGGGAAGACCATAAATCCAGCGGCTAGGTTCTAGTCCAAAGGCCCATTCCAAGCCTTGATTGACCACACCCGCACGGCCAAACAACATGATGAGCGAGAGGCCCACGACGAAGGGCGGCGTAATGATCGGGAGGACCGTTAACAAGCGCAGCAGTTTCTTGCCGCGAAAGTTTGACCGCGTGACGATGAGCGCGAGCATAAGGCCGAGGAACGTCGTGCCGGTCGCGCACAGAAGCGCGAGCCACAACGTGTTCCAAGCCACACCGCAGCCGCTGCCGCCCCATAAACACGCTGGCACGAGATTCCAAAGCTTCGGCTGTGCAAAGCGCTCCCACAGCATCGTCAACGACAAGTTGCGATCCTGATCGACGAATCCTTCGTAGAGCACGCGCACAACCGGGAAAAACACAAACATCATCACCAAAACGACGATGCCCAATAGCGCGGATGCCACAAACCGGTCGCCACGGAAATATCCCATCGTGGCGATGCCGTCCGCGCAAATTAGCACGAAACCGAACACGACCAAGAGCGCGCCAGCCCCCATCCCAAACTGCCCGCTTTGCAGCGGCGGCATGCTCGATTTCAGCCAATCAAACGAGAAGCCCTGCGGCCCGATGGCGAAGCCTTGAAGCAAAACGTACAGGCCACCGGCTGCGCCGATGAGCGCGACCATCTTGCCCCATGTTCGCATCGCGCCTTCGACCGCAGAGTTCGCATTAACCGGCCGCGCATACAAACCGACCGTCGCGAGCAACAGAGCCGGCAACAAGATCAGCCAAGTCTTGCCATAGTTTGCAATTTGCAAGAGTGCGGGCGCAGGATCTTTGCTGCCGAAATTCTTGATCCATTTGAACGCGTAAAAACTGTCTTGCAGCGCATACCACGGCACGAGCGTCAAGCCCGCTGCAATGAGTAGCAACGCAATAATGCGGTAGCCCGTCATGTTGATCTATTCCCCCGAAATGTTTGCCCAGCTTGCGCTGAGAAATTAGCCAACCAGTTTAACGGCAGCCGCCGCTTTGTTCGCGGATTCAACCCGAATCACCAAACTCTTAGCGCTGTTGCGCCCCTGCCCCCAAGACCGCGGCGCCCACTAGTTTGGCCACGCGAAGTTCAGGTTACGACGTGTAGCGACACGTAGGCAATTGTGGAGGCCGCGCAAGCGATTGCGATTTGCTATCGGGAAAGCATGCACACTTGTCCTCCTACAGCTTTCGGCCGCTAACGACGGAAGGGTGGTGCACGTAGGCGCAAAAATTACTATGTCGACAATATAAAAAACTACCCTGCAACCACCGCTGTGCTGTCGTTGACGCCAAAAAGCCAAATAGACGAGACGCGACGATCAACCTTTCGGCGGATCGCTCGCGAGACGACCGCCGGTCGCCCAGTTTTCGCGCTTCACGTCGGTGAATATCACCTGCACCCCCTCGTACGTTCCGCCGAGCGTCTCGACGGTAACCTTAGTGACCGCCTCAGCAAATGCACGTTTCTGCTCGACCGTACGACCTTCGAAGAGTTGGATGTTGATAGTGGGCATGGAGGCTCCAGAGTTGCGGTGGATGAGGTATCCCATGGAAGTGTACGCAATGATTGCACGCGCCGCGACGGCCAGCGCGCGCCCTATCCAATCTGCCTGCCCGTACTCAACAAGTGTTGGAGTCACCATCTGTTCACCGACACCGCAGGGACGGCCGTGATCGCCGATGGCCGTGCGGCCCGGTTGCATTCTCGGCGCCACAATAGAGAACGTGTGCGGGAGCGAGCTCACACCGGAGGTGCTGGTTTCTAACCAGTCAGGCGAAAAACGGCACGCCTAGATATAGTTGACCGAATCGCGCCGGAGGCCATTTGCTTTTCGCGGCCTTACAGGCTCAGGATTGACGCTGCGCAAGCTGAACACGTGGAACGACCGGTCGCCGCAGGAGCGAAATGTGCGCGCGGTTGACACAATTGACGAGCGGACCGCGTTTGTACATTTGCTGAAATCATTTGGGGAGCACGACGTGTCAATGGCGAAATCGAAACATCGCAGCGCATTCTTGGCGTTAGTTCTAACGTTCGCTTTGTCGTTTGGCGCAACCACGAGCCACGCACAGGGATGCCCGTTTGACGACGGTAACTCGACCCTCGCGGTAGAGGGATTGATACTCACACGCTATGCGCTGGGGATCACCGGCGCGCCGCTGGTCTTCGGCACGGGCATCAACGCCGTAGACGTGCCCTCGGTAGAGGCTGCCATCGCCTGTCCGTCCTGCGGACTCAACATCACGGGCAACGCCACGATGACGGTCGCGGACGCCACCATTATTTCGCGCAAGCTAGCGGGCTTTAGCGGCGCGCATCTCACCGACGGCCTCGCGCTGGGCACAGGAACGCGCAATACGCCGTCGGCCGTGCAGAGTTTCCTGCTTGCCGGCTGCGGTGCCACGGGCGGAACGGTGACCAGTATCACTGCAGGCTCTGGGCTCACAGGCGGTACGATCACTAGTAGCGGCACCGTTGCAGTGAACACTAGCGTCATTCAGAACCGAGTCAGTGGCACCTGCGCGGTGGGGTCGAGCATTCGTGCAATTGCGGTTGATGGTACGGTCACCTGTCAGACGGATACGACGGGCGGCGCCGGCACGGTAACGAACGTGGCGTCCGGCGTCGGCCTCAACGGTGGCCCAGTGACCGCTGCCGGCACGCTGTCCATCGCACCCTCTTACCGACTGCCGCAAACATGTGCCACCGGCCAATTCACACGCTTTGACAACACGTCGAACATTTGGGAATGCGTCACTCCTGTCGTGGTAACGAGCGTGGCTACAGGGCCCGGTTTGACCGGCGGCCCCATTACATCTACGGGTACGGTTGGTCTCGCTCCGACGCAGTTGTTACCGACGACCGCCTGCGCGCCCAATGAGCTGGCAAAGTGGACAGGATCGGCCTGGGCGTGCGCCACGGCAGCCTCTGGCGGCGGAAGCGTCACGAGCGTTGCAACGGGACCTGGACTGACCGGAGGGCCGATCACCACGGCGGGTACCGTCAACCTCACAGCAACGCAATTGCTGCCAACGACGGCATGCACCACGGATCAGATCATCAAGTGGAACGGAGCCGCGTGGGCATGCGCGTCGTCGCTGCTAACGCTCCCAACCGCATGCCTTCCAGGACAGTTTGTCACCATCGCGACGACCGGTGGCATTCGGTGCGCCTCCTTGCCGTCGACGCTCAGCGTCGGCTATACCGCAACAGCCGCACTCAATGCCGTCAACGGCGTAGCAGCCACGGTAGCCTTAGACGGCCTTCCGGTGATCGCGTTCGTGAGCGACACAAAAACTCTGATTGTGTTGAAGTGCGGGAATGCCCCTTGCAACAGCGGCAACACTGTTACCGTCGCAGACGCATCAGGCTTTGTGGGCCCCGCCTCGTTGGCCATCGCGATGCCAAGCGATGGCAATCCAGTCATCAGCTACGCGCATGAGGCGTCCGTCGTTTCTAGCTCGCTACGAGTGCTCAAGTGCGGAAACTCACTGTGTTCATCCGGTAACGTCATAACGACAGTTGACAACACCGTGGCCGAGGTCGGACGAAAGAGCGCGATCGCGATTTCCCCAGTCGATGGCTTGGCCGTCATAAGCTACTACAGCAAAACCGAACAGCAACTGAAAGTGGCGAAGTGCGGCAACGCAGCATGCAACGCTGCAAATACATTGACGCTCGTGGGTTCGGCCGTGGGCGTCGGCGACGCAGTCTCATCGATTGCGGTTCGCGCAAGTGGCAACCCGTTGATCACCTTTGAGTACGCGCCTAGCACCGGTTGGGCAATCCTGAGCTGCGGTAACGCACAGTGCAGTTCAGGAAATTCGTTGCCGAGCTTCGACCCCGTGCCAAGTGCTGGCGCGAGCGTAATCCTGATCCCTCCCGACTCGCTGCCTGTTATCGTCTACGGCGTTTTTTCTACGTTTGCTCAACTCAAAGTCGCCAAGTGCGGCGACGCCGATTGCAGCAGTGGAACCACCTTCACAACTGTCGATACCAGCCTATTAACCAATGGTGCGGTGGTCCGCATGGGCTTGTCGTCGGACGGTTTTCCAGTCCTGAACTACAAAAGGAGCAGTGTCGGGGAGGCCGCAAAACTCAGAGTCCTGAAGTGCGGCGATGCTAGCTGCGCAAGCAGCAATATTTCAACCGTCGTAGCAGCAGCGCTGAACTACCAGACCGTCGGCGCATTCGCGGTACCTGCGGATGGGCTTCCCGTGGTGGTGTATACGGACACTGCAAGCAGCCCAGATCGGATTCGAATATTGAAATGCAGCGACGCGGGCTGCGGAAATCCTTGAACGTTTAGCCCGCAGCTCGTGAGCGGTTCGGCAGAGCCATCGATAACGATCTATGATGCTGGTCACATGGTTGCGCTGCCATATCGCGGCTCGTTAGGCACTACAGCGCGTTTTGCGCAGTACGCGAACGTACATCGGTCGCGCAAAATTCGCGCCGCTGGCGGTCATGTGCGGCGCGAAACGTTCGCGAATTTGTGCGCGCATCGCCTCTTCGAATGAACGCTCTGCGAAGGTGACGTCGAGCATACGGCGCATGTAGTCGTCGACGTCCTTAAAGTGTACGGGTATATTGAAGCGAACTTCAGCGTGGGTTGTCCAGCGTCCGCTTGCAAGAGCGCGATCCAACGCATTTTGCGCCTGCGCGCGGACATATTCTTCGTCGTTAAAGAGCCGGTTGATTTCGTTGAGTGCGCCAGCAAAGACGGGCTCCGACACGTAGAGCAAACCGTTCGGTCGCAATACGCGCCAAGCTTCGTTCAGCGCGGTATCGAGCAGCGCGATCGGCACATGATGCAACGACTTCAACATGATCGCGAGATCAAACGTCGCATCTGGAAACGGAATGTCTTGCGCGCCTGCGGCAACGAATTCCATGCGCGCGGTTGGTGTGCTTGCGTTAGCGGCGTGCTGAACCATGTCGACGTCTAGCCCTGTCCAATCACAACCTGGGAATCGGGAAACCAAGTTGCCGGCCAGTTTCGCTGCACCACAACCAAGCTCAATGATGCGTTGCGCGTTAAGCGGGATCAGCTCGTTGAGCAGTTCAAGTTCGTCGCTAACTTCGCGTTGGGGTGGTGCGATATGGGGCATACGGAAAAGTCAATTGATGATGCGGAATGGTGAAGGTTGAATCACGTTCATGGTTCGACATGCTCACCACGAACCATTGAGTCCGCACATTTTGCGGTACTTTGAACTCGCACGCAGAGCGCAATCTCAGCCGCATCACACCGAACGCATCGCGGGCAGCGCTTCCGATACGGTTTTATCGGTAAGTCGCGACAGCGCGACGGGCGACGGTGCGCGCCCTAGCCATCGGCGCAGCGCGTAGCCGTCGGCAACGCATGGCACGTTGTCTCGCCGCATCAGTTCTTGATGCCCCCAAGACAGCGGTGTGACGTGAAACGCGTCAAACAGATGCGCGAAGCAGCGCACAAGCCACGCTGGAACGGTCACTTGAACCGCAGGCTGTGGGTTACGCCGCAAAGCGCGCAGATATTCGGCCATAGCAAAGCTCTGCTCGCCGCCAAGCTCAACGCTCGCAGGCACCGCACTTGCGTCGCACATACTAAGCGCGGCAATAGCTTCACCCAATTCACCGACGTCCAATGGCGCGAGGCGTCCAAGCGCGTCCGATGGTACAAAATGCACGGGCCATTGCGCCACGCGCCGCAACCAGCGCGCGCCGAATCCGTCGATACCGTCAAGCAGCGATGGGCGCACGATGCACGCGGCTGGGTTTGCTGCGGCGATGCCGATCTCGCCCGCGAGCTTGGCCGTGATAAATCCGCTGCTGGCCGCAGCGTGCAGACCGAGCGCGGTGACGTGAATGAAACGCGTGTTGTTCTTGGCGCACGCGGTTGCAATCGCAATCGGTGCGTCGAGGTACACCGCCTGGAACGTTTCTTTCCAGCGTGCGCGCAAGATCCCTGCGCAATTCACGATTACGTCATATTCGGCGGCTTCGCCTTGCCAGTCTTCGGCGTTGGTGCGTTCGTGGAGCCGAATTTCACGCTCTCGGATTGAGTCGTCGGACGAAGCTCCCGCGTGTCGCGTTCCGATGGACACATCAACGCCGTTCGCGATCAACGCCCTAACCACGTAGCGTCCGATGAATCCTCTACCGCCTAGCACCAGAACTTTCATGGCATGCTTTCGTTTCTGTCATTTCCGTCTTGACAGAAATGTATGAAACAAAGAGAATTTAGTCAACTACTTCTTTCCTGCAACGATCATGACCCTTACCCCTATTACCGAACGCTTCGTTCTCCACTGGGGCGAAATGGGCTCGCGCTGGGGCGTCAACCGCACCGTGGCGCAGATTCACGCCCTGCTCTTCGTGCTTGGGCGGCCACTGGCTGCGGAAGACATCGCCGACGCACTCGGCGTGGCGCGCTCCAACGTGAGCAATAGTTTGCGGGAACTTGGCAATTGGAATTTGGTGCGGATCACGCATGTGCTCGGAGATCGCCGCGATTTTTTTGAAACCTCGAGCGACGTGTGGGAACTCATGCGCACCATCGTTCGCGAACGCAAGCTACGCGAATTCGATCCTACGGTTGCGATGCTTAACGAAACCCTCGCTGATCCTTCGTTCGCTAACGAAGCACCGGAGCAACAAAAGCGCATTCGCGAGACGCAGGCGCTGATGCAATCGCTCTCGGGTTGGGCGGACGACATGCTCAAGCTTGAGCCGTCGCTCCTGATCAAAATCATCCGTCTCGGCGGAAAAATTCAACGCTTTTTCAACGCCACGAACGTTGCGAACGTCACCAACAGCAAGGCTACTGCGAAATGAACAACGTCATTCCGGTTCAGTATCCGCTCACAATTTTTTACGACCGTTCGTGTCCGCTGTGTACGCGCGAGGTCGCCGTTTTGAAGCAGTACGACCACGCCGATCAGCTGCAACTCGTCGATTGCTCGCCCGCTGACTTTACCGAAGTTGAAGGCCACACGCGTGAAGCCATGATGCGCCTCATCCACGCGCGCGACGCGGTGGGTCAGTGGCTTATCGGTGCGCCTGTCTTTGCGGCGGCGTACACCGCGTCCGGCTTCGCATCGGTGGCGCGCATGTGGGGCGCGAAGCGCATGCAGCCGCTGTGGCGCGTGGTGTATCCGTGGATCGCCGACAACCGCATGCTGCTCTCAAAAATGGGCGTGACCGGCGCGATGACGTGGGGGTTGCATCGTCTGCATGCTCGCGCGGCGAAGAAGGCGCTGGCCGCGTCGAGTGCGTGCCACGATGGACAGTGCGAAATCAAGTGAGTGCTGGAGAACCGTCGAATATGCATAGCATCCCAGGGCGCTGGTCGAAACGCTGGCGAACGATTATTGTTTGACGCATGAACTCAATGCTTTTCAAATCACTCAGCGCGCTTTCCACGCTCGCCCTCGCGTGCGGACTCGCGGCATGTGCGCAGAACCCGTCGGCCAGCGACCATGTCGCGCACAACCACGGCATCGCGCCAGACACGCGCCAATTCGTGAAATTTCCCGAGGAAATGAAGGTTGGAACGCTCACCCACATGCGCGACCATTTGCTCGCGCTGTCCGAGATTCAGGGCGCGCTGGCGACGGAGCGCTACGCCGAGGCAGCGGACATTGCGGAGAATCGGTTGGGCATGAGCTCGCTCAAATTGCACGGAGCGCACGACGTGTCCAAATTCATGCCGAAAGGAATGCAAGACACCGGTACCGCGATGCATCGCGGCGCGAGCCGTTTCGCCATTGCAGCGCAAAACAGTGCCGCCACTGGCGACGTCAAGCCCGCACTTGCCGCGCTGACCGAAGTCACGCGGGCATGCGTCGCTTGTCATGCGGGCTATCGGATTCAGTAGAAACTAAAGGTTTACAGCTTTTTGGCTGTAACGACCGCTGGGTGGACTTTACATGCATATAAATCCACTTATCGACAATAGATAAAAATAGGCTCTATCGACCGCCTGTCGGTCGTTGCGCAGAAAAAGCCATATCGTAAAGGTGGTAACCGCTCCTAGCAACTCACCCGATTCCCGGCAAACCCTGTGAACTCAAACGCCGTCTGCCAGCCCTGCTGACCTTCTGCCGATTTGAGTCGCTCCGACTTTAGGAACGCTGCGGCGACACTTTCACCGAGCAGCATGCCTTGCCACGCGTCGCTGCGCCAATGGATGCCAGCGAAGTTGCGCCCCATCGAAATGTTCATCGCGAGTTTGTTGAGCTCGCCGCCCACCGTCGGCGCGGGCAAATTCGGATTGTGGTCTTCCCAATCTTTGCCGTCACGTGTGGGCTGCAGGGCGAAGCGTAGTTTGCGGTTCTCGTCAAACAGTGCCTTAAGCACCGACACGCACGCGCCGGCAATCGTGGCATGTCCCGACGGATACGACGGATGCGCCGGGCTACCCTCGGGAAACGCTTGCGGCAAAAGCGCCGAACCTAACTTTTCGCGTACGCGTTTCACTGCGTCTGACTTCACGATCAACGGATGAATCCCCACCGTTTCGCCGCGAACGGAGCGATCAACCAGCGCGCCATATTCCTCGGGCCGCAATGCCCGGTGGCGAACCCATTTTTCGTTCCAACACGCCTTCAACGCCAAGTCACACACCATGCCCATCGCGTTTTGCGCGTAGCCCGGCCCGAGCGTGACAAATCCATTCATCGAACGTGACGATTTGTATGGATTGCCCGCGGGCCACGCCTCACGCGGCCGATGCGTGTTCGCGAGCAAAATAGCGGCGGCGTTGATGCCTGCTTGATTGCAAAAATCCCAATGCACGTATTCGCCCACGTCACGCCCGGAGCGCAGGTAATACAAGTCGGCGAAGTGATTCAAAATGCCCGGCGGCCACTCGCCGTTGGCCACTTTCAAATACTCGGGCCACGAAGTCATAAAGTCCGTGCCTTTGAACGGCACACGATACGCCTGCCACTGGTTCTGCGCACCAAACGGCACCGGCATCCACAGCATTTGCGATATCCAGTATCCGTCGTTTTCGCCGGGCGTGCCGAGGCGAAAGAGCGTTTGCGGTGTTACGTTCGCGTTGAGCTTGGTTTTTTTAAGTTCCGCCACCGCATCGCGCACGAGGCTGTTGCGCTCGTAATCCCACAGCGGCACATCGCGCAAAAGCGCCATCCAATAAAGCTCCAGCGCCTCCTCCGCGAGCCGCTCAGAGTCCAGCGCTGGAAACGCAGGCAACTTGATCACGTTTGGCGCCAACGGATCTTTGTCCCACGCATACGCGGCGAGCGGATTCACCAAGCGCATTTCGTTGCTCACTGGGAGGCGCTCCCAATCGGCGATCTGCGCGCTTTGAGTTGCGGCCTCGAACGCATCGGCTGCGCCGGCGTTCACATTCCCCGATGCGTCATGCGGTAACGTCTTACCAAACGCCGCATTTCCGCTTGCTCGCTTGAATTTCGAGTCAGTCGCGGCCTGAACGGATGGCGTTGCGCCAGCAAAGGCCGTCGTCACGCCCGCAGCAGCAAGCTTTAGCAAATCGCGCCGTAACGGTTGCTCCACGGAATCGCTAGGCGACGTGAGATCAGTGCGTGACATAGTGCCTCTAAGAGTTGACTGGGGGCGCGGGAGAGCGAGCGCAGCGTTGGTTAAATTCGTGGCAATGCTGGCGTCCAACGACAGAAGCGATTTTATGCCCCGTACGCTCAGCGCGAGCGATGCAATAATCGATGACACCATGAAACGGCTCGCCATACTCCTCGCAGCAACCATCGCACTCGCGACGCTACTCGGCTGTGCGACACACATCGCGAGCGCCACCGACCCCGCGGTCATCGCCGTCGAAACTTGGGGCGGTACGCGCGTGAACGTTGGTCCGACGCGCAAACACGACATTAAACACATCACCCTGCATCACGGTGGCGTCGATTTTTTGCGCGGTGCAGACGCGCCCCATTATCTGCGCAATTTGCAGATGTGGTCGCGCAACACGCGCGGGTGGCCGGACATTCCGTATCACTACCTAATCGACCCGGACGGCAAAATTTACGAAGGCCGCGACATAACACTCGCGGGCGACACCAACACCGAATACGATCCGGTCGGCCACGCGCTCGTCGTCGTGCTCGGCGACTTCGACAAGATCGAGCCTAACGCCGCTCAACTCGACGCAACAGTCAACGTGATGGCAATGCTCGCGAAACGCTTCAACTTGCCTCCCGCCGCCATCCAAAGCCACCGCGATTACGCCAAGACGAGCTGCCCCGGCAAGTACTTGTATCCGTACATCGAAAGTGGCGAGCTTGCGCGCCGCGTGACCGCGAAAATTAAGACCTGATGGGTACTAAATCTTTTCTGCTGTTTTCACTAGTCATAGGCGCTTCGGGCGCGCTTTGGTATTTCAAAGATGTGCCGTCCGTACGCAGCGCGACGTCCAACGTTTCTGCGATCGCCACGAACGTTTCGGCGAAGTTAGGCTTGATCGACAGTGCGTCTAGTGACGCAAGCGCCTCGGCCGCACCGTCCAATACCAGCGGTCTGCGCAAGTGCGTAAGGGGCGAATCGGTGTCTTACGTCGATAC
>Ga0209097_10002840_pt1 | contig 13689 bp, 6 predicted proteins | sample AD_UKC052_MetaG_FD_184419 | JGI IMG/M metagenome (GOLD analysis project Ga0209097, IMG submission 184419) | Active sludge microbial communities of municipal wastewater-treating anaerobic digesters from USA - AD_UKC052_MetaG (SPAdes) (version 2) | ecosystem: Engineered > Bioreactor > Anaerobic >... | reverse complement strand
CGGAGCAAGCTCCGCGGGGGAAAAGCGCAAGCAAGCTTGCGCAGTCCACGTAGCGCCTTGCCCATCGGGCCACTATCGGCTCATTCACGGTTGGCCTCCTGCTCCTCCAGCCTCTCCTCCTCCAGCCTACAGCCTCACGCCGCGGCCTATCTCACAATCGCAAACCGTCTGTCGCTGAAATCTCTGATCGCGCTATCCGTAAACGACTGTATGCGCAGCCGGTAGTTGGCCGCCGCGGGTAGGTCATCGGGAATGGTCCAGTTGAATTCGCCGTCATTCGACGTGCGGCGCGTGATCCAGCCAACAAACGTCGCGCCTCTGTGCAATCCCAACCGCACATCGGCGCCCACGGCAGGATCGTCGCCCAGCCATGCGATGGTCTGAGTATCCACGGCCTGCAATGCCTCGCCGCCGTTGGGTACCGTCAACGCCAAGGCTGGCGACGTGATCGAAAACGTGCCGTCGCTGTAGTCCACAATCGAGCTGTCCGTGAACGATTGGATCCGCAGCCGGTAGTCATCGCCCGGAGCCAAGTCCGGCGGAATCATCCACGCATACTCGCCATCGTTCGGCGTCTGACGGACGATCCAGTCCACAAACGCCGCGCCCTTATGCAACCCGATCCGGACATCCGGCCCGGCGACCTCCGTATCCCGCTGCCACGTAACCGTTTGCGCCGTCCCCGCTTCCCACACCTCGCCCAGATTCGTCGACGTCAAGAACAACGGATTCGGACAGCCGCCCTCTACGATAGCGCTCACAGGTCGCCACGGCCCCATTCCCGCATCAATGATGACGTGGCCGTCCCAGGAATGGACGAGCCCGATTCCGTAGGCGAAGACCTCGATGAGGCCGTTCTGGTGAACCAGCGCGACTGCATCGAGTTGGCTGTCCAGCGGGTCGGTGCTCTCTACGTCTTCGCGAAGGCACAGGCTGAGCATCTCGGCCAACGTGCCCCGATAGGCCGTCACCGATCCTAGCGGAACGCCGATGGGATATCTTTTGAGGAACCAAGGCTCCATGTATTCGGTAAGAGCCGGGAGTTCGTTCAATTCTTGGGGCAATCCTCCACCGCCAAGGGCAAGACGACGATACACTTGTCCGTCCACGTAGAACATGTACAGGCTCCAGTTGGCGGTTCGATCCGCGATATCCGCACGCCATACATCAAACGCATTCACCACATAGTGCGCCACGACGCTCATCTCAAGCGTGTAGCTGCCCCCGATCCAAATGGCGTCCGCTTCCCAGGTGTTTCCCACAACCAACGGGAAGTAATCGCACATATCGACGTACTCGACATCGGCCGACGCCGCTACGCAAGCGAGGACGCAGACGATCACAGCCACGGCTGCCAATCCCCAGCGAGTACGCCGTGCCCTTGAGTCTCGGACTGCCGAGTTGTTGGTCATCATGTCATTATCCTCCCAAATTCCCTGTCAGAGGCCTTCGGTTTCGCCGTGGGACACGAGCGATGTGGAGTGCGGTAGCCTGCTACCGCTCTTCTTCGAGGGCCTGCCTCAGGCGGACTGCCCGGTCCTCGTGTTTCGCGGAGCAAGCTCCGCGAGGGAGAAGCGCAAGCAAGCTTGCGCACTCCACATAGCGCCTTGCCCATCGGGCCACTATCGGCTCATTCACGGTTGGCCTCCTGCTCCTCCAGCCTCTCCTCCTCCAGCCTACAGCCTCACGCCGCGGCCTATCTCACAATCGCAAACCGCCTATCGCTGAGGAAACAGGGACTGTCCCAAGCGAGCGAGTCTTCGAGCGAGTCGGGACTGTCCCCGTTTCCGGCCTATCTCACAATCGCAAACCGTCTGTCGCTGAAATCTCTGATCGCGCTATCCGTAAACGACTGTATGCGCAGCCGGTAGTTGGCCGCCGCGGGTAGGTCATCGGGAATGGTCCAGTTGAATTCGCCGTCATTCGACGTGCGGCGCGTGATCCAGCCAACAAACGTCGCGCCTCTGTGTAATCCCAACCGCACATCGGCACCCACGGCAGGATCGTCGCCCAACCAGCCTATGGTCTGGATGTCCACGGCCTGCAATGCCTCGCCGCCGTTGGGTACCGTCAACGCCAAGGCTGGCGACGTGATCGAAAACGTGCCATCGCTGTAGTCGCGGATCGTGTTGTCTGTGAAGGACTGGATCCGCAGGCGATAGTCATCGCCCGGTGCCAAGTCCGGCGGGATCATCCACGCATACTCGCCGTCATTCGGCGTCTGCCGGATGATCCACTCGATGAACGCCGCGCCCTTGTGCAACCCGATCCGGATATCCGGCCCGGCGACCTCCGTATCCCGCTGCCACGTAACCGTTTGCACGGTTCCGGCTTCCCACACCTCGCCCAGATTCGTCGACGTCAAGAACAACGGATTCGGACAGCCCTCGTTCAAGATCGGCGTGACGGGCGTCATCATAGTGAGGTAGCATTCGCTAAGGTCCTGCGACTGGTCCACAAGTCCAATTCCATAGGCAAATACCTGAGTTGGGTTGCTATCCCAATCTAGGGCGATGGCATCGAGCTGGCTGTCCAGAGGTTCGGTATTCGTCACTGTCACGCCATGGCACAGGCTGAGCATCTCCAGCAGAGTGCCGCGATACGCCGTAACGGAGCCAACCTTGACGCCGATGGGATATCTCTGGCGATACTCGATGTCCATGTGCTCCGAAACGGCGGGTAGCCCAAGAAGCTCCTCATTGTACACCACACCCAGGGAATAGAGCCGACCGTTCAGGAAAAAGTGGTCGATCTGAGAATACACGAATGGCGGCCCGTCTTCCCGAACCAATCGCCATTCTCTTTGCCACACATCCACGCCATTCACCACGAAGTGCTCCGTATCTTCCACCTCAAGGTGGGCGACGCTTCCTGAAGTGCAGTACATCCTAACCTCCCACGTATTGCCCACAGCGAGGGGATAGTAGTCGCAGAAGTTGACATACTCGACATCGGTCCGGGCCGCGGCGCAAGCCAGGACGCAGAGAACCACAGCCACGGCCGCCAATCCCCAATGAGTATGCTCTGCCCTTGTGTCCGCAACTGCCGAGGTGTTCGTCATCATGTCGGTATCCTCCCATGTTGGGGCGCCATCCCGGCGCGTCGACGGCTGTGAGTCTCTCAGGATCGCCGGCGGGAAAGCGGGGACAGTTCCGTCTCGCTCGAAGACTCGCTTGCTTGGGACAGTCCCCGTTTTCCCAGGAACCGGCCACAGCATCTGCATTCGTTCCCGTTTCTCATATTGGTCGTCAATTGTCGTAAACTTCGCCGTTTATCCACACGTGGCCGGTGACCTTGAGGTTACCGGCTTCATCGATCAAAGCCACGCAATCGCCGTCCTCGTTGTTGATCTGCCATGCCCGTTTGCCGGCCGCCGGCGTGGGATTCGTCTGGTTTTGGTAAATCCTACCTTTCAGGAGAAGATGTGCGCTGTCACTTCCGGGTGATAGAGCCCGGATCTTGGCCACGACATTGCCGTTCCGATCCTCGATCAAGAACTCAGGCACGTCCGCGCGGTTGTACAAGGGATACCAGCCTTGCTGCGTCCAGATCGTTGCATCCTCGCCGAATAGTCGCAGGTCGCCCTCGTCGGTGAAGACGGCAAACCTGCTAGCCGAATCATCTCCGCTTCGGATTTCGATCATCCGGCCCGCGATTTCGACGGCTTGCGAGGCCCGGTGGATACTCTCGATCTGGTCCTCGCTCAAACCCATTGCGTAAGCCGCCTCTATGAGGCCCCAGCAGAGGTCCTCGTACTCGGCTCCGGGGGGAATCTGCGGCGCCGATTGCACTTCATAGAAAAGATCAAGTACGGTATCCACGCTCTCGTCGGTGAAATTCTCGATGATGGGTGCTATCCGGTATCCGTTGAATGTTCCGCTGCCCGTTCCCGCCGTGATCAAATAGCAGAGCTTACGGCACACGCCGCCGTTTTCGTGCAGGTTGTTCTTGCCTGCCCCGCCATAGGAGCCCCAATAGGGACTTGTCATCCGATCTGGGTGGCCAAACTCTGTCGGATCGTTGAACGAACGGTCCGGCGCGCCAACACCCAGAGGGCCCACTTGCTCCGCGAAGAGCCATCTGTCTTCCTCTGTGTCGTACGGACTAGAATAGTCCCAGTCGAAGAACTCTCCCCAGATGTCTGAGAAGGCCTCGTTGATGGCCCCCGACTCATACCCGTGGACGAGGCCCGACGCATGCTGCGTGACACCATGCGTATACTCATGTGCAACGATATCATCCGTAAGCGACAATTGATTCTTGAGAATCTCCAATCCAGGAGTATCTATATCGTACTCAGGAGGAAGCACCATAAACTCGCCTTCCGCATCCCACGAAGCTGAGCACCGAGGAAGCCCAACCAAGGAAACGAATCCGCCTACAACGGCCCGAATCGGCCCTCCTGCACCATCAATGCCATTTCGGCCATGATGCTGGAAGTAGAAGTCGTGCACGGCACCCAAGAGCTGGAAACAGGTATCGGCGTCTTCGACTTCCTCGCCGGCCGTGTAGCAATTGGCTGCTTCGTCCGTCGGATCACTGCAACTGCACTCGCCCTCGCCTTCCCCCTCACCTTCTCCCTCGCCGCCAAGGCAGTAGCTTTCCGTTCGCACCGGGTCATCATGGCAGGGCTCCCCTTCGCCTTCGCCTTCGCCTTCGCCCTCGCCTTCGCCTTCGCCTTCACTACCTCCGCCACCGTCCGGCGGGGGACCGCAGACCTGCGGAAACGGGAAGTAGCCGGGGAAAGAGTCTTCAAGGAATATTGGTCCCGCCGCAAGATAGACGTCTCGATGTCTGTAGTCGTCCGCTGCCTGCACCAGCGAGTAGCTGAATACTACTGTTCCGGAACTCGCATCGACGAAGACATCCTCGAAGGGGTGGCCGACCGCTACGGCGACGCCCATCTTCCAGACGAGGGCGGGCTCGCCGGGGCCGCCCACGACGCGAGGATCGCAGATCATCGGCTCGGAGACCCGGAACACGGCGAAGTCGTCGGCATCGACAGTGCCGGGCTCGGCATCCCATTCCTCGATAGCGTGTGCCGCGCAGAAGGCCTTGGCGTTCTGTTTGGCGTCGTCGAGGGAGATGGTTGGCGTGAGGGATACGGCGCCGGTATCGAGGGCCGAGGTGTCGCGCATGATATCGCTGATGACGGCCTCGACCTCGCCTTCGGCGCTGAGGTGTACGATGGTTTCAGCGGCGAACACGGGCAATCCGGCATAGGTCTGGGCCATGCGGACATGGGTGCGGCCGTAGGTGGTCGTGATGCGTTTACACGTGAAGTCGGTATTGACGCTACGGACGCCGAAGGCTGCGCCGTATTCGTCGAGGAAATCGCGGGCGGTGGCCTCGGCGATTTCCTCGGCGCTCTGTTCCTCCTCGTCGCCTTCCTGCTCGGGCAGTTGGACATAGCCGCCGACGGGCGCCCCGAAGAAGCGGAGGCAGCCGTCGGGCAACCGGCCAATGCGTGGTTTGGCGCCCGCCTCGACGCCGGCGACGGCGTCTTTGAGTTCGGCGATGGATGTCTGAGGATCGTCATAGGCGGGGCCGGCTTGTCCGGCGGCAGATCCTGCCGCCGCGAGAGCCGCCGCCACGACGCAAACGAAGATCGTTATGCGATGCATGGCATTCTCCTTTCTCAGGAGGCCGGCCGTGGGGACGGCCGGCGATCCTGACGCAGGCGGCCCGCGCCTAGTTCCCTAGCCTAAAGATTATATCACCATCTTCACTGATAGTCATTTTCGCACTCGAGGAATCGCTGGCCATCTCGAGCTCATTCGCGGTCATGAGAATGCTCGAGTTGGCCGTGAGTACGGCCGTGTTGGCCTCGATGGTGACGTCCGCGAAGGTATCGGTATCGTCGGCGTCGATCAGGACGCTGGCCAGGAACTCCGGCGGCTCGCCCTCACCTTCGCCCTCGCCTTCGCCCTCACCGGCGATGGGCACAAACACACCCATTCCGGCACGCGCCTGGCCGTCTCGCCCGTCTAGGGACAGCCACGTTCGGATTTCCCCCTCGTCGTCCGTTCCAAAGAGATTGACGCCCGACAGAGGCGTTGCACCCAGCATGAAATCTCCCACCGTGAGTAGCCCGTTGTTGGCGAGCGCGAGGAAGAGGCCGGCCGAGTAGAAGGCCACCGTGTAGTCCGCGCTTTCGAAGATGTCGTCGCCGGCGGTAAGAAAGCCACCCGCAGCAAGCGGATTGCCGAAATAGAGACCTCCGCCCTCGTGAAGCCAGATCGAGCCGTACTCCTCAAACTCGATGCGCGAACTCGCGTCCTGGAAGATGATCCGGTTGTCTTCCACGTCCTGTTCCGAGGCATTGTCGCCGATGACGATGCCCCCCCCGCCGTCCGTGTACATGCCGCCCTGCAACCCCTGAGCAGCATATACGATTCCCACACCCACTGCAATCGCGATAAACGCCATTAACAACGCTTTCACGACCCCCTTCATACGGGCCTCCCCTCTTTTGTACACACCCTCTCTAGCCAATAGACGCAAACCCGGCCGATATTCGTGCATGGACCCCGACCGTTGACCTCGCCGGTACAGCAACCCCATTTATTCGCCTGCGATACGGGATCGCCGTCATTACACACGCTTGCCAGTACATAAGATACATGAACTGGAGCGAAAAATCAATCCCCTATTACTGAAGATGGGAGATGCATCCGCAGCCAACACGCGGCGTCCCTATGTCTCGAACTGCCGAGTCGTTGGTTCTCATGTCACTGTCCTCCCGTGTTCCCTGTCAGATGCCTTCGGTTTCGCTGTGGGACACCAGCGATGTGGAGTGCGGTAGCTTGCTACCGCTTCTTCACGGTCCGCCTCAGGCGGACTGCCCGGTCTTCCTGTCTCGCGGAGCAAGCTCCGCGGGGGAAAAGCGCAAGCAAGCTTGCGCAGTCCACGTAGCGCCTTGCCCATCGGGCCACTATCGGCTCATTCACGGTTGGCCTCCTGCTCCTCCAGCCTCTCCTCCTCCAGCCTACAGCCTCACGCCGCGGCCTATCTCACAATCGCAAACCGTCTGTCGCTGAAATCTCTGATCGCGCTATCCGTAAACGACTGTATGCGCAGCCGGTAGTTGGACGCCGCGGGCAGGTCATCGGGAATGAGCCAGTTGAATTCGCCATCGTTTGTGGTACGCCGCGTGATCCAGCCGACGAAGCTTGCGCCTCTGTGCAATCCCAACCGCACATCGGCACCCACGGCAGGATCGTCGCCCAACCAGCCGATGGCCTGGATGTCCACGGCCTGCAATGCCTCGCCGCCGTTGGGTACCGTCAACGCCAAGGCCGGCGGCGTGATCGAGAATGTGCCATCGCTGTAGTCGACAATTGAGTTGTCCGTGAACGATTGAATCCGCAGGCGATAGTCATCGCCCGGAGTCAAGTCCGGCGGAATCAACCAGGCGTACTCGCCATCATTTGCCGTTTTCCGGACGATCCAGTCGATGAACGCCGCGCCCTTATGCAACGCGATCCGGATATCCGGCCCGGCGACCTCCGTATCCCGCTGCCACGTAATCGTCTGTACCGTCCCCGCTTCCCACACCTCGCCCAGATTCGTCGACGTGAAGAACAGCGGATTCGGACAGCCCTCGTTCAAGATCGGCGTGACGGGCGTCATCATAGTGAGGTAGCATTCGCTAAGGTCCTGCGACTGGTCCACAAGTCCAATTCCATAGGCAAATACCTGAGCTGGGTTGCGATCCCAATCCAGGGCGATGGCATCGAGCTGGCTGTCCAGAGGATCGGTATTCGTCACTGTCACGCCATGGCACAGGCTGAGCATCTCCAGCAAAGTGCCGCGATACGCCGTAACGGAGCCAACCTTGACGCCGATGGGATATCTCTGGCGATACTCGATGTCCATGTGCTCCGAAACGGCGGGTAGCCCAAGAAGCTCCTCATTGTTCACCACACCCAGGGAATAGAGCCGGCCGTTCAGGAAAAAGTGGTCGATCTGAGAATACACGAATGGCGGCCCGTCTTCCCGAACCAATCGCCATTCTCTTTGCCACACATCCACGCCATTCACCACGAAGTGCTCCGTATCTTCCACCTCAAGGTGGGCGACGCTTCCTGAAGTGCAGTACATCCTAACCTCCCACGTATTGCCCACAGCGAGGGGATAATAGTCGCAGAAGTTGACATACTCGACATCAGCCCGGGCTACGGCGCAAGCGAGCACGCAGACAATCACAGCCACGGCCGCCCACCGCCAGCCAACACGCGCTGTCCCTATGTCTCGGACTGCCGAGTCGTTGGTCATCATGTCACTGTCCTCCCGTGTTCCCTGTCAGAGGCCTTCGGTTTCGCTGTGGGACACGAGGGATGTGGAGTGCGGTAGCTTGCTACCGCTCTTCTTCACGGGGCCGCCTCAGGCGGACTGCCCGGTCTTCCTGTCTCGCGGAGCAAGCTCCACGGGGGAAAGCGCAAGCAAGCTTGCGCACTCCACATAGCGCCTTGCCCATCGGGCCACTATCGGCTCATTCACGGTTGGCCTCCTGCTCCTCCAGCCTCTCCTCCTCCAGCCTACAGCCTCACGCCGCGGCCTATCTCACAATCGCGAATCGTCGGTCGCTGAAATCGCGTATCGCGCTATCCGTAAACGACTGTATGCGCAGCCGGTAGTTGGCCGCGGCAGGCAGGTCGTCGGGAATGGTCCAGTTGAATTCGCCGTCGTTCGACGTACGCCGCGTGATCCAGCCAACAAACGTCGCGCCTCTGTGTAATCCCAACCGCACATCGGCACCCACGGCAGGATCGTCGCCCAACCACGCGATGGTCTGGGTCTTCACGGCCTGCAACGCCTCGCCGCCGTTCGGCACCGTCAGTGCCAACGCTGGCGACGTGATCGAAAACGTGCCGTCGCTGTAGTCGACAATCGAGCTGTCCGTGAACGACTGGATCCGGAGCCGGTAATTATCGCCCGGTGCCAAGTCCGGCGGGATCATCCACGCATACTCGCCGTCATTCGGCGTCTGCCGGACAATCCAGTCGATGAACGCCGCGCCCCTGTGCAATCCAATCCTGATATCCGGCCCGGCAACCTCCGTATCCCGTTGCCACGTAATCGTTTGTACCGTCCCGGCTTCCCACACCTCGCCCTGATTCGTCGACGTCAAGAACAGCGGATTCGGACAGCCCTCGTTCAGGATAGGTGTGCCGGCATTGATGCAGGACTCGTAGAAACTGCCCGTGGGACTCATCGGATCGGAGGAATAGGCGATTGCGGACCCTATCCCTTCCACAAAGATCTCCGGATAGTCGTCCTTTACCAGAGCGAGCGCATTGGACTGCTCGCTCGCGCCCGTAGGCACACAGCCGCCAAACTCGGCGCGTATCTCTGCAAGTGTGCCGTGATGGGCGGTCACCACGTCGCCATTGGGCATCTCGACGGGGATTCCGATCGGATAACGCCTCGCGTAGCTTGGCGTCAGGTCAGCTGGCAGATCGGGCAGAACTCCAAGCACCTGGGCATTCCCGGAATCGACCACGTAGAGGTAGCCGTCTAGGAAGAACTCGTACCATGTGAAGAACGGAAGGATCCCGTCGGCGAGTGTCAACCCCCATATGACCGTCCACACGTCAAATCCGTTTATCACGTTGTGTTCTTGCACCTGTATCGTGATGGAATAGGGTGCCTCTCCGTACACGCCCATTTCCCACGTGTTGCCCACGGCGAGGGGATAGTAGTCGCAGAAGTTGACATACTCGACATCGGCCTCCGCCGCGGCGCAAGCCAGGACGCAGACAATCACAGCCACGGCCGCCAATCCCCAATGAGTATGCTCTGCCCTTGTGTCCGCAACTGCCGAGGTGTTGGTGATCATGTCATTATCCTCCCATGTTGGGGAAAGCGGGGACAGTCCCGTCTCGCTCGAAGACTCGCTTGCTTGGGACAGTCCCCGTTTTCCCAGGGACCGGCCACAGCATTTGTTGCTGTTTCTCACATTGGTTGTCAATCGTCGTAGACTTCGCCATTTATCCACACGTAGCCGGTGACTTTGAGGTTACCGGCTTCATCGATCAAGGCTACGCAATCGCCGTCCTCGTTGTCGACCTGCCATGCCCGTTTGCCGGCCGCCGGCGTGGGATCCGTCTGGTTCTGGAAGACCTTGCCTTTCAACACGAGACGGACGCTATCGCTGCCTGGCGTTGAGGCTTTCACCTTGGCAACCACCGTGCCTTCCCGATCCTCAATCAGGAACTCGGGAACACCCGACTGGGCGTGTAGTTGGAGCCAACCTTGCTGTGTCCAGATAGTCGCGGCCTCGCCGAAGAGCCGGACGTCGCCCTCGTCGGTGAAGACGGCAAGCCTGCTCGCTGAATCATCTCCACTACGCACCTCGATCATCCGGCCCGCGATTTCGACGGCTTGTGAGGCCCGGTGGATACTCTCGATCTGGGCGTTGTTCAGGCCGATTGCGTAGGCGGCCTGCATGAGGCCCCAGTAGAGATCCTCGTATTCGGCGCCGGGCGGGATCTGTGGCGCGGACTGGACTTCATAGAATAGGTCGAGCACCGTATCCACGCTCTCGTCACTGAAATCCTCGATGATGGGCGCTATCCGGTATCCGTTGAAGGTACCGTCTCCCGTTCCGGCGGTGATCAAGTAGCAGAGCTTGCGGTACACGCCGCCATTGGCGTGCAGAGCACCGTCCTCGTCATACTGGCGCCAATAGGGACTTCCCATCCGATCCGGATCGCCGAATACCGTGGGATCGCTAATCGAGCGGAACGCCCCACCGCCGCCCACTTCACCCACCTGTTCGCCGACGAGCCATCTGTCCTCCTCGGAATCGTTCTCGGTGTCGTAAGTCCAGTCAAAGAACTCGCCCCAGATGTCGGAGAACGCTTCATTGATCGCGCCGGAGTCATAGGTGTAGACCAGTCCGGACGTATGCTGTGTAACGCCGTGCGTATACTCGTGTCCGACGGCGTCATCTGTGAGCCACAATCGCGTGTATGGAGATCCCAGAGCGCTTTCGGGCGGAAAGATCATGTAGTCGCCTTCCGGAATCCAGAATGGTGAGAATTCTAGTAGTTTAACTAATTTCCCAAAGATCGTATACCAGTTTGTATAGAATCCACCTACTACTGCGCGCACTGCGCCTCCGACGCCATCAATACCGTTCCGCCCATGATGCTGGAGGTAGAAGTCGTAGACAGCACCCAAGAGCTGGAAACAGGTATCGGCGTCTTCAACTTCCTCGCCGGCAGTGTGGCAATTGGTTGTTTCATCCGTCGGATCGCTGCAACTGCACTCCCCCTCGCCTTCCCCCTCACCTTCACCCTCGCCCTCGCCGCCATTGCAGTAGCTCTCCGTTCGCACCGGATCATCGTAGCAGGGCTCACCCTCACCCTCGCCTTCACCTTCTCCTTCGCCTTCACTGCCTCCGCCATCCGGCGGCGGGCCACAGACTGTGATAAGAGGACACGACTCGCTAAACAGGTCGCCCGCTGCAAGATAGACGTCTCGATGCCTGTAGTCATCGTCGGCCTGCACGAGCGAGTAGCTGAAGACCACTTCGCCGGAGTTGGCGTCGACGAAGACATCCTTGAAAGGACCGCCGGCGGCCGCTGCGGCGACGCCCATTTGCCACACGAGGGCGGGCTCGCCAGGGCCGCCGACGACTCGAGGATCGCAGATCATGAGGTCCGAGACCCGGAACACCGCGAAGTCATCGGCATCGACAGTGCCGGGCTCGGCGCCCCATTCCTCGATAGCCTGTGCGGCGCAGAAGGCCTTGGCGTTCTGTTTGGCGTCGTCGAGGGAGATGGTTGGCGTGAGGGATACGGCGCCGGTATCGAGGGCGGACGTATCGCGCATGATATCGCTGATGACGGCCTCGACCTCGCCTTCGGCGCTGAGGTGTACGATGGTTTCGGCGGCGAACACGGGCAGTCCGGCATAGGTCTGGGCCATGCGGACATGGGTGCGGCCGTAGGTGGTCGTGATGCGTTTGCACGTGAAGTCGGTATTGACGCTACGGACGCCGAAGGCTGCGCCGTATTCGTCGAGGAAATCGCGGGCGGTGGCCTCGGCGATTTCCTCGGCGCTCTGTTCCTCCTCGTCGCCTTCCTGCTCGGGCAGTTGGACATAGCCGCCGACGGGCGCCCCGAAGAAGCGGAGGCAGCCGTCGGGCAACCGGCCAATGCGTGGTTTGGCGCCCGCCTCGACGCCGGCGACGGCGTCTTTGAGTTCGGCGATGGATGTCTGAGGATCGTCATAGGCGGGGCCGGCTTGTCCGGCGGCAGATCCTGCCGCCGCGAGAGCCGCCGCCACGACGCAAACGAAGATCGTTATGCGATGCATGGCATTCTCCTTTCTCAGGAGGCCGGCCGTGGGGACGGCCGGCGATCCTGACGCAGGCGGCCCGCGCCTAGTTCCCTAGCCTAAAGATTATATCACCATCTTCACTGATAGTCATTTTCGCACTCGAGGAATCGCTGGCCATCTCGAGCTCATTCGCGGTCATGAGAATGCTCGAGTTGGCCGTGAGTACGGCCGTGTTGGCCTCGATGGTGACGTCCGCGAAGGTATCGGTATCGTCGGCGTCGATCAGGACGCTGGCCAGGAACTCCGGCGGCTCGCCCTCACCTTCGCCCTCGCCTTCGCCCTCACCGGCGATGGGCACAAACACACCCATTCCGGCACGCGCCTGGCCGTCTCGCCCGTCTAGGGACAGCCACGTTCGGATTTCCCCCTCGTCGTCCGTTCCAAAGAGATTGACGCCCGACAGAGGCGTTGCACCCAGCATGAAATCTCCCACCGTGAGTAGCCCGTTGTTGGCGAGCGCGAGGAAGAGGCCGGCCGAGTAGAAGGCCACCGTGTAGTCCGCGCTTTCGAAGATGTCGTCGCCGGCGGTAAGAAAGCCACCCGCAGCAAGCGGATTGCCGAAATAGAGACCTCCGCCCTCGTGAAGCCAGATCGAGCCGTACTCCTCAAACTCGATGCGCGAACTCGCGTCCTGGAAGATGATCCGGTTGTCTTCCACGTCCTGTTCCGAGGCATTGTCGCCGATGACGATGCCCCCCCCGCCGTCCGTGTACATGCCGCCCTGCAACCCCTGAGCAGCATATACGATTCCCACACCCACTGCAATCGCGATAAACGCCATTAACAACGCTTTCACGACCCCCTTCATACGGGCCTCCCCTCTTTTGTACACACCCTCTCTAGCCAATAGACGCAAACCCGGCCGATATTCGTGCATGGACCCCGACCGTTGACCTCGCCGGTACAGCAACCCCATTTATTCGCCTGCGATACGGGATCGCCGTCATTACACACGCTTGCCAGTACATAAGATACATGAACTGGAGCGAAAAATCAATCCCCTATTACTGAAGATGGGAGATGCATCCGCAGCCAACACGCGGCGTCCCTATGTCTCGAACTGCCGAGTCGTTGGTTCTCATGTCACTGTCCTCCCGTGTTCCCTGTCAGATGCCTTCGGTTTCGCTGTGGGACACCAGCGATGTGGAGTGCGGTAGCTTGCTACCGCTTCTTCACGGTCCGCCTCAGGCGGACTGCCCGGTCTTCCTGTCTCGCGGAGCAAGCTCCGCGGGGGAAAAGCGCAAGCAAGCTTGCGCAGTCCACGTAGCGCCTTGCCCATCGGGCCACTATCGGCTCATTCACGGTTGGCCTCCTGCTCCTCCAGCCTCTCCTCCTCCA
>Ga0209097_10002835_pt1 | contig 13703 bp, 8 predicted proteins | sample AD_UKC052_MetaG_FD_184419 | JGI IMG/M metagenome (GOLD analysis project Ga0209097, IMG submission 184419) | Active sludge microbial communities of municipal wastewater-treating anaerobic digesters from USA - AD_UKC052_MetaG (SPAdes) (version 2) | ecosystem: Engineered > Bioreactor > Anaerobic >... | reverse complement strand
ACCTTCCAGAACCAGCAGACCGGCTACCAGGCAGCGCTGCAAAGTTACGCCATGGTGCAACGCATGTCGCTGTTCGACTATGTCAAGTGACGGCGCAGCCCCGCCAGCGCACACAATTCAGTCATGGTGCGTCACGAAGCAAAGGCTCGACTGAACCCGCAGGGGCGAGGGAGTGCTGCTGCATGCTGCGCATGTCCAACGGGTGGAAGTCCCGTCCCGGTAGGCGTCGGAGCGCCGGGTAGCAGACCCCAGGTCGTTGAGGGAGACCTCTTGGCCCGAGCGGGGTGTCAAAAGTCCGAGAACCGGCGAGAGCCGCTCAGCGGAGAGCAAGCACGCGGGCCGCAACATGAAGTGAAGCCTGCAGCCTCGACAGATTTACAACCCGCAGGCCGAGCCGCTCATGTCACGGCGAAGGCAACATCACCTGGGCGAGATCCGAAGCGCGCTGGTGACTGCGGCGGGGTATGGGGAGCAGCACGCGTGCAAGGACATGTTCGGAACGTGAGAGGCCCGTCTGTGCAGCCCTTGTCGGGGCGAGCTGGCTCATATAAGCCCAAGGCGAAGTTGAGCGGTGCACAGCGGGAGTCCGAGGGGATCGTAGTACCGGATGGGGTGAAAGCCCCGACGAAGGCCGTGGGGCATAACGCGGCTGGAGGGAAGGGTCCCTGCAGTGGTCATGCTGAGATAGCGGGTAAGCGCGAGGGAATGGCCGGCAAGACCGGACCTAACGACCCCGACGCAGGAGACTGCGGCGACAAAGTGCGACAACTGCAAAGGCAGCTCTGGGCCGCAGCCAAGCAGGCACCGGGCCGACGCTCGCAAGTGAAGTACCCAACCAGGAGGGGCGACGCCCTGTTGGTGACTTGCTGGGTGAACGCCTCGGTGCAGAGCCTGTCCCTTGGGGCAGAGCCGCACAATGCTGCGCGCCGACGACCACTGGTAAGCCGTGTGCGGGAAATCCGCATGCACGGTTTGAGCGGGGGTGTTGGCTTCCATCGAAACCTTCTGGCTCGATAGGGGCCAACATCTACCAATGAGTGATCCCTCCGTGCTGGGCCAGGTGGCCCTGGGCTATTCGCCGATGATCGACCGCCACAAGGCGATCACCGCGCTGCGCCTCACCGTGTTTCCCATCCGGCCCGACGCCAGGCCCGAGGTGCCCGCGCTGCTGGACGCGCTGGCCGCTGCCTGGCCCGAGCCCGCGCACCGCGTGTCGCTCAACATCGTCGGCGAGGAACTGCTGGACGCGGTGCTGCGCACCGACCTGCCGCTGAACATGATGCTGGAGGTGCCGGCCTTCATGGCCAGCGACCTGGCCTGCACCGATGCACTGGCCGCACTGCACACCCGCGGCAACACCCTGCTGATCAAGGGCCGGCCGCTGCAGCCGCTGCCGCGCGAGGTGCTGCCGTGCTTCGCCTATTCCATCATCGACCTGGCCGATGAGCGGCGCGATGGCATGCCGCCCCCGGGCGGCGTGTCGCGCAACATCCCGCATGTGCAGGCCGGCGTGCAGACCAACGCGCAGATGGCCGATGCCTTCGGCCGCGGCGCCATCGCGGTGCTGGGCTGGCCGATCGACGACCCCGCGCCGGCGCGCCCCGGCACCAGCCGCGGTGCCCAGCCCGAGCTGAGCGCCATCGTCGAGCTGATCAACCGGGTCGACCGCCAGGAGAGCGCCGACCGGCTGGAAGCCGTGATGAAGAACGACCCGACCATGGCCTTCCGGCTGATGCGCTACATCAACTCGCCGGCCTTCGGGCTGAGCGTGGAGGTGACCAGCTTCCGCCACGCCATCATGCTGCTGGGCTACCAGCGCCTCAAGCGCTGGCTGGCCCTGCTGCTGGCCGCCGGCAGCCGCGATGCCAGCATGAAGCCGGTGATCTACGCCGCCGTGCGCCGCGGCCTGCTGATGGAAGAACTGGGCCGCGACAGCGGCTGCGACGACGAGCGCCGTGGCGAGCTGTTCATCTGCGGCGTGTTCTCGCTGCTCGACCGCCTGATGCACCAGCCGTTTGCCGACCTGCTCAAGGGCATCCCCACCACCGAGGCGGTGCGCGATGCGCTGCTGCACCAGCGTGGCCCGCACCAGCCCTATCTGGCCCTGGTGCTGGCGATCGAGGCCGCGTCGCTGCTGGACATGCGCGACGCCACCGAGGTGCTGATGATGACGCCCCAGGCCGTCAACCAGGCGGTGCTGCGCGCTCTGGTGGCCGCCCGCCAGCTCGACTGACGGCGCATTCGCGCCGCGCCTCCGGCGCCGACTCCCTGCCACTCGCGGCCACTCGCGGCCACACCCGGCGCCATCACCCCGGCCGCTAAACTGGCCGGATGTCCCTGCTGCCGCGCCCTGCCACGCTGCCGTCCAACGCCCAGCTGTCGGCCCTGCTCGATGGCGTGGACGATGCGCTGCTGCTGCTGGTCGACCAGCGCCAGCGCATCAGCTACCGCAACCCGGTGGCCCAGCGGCTGCTGGGTTGTGAGGCGGGCCAGACCCTGGAGCAGGCCCTGGCCTGGCTGGATGCGGCCGGCCGCCAGCGCCTGGTGCAGGCGCTGGTGCAGGCGCTGGTGCAGGCCCCGGCCCAGGCGCCCCAGACCGGCCAGCCCCTGGTGGTGGACGTCGCCCTGGCCGATGGGCCGCTGCGCGGCCAGCGCCTGGCGCTGAGCCTGGCGCGCGCCGGGGGCGGCGGCTGGGCGCTGCGTGCCGCCGCCGCGCCGTTGCCGCCGCCGCAGCCGCCGCTGGCGGCGGGCGCCACCAGCGAGCTGGTGCGCCTGCTGTGGGATTCGCCCCAGCCGCTGACGGTGCAGGACCGCCAGTTCGCCATCGTGGCGGCCAACCGCGCCTACTTCGACGCCGTGGGCCGCAGCCCTGACCAGGTGCTGGGCCATGATCCGCTGGACTTCGTCGATGCCGCCGACCATGCCGACGTGCACCGGTCGCGCCAGGACTGGCTGGCGGCGTTGGCCGACGGGCGGCAGCCCGTGCAGCAGGTGGAGCGCCGCGTGGTCGACGCGCAGGGCCGGTTGCGCTACTTCCGCTACGCGCCGCGCTGGGTCAGTGCCGACGATGGTGCGCCGCTGCTGCTGGCCCTGGTGCAGGACATGACGCTGGAGCAGCAGGCCCGCGACGCGGCCGCGCAGTCGGGCCATGAGCTCGACCAGTGGTTCGACCTGAGCCCGGTGGGCATGCTGGTGTACGACCACCATGGCCAGGTGGTGCGCAGCAACAGTGCCTTCGCTGCGCTGGCCGGCCCGGCGCCGGCCTGGCTGCCGGGTGCGCCGGCCGACCTGTGCGCGCTGCTGGGGTGGGACGGCGCGGCGCCCAGCCCCGTCTTGCAGCCCGGCGCGCCGGCGCTGGAGGTGCTGGGCACGCTGACCCTGGCCGACGGCCGGCGCCAGCACCTGCGTGCGCGGCTGCGCGCCTTCAGCCCGCCCCAGGGCGGCCAGCAGGTGATGGCGGTGCTGGAAGACCGCAGCCTGGAAGACGAGCACGATCTGGCCCAGCTGGAGATCGGCGCGCTGATGGACACCGCCAGCGTCGGCGTGGCCACCTACGAGGCATCGCGCGGCTGGCTGCAGACCCGGCCGGTGCGCGGCGGTGCCGGCGGTGCCACCGCGCCGGCGGGCAGTGCGCCGGCCGGCCTGGCCGCAGGCCTGCAATCGATCGGGCGCGACCAGGTCGAACCCGGATCGCGCGACGAGTTCGAGCGCCTGCAGCGGGCGCTGCGCGAAGGCCAGCGCGCCCAGGTGCGCTATGCGGTGCAGACCCCCGACCTCGGCACCCGCTGGCTGCTGACGCGGGTCGAGCCCGGTGAGCTGACCGGCGGCCGCGCCGCGCTGTCAGTGGTGACACTGGACATCACCGAGCAGGAAGAAGCGCACCGCCGCAACGGCCAGCTGCTGCGCGAGCTGTCGGGCATCCTGGACGGCACCAGCGCCGGCATCGCCTACCTGCGCGGTGCGCAGCTGGTGCGCTGCAACCGCAGCTTCGAGGCCATGCTGGGCCTGGCACCCGGCGGCGCGGACGGTGCCACGCTGGCCGACCTGCTGGCCGACCAGCCGCAGGTGCAGGCGCTGCTGCAGCAGGCGCTGGCCGACGGCGCCGCCGGTGCCGGCCCTGGCGACCCGCGCCACGAGACCGAATTCGCCCGCACCGGCCCGGGTGGGCGGCAGGTCTGGTATGCGCTGTCGGCCAGCCGGTCGTCGGCCGGCAGTGGCAGCGCGGCCGCCGTGCCCGAACTGGTGGTGGTGCTCACCGACGTGTCGCGCCTGAAGGCGCAGCAGGCCGAACTGGAGGCCCTGGCGCGTGAGCGCGAGCTGATGTTCAGCCTGAGCGACGTGGGCCTGGCCTACCTGCGCGGCGCCACCATCGAGCGTGCCAACGAGGCCCTGGCCAGCCTGACCGGTTACGCGGTGGGCGAGCTGTCAGGCCTGCACCTGGCCGCGCTGTTCGAGGATGAGCAGGGCTTCGACCGGTTGTGGCAGCAGCAGCGCCACAGCCTGGCCACGGCCGGCCGCTGGCAGGGTGAACGCCGCATGCGCCGGCGCGACGGCCGTCTGCGCTGGGTGCAGGTGCACAAGCGACTGGTCGACGAGGCCGACCCCGACGCCGGCATGATCTGCAGCTATGTGGACGTGGACGAGCGCCGCCGCGCCCGCGAGGCGGTGCAGCTGCAGGCCGAGCGCACCCGCGCCATCCTCGACTCGGTGCTGGTGGGCATCGTCACCGTGGGAGACGGCGGCATCGAGTGGATGAACCGCTCGGCCCGCCGCATGTTCGGCGGCGAGCTGGCTGACTTTGTCGGCGAGCCGATCTCGATCGTGGCCACCGCCGAGGCCGACCACCCGCTGCGGGCCACCCACTACCGCCAGCACCTGGCCGACGGCCAGGCCGAGACCTTCGAATGCCGGCTGCGTGGCCGTGACGGGCGGGAATTCTGGGTGGTGGGCAATGCCGTGGTCACCGGCCGCGGGGCAGATGGCGGCCTGCCGGGCGCCGACGCCGCACGCGGCAGCGGCAGCCAGATCACCTTTGCGCTGCTGGACATCGAGCGCCGGCGCCAGGCCGAAGTCAGCATCGCGCAGGCGCAGGCGTCGCTGCAGCGCATCATCGACACCGCGCCGCTGGCCATCGCGCTGTTCGATTGCGCCAGTGGCGCGGTGCTGCGGCTCAACCACATGGCGGCGATGTTCTTCGGCCGACCTGTGGAAGCCGTGCTGGGCCGCCGGCCCGAGGAATGGTTCAGCCCCGACGATGCGGTGGCGCTGCGTGCCGACCTGCAGGCCGCCCAGCAGCAGACCGATGTGCTGCGCCGCGAGCTGCCGCGACCGGTGCGCAGTGGCGCCGAGCCCGGTGCCGTGGAGATGCGCATGTGGGATGTGCGCATCGTCTCGCTGCAGCCCGGCCAGGCTGGGCCGGGCAGCCCGGGTGAGTCGCAGCTGCTGCTGGTGGCCAGCGACGTGACCGAGCAGCGTGCGGCCGAGCAGGCCCGCTTCGACGCCGCCGTGTCGCAGCGCGAAATGCTGGTCAAGGAAGTGCATCACCGCATCAAGAACAACCTGCAGGGCGTGGCCGGCCTGCTGCAGCAGACGGCGGCGCGCCGGCCCGAGGTGGCGGCGCTGATCAGCGAGGCGGTGGGCCAGGTGCAGGCCATCGCCCAGGTGCATGGCCTGCAGGTGGGCGTGAGCGGGCCGCTGCGCATCCGCCCGCTGGTCGAGGCCATCACCGCCAGCGTGCAGCGCACCTTCGGCCGGCCCGTCATCGTCAGCGTGGAAGGCACGCCGGCGCACCGCTTTGCGTTGCCCGAGGCGGAATCCATCCCGATCGCGCTGACCGTCAACGAATTGCTGACCAATGCCATCAAGCACAGCCTGCCGGGCGACATCCACTGCGTGCTGCACTGCGACGAAGCCCGGCTGTCGATCCAGATCCTCAGCCCCGGGCAGCTGAAGCCGGGGTTCAGCCTGGCCCGGGTGCCGCCTGGCGTGTCGGGCCTGGGCCTGGTGCGCGCACTGCTGCCGCGCCGCACCGCCACGCTCTCCCTCACCCAGCTGGGCGTGCAGGTCGAGGCCAAGGTGGTGCTGGTGCCGCCCAGCATCACCCTGCTGGAGCCGCTGTAGCCGGGGCGGCACGGCACAATCCGGGCATCCAACAACAGGCAGCGCAATGGCCGAGCAAGGCAAGATCCTGGTGGTCGACGACGACCGGTTGGTGCTGGCCACCGTCACCCACGGCCTGGCCCAGGCCGGGTATGACGTGATCGATGCCGACAACGGCGACGAGGCCATCCTGCTGGCGCGCCAGCACAAGCCCGACCTGGCGCTGCTGGACATCCGCATGGAAGGCATGAGCGGCTTCGACGTGGCCGCCTACCTGCGCGACCACCTGCATGTGCCCTTCATGTTCCTGTCCGCCTTTGCCGACGACGACACGGTGCAGAAGGTGAAGGAGCTGGGCGCGGTGGCCTACCTCGTCAAGCCGCTGGACATCGGCCAGATCCTGCCCACCGTGGCGGCGGCGCTGGCGCAACTGCCGGCGCGGTCGGCCGCGCGCGCCGCCGTGCCGGCAACCGTCCAGGCGGCCACGGACAGCACGGCCACGCTCGACCTGGTGCCGCTGGCCGTGGGCGTGCTGATGCACCGCTACAGCCTGCAGCGCGCCACCGCGCTGGAGCGGCTGCGCCGCATGGCCGCCGACGAGCAGCGCAGCCTGGCCGACCAAGCCGGGCGCCTGGTCGACGCGGTGGAACTGCTGTCGCGCGGGCAGGCCTGACGCAGCTGCCGCGGCCTGGTCAGGCCTTCTTCAGCCGGTAGGTGCGCAGCTCGGGCAGGTAGCGGCGGGTCTTGATGTCGACCGGCGCCTGGCCGTTCAGCACGGCCAGCACGTCCTGGCGCACCGTCGTGTTCAGGCAGTAGTAGCCGTGGCCGTCCGGGTCCTGCCTGCGGCTGGTGACCGGTTCGCAGTCGACCACGTTGACCTTGTCGGGCAGGGCGCGGGCATTGCGCGGGCCGGCGGCGCCCAGGCGGTCGGGGTTGCCCTTGGTCACGTCGCTGGTCACCAGGGCCAGGTCGCCGGCGTTGTGGTACAGGCTCAGCCGGCGGGCCATGTCGGGCAGGGCCTGCAGCTTGTGCGGCAGCTCGAAGGCGTCGTCGTCTTCATCTGGCGCGAACATCAGGATGTGCTCGAGCAGCCGGCGCAGGTTGCCCCCGTTGCCGGCGATCGACTGGAAGGCCCAGCGCAGCGCATAGCCGCCCATGCTGTGGGTCATCAGGTGCACGTTCTGGCCGCAGTAGTCCTCGGGCCGGGTGCCGCTGAGAAAGCTGGCCAGCTTCTGCAGTCCGCGGCCCAGCGCCACGCCGGAGGCGCGGGCGTCGTCGCGGTCGCTGGCATAGGCCTTGAACGGCAGCATCGAGCCGTCGGACGGCCAGGTGAACACCAGCCAGGTCATCGGCCGGGCGGCATAGAACTGCTTGAGCTGGGCGCAACGCTGCAGCGCCTGCCTGAAACTGACGTTGAAGCCGTGGATGAAGACCATGCAGTCCTGCTTGTTGGCCACCATCTCGGCGCGCATGGCCTCGAACACCTGGCGGCTGCCCAGCACCTGGCCGCTCAGGTCCTTGACCAGGGCCTTGTCGAGGCCGACATCGAGCTTCTCGGGCGCCACGTCCAGCACGTACTTGTCGAACTTGCTGCCGGTGACCTCGGCGCTGCCGAAGCGCAGGTCGGTCAGGCCGCTGGCCGAGAACCGGGTGCCGAAGTCGGTGGGGGCGTCGGCCTGGTTCGGATCGCGGTTGGTGGCGAAGTAGATCTTCATCGGGGCTCCTCGTTCTGGTGGCCCCCGAAGCTAGGCGCCTGGGCGCGCGGCGTCAATCCCGCCGTCAATCCTTCAGGCGGAAGTGGAAACGCGCCCCCTGGCCAACGGCGCTCTCGGCCCAGATCTCGCCGCCGTGCCGCCGCACGATGCGCCGCACCGACGCCAGGCCGATGCCGGTGCCCTGGAAATCACTGCTGCTGTGCAGCCGCTGGAACACGCCGAACAGCCGGTCGGCAAAGCGCATGTCGAAGCCGGCGCCGTTGTCGCTGATCACGTAGCCGGGCCGGCCGTCCTGCAGCTCGGGCTCGAAGCGCACCACCGCCTGCGCCACCTTGGCGCTGTACTTCCAGGCGTTGCCCAGCAGGTTCTCCAGCGCCATGCGCAGCAGCGTCGGGTCACCCTGGGCCACCATGCCCGGTGCGATGTGCACGTCCACCTGGCGGGCGGGCGCGCTGCGGCGCAGTTCGTCCACCACATAGCCGGCCAGCTGCGACAGGTTGACCGGCTGGCGCACCAGCGGCTGGCTGGACAGGCGCGACAGCGACAGCAGCGCATCGATCATGTGGTTCATGCGCGCGGCGGCCGCCAGCACGCGGTCGACGTGGTCGCGGCCGACACGGTCCAGCGCCGTGGCGTAGTCTTCCTTGAGGATGCGGCCGAAGCCCTCCACCACCCGGATCGGGGCGCGCAGATCGTGCGAGATGGTGTAGCTGAAGGCCGCGTGCTCGGCAGCCAGCGCCTGGGTGGCGTTGTCGGCCACGGGTTCGGTCGGGGCCAGTGCCAGCAGCACGGGTGTGGGGCCGGCGGCGCCGGCCGGGTCGGCAGCCCGGGCCGGCGTGCCCAGCGGATACAGCCGCGCCTGCCATCCATCGGCTTCGGCCAGTTCGCCCGGTTGCAGGGCCAGCACCTGTTGGCGCAGCCTGCCAGGCAGGCCGGCCAATGCCTGGCCCCAGGGCAGGGCGGCCGCCTGCGTGTCGGCCGCCGGCAGCCCCAGCAGCTGGCGTGCTGCAGGGCTGGCCTGCACCAGGTGCCAGTCGGTGCTGCCATTCACCGGGGCGGCCAGGCACAGCGCGGCCGGGCCGTGCTGCAGCAGGCCGGTCAGCGCCTGCCAGGCATTGGCGGCTTGGTCGTCGGTCTCGGTGGGCCAGGCCACGCCGGTGTAGCCGGCAAACTGGCCTTGGCCGTCCAGGCGGGGCAGGCCGCGCAGCATCCAGGCGCGTGGTGCGTCACCTTCGGCGGCCACGTGCAGCACGCGCAAAGTTCCCAGTGGCCCCTGGGCCTGCATGCGCGCCTGCAGGCTGTGCTCGGCATCGTCGAACCGCTGCCAGAGGCGCTGGCCGCCAGTGGCAGCAGCCAGCCAGTTCGATGGTGGTGCAGCCGGCGGAGGCTGCAGCGCCAGCAGACAGTGGTCGGCGTCGGTCTGCCAGCACCACACGTCGACCAGTTGGCCCAGCAGGTGTGTCTGTTGGCGGGCGTCACGCAGGCGGTCCTGCTGGCGCTGCCGGCCCCACAGCGCACCGGCCACGGCGGCTGCCGCCATGGCCAGCAACAGCACCAGCGCCAGTGGCCAGCCGGCCAGGGCCCAGGGGGCCATCAGCGTCGGCCCCGGCGGGGCGGCCGGGCAGGCCGCCGGGTAGGAGGGGGGGTGCTGGCGTGCGTCGTGGCGCCAGCGGCGCGGTCACACGACATGTCAAACATTGTACGAAAGCGGCATTTGCTAGCGCCTCGGGTGGATGCCGCTGCTCAAGAAGGCCCCAAGGTCGCCGAAAGTTGGGGTGGATCACCGGCGCCAGTGGCCGGTCTCTGTCGGCATGAACGGTTACATGCAGTCACCAGCTGTTGCGCCTTTGCCAATGTGGGCGGTGAATGGGCGCTTTTCGACGGCAGACTGTCAAGCATTCTTGATTGACGCGGTCGGATGGCCGCGTCATCCTGCGGCATGGCAGTCATGGAGGAATCGTTCGCGCGGACACCCCGTCCATTTCCTGGGTGTTTCCCAATGACCTTGCCAATTGATCGCGTTTCCATGTCGCCGGCCCATGGCGAAGCCGACACCCCTGCGCAGGCCAACCCCGCCGTGCTGGATGCCGACGCGCTGGGCAACCTGGCGCAACTGGACCCCACGGGGGCCAACCGCTTGATGCACCGGGTGTTCACCACCTACCGCAGTTCGATGAAGCGGCTGCTGGCGCAATTGGCCCAGGCGCGTGTGCAGTCTGACGCTGCAGGCCAGCGGCTGGTGGCGCACACCCTAAAATCAAGCTCCGCGAGCGTGGGTGCGCTGGTGCTGTCCCAGTTGTGCGGAGACGCCGAGAAGGCACTGCGCGAAGGTCGGCCCGAGGTGGTGCCCGCTCTGCTGGACCAACTGGTCGCCGAAGCCGCACGTGTGGACGCCGCCGTTCTTCAACTGCTCGCCGACACGTAGTCCACGCCATCGATGACCTTGCCGCACAGCTTTGACGCCGACGACTCGCCCGAGCGGCCGAAGGTGCTGCTGGTCGATGACGACGACCTGGCGCTGATGCTCACGGCCGAGGCCCTGCGCGGGCGGGGCTTCGAGATCACCGAGGCCAGCAGCGGCGAGCAGGCGCTGGCCATGCTGACCGAGTGGACCCCCGACATCATCGTGCTGGACGCGGTGATGCCCGGGCTCGACGGCTTCGAGACCTGCCGTGAGCTGCGCGAGGCCACCGGCTTCGAGAACATGCCGGTGCTGATGTTGACCGGCCTGGATGACGAGGTGTCGATCAACCGCGCCTACCAGGTGGGCGCCACTGACTTCTTCGTCAAGAGCACGCAGTGGAGCCTGCTGGCCGGCCGCCTGCGCCACGTGCTGCGCTCGGCGCGCACCCGGCAGGAACTGGAGCGCAGCAAGAGCAAGCTGGCCCGCGCCCAGGATCTGGCCCGCATGGGCAGCTTCGACTGGCGCAAGACCGGTGGCCACCCGCACCCCACGGGTGGCCTGACCCTGGCGCCCGAATCGCTGCGGGTGTTCGGCTTTGTGCCGCAGGATCGGGTGTCGATGCGCCGCCTCATCCGCATGGTGCCCCTGCCCGAGCGCCGTGGCATGACGCGCGTGCTGGCCGAGGTGCAGGCGCAGAACACCGTGCTGGCGATCGACGTGCCCGTCACGCTGCCTGACGGCCGCATGCGCATCGTGCATGTGGAGGCCGAGCCCGAGTTCAACGAGCACGGCCATGGCGTGGGCTACACCGGCATCGTGCAGGACGTGACCGACCGCCGCGTGGCAGAAGACCGCATCCGCCACCTGGCCAACTTCGACGCACTGACCGGCCTGCCCAACCGCCGCCAGCTGATCTGGCGCACCGAGCGCGCGCTCGACCACGCCCGCCGGCTGGGCCACCTGGCGGCCCTGCTGCTGATCGACCTCGATCGCTTCAAGGTCATCAACGACACGCTGGGCCATGCCGCCGGCGATGAACTGCTGGTGGAGGTGGCGCGGCGGCTGCGCGGCTGTGTGCGCCACTCCGACCAGGTGATGGACAGCGCGCTCGAATCGGCCGGCGTGCGCAGCCACCGCACGCTGGAAGCCGTGGGCCGGCTGGGCGGTGACGAATTCGTCGCGCTGCTGCCCGAGGTGGCCGACGAGGCCGATGCCGAGCGGGTGTCCACGCGCATCCTCACCGCCATGCGCGACCCCATCTTCGTGGGTGGGCAGGAATGCTTCGTCACCGCCAGCGTGGGCATCGCCATGTACCCGCGCGACGGCATGTCGGTGGCCGACCTGATGCGCAACTCCGACGTGGCGATGTACTCGGTGAAGGACGCCGGCCGCAATGCCAGCGCCGTCTACAGCCCCATGCTGGCCGGCCACGGACGCAAGAAGCTCGAGCTGGAATCGGCGCTGCACAAGGCCATCGAGCGCAATGAACTGGTGCTGCACTACCAGCCCAAGATCGATGTGCGCTCGGCGCGCATGGTGGGCGTGGAGGCGCTGATGCGCTGGGAGCGTGGTGGCGTGCTGGTGCCGCCGGGTGATTTCATCCCGATGGCGGAGGAAACCGGCCTGATCGTGCCGATGAGCGACTGGCTGCTGCGCGAGGCCGCGCGCCAGGTCAAGGAATGGCAGGTCAACTTCGGCTTCGCCGATTCGATCGCGGTGAACCTGCCCAACCGCATGTTCGAGCGCAGTGATCTGGTCGAGAAGATCCATGAATGCGTGTCGGCCTACGGCGTGCCGCACCGGTCGATCCAGCTCGAGATCACCGAGACGGGTCTGATGAAGGACCTGCAGAACGTGATTCCGTCGCTGCACCGGCTGACCGAGATCGGCGTCGAGATCTCGATCGACGACTTCGGCACCGGCTATTCCAGCCTGGCCTACCTGACCACGCTGCCCATCTCGGAACTGAAGATCGACATCCAGTTTGTCCGCGACCTGGGCGTCACGCCGCAGAGTTCGGCGGTGGTCACCGCCATCATTGCGCTGGCGCGCAGCCTGGGCCTGCGCGTGATCGCCGAGGGCGTGGAGAACCTGCGCCAGATGGAAGTGCTGCACCGCCTGGGCTGCGGTGTGATGCAGGGCTTCCTGTTCAGCCGGCCCATCCCCCCGCACGAGCTGGAAGACTGGCTCAAGCAGACCGTGCTGCCGCGCAAGGCGCCGTGGATCGTGCAGGCCGGTGCCGACCGGCTGGAGCCACCGCGCAGCACCGGCGGCCGCCGGCCCTGAACCACCGCCGGTCGGCTCAAGGCCGCGGCCGTTCGGCCGAAGACATGCCATCCCCGCCGATGTCTTCTGGAGCCGCCCCCGATGGACGCTGAACGTCCCGCCCCTGCGCAACTGGCCAAGGGCGCGCTGCGCCGGTTGGCCTTGTCCAAGCGCGAGCCCACGCCGGCCAACTTTGCCCGCGCCTATGCGGAAGAGGCTGGCGACACCGTGCCGGCAGAAGGGCTGTTGCCGCCGCGCGCCCGGGTGATGGTGGACCGCCTGGTGGCACGCGCCAGCGACGATGCCGCGCTGCGCACTGAACTGGCCGGCGCCCTGATGGAGGCGCGCTATGACGACCTGCAGCGTGCGCTGGACCGCAGCGCCGCCGCGGCTGCCGGCCAGGGCGTGGCCTGGGCCCAGCTGATCGACCGTCTGAGCAAGGGCCTGGAGCGTGGTGCACGCCACTGGACCGGTGCGCGCAAGAAGGACAGCCTGCAGCGCGTGCTCGATGGCAGCCGCAGCGACGCGCAGCGCCTGCAGCACCGCCTGAAGCAACTGGTCAGCGCCTGGGAGAGCGACCAGCCCGATGCCGATGTGGATGCAGTGGAATCGCCCGACGTCACCCAGACACTGCCGGCCGAGTCCCCGGCCGTGCCGTCGCCAGCCGATGCCCAGCCCAGACTGGTCGATGCCCTGCACACCACCGTGTGCGCCGGCTTGCCGCCCGGTGAGCCGCGCGCGGCCGAACTGGCCGACGAACTGGCCGCCCTGGCCGCGCAGGTGGCGCAGCGCGGTGCCACGCCGGCGCTGGCCGATGCGGTGGCCGATGTCTGCCACCGTGTGCGCCGCCTGTTCGGCCTGCGCCATGAACTGGTCGATGAACTGCTGGCGCTGTGCCATTCACTGACCGACGGCCTGGCCGATCTGGCCGAAGACCGCAGCTGGGTGGAAGGCCAGGCCGAGGGGCTGCGGCTGCGGCTGCAGGGCGCGGCCGGCGCGCGTGCGGTGCGTGCGGCACGTGAACTGCTGGACGAGACCCGCACCGCCCAGCGCAGCCTGCAGGCCGAGCGTGCCCAGGCGCGTGATGCTTTGAAGGACATGGTGCGCCAGGTGCTGGCCGAACTGGGCGAACTGGGCAGCGCCACCGGCCGCTTCAGCGACAAGGTGGCCGGCTATGCCCAGGCCATCGAGGCTGCCGACTCGCTCGACAGCCTGGCGGC
>Ga0209097_10002834_pt1 | contig 13717 bp, 11 predicted proteins | sample AD_UKC052_MetaG_FD_184419 | JGI IMG/M metagenome (GOLD analysis project Ga0209097, IMG submission 184419) | Active sludge microbial communities of municipal wastewater-treating anaerobic digesters from USA - AD_UKC052_MetaG (SPAdes) (version 2) | ecosystem: Engineered > Bioreactor > Anaerobic >... | reverse complement strand
GCGCGAGCCCAGCACATGGGCATACACCCAGGTGAACTCGGCACCCAGCAGGAAGATCTGCGCCGAGTAGTACACCCACACCAGCACCACCACCAGCGAGCCGGCCGCCCCGAAGCCGGCGCTGACAGCCGCCAGCCCGAGGTAGGCGCCCAGCAGGTGCCGGCCCACGGCAAACAGCCCGGCCGTGACCAGCGCGCCCACCCACACATCCGACCACGGGATGCGCACCCGCGGCATCAGCTTGTAGATCAGCGCGAAGACCAGGGTGACCAGGGCGAAGCTGCTGGCCGGGTCCAGCACCGCCAGCACCAGGGCCCAGCCCTGGAACTGCGGTGCCCACCAGCGCTGCAGGCCGGCCAGCGCCGCACTGGCCACCAGCGACACCATCAGCAGGAAGCCCAGCCCCAGGATCAGGCCGAACGACAGCACCCGGGCGCGCAGCAGCAGCCACAGCCCGCCAGCGGGGCGGGCAGGCGCGCGCCAGATGCGGTCCAGCGTGTTCTGCAGCTCGGCGAACACGGTGGTGGCGCCCAGCAGCATCAGCACCAGGCCCAGCGCGGTGGCGGCCCAACCGCCGGCGGGGCGGTTCACGCTTTCCAGCAGGCTCTGCACGGCCGCGGCGCCGGGGGCGCCGACCAGGCCTTGCAACTGGCCGAAGATCTCGCCACGCGCGGCCTCGGCGCCGAACACCAGGCCGGCCACCGCCGTCACGATCAGCAGCAGCGGCGCCAGCGAGAACAGCGTGTAGTAGGCCAGCGCCGCGCCCTTGCTGGCCGCGTCGTCGTCGATCCAGGCGGCGACCGACCGACGCACCAGCACCCAGGGCAGCGCCCAGGGCGCGGGGCCGGCGGCGCGATCGGTCAGAGGCGGCTCAGCGACTGAACCAGCTGTCGTCGGCCGCCTGCACCCAGTCGCTGACCTGCTTGTCGGCTGCGTCCTTGGCCAGGCCATAGCGCTCTTGCAGCTTGCCGGCCAGCTGGTCACGCCGGCCGGCGATCAACGCGACATCGTCGTCGGTCAGCTTGCCCCATTGCAGCTGGGTCTGGCCCTTGAGCTGCTTCCAGTTGCCTTCGATGCGGTCCCAGTTCATGGTGTTGCCTTCCGTGGTGGTGGTGAGACACCAGTCTAGGAAGGCACGCGCAGCAGCCCCATCGGCCTGTGGCGCCTGCAGGGTTAGGACAAGGCGCTGTTCGGCAAGAGAAGCCGGTCTGGGCCGGCTGGGATTGGTAGGCCGTGTTGGACTTGAACCAACGACCAAAGGATTATGAGTCCTCTGCTCTGACCAACTGAGCTAACGGCCCGCTGCGTGTGCACCAGCAGAGCCGCGATTGTAGGAGCCGCCTACTTGGGCCCCGACAGCGCATTGCCCACCAGCCGGGCGGTGATGTCGACCAGCTGGATCATGCGGTCGTAGGCCATGCGAGTGGGGCCGATCACGCCCAGCGTGCCGACGATGCGGCCGTCCACTTCGTACGGCGCCGAGACAATGCTCAGCTCTTCATACGGCACCACGCCGCTTTCGCCGCCGATGTAGATGCGCACGCCATCGGCCAGGCTGCTGTTCTCCAGCAGGCGCATCAGCTCGGTCTTCTGCTCGAACAGGTCGAACAGCTTGCGCAGGCTGCCCAGGTCGTTGCCGAAGTCCTGCACGCCCAGCAGGTTGCGTTCGCCCGACACCACCAGTTGCTCGGTGTTGTCGGCCAGCGCGTCGGTGCCGGCCTGCACCGCGGCCTGCATCAGCGCCGCGATCTCGCCGCGGAGGGCTTCCACCTCGTGCTTCAGCCGGCTGCGCACTTCATCGATGGCCAGGCCCGCATAGTGGCTGTTGATGTAGTTGGTGGCTTCGACCAGTTCGCCCTGGGTGTGGTCACGGGCGGTGAAGATCACCCGGTTCTGCACGTCGCCGTCAGGCGACACCAGGATCACCAGCACACGCCGCTCGCCCAGCCGCAAAAATTCGATGTGGTGGAACACGCTGGCGCGCTTGGGTGCCGTCACCACGCCCACGAAATGGCTCAGGTTGCTCAGCAGGTGCGCCGCTTGGGCGATCACGCGCTGGGGTTGATCGGGCTGCAGCTGGGCCTGCACGCCGGCCATCTCGGGCGGGGTGTGGTGGATGTCCACCGGGCGGGCCGTCAACATGGTGTCGACGAACAGCCGGTAGCCGCGTGCCGTGGGGATGCGCCCGGCGCTGGTGTGCGGGCTGGCGATCAGGCCCAGGTCTTCCAGGTCGGCCATCACGTTGCGGATGGTCGCCGGTGAAAGCTCCAGCCCCGACGCCCGCGACAGCGTGCGTGACCCCACCGGCTGGCCGTCGGCGATGTAGCGCTCGACCAGGGTTTTCAGCAGGCTGCGGGCGCGGTCGTCCATGGGATGGTGAGTGCAGGAAGAGCCTTGGTTTTTCATTGTACGGACAGGCACTTGGCCACCCTGCCGCCACCCTTGCAAACACGGGCCCTGTGGTGTAATTCCCGGCATGGCCCGTCGATTCCAACATGCAGCGCTGGTCGGCAAATACCAGGCCGACGGCATCCGGCCGCTGCTGCAGGAAATCGCCCACTTTCTGGTGCGCCAGGGCCTGGAGGTCTCGTTCGAACACCACACCGCGGCCAGCACCGGCGTGACGGATTTCGATGCGCTCACCATCGACCAGATCGGCCAGCAGTGTGATCTGGCGGTGGTGGTGGGCGGTGACGGCACCATGCTGGGTATCGCCCGCGAGCTGGCCCGCCACAACCTGCCGCTGGTGGGCATCAACCAGGGCCGGCTGGGCTTCATCACCGACGTGCCCATCGGCCAGTACCGCGAAGCCCTGGCGCCGATGATCGCCGGCGACTACGAAGAAGACTTCCGCGCCATGCTGGAAGGCGAGGTCTGGCGCGACGGGCACCGCATCTTCGAAGGCCTGTCGCTGAATGACGTGGTGGTCAGCCGCGGTGCCACCGCCAGCATGGTCGAGCTGCGCGTGGACATCGGCGATGAATTCGTCGCCAACCTGCGCGCCGACGGCCTGATCCTGGCGTCGCCCACCGGCAGCACCGCCTATTCGCTGTCGGCCGGCGGGCCGATCCTGCACCCGGGCATCGCCGGCTGGGTGCTGGTGCCCATCGCCAGCCACACGCTGAGCAACCGGCCCATCGTGCTGCCCGACAGCGGGCCGGTGCGCATCACGGTGGTGGCCGGGCGTGATGCATCCGCCAACTTCGACATGCAGGGCATCGCCAGCCTGCTGCACGGCGACCAGGTGCGGGTGCAGCGCTCGGCGCACAAGGTGCGCTTTCTGCACCCCAGGGGCTGGAGCTACTACGCCACGCTGCGCCGCAAGCTGCGCTGGTACGAGGGGGTGGTGTGACCCCCCCCCGAAGCGACTTCGTCGCTCCCCCCCAGGGGGGCGCCCCTGGCGGCCCGGCAAAGCCGGTTCCGCGGGGGCTGCATGGCTGGCTTGCACCGCTGCGATTGAGAAGGGGCTGACGTGCTGCGAAGGCTGGCCCTGCGCGATTTCGTCATCGTGCCCGCGCTGGAGCTTGATTTCCACGCCGGCTTTTCGGTGCTGACCGGCGAGACCGGCGCGGGCAAGTCCATCCTCATCGACGCGCTGCAGCTGGCGCTGGGCAGCCGGGGTGATGCTGGCGTGGTGCGTGAAGGCGCCACCCGCGCCGAGATCACCGCCGAGTTTCACAGCCCGGCCACGCTGGCCCCCTGGCTGGAAGAGGCCGGCTTCCAGGGCGACGACCCGGGCATCCTGCTGCTGCGCCGCACCGTCGACGCGCAGGGCAAGAGCCGCGCCTGGATCAACGGCAGCCCAGCCACCGTCACCCAGCTGCGCGAGGCGGCCGACCACCTGGTCGACATCCACGGCCAGCATGCCTGGCAGAGCCTCACCCGCCCGGCGGCCACCCGCGCCCTGCTCGACAGCCAGGCCGGCATCCACACCACCGCGCTGGTGCAGCTGTTTGCCACCCGCAAGGCCGCGGCCGACGCGCTTCAACAGGCGCGCGAGCGCAGTGATGAGCTGCTGCGCGAGCGTGAGCGCCTGGCCTGGCAGATCAATGAGCTGGAAAAGCTGGCCCCTGGCGATGGCGAATGGGCCGAGCTGTCGGCCGAGCACCAGCGCCTGGCCCATGCGCAGGCCCTGATCGACGGGGCGCGCAGCGCCCTGCAGGCGGTGGCCGAAGACGACGCCGCCCATGCCGAGGGCCTGACCGGCCGCGCCATCGACGCGCTGGCCAACGTGTCTGACCACGACCCGCGCATCGCGCCCATCCTCGACTCCCTGCACGGCGCCCAGGCCCAGTTGCAGGACGCTGCCCATGCGTTGAACGCCTACCTGGGCCGCGCCGACCTGGACCCGCGCCGCCTGGCCGAGCTGGACGAACGCCTGGCCGCCTGGATGGGCCTGGCCCGCCGCTACCGCCGCCCGCCGGCCGAGCTGCCCGCGCTGCTGGCGCAGTGGCGCACCGAGCTGGCGCAACTCGACGCTGCCACCGACACCGCCGCGCTCGAAGCCGCGCTGGCCGACGCGGAGCGCCACCATCTTGCCGAGGCCCGGCGGGTCAGCGTCGCGCGCGCCCAGGCCGCCGGGCCGCTGGGCGCGCAGGTCAGCCAGGCGATGCAGGGCCTGGGCATGGCTGGCGGCCGTTTCGACGTGGCCTTGCAGCCGCTGCCCGTGCCGCAAAGCCAGGGGCTGGAGACGGTGGAATTTCTCGTGGCCGGCCATGCCGGCAGCACGCCGCGCCCGCTGGCCAAGGTGGCCTCGGGCGGCGAGTTGTCGCGCCTGGCGCTGGCGATTGCCGTCACCACCGCGCAGGCAGCCGACGACGGCGCCGCCACGCTGATCTTCGACGAGATCGACGCCGGCATCGGCGGCGCGGTGGGCGACACCGTGGGCGCGCTGATGAAGCAGCTGGGCCATGCCGCCGGCGGCCGGCGCCAGGTGTTGGCTGTCACCCACCTGGCCCAGGTGGCCGCCTGCGCCGACCACCACTACGTTGTCAGCAAGGCCCTGGGGCCGGATGGCGCCACCACCAGCACCGTGGCCCCGGTGGTGGGCGAAGCGCGCGTGGCCGAGGTGGCGCGCATGCTGGGTGGCGACCGCCTGGGCAGCACCAGCCTGGCCCATGCCCAGGCCATGCTGCAGCAGGCCGTGTCCAGCGCGCCAGTCGCCACATCGGCCACCACATCAACCACCACATCAACCACCACACCGGCCGGACAGCCGCGCAGGCGCAGCAAGGCATGAGCACGATCCCGGGCAACCCGTCCACCGCAGCCAGCCACGGCACCGACATGCGCGAGCTGGTGCTGATCACCGGCATCTCGGGCTCGGGCAAGTCGGTGGCGCTGCACGCGCTGGAAGACGCCGGCTATTTTTGCGTCGACAACCTGCCGCCCGAGCTGCTGCGCGAGTACATGGCGCTGAGCCACCCGCGCTACACCCGCAAGGTGGCCATTGCCGTGGACGTGCGCGCCGCCCGGTCGCTGCCGGTGCTGGTGCCGCTGATCGACGAGTTGCGCGCCGAAGGCGTGGCCGTGCGCCCGCTGTTTCTCGATGCCAGCACCGACACCCTGGTGCGCCGCTTCTCCGAGACGCGCCGCCCGCACCCGCTCAGCCAGCCCGAGACGGGCGGCAGCGGCCAGCAGCATGCGCTGATCGAGGCCATCGAGCTGGAACGCCTGATGCTGGCCGAACTGCGCGAGGTCTCGACCATCATCGACACCAGCACGCTGCGCCCGGCCGGCCTGCGCAGCCATGTGCGGGATCTGGTGGCGGCCACCACCAGCCGGCTGACGCTGGTGTTCGAGAGCTTCGCCTTCAAGTACGGCGTGCCGCTGGATGCCGACTACGTGTTCGACGTGCGCGTGCTGCCCAACCCCTATTACGTGCGCGAACTGCGGGCGCTGACCGGGCAGGACGCGCCGGTGGCGCAGTTCCTGGCCAGCCAGCCCGAAGCAGCCGAGATGCTGCAGCAGATCGAGACCTTCATCCGTCGCTGGCTGCCCGCGCTGGCCACCGACCAGCGCGGTTATGTCACCGTGGCCATCGGCTGCACCGGCGGCCAGCACCGCTCGGTCTACATGGTCGAGCAACTGGGCCGGCGCTTTGCCGACCACGGCGCCACCGTGGTGCGCCACCGCGAACTGGTGACCGGCGATTGAGCAGCACCATGCCACCCTCGGCTGATGCCGGCCCCTGGACCGCCCTGCCGCTGTTTCCGCTGGGCACGGTGCTGTTCCCGGGCGGGTTGCTGCCGCTGAAGGTGTTCGAGGCGCGCTACCTCGATCTCATCAGCCACTGCCTGCGCACGCGCGCGCCGTTCGCCGTGGTGCGCATCCGCCAGGGCGCCGAGCTGCGCGGCAACGGCCAGGGCAAGACGCTGCTGGACGCAGTGGGCGTGCTGGCCCACCTGCAGGAGGTGGACGCCGAGCAGCCCGGCATCCTGCGCGTGCGCTGCACCGGCGGCCTGCGGGTGCACCTGGGCGCCACCCACCAGCGCGACGACGGCCTGTGGCTGGCGGCGGCCACCGCCAGCCCGCCCGATGCTGCGGTGGCCGTGCCACTGGAACTGCAGCCCAGCGCCCAGGCTCTGGGCCGGGCCATCGAATCCCTGGCCGGCCAGGGCCACCACCCCTTCCTGCAGCCGCACCAGCTGGACGATGCTGGCTGGGTGGCCAACCGCTGGTGCGAGATCCTGCCGATCTCCAGCGCCGCCAAGCAGCGGCTGATGGCGCTGGACGAGCCGGTGCTGCGCCTGCAGCTGGTGCAGGACTACCTGCAGGGCAAGGGCCTGCTGTAGCGCAGGCTCACCCTGGCGGGCCAGCCTCCAGCCAGCGGCGGATCGGCGCCGGCAGGCCCATCGCCAGCGCGTCGGCGCGTGCCACCCAACGGCCGGGCGGCAGGGCAGCCTCGATGGCCTGCCGCTGCGTTTCGGCCAGGTCGGCAGGCAACGGCCAGTGGCAGGGCTGCAGGGTCCAGTCGAGGTGGGTCAGCACATGCACCACCGGCGGCAGCAGGCGGCCATCGCCCGGCCAGCCAGCCGACAGCGCCCACAGCGCAGCGGCGTCGTCCAGTTCGGGCAGGCTCCACAGCCCGGCCCACACGCCGGCCTGCGGGCGCTGCACCAGCCACACCCGGTCGCCCCAGTCCAGCCACAGCAGCAGGTGGGCGCGGGCGCCGCGCTTGAGCTTGCGCGTCTTCACCGGATAGGCCTCGGGCCGGCCTTCGGCCCGGGCCACGCACTGCGCCGCCAGCGGGCAGGCGTCGCAGGCCGGCTTGCGCACGCTGCACAGCGACGCGCCCAGGTCCATCAGGCCCTGGGTGTAGGCCTGGATCGCGCCGTCGGTGCCGGCCTCGGGCAGCAGCGCCTCGGCCAGCTGCCACAGCGCCTTCTCCTGCCTTGCCTGGGCCAGGTCACCGGCAAAGCCCAGCGCCCGGCCCAGCACCCGCTTCACGTTGCCGTCGAGGATGGCGCAGCGCTCGCCGAAGCAGAAGGCTGCGATGGCGGCCGCGGTGGACCGGCCGATGCCCGGCAGCGTGGCCAGCACCGCGCTGCTGGCCGGAAAGCGGCCGCCATGGTCGGCCACCACCACCTGGGCGCAGCGGTGCAGGTTGCGCGCCCGGCTGTAGTAGCCCAGGCCGCTCCACAGGGCCAGCACCTCGTCCTGGCTGGCGGCGGCCAGTTCGGCCACGGTGGGAAAGCGGTCCAGGAAGCGCTGGTAGTAGTCCAGCACCACGCTGACCTGGGTCTGCTGCAGCATGATCTCCGACAGCCACACCCGGTATGGGTCACGGCTGCCCACCCAGGGCAGGCCGTGGCGGCCGTGCTGGCGCTGCCAGGCGATCAGCGTGGGAGCGATGGGCGGGAGCGGGCGGTCCGGTGTCGGCGGCGTCATGCCGCCATCATCGGTGAAGCCGCGATGCCGTCAGGCCGCTTCGGTGGCCATGGCCTGCACCAGCTGCAGGTGGCCGGCGCGCGGCGCGGCGCCTGGCGCTGCGGCAGCCTGCGGCGAGCCAGCGGCCTGCTGGCGCAGCTTGTCGACATTGGCCTGCAACTGGCCTGACAGGCGCTCGCACTGCACGTCCAGCGATTCCAGCCCGGCAATGCTGCGCTCCAGCCCATCTTCGGCCTGGCGGATGCGGGCCAGCGATTCACGCCGCTGCACCAAAGCCTGGCGGCGGTCGCGCAGCTGGGTGTCGATCTGCTGGATGACCTGCTGGCACCACTGCTCCACGTCATGGCCGATGCCTTCGAACACCACCCGCACGCGGGACAGCAGCAGGCGGCAGAAGCGGTCCAGGAAATCGGGCTGCGCCAGCCGCCAGATCTGGGTGACGCCCACGTAGCGGTCATAACCGTCACGCACGCGCTCCAGCTCACGCTGGTGGCCGTCCAGCGCCGGGCGCAGCGGCACCTCCAGGTTCAGGCCGTATTCGGCGTTGAGCGGTTGCACGCTGGCGCGCAGCATTTGCTCCAGTTCGTCCAGCGCGCGCTCGGACTGGCCCAGGCTGTCCTGCAATTGCGCGCCCAGGCGCGCAAACGCCTTGCCGGCCCCCAGCTTGAACAGCGTGCCATGGCTGCTGTGGCGCATGTCGCGCACCAGGTCGCGCAGGCGGTCACCCGCCAACGGGTCGAGCACGGCCTGCTGCTGCCGCAGCAGCACGGCGCGCAGCGCCGACAGCTTGGGCGCGCACAGCTCGAACTCGGCCGCCTCGCCTTCCAGCCGGCGGCCCATCAACTGCAGCCGGGCCGCACTCTTGCCGCGCAGGCCGCGCAGTTCATGCAGCTGCTCGGCCTGCTGCCGTGCCCGCTCGGCCAGCCGGGCCTGGCCCATCTGCTGCAAGGCCAGCACGCCGTCTTCGACCATGCGGCCGATCACCTGGCTGCGCCGGGGCAGCAGTTCGTTCACCAGCGCGTCTTCCAGCCGCTGCAGGCCGCCGGCGGCAAAGGCCGCGTCATCGCCCTGCATGCGGGCGGTGAGCGCCTGCCGCGCGGAGATGGCGAACACCCGGTCGTCACCGATGCCCAGCGTGGTGGCGGCGTCGGTGCACTGGCGCTGCACCTGCGCGGCCACCGCGGCGGCGTCCAGCAGAGGGTCGGCCAGCATGTCGATCTTGTTGAGCACCACGAAGCGCTCGCAACCGCGGTCGCCCAGATGGTCGCGCCACACCGCCAGGTCGGACCGGGTGACGCCGGTGTCGGCCGCCAGCAGAAAGACCGCCGCGTGCGCCGTCGGCAGCAGCGACAGCGTGAGCTCGGGCTCGGCGCCGATGGCGTTCAGCCCTGGCGTGTCGAGCACCACCAGGCCGCGCTTGAGCAGCGGGTGCGGGTAGTTGATCAGCGCATGGCGCCAGGCCGGCACCTCGACCATGTCGTGCGCGTCCAGCGGCGGATTGTCTTCGGGGTGCTCGTCGCTCCAGAAGCCCAGCGTGCGGGCCTCGGCCAGCGGCACCTTCTGCACCCGGGTGACGGCCTGCAGCGCATCGGCCAGCGCAGCGCCGTCGCCCACGGGCAGCGGCACCTCGTGCCACAGATCGGGTTGTTCACGCAGGGCCAGCACCGGCTGGCCGCCGGCGCGGGTGGCGATCGGCAGCAGCGCCAGCGCGGGCGGCTGCTGCGGGTCCCAGGCCAGTTCCACCGGGCACATGGTGGTGCGCCCGGGCGTGGCCGGCAGCACACGCCGGCCGGTGTCGGCGAAGAACAGCGCGTTGATCAGCTCGGACTTGCCGCGCGAGAACTCGGCGACAAGGGCCACCACCAGCCGGTCAGACGCCAGCCGCTGGCGCACCGCCGCGGCCAGCGCACGGCCGGGTGCGTCGAGCAGGCCGTTGGACTCCATGCTGGCGGCCAGCTGCTCGATCGACCGATCCAGCTGCCGGCGCCAGTGGGCCAGGGAATCCAGGCGTGTCAGCAGTGTGGTCGACATGCGCGGCGTGTCGGGGGTGAAAAATTCATCGTAGCGTAGCGGCTGGCCTCACAGCCGGCAGGGTGCCTGCGCGGCAACGCCGTGCGGCGTCGGCATCGTGAATTCTTCACCGCCGCTGGCAACCGGCGCAGAAGTAGGTGGAGCGCTGGCCCTGCACGATGCGGCGGATGGTGCCGCCGCAGCGCACGCAGGTCTGGCCCTCGCGGCCATACACCAGCGCCTCGTCCTGGAAGGCGCCGGCCATGCCGTGGGCGTCCTTGAAGTCGCGCAGGGTCGACCCGCCCAGGTCGATGGCGCGCGCCAGCGTCAGCCGCAGTGCGGCCAGCAGCCGCTCGCAACGCGGACGGCTCAGGCTGCCGCAGCGGGTGCGCGGGTCGATGCCGGCGCGGTGCAGCGCCTCGCTGACATAGATGTTGCCGGCGCCCACGACGATGTCACCGGCCAGCAGCGCCGCCTTGATCGGCGTGCGCCGGCCTTGCAGCGCGGCATGCAGGTGCAAGGGCGTGAAGGCGGGATCGAACGGCTCGGCACCCAGGTGCGCCAGCAGCTTGGCGGCCGGGTCGGCCTGCAGCGCAGCCGACCACACCACCGCACCAAAGCGCCGCGGGTCGGTCAGCCGCAATGTGCCACGGCTGGTGTGCAGGTCGAAATGGTCGTGCGGGCCAGCCGGGCCGGGGGCGTCGGACAGGTGCAGCGAGCCCGACATGCCCAGGTGCAGCAGCAGGCCACCGCCGGGCGCGGGGTCGGCGGCGGGCACCGGGCCGGCCAGCGGCAGCCACAGGTACTTGCCGCGCCGCAGCAGCGGGCCGGCCAGGCGGCCCTGCAGCGATTCGGGCGGCACGCCCAGCGGCCAGCGCAGCGGCTTGCCCAGCTGCACCCCCCGCACCTGGGCGCCCTGCAGGCGATCGGCCAGGCTGGCGCGTGTGACTTCCACCTCGGGCAGTTCGGGCATCGGCAGATTATGGTGGCCGACCCTGAAGGCCATCGGGCCGGTGAACAAAGCAGCAACGGTGGCCTCCTAGAATGAACCGCAGCTTCCAGGAGTCCTGATGACCGGCCCGAACGACCGCAACCGCGGCACCCGCCCGCCCAGCCAGCGGCGGGCTCCGGCGCTGCGCCTGCTGGCCGCCACACTGGCCGTGCTGGCCTGCAGCAGCGTAGCCGCCCAGGCCGACGCGCCGGCCCCCGCGGCAGTGCCGGCCGAAGTGAAGACCCCACCGGCGCCGTCGGCGCTGGACGCGCCGCTGTTCTACCAGCTGCTGATCGGCGAGCTGGAACTGAAGGAAGGCCGGCCCGGCAATGCCTACCAGGTGATGCTCGATGCGGCACGCCGCCAGTCCGACGACGACTTGTTCCAGCGCGCGGTCGAGATCGCCCTGCAGGCCCGTGCCGGCGACCAGGCCCTGGCGGCCACCCAGGCCTGGCGTGAGGCGCTGCCGAAGTCGGTGGCCGCGATGCGCTACCAGGTGCAGATCCTTCTGGCCTTGAACCGCGGTGACGACCTGGCCGAACCGCTCACCGCCTGGCTGGCGGCCGCGCCGGCGATGGAGCGCCCGGGCCTGATCGCCAGCCTGCCCCGGGTGCTGCAGCGCCTGCCGGACCAGCAGAAGGCCCTGGCGCTGGCCAGCCGACTGTTCACCCCCTGGCTGGACGACACCGGCAGCCGCACCGCCGCCCGCGTGGCGCTGGGCCGCGCCCACCTGTCGGCCGGCCTGCCGCAACAGGCCCTGGGCCTGGCGCGGGCCGCGCTGGCTGCCGATGCCGCGGCGCCCGGCCCGGTGCTGCTGGCGCTGGAAATGGTGCCCGCCACCACAGGCGCCGAGGCCATCGTCACCGACTACCTGGCCCGCCCGGACGCCGAACCCGCGGTGCGCCTGTCGTACGTGCGCACGCTGGCCCAGGGCCAGCGCTACGCCGAGGCCACCCGCCAGCTGGAGCGCCTGACGCAGGAACGCCCCAACCTGCCCGACCCCTGGCTGACGCTGGGCGCGCTGCGGCTGGAGCTCAAGCAGCCGAAGGAAGCCGAGGCGGCGCTGCTGCGCTTCGTTGACCTGGCGGGCGCGCCGCCACCACTGGCGGCCGTGGCCGCCGCCAACGCGGCCGGCACGGCCACCGGCCGCATCGCCAGCGATGCCGACGACGAGGACGACGCGCCACAGGCCGGTGCCGCGCGAGATCTCACCCAGGCATGGCTGCTGCTGGCCCAGGCGGCCGAACAGCGCGGCGACCTGCGCGCGGCCGAGACCTGGCTGGCCAAGGTGGAGAACCCGCAGCGCCTGCTGGAAGTGCAGGCGCGCCGTGCCGGCCTGATGGCGCGCCAGGGCCAGCTGAAGGAAGCCCGCGCGCTGATCCAGGCCGTGCCCGAACGCACCGGCGACGACGCCCGCGCCAAACTGGTGGCCGAAGCCCAGCTGCTGCGCGATGTCAAGCGCTGGCAGGACGCCGCCACCGTGCTGGCCGCCGCAAGCCAGCGCTTTCCGGATGACACCGACCTGATCTACGAGCAGGCCATGGTCGAGGAGAAGCTCGACCGCCTGCCCGAGATGGAACGCCTGCTGCGGCGGGTGATCGCGCTCAAGCCCGATCATCCGCATGCCCACAATGCGCTGGGCTATTCGCTGGCCGACCGCGGCATCCGCCTGCCCGAGGCGCGGGCGCTGATCCAGCGCGCGCTGGAACTGTCGCCCGGCGACCCGTTCATCACCGACAGCCTGGGCTGGGTGGAGTTCCGCCTGGGCAACAAGGACGAGGCGCTGCGCCTGCTGCGCCAAGCCTACGCCGCCCGGCCCGACACCGAGATCGCCGCCCACCTGGGCGAGGTGCTGTGGGCACTGGGCCAGCGCGACGAGGCCCGCCGCGTCTGGCAGGAGGCGCGCGGCCGCGACGCCACCAACGAGGTGCTGCGCGAGACGCTGGCGCGGCTGAAGGTCGGCCTTTGACCTTGCGCAGCGCAGCCAGGCTGGCGGCGGTGGCAGGCCTCGCCCTGTTGACGGCCTGTGCCAGCGTGCCGCCGCCCACTGACGGCGTGCTGTCCGGCGTGCTGGTCGGCCGCCTCTCGGTGCGGGTGGACGGCGCACCATCTCGCGCTGTCAGCGCCGGTTTCGAGCTGACCGGCAACGCCCGACGCGGCAGCCTGGTGCTCAGCGGCCCGCTGGGCACCATCGCGGCGCGCGCCGACTGGGCGCCGGGCGAGGCCGTGCTGCGCAGCGGCGGCACCGAGACGCGCCATGCCGACCTGGACAGCCTGGGCCAGGCGGTGCTGGGTGAGGCGCTGCCGATGGCCGCGCTGTTCAGCTGGCTGCGCGGCCGCGCCTGGGCTGACGCCCCCAGCCAGCCACGGCCCGACGGCCAACCCGGCTTCGTGCAGCTGGGCTGGCAGATCGACCTGGCCCGCTGGGCCGACGGCGCGCTGGACGCGGTGCGCCTGGCGCCACCGGCCATCACCGTGCGCGCCCGGCTGGAGGCGGCGGGATGAGCCTGGCCGCCCTGTACGACGTGCCGGCCCCGGCCAAGCTGAACCTGTTCCTGCATGTGGTGGGCCGGCGTGCCGACGGCTACCACCTGCTGCAGTCGGTCTTCGTGCTGATCGACTGGTGCGACACGCTGCACTTCGAGCGCCGCAGCGACGGCCGCCTGCAACGCCATGACCTGGGCCCGGCCCTGCCCGACGACGACCTCAGCCTGCGTGCCGCCCGCGCCCTGCAGCAGGCCAGCGGCACCACGCTGGGCGCCGACCTGTCGGTGCTGAAGCGCGTGCCTTGGGGCGCCGGCCTGGGCGGCGGCAGTTCCGATGCGG
>Ga0209097_10002833_pt1 | contig 13718 bp, 12 predicted proteins | sample AD_UKC052_MetaG_FD_184419 | JGI IMG/M metagenome (GOLD analysis project Ga0209097, IMG submission 184419) | Active sludge microbial communities of municipal wastewater-treating anaerobic digesters from USA - AD_UKC052_MetaG (SPAdes) (version 2) | ecosystem: Engineered > Bioreactor > Anaerobic >... | reverse complement strand
CGTGTACGCGGATAGTCAGTCTGCTGCGTTTCCCAGGTGACGATGCCGCCCTTCACATAGATTTTCCAGGAGCACGACCCTGTGCAGTTCACGCCATGCGTGGAGCGTACAATCTTGTCGTGGCGCCACCTATTCCGGTAAGCCTCTTCCCAGGTGCGGTCGTCGTCGTTGAGCACACCGTGCGCGTTCGCAAAGGTCTCCGTGCGCCGGCGAAAGAAGGTCAGGCGGTCAAGTGTGTGGCTCAAAGGAAATCTCCCCTTATTTAGCGGCGACGGGAGCGCCACGCGACTTGCGAGCGCTCTCCACGTCGAACAGGAGCCCACCTGGCCGAACGTAGACGAACCAGGTGATCAGCAGGCAAGAGACGTAGAACGCGAGGAAGGCATAGAGTGCTGCCGCCGCGCTTCCGGTTGCTGCGATCGACATCCCGAAGCTGTTGGGAATGAAGAAGGCGCCATAGGCCGCGATCGCGGAGGTGAACCCGGTGATCGCCGCGCTTTCCTTTTCCGACTGCCTGAGCAGGTGATCGCCGCGAAGATGAGGCTCCAAGCGCGCAACTTCCTTGCGCATGATCGCGGGTATCATCTGGAAGGTGGAAGCGTTCCCCACGCCTGAAGCGAAGAACAGAACGATGAAGCACGTGAAGAACCCGACGAAGGCGCCAGGCTGATCCTTCACACTCAGGAAGTAGAGCACACCGACAGTTCCAGCCATCATCACGAGGAATACGACAAGGGTTACGCGAGCGCCGCCGAACCGATCGGCGATCCAGCCAGTAAAGGAGCGCGCCAGCGCGCCCACCAGAGGCCCGAGGAAGGCGATCTGAAGGACGTTGACGTCCGGAAACTGTGTCTTGGTGAAAAGCGGGAACGCTGCCGAAAAGCCGATGAAAGAACCAAATGTGCCAGTGTAGAGCCAGCACATGATCCAGTTGTGCTTACGTTTGAAGATCACGGCCTGGTCTGCAAACGAGGCCTTCGCGGTTGAGAGATCATTCATGCCGAACCACGCCGCGAAGGCGCTGAGAACGATGAAGGGCGCCCAGATAAATCCCGCATTCTGGAGGAAGAGCTTTTCTCCCGAGGATGCGATCTGGGCTTCTCCACCGAATGCGCCGAACACGCCGATGGTGACGACAAGTGGCACAACGAATTGCATCAGACTGACGCCAAGATTTCCAAGGCCGGCATTCAGTGCAAGCGCGTTGCCCTTCTCCCGCTTGGGAAAGAAGAAGCCGATGTTAGACATGGACGACGCAAAATTGCCCCCACCAAAGCCGCACAGCAAAGCCAGGCCGAGCATGATCCAGTACGGTGTCTGCGGATCCTGGACGGCAAACCCGATCCCCAGGGCCGGAATCATCAGGGTCCAGGTCGTAAGCGTCGTCCAGAGCCGGCCTCCAAACACCGGCACCATGAAGCTATAGAATATCCTGAGTGTTGCACCCGATAGTCCAGGCAGCGCAGCCAGCCAGAACAACTGATCGGTCGTGTAGTCGAAGCCGACCTGTGGAAGTTTCGCGACGACGACGGACCACACCATCCAGACGGAAAAGGACAGCAGCAGCGCAGGTATCGACAACCAGAGGTTTCGCGCGGCGATCTTCTTGCCTTTGCTGTTCCAGAAGGCTGGGTCTTCAGGTCGCCAATCGTCGATCAGCTTGGGCGCCAGTGCGCGCGCCTCTCTTTCCCCGTGTATCGGCTGCATTTCGGGCAGCTGGGGTAGCGCGTCCAAGGTCTTGCCAGCAGCCTCTCGTTCCATGTGCCGGATTGCGAGATGCATCCAGATGAGCGAGGCAGAGACGATGAGGAAGAGAAGCATGAAGCTGCTCGTCCAGATGCCCGTGAGGTCGTTCAGTAGACCGAACACGATTGGAAGGATGAAGCCGCCAAGTCCGCCCATCAGGCCAACGAGTCCGCCAACCGCTCCCACATCCTTTGGATAGTAGACCGGGATGTGCTTGTAGACGGCGGCCTTTCCGAGACTCATGAAGAAGCCGAGGATGAAAATGGCGACGACAAACGCGATCGGGCCAGTTTCAAGCCGAAAACTGATAGGACCCCTCACTCCGTCGACGACATAAGATGTCGGCGGGTAGGACAGAAAGAAGGTGATGGCGACGGACACCAGGAAGGTCCAGTACATGACAGTCCGGGCCCCAACCCGATCCGACAGGTAGCCGCCATAAATGCGGAACAACGACGCTGGAATTGAGTAGGCGGCAGCCAGCATGCCGGCCGTCGCGATGTCGAAACCGTAGACACCGATCAGATAGCGCGGCAGCCACAGCGAGAGCGCCACGAACCCCCCGAACACGAAGAAATAGTAGAGCGAGAAGCGCCAGACCTGCACACTCCGCAGTGGTTCGAACTGAGCAGCGAAACTGCGCGGCTTGGTTCCCGAGGCGCGCCGCGCAGCCAGTTCCGGATCATCTTTCGTGAATGCAAAGAAAATCACAGCCGCAACAACGAGCCCAATGGCCCACACGTTAGCGACGCCTTTCCAACCCATGGCGGCCATGACAATCGGGGCGGCAAACTTTGTCACTGCAGCGCCGACATTGCCGGCTCCGACGATTCCTAGGGCCGCACCCTGTTTCTCTGCCGGGAAGAATTTCGAGACGTAGGTGATCGATACCGAGAACGAGCCGCCAGCGAGTCCCAGACCAAGCCCTGCAAGCAGAAATTCGGGATAGCTGGAGGCGAATGTCAGGAGCCAAGTCGCCACCGCGGACAACAGCATGACCGCCACATTGACTATCCGGCCACCATACTGATCCGCCCAGATTCCGAGGAACAGGCGTGAAAGCGAGCCTGTCAGTATCGGAGCGCCGACCAGAAGGCCGAACTCTGTCTCCGACAATCCAAGATCTTTCTGGATCTGAAGGCCGATAATCGCAAATATGGTCCAGACGGCGAAGCAGGCGGTGAAGGCGAATGTCGTCAGACCAAGAACGACATTGGCCTCTCTGGGCGTGCGTGCCGAGCCACTTGGCATTGTGTAGCCCCCTGCTTTGACCGCGATGGTCTCCTCAAGGTGCAGGATGACACTCTGCGCGCAGGCAGACCTTGATATTTGTGAAGCGCGGGCTTGCTCTGTTTCCAATCCAACGGCGCGTTTGCGATCAACCTTTCGGGCGGCATCCAGCCATCGCGGTCGGACGCAAAGGCGGTACTTCGCGCCCCGAGGGTCCGTTCACGGCACACGCTTGATTTTGATCAAGAGGCAGTCGGTCTCCCTGCGCCACAAGGACATACACGTCTGCTGCGCAAGCGGAGTTAGGCGATCGTCAGGCGCCGCTGGAGAACCCATGCCGATCCGGAATACCGAGACCAGTCGAGTCCGCAACACCCCCTTGTTCCGTGGCGCAAACGATTCTGCGTTCGCCACGGCCCTGTCGGGAGCCTTCCTTCAGCGATTCCCTGCGGGAACCACTTTGCTGATGGAAGGAGACAGTGTCGATTTTCTTTACATCCTGCTCGAAGGCGCGGTTGAGCTTGGCGCAAGCTGGAAGTCCAAGGACACGACGCTCGCCATCATTCGACCCGTATCCACATTTATTCTGGCGGCGGTCGTTCTGGACTCCGATGCACTCATGTCAGCGAGTACACTGGAGCGATCCGAAATCCTGATGGTGCCCGGAGAATCCCTTCGAAAGGCTATGAAAAGCGACGCCAACTTCTGTTTTGCTGTCTCCGAAGAGCTTGCCGGCTGCTACCGAGGCCTCGTTCGCTCAGTCAAGAACCACAAGCTACGCGACTCAACGGAGCGGCTTGCGAACTACCTGCTGACCCAGAGAGCGCGGCAGGGCGGCAAGGATAGAATTCTGCTTCCCCATGAAAAGCGGGTGCTCGCCTCGCTCCTCGGAATGACCCCTGAAAATCTCTCGCGCGCCTTCGCGAAACTGTCGGCGCAAGGCGTAAGCGTTGACGGCGCCCAGGTTCAGCTTGGCAAGATCCCCGCGCTGGAAAGACTCGCGCGACCGAGCCCCCTGATCGACAATCACTATGCCCAACCAAAGAATGAGTTGGGAGAATCGCATATCGAGCGCGGCAAGGGATTGCTTGACGGAGTCGCAGCGCTCTAGCCGCCTGTCTGTGCCAGATTTCTTGTGTCGCCTGCGTCCCCCAAGTGGAGGGCGTGGGAGGGAGGCTTGAGCTGCATAGCGTCCACAATCCTCCGTTGCAGCAGCGCTTTCTGATCGTCCGAGGCGAGTAGATCGCGGAGCTCGCGCCCTCCCCGCCCGAAAAGGCAGAGACGCAGCTGCCCGCGCGCATTGACTCGCAACCGGTTGCAGCCGTCGCAGAACCCGGGCGCGTAGGGTGCAATCAGGCCGATGCGACCAGCGTAATCGGTATGATGGAATTCGACGGCAGGACCGTCATCTGCTCCGCGCACAGCGGGGACCCACCCGCGAGTCAGGAGCCAATCGCGAAGGAGTGATCCGCTGACATGCTGGCGATCGAAAAAGGCCTGGTTGTCTCCGGTGCGCATCAACTCGATGAACCGCACGGAGATTGCTCTTTGCCTCACGAATTCCGTCCATGCCGAGAAGCCCTGCTCCAGGCAATCGCGAAGCAATACCGCATTCACCTTGACGGACTGGAGCGGCAGGCCTTGTGCGACGTCCAGGCCAGCAAGGACATCCGGCAGGCAATCGTGCCCAGTGATCGCGGCAAAAGTGCCTCGGTCGAGAGAGTCGATACTTACATTTAGGTGGGTGAGGCCTGCCCGCGACCACCCGGCGAGGTCGCGTCGGAGATTCCAGCCATTGGTTGTGAGGGCAACCTTGCCAATGCCGGGTTGACCGGCGATCCGCTCAATCAAGGCCGTGAGATCTCTCCTGACGGTTGGCTCACCGCCTGTGAGACGCACCTTGCCGATGCCAAGGCCCGCGAACGCACTAACGAGTCGCTGCGCCTCTTCAACTGAAAGAAAGTTCAGCGCTCCGGACTTGCGATAGCCTTCCGGCAGACAGTAGGTGCAGCGGAAGTTGCAGACTTCGGTCACCGACAACCGGAGATAGCGAAACCTCTGCCCGAAGACGTAAGCTGCCACCAAGTCATCCGGTGTCATCGCTGGACGCCCTCCCACGCAAGGGAGGCAAGCCAGATTGCCTCCGTCACGCACGCGCCGAACGTCCTCGCGCTTTTCTTCCGCAGGATGGACAGGCTGACCGATTCGCAGCTGCGCGCGGGACGGTGCGCGCGTTCGAATCTGGCATGAAAAGATAGGTCGATGTGCTTGGTTGTGATCAAGCCACAGAGCGGAGCGTCAGCATCACTGCTCACTGGCAACCGCCTTCATGTACGTGTCCATGTCGAAATAGTCGCGCCAAACCTTGATCTCGCCAGCCTGCATCTCGAACACCCCACAACACGGCAGCTCGACATACCTGTCGCCCAGTTGAGTTCGATCCAACCGCTCGGCAACGACGATGTCCCCCGAACTGATCAGTGTGAGAATGTCCCATTCCGTTGCCGTCCAACCGCCAATGAAGCGGCTGATCATGACCTTGAGGGCGGCATGGCCCTGCACGGCCCGAAGCGGCATGTTGTGATAGACGCCATCGATCGCGAAGTAGGCGACTATCTCGTCAACATCGAGGCGCGACCACGCAGCGATGAAATCTCGTACAACGCGCTCGTTGTTCTCCATCCCGTCACGTTCCCCTCGGCTAGTGGCTCTCGATCATCCCTTGGGTGCGTTCACCGTCAGAAGCATAGCGCCTGGACCTCATCACCCGATGCAAACGCGCGACTGTGTGGCGGCAGGCGGATCAGCAGATCAGCGCCGGCCAGGGCGCGCTGACCTGCCGAGCTTTGGTCATCAAGCGGAATCGCTGCCTCCGTGCATGCCCGCGCGAGGACAAACGACTCACGGTCTCCACTTGCGGACAGCTCGCCGCCAAGCCGCCAGGTTCTGAAAGCCGTCGCGTCATCCGCATTGCGACCACCGAGTCCCGCAAGCAGCGGAGCAAGAAACAGCCGCGCGGTGACAAGCGCTGACGTCGGATTGCCTGGCAGCCCGAGTATCAGCTTGTCTGACCTTCGCGCCAGCCACACAGGCTTACCGGGCTTGATGGCGACGCCTGAAAAGACGTAGTCAGGCGTCTCACCAAGTATACGACGCGAAAAGTCCCGGTCACCGACGGATGCGCCACCGATCACAATGACGAGGTCTGCGTCTCTGACTGCTTTTTCGGCCGAACGCGCGAGATGCTTGAGGTCGTCGGGAATATGTTCGGCGCGTATGATCTCGCAACCATGTGTTCGCGCAAATGCCGCTATCCCATAGGAGATGCTCTCGGGGATCGCGCCAGGTCGGCAATGCGCCTGACCTGGCGATGCGAGTTCGTCTCCCGTGGCGAGGATGACGAGGCGCGGCCGCCGGAATACTTCGACTTCGCCGCGGTCTGCAGCTGCAGCTGTGGTCATGACCCGCCAGCCCATTGTCTGCCCTGCCGGCGCCAGCACATCACCTTTCTCGAAGTCCGAAGCCCTTGCCCGTATGTTTCGGCGTGGCCCGACCGGCGCCATGATCTCGATATGATTGCCTCTGCGACAGACGTTCTCCTGGATAACAACGCGGGTCGCGCCATGCGGAACCGGCGCACCGGTAAGGATGCGGAATGCGGCACCCAGCGGCAACTCAGAACGCGGCTCATCCCCCGCCGCAGCCTCCCCGGCGACAGGCAGTATAGCGGGCGGCGTCGTAAGGTCCTCGTCCCGCACAGCATAGCCATCCATCGCGGATATATCCCACGGCGGCATGGAAGAGCGGGCCATGAGCGGCGCGGACAACACGCGCCCTTCAGCCTCCGCGAAGGGTACGGTCTCAACGCCGAGGGGCTGCGCGAGCGCGACCACGCGGCGAAGGGCCTCGTCGAACGACGTCAAGGCTTGACTTCGAACTTGGTCGGTAACTGAGAGAGGCAGGAGATATCTGGATCCCGACAACGGCCGAAGATTTGAATATGCAGTCATGGTTGCACGAACAAGGACAGGGCTCGAACAGACAGCCCGAACGCGCTCCGGCGACAGAGCGGCAGTTTCATGCACACACCCCTCTGAACCGTCCTATCTGACCGACCAGCGAACAGGGCCGGAAGCGGCTGTCCAGTTCCAGCGCCAGAACCTCGTCCCAGGCGTCGCGACAGGCGCCCGTTGATCCTGGAATGCAGAAGATGAAGGTGTCGCCCGCCTGTCCAGCGAAGGCGCGTGACTGGAGTGTGGAGACGCCGACTGTTCTGAAGCTGACCTGATGAAAAACGGTGGAGAATCCCTCCATCTCTCTTGAGAACAGGGGTTTGATTGCCTCAGGCGTCATATCGCGTGGAGAGAAGCCGGTGCCTCCGGTCGTAAGGATCACATCCACCTCGTCACTGGCGATCCAGCGCGCGACAGCTTCCCTGATCGCGACCACGTCGTCCCGGACAATGCAGTGTTCAACAATCCGGTGACCCGCCGAAGCTGCGCGGTCCGCAAGGCAAGCGCCTGACGTGTCGGTATCCTTGTTGCGCGTGTCCGACACGGTCAGCACGGCAATATTCAGCGGATGGAAGGTCAGACTTGGGTCGATCCCGGGCGGGTTCTTCATTTCACTTCTCCAGACGTGCGGCGCCAGCCCAGGAAATCGAAACCCGCCGAGGTGATCGCTGCGTCAGGTCTGAATTTCAGCCCAACATTACGCGCGCTGTCGGCACCCTCCCATGATTTAGATCATGCGGGCGCACGGCATATTTCATCACGGCCCGGGACAGGCCTTTCCCGGGCGGTCAGGTTTCGCGGCTATTGTCAGACCACTGCCACGCAACGAACGAAGCGCCGGAGCATCATGCCGCCGCTGCCAACGATCGCCCTGCACTATCCGGCAAACCACATGAACGGGCTGCGTGTCTGCGCTACGCCGATGATGTAGCAGAATACTGCCATGGCGCTGATCCAACATATGATGCGGACCGTGCGTGTGCGTCCACGCTTCAGGGCAAAGCTGCCAAGAACAATATAGAGCAGCAGCAGCAGAATTTTTGTGGTGAGCCAGGCGTCGACGAACGGATACTGCCGCGTGATTCCCGCGAGGAGAACGGCCGCTACCAGCAGAACCGTGTCGATCAGGTAGCTTGAGTATCTGAGTGGCGCCGCCATCATCCAGTTGAGATTCAGCACATTGAGGCCGAGCCCCCGAAGCGCGAACAGACTACCGCTCGCGAATACAGCAGCGATGTGAACATGGCGGATAAGGCTGTAGTGTTCTTCCATTCCACTCACCGAAGCGTCGCGTCAGGATCAGGCATGGACGTCACGCGCATGTCGAATCGAGTCGCTAGCCTAGGACAATTGAGCGCCATCGAGAATGCTTCCAGAGCTTCATCGCTCACGCAGACATCTCGAGCACGAGTGGGACTCCGGCGGCATCTGATATAAAATCAACATTAGCACCCGACAGCGAACCGAAAGGACAAGGTGGCCGCCACCGCGCGTAACCGCGACGCTATCACGTCAAGCGGCGCAACGAGCAAAGCCGGCAACGCAGTGGCTTCGACGAGTTGGCAGGAGCGAATGACTTCAAGCGTCTGGAATGGTGAGGTGCGTCGCCTCAACTCTCGCCCGGCGTTGAGCGCGCACCGAGAGAGCGCAGCAACCTGCGGGCGGCGAGATAGATGAAAACCCAGACCAGCGTGCGAATGATCATGGCGACAAGCGTACGCACCTCATAGGCGCCGCCGAGGGCGAGGTGGAGTGCAAATGCAGCGAACGTCGCCACCGTAGCGGCCAAGATCAAAGCCGCGAGCAATTCGCCCCAACGCCGCCGAAACCAAAGGCCCAATCCCGACGCCACATACACAAAACCCAGCAGAAAGTTCGACCAGAGCACGAATGGAACATAGTCGCCCGCCGCGACGCGCGCCGCGTCCTGACCGAACAAGACGTCGCCGCCTTCCTTTATCGTCAGCGCGCCGAATGCGATGGCCAGCAACGCAAGGGCGCGCAGTCCTGTAGTGCTGCTGAGGAATCTTGGCATTCGCCAACTCCTGTGTGCCCGCGGCGATAAATGCCGTCGTGAACCGCTCTATCTGGCCACCTCGACACGATAGGCCGCGTGGCAGCTCGTGCATTGATGCAGGGTTTCGCCAAGTCGCCTCATTAAGGCCTCGGTACCGGCGGCCTGGCGCGCCAGGCGCGCAATGTCTTCGAATCCGCCATGCGCGGCCGCGCCTGAATGCAGAAAAGCCTCCGGCAGGCTGGCATGCAGCTCCTGGTCGACTGTTCCCGGCGCACTGGGCGCAGCACGAGCGGCTGCTTGTTCGACCGCCTGCATGTCGTTTGCTGCTAACCCCGCAACAACGCCTTCGGTCGATTCCAGCATCATGCGCATCTCGGCGAGCACGAGGTCGCGCTCGCCGCGGCTGAGGATGATCGCTTCGCGCGCGTCACTCGCGCCAACTGAAGCGTGGTCGTCGACCGTGTGAGGGGGCTCGGCACATGCCTGCAGGACACATATCGCCATGAAGCAGGCGGCGGCGGTGTGAAATTGTCGAGCCATACTTGTTTCTCCGGCACCCAGATCGCATCTTCCCGAGATTAAGTCAATCGATTGACTGATACGTTGCGGTAGACCATCTGGTTCTGCAAATGAAGGTCAGAATGAGCAAGTCACCATCCCGACCGGCCGCGAGCGGCTCTCAAGGCGCCAGCAAATCTCGCGGACGTGCCGTCACCGCAGAGCCTGAAGCCAAGCGCGGTAAAAAGGAGGCGCTGACGCCACAAGACACACGCAGCAAGCTCATGCATGCCGCGATGCGGGTGTTCGCGCGCGAGGGCTTTGCCGCGGCGAGCACACGGATGATTGCCACCGAGAGCGGCGTCAATCTGCAGGCGATCACCTACCATTTCGGCAGCAAGGCCGAACTCTATCGCGGCGTGGTCCAGCACATCGCGGACGCCATGAGCGCCATTGTCGGTCCTGCCGCCGTCGCGATCGAGGGACGCTTGAGCGCTGGGGCCGTCCCTCCCGATGACGCACGCGAATTGGTGCATCTGGCGCTCGCCAATATCGCGCGCGCATTGCTTCTGGAGGCCTCCGACGATTGGGCGCGCATCATCCTCCGCGAACAGATGCAGCCAGGTCCGGAGTTCGAGATCCTGTTCTCCAGTAGTATGGGGCGTATGCTGGCCATGCTGGTACGGCTGACCGCAATCGCGCTCGATCGTGATCCAGCGGATACCGAAACGCAGGCGCGCGCTCTGGCTATGCTGGGACAAGTGCTCGTCTTTCGCATGGCGCGCGCCGCTGCCCTACGGGTCCTCGACTGGAACAAGATAGGCCCGGACGAGTTCCACGTTCTCGAACGTGCCATTCGCGCGAACGTCGATGCAATTCTGGCCCAAAAAGACGATGAAAGGTCAGCGCCATGACACGCAAACGCGTGATCGTGCTTGCAGCCTCGGGCACGCTCGGCCTGGCGCTTGCCTTTGCGCTCTGGAGCTTCGCGATTGCGCCCATGCTGCGCGGTCAAGTCGAGCAGTACTTGGTTCTCCAAGGCAATCTCGACATTCGCCAGGTGCAGCTCGGATTTCGTGTCAACGGACGTATAGCAGAAATGTTTGTCGAAGAGGGTGACAGGGTCGAAGCGGGCGCAGCTTTAGCGCATCTCGATCCTGAGCCGCTGGAAAATGAGCGCGCCGTAGCGGCGGCGGAATTGGCGACGCGGCAGGCAGACTTGCACCGATTGGAGGCTGGCATGCGTCCCGCCGAGATTCGCGGCGCCGAGGCACGCGTGATCGAGGCGCGCGCCTCGCAGCGCAGCGCCGAAGAAACCGCGCGTCGGCAGGAGACTTTGTTCGCCAACGGGGCTGTTTCTCAACAATCCGCCACCGAATCGCGGGCACGCGCCGAGGAAACCAGAGCGCGCCTGCATGTTGCTGAAGCCGCGCTGAATCTGGCACGAGAAGGCTTCCGAGCCGAGGATGTCGATGCAGGTCGCGCTGCGCTGGAGGCCGCCGAAGCGCGTCTACGCACTGCGGAAACGAGGCTCGCCGATGCGACATTGAAAGCGCCTTCGGCCGGTGTTGTACTCGCCCGCGTCCGCGAACCGGGTGCAATCGTGCAGCAGGGAGAAACCGCGTTTACGCTGGCGCTAGATCGTCCGCTTTGGGTGCGCGCATATGTGCAGGGCGAGGATTTGGCGCGCGTCGCCCCCGGCGCCGAGGCCGAGGTCTGGACCGATGCCGAGCCAGACCGGCGCTATCGCGGACAAGTGGGCTTCGTTTCGCCGACCGCGGAATTTACGCCGCGAACAGTCCAGACCGAAAACCTGCGCAGCGGCCTCGTCTACCAGGTCCGCATCATCGTCGCCGAGCCCGACGCACTCCTGCGCCAAGGTATGCCGGCGAGCGTAGGCATTCGCGCACTAAACCTGGAGCCCGCGCCGGATGACGATCGGGAACGCCCGTGACAGCACCGTTGGCGATAATCCAAGGCGCCAGCAAGTCGTTTGCCGGAATGGACCGCCCTGCGCTCGACGCCATAACCGCCTCAGTCGCAGCTGGCCGACTCACGGGCATTGTTGGTCCTGACGCTGCCGGCAAGACAACCTTGATCCGCCTGATGACGGGCCTCGTTCTGCCCGACCACGGCGATGTGAGCATTCTAGGCGCCAACACGCGAAGCAACCCGGGGACGGCGCAGGCCAGCATCGGCTACATGCCGCAACGCTTCGGCCTCTATGAGGATCTGAGCGTCCAGGAAAATCTCGATCTCTATGCCGATCTGCAAGGCCTTTCAGCATCGGAACGCAACAGCGCCTTCGATCGCCTGCTTGACTTCACTGACCTCGGTGCGTTCCGCGCGAGGCTGGCGGGCAAACTCTCTGGCGGAATGAAGCAGAAGCTTGGGCTTGCTTGCGCTCTACTGCGCCGTCCGCGCCTCCTGCTGCTCGACGAGCCCTCAGTTGGGGTTGATCCCGCGTCCCGCCGTGAATTGTGGGCGATGGTGCGTGGCCTTGTCGACCCCGAAACGGCTGTGGTCTGGTCGACCTCGTATCTCGACGAAGCAGAGCGCTGCGACGAGGTTCTGCTGCTGAACGAGGGACGCTTGCTCTATGCCGGTTCGCCGCAGGGACTGACGGCGCGTGTGGAGGGGCGCGTCTTCCGCGTACGCCCCGACGCAGGCGCCAAGCGCACAGAACTGCAGCGCCTTGAGAGCGACCCCACAATCGCAGACGCGGTGCTCCAGGGAGATTCCATCCGCGTGATGACGCGCGCACACGATAAGCCCGCCGGCCTCAGCTCGGCTTCAGCGGCGCCGCCTCGCTTTGAAGATGCGTTCGTCGATCTTCTGGGCGGATCGCATCTCCGAGACTCTCCGCTCGCAGCCGCTATGCGCATGATCCCCGCAAGCGACAAGTCCGTTATCGAGGCACGCGGACTGACAAAACAGTTCGGCGCCTTCACTGCCGCCGAAAACATCACCTTCCAGGTACGTCCGGGGGAGATCTTCGGTTTGCTCGGCCCGAACGGTGCGGGCAAGTCCACCACGTTTAAAATGCTGTGCGGCCTGTTGCGGCCTACAAGCGGCGAGGGCCACGTGGCGGGTATCGATCTTCGCCGCGCCGCGCCCAAGGCGCGTGCGCGTCTGGGCTACATGGCGCAAAAATTCTCGCTCTATGGGGAACTTTCGGTGCGCCAGAACCTCGAGTTCTTTGCTGGCGTTTACGGCCTCACCGGTACGCGCCGTAAAGACCGTGTCGCGACTATGATCGAAGTGTTCGAGCTCGGTCCCATGGCTGGGCGGAACGCAGGGGCCCTGCCCTTGGGATTCAAGCAGCGGCTGGCGCTCGCCTGCGCACTGCTGCACGAGCCTGACGCTCTTTTTCTAGACGAGCCAACCTCTGGCGTTGACCCCTTGGCGCGGCGCGAATTCTGGTCGCACATCAATGCGCTCGTCAAAAAGAACGTGGCCGTACTGGTAACGACCCACTTCATGGAGGAGGCTGAGTATTGCGACCGTATCAGCCTCATCTATCGTGCGCGCCTCGTAGCGGATGGCAGCCCGGATGAACTCAAGGACGCGGTGCGCGACGTCGACCTGCCGGACCCGACCATGGATGACGCGTTCATCCGGCTGATCGAGCGCTCGAACGCCGAGCGGGAGAAGCCATGACCCGGTCGCGTCAACTCGGATCGTTTGGGCGCATCGCTGCGCTGGCCCGCAAGGAAGCCAAGCAGATCCGCCGCGATCCCTCGAGCGCGGTAATCGTGCTGTTCCTGCCGCTCTTTCTCCTGTTTCTTTTCGGTTACGGCATCTCGCTCGACGCCGCCTCGGTGCGGCTTGGTGTGGTCCTGGAAGAGCGTGGTCCAGATGCGCGGAGTCTTGCCGACGCCTATTCCAATGCCCCCGACTTCGAGGTGCTGCTATATCCAAGCCGAGCTGAAGCTGAACGCGCTCTTCGGGCCAACCAGCTGCGGGGCTTCCTTATCATCCCCCTTGATTTCTCCCAGCGCCTGCATGCGCGCGGTTCCTGGCCCGCGCAGATCCATATCGTTACCGACGGCTCGCAGCCAAACACCGCCGAGATCGTCGCCAATTATTCCCAGGGGGTGCTGGCAACCTGGTCGACACAATTCGCCCGCGATCGTGGTGTGGCCTCCGCGCCTGCCATTTCGATCGAACCGCGGTTCTGGTTCAACGAGGATCTGCGGACGCGTTACAATCTG
>Ga0209097_10002825_pt1 | contig 13731 bp, 10 predicted proteins | sample AD_UKC052_MetaG_FD_184419 | JGI IMG/M metagenome (GOLD analysis project Ga0209097, IMG submission 184419) | Active sludge microbial communities of municipal wastewater-treating anaerobic digesters from USA - AD_UKC052_MetaG (SPAdes) (version 2) | ecosystem: Engineered > Bioreactor > Anaerobic >... | reverse complement strand
AATTGCCGTAACCACTTATTTTGCGCAGGATATGAACAAATGGATAATTGGCCTGGTATTGGTGTTAGGTACAGGTGTTGCCAGGGCTCAATTCAGGGAGGCGAATGTGCTGGAAGGAGAATTTGGTATTGCGGCAGGTGCTGCCCATTATTTCGGTGATATTAATACCACAGCCGGCCTTAACAGGCCAAAAATGGCTTTTGGCCTCATGTTTCGCAAGCAATTTGGAGACTATGTGGCTCTTAGGGTGCAGGGGACCTACGCACAGCTTGGCTACAGCGATATTTACAGCGATAATGAGGCACAGCGCATCCGGAACCTCAGCTTCAATTCAAACGTGTTTGAACTCGCACTTCTCGGCGATTTCAACTTCTTCCGGTTTATTCCGGGTGATAAGGAATACAGGTTTACGCCCTATGCCTCGCTTGGTTTGGGGTTTTTTACCTTCGATCCTTATGCTTATCTCGAAAATGAAAAGTTCTTTTTAAGGCAATTGGGTACCGAAGGCCAGGGGAGTGCGTTGTATCCCGACCGAAAAGCATACAGCAACATGGCCTTTGTGTTTCCGCTCGGTTTTGGCGTAAAATACAATCTTACCCCCCGTACCAACCTTACTTTTGAATTGATGCACCGGTTTACCAATACAGATTACCTTGATGATGTAAGCGGAACCTATGCTGGCAGGGATGCTTTTCCGCTTTTACCTAATGGCGACCCATCGCCCGCTATGCTGCTGCAGGACCGAAGTTACGAGACTAATGCCGTGCCAATTGGCATTGCCGGGCGTCAGCGGGGCATCAGTACGCGAAAGGACCAATACATTACTGCCATGGTGGGCATCACCATTAATCTTACCTCGTATAACTGTCCGCCTACCTACTAGAAATTACCTGATTACATAGCCAATTGGCCCTGTGGTTACGGTATGTTTTCCATCAAAAATGGCGGTTTCACGGGTTGAAGTGGCTTTTAAACTGTTGTTGATATAAATATTCAGAGTAACCTTTCCCGCATCTTTTAGCCTCATATTCTGTCCATTCAGAAATACTTCCACAGGGCGATAGGAGGTTTCGAAATCAGTTGCATATGACCAGGTTTTTCCGGACCTGAAATTGGTGTGGGAACCCGGTAATTCCAACCCTGCACGCGTTACGATAATGGGGAAGGGATCTGTAACCTCTGCAGTGGTTATGATTTCATATTTTATTTTAAAGAAATCATTCTTTCTGGGTTTGCTGCAACCTGAAAAAATTAAAATAAGACCAATGACCATGCCAGTCAAAAAAAATCGGGTGTTCATGGGAAAGATTATGGGGTAAGAAAATGATGTGGAACTAAAAGGATTGGTTTCAAAATCAAAAATAAGATTTTTAGGATAAAATACAAAACGCCCCCGTTTTTTCAAACGAAGGCGTTCTTTGTATAAAATACAAGGTAATTATCCAAGAGCTACCCTTACAAAACTGGTAACCTTTACATCGGCACCGGCCGATTTTACATACTCAGATACCGTTTTAGATGGATCCTTTACAAAAGCCTGGGCTAAAAGCGTATTTTCCTTAAAGAAAGAATTGAGTTTGCCATCTGCAATTTTGGAGATCATTTCCAGGGGCTTTCCGGCCATTTTGGGATCCGCCTGCATGGTTTCCATAACAATGGCCTTTTCGCGTGCAACTGTCTCTTCGCTGATGCTATCGGGGTCAAGCGCAAGCGGGTTCATAGCCGCAATCTGCATGGCAACATCTTTGCCTACTGATTCGCCGTTGCCGGTAAATCCTACCAATACACCAATACGGTGAGCGCCATGAATATAGGAGGCTACGTAATCGGCATCAATACGCGATACTTTGGTGATACCTATTTTTTCACCGATGGCGGCGAGTTTATCATTGATCATTTCCGAAACGGGTGTACCATTGATGCTGACTGCATTCAGTTCATCCACGTTGTTTACATTATTGGCAATCGCTGCATCGGCAATGCTTTGGGCAAATGCCACGAAGTCGGCGTTTTTGCTCACGAAGTCGGTTTCGCAGCTAACGCAAATAGCGATACCTGTTTTGTTGTCGGCGGTAGTTTGGGCAATTACCACACCTTCTTTTGCTTCGCGGTCGCTGCGCTTGGCAGCAATTTTCTGGCCCTGCTTGCGCAGCCAGTCAATAGCGGCTTCAAAATCGCCATTGGTTTCGGTAAGCGCCTTGCGGCAATCCATCATACCGGCGCCGGTTGCCTGGCGCAGTTTATTGATATCAGCGGCTGTAATAGACATATCTATTTAATATTTAAGATTGTAGATTTAATATTTGGCTGACGCCGGCAAACATGCAAGGACAAGTCAGCTTTAATGTAGCCATAACCCGGATCATTTATATGCAATTGATGCGCCGATTTTGAGATCAAAAAAGGCACATCAATTGATAAATAATTAAAGGAGATTAGCGACCGCCTCCGGGACGACGTGCACCACCACCGCCGGCACCACCACCGGGGCCACCGGTACCGCGACGACGCTGACCGGGTGCACCACCACTGCCGGGACCTGCACCAGGACCTGCGCCGGGACCACCGGGTCCGCGACCGCGGCCACGACCACCGCGCTCGCGCTCGGCATCGCCACCTTCTACCTCAAAACCTCTTGAAGTTTCGGTTGCTTCTTCTTCGGTTTCTTCATCTTTTGAAGTCTGACGCTCTTCAAGCCCTTCGGCTATAGCTGCGGTAAGGTAATTTACAATAATGGCAATGCTCTTGGTGGCATCATCATTTGAAGGAATGGGGAAATCAATTTTATTGGGATCGGAGTTGGTATCCACCATGCCAAACGTGGTGATATTCAACCGCTTGGCTTCTGCCAGGGCGATATGCTCGTGACCTATATCCACCATGAAAAGGGCTGCAGGGGTACGACCCATCTGCGCGATACCACCCAGAACTTTTTCCATCTTATCTTTATCTCGGGTAAGGGTAAGGCGCTCTTTCTTGGTAATGCTGTCAAGCGTACCATCGTTCAGCATTTTTTCAATGCTCTGCATTTTCTTAACGCTCTTACGAATGGTATTAAAGTTGGTAAGCATACCACCAAGCCAGCGATCGGTAACGTAAGGCATGTTCACGCGCTGTGCACATTCTGTTACGATTTCCTTAGCCTGCTTTTTGGTGGCTACAAACATGATTTTTTTACCGCTGCGCGCAATCTGCTTCAGGGCCGCTGCTGCATCCTGCAAACCTTCAACCGTTTTATTGAGGTCAATAATGTGGATGCCTTTCTTTTCAGCAAAGATGTAAGGAAGCATTTTGGGGTTCCACTTCTTTTTGAGGTGGCCAAAGTGTACGCCTGCATCGAGTAATTGCTGCTGTAAGGATGTATTTTGTTCCATTGTATTAGTTTATTGTTTGTTGTTTGTGGTTTGTTGTTTGATTTCCATGGTAAAAGAACCATAAACACCAAACCACAAACCTGAAAACTGGATTAACGCTTGCTGAATTGGTAGCTTTTACGAGCCTTCTTCTTACCTGGCTTCTTACGCTCAACACCACGTGGATCGCGGGTTAGCAGTCCGAAAGCTTTCAAAAGGGGTTTGTACTCTTCGCTCACCTCAACGAGGGCGCGGGCAATACCAAGCTTGGTAGCTTCGGCCTGACCTTTAATGCCACCGCCGGTAGCGTTCACCTTTACGTCAAACTTGTCGAGACCTTCAACAGCTTTCAGCGGAAGTTCTACCTGGTTTTGCAGGTACACGAGCGGAAAATAAACTTTGTAATCCTTGTCGTTTACAGTAATGGCGCCACTACCCCTGCTCAGGAAAACGCGGGTAACTGCTTCCTTTCTGCGACCTACTGTGTTTTTTTGTTTTTCCATTATTATTTGGAATTTGAAGATTTTAAATTTGTAATTAATTTGTAATTTGAAATTCTTGATCCGTTTTCAACTCCCTATTCCATTTTTTTGGAATTTGGAATTTGAATTTTGGAATTTTTAGAATTTCAGTTCTTTAGGATTTTGCGCTGCATGCGGATGCGCCGCGCCTACGTATACAAACAGTTTCTTGTACATTTTGCGTCCAAGCCTGTTTTTGGGGAGCATGCCTTTTACCGCGCGCTCTACAATGTCCTGCGGCTTACGCTTCAGCAGGTCGCCGGCCACTTCTTCGCGCAAACCACCGGGGTGGCCGCTGAAGTTCTGGTAAATTTTCTGGTCAAGCTTGTTACCGGTAAGCACTACCTTTTCGGCATTGGTTACAATTACATAATCACCGCAATCAACGTGAGGGGTGTAGGAGGCCTTATGTTTACCACGCAGCACAGCGGCAATGCGGGCACTCATGCGACCTACGGTTTGATTGGTACCGTCCACAACGTACCACGTACGCTGTACAGTAGCCGCGTTGGCATGTTTGGTTGTAAAATGAAGTTTACTCATTACTCTTAATTTTTATTGGGTGTTGCCGCCATCCCGCACAAAACCCGGTTTATTAAATGGGCGGCAAAGGTAGGAGTCTATAGTTGAATAAACAAGCAATTTGGGGATTAATTTTCTAACGTACCTTTGTAACGTATTGATTTTCAATAAAAAATTTGGTCATTAATTTTAATGGTAGGTCAAACAGTATGCTTTATGAGGGTATTAGCCGGAATTTAAAGCCTGATTTTTACAACCCTTTCCCATTTTTTCTACATTAAACATTGAAAACACTTGCATTTGAGAAAAACAGTGTTTAAATTTAATGGGCGATTGAATCCGATTAATTGAACGCCGCTCAATGAAATCATTTTTTGATTGGATTAGTCTGGAAAAATTGCGGGAAAACTGCATGGATGGAATCCGGGATAAATTTTAGCGAATAGTACGGGAATGCAACAGGATATACCTCAGTTCACCATTCCAGCGCTTACATTTTCTTCATAAAAAATTTCTACCATGAAAAAATTATTCATTTCGCTATTATTGGTTTTTGGCTGTTCCGCCCTTCATGCACAGCAAACTGCCGGTGGCTACAAACTTGGTTACGATCCTGATGGAGACGGTTATTGCGACCAAACCCTGCTTATCAGGCGGAGGGACCATATAAATGATGCAGCTTTTAATGCTACTGTAAAATATTACCTTGAAAACGGTTGGATTGACCAAAGCAAGTGTATAGGTTTCGATAATTGCCCAAACGACCCCAATGCCCACAGGCGCGCCTGTGTAAGGCCAGCAGGCACCTGCAGGGGCAATATGTCCATGTGCGTAGGAGATGGCCCTCCCCCGGGTATGGAATTTTGTGGCACCACAAGGTGTGGAATCCGGAGTAGTCTAGTGGAGGTTTTTCCCAACCCGGTATATGACCGTTTAAATATAGCAGCGGAAGAAGGCTGGACCAATCAGGCGGAAATCAGGTTGATTGATCCTTATGCGAGGGTGGTAAAAATGATTCGCACACCCAATGCTGTAAAAGGGCAGGTATTCACTTTATTCACAGGCGATTTAAAGCCAGGTATTTACCAGTTAACCTTTCGCAATGGCGAAGTAACAGAAAGCAGAACCATTGCTGTAAAGCTCTGAGGTAAAGGTGATATGGTTTTTTGATAAGAAGCTGTCTCAAAATGTATTTTAGCCACTAAGACACAAAGAATTGAAGAAAAAATCCTATTGAAATTCAATCCTTTGTGTCTTATTTTCTTGGTGGCTGAACTATAAATCCTTGTTCTGAGACATCCTCTTTTTAGGAGGCTCAGTACCATGCCAGAGTGCCTATAAACTGGCATGAATTAGAAATTAATTTCTACCGCTTTGTGCTATTCAAATAAAAAGAATGCAACAATAAATGAACGAAATCAGGGCTCAAATGGACGGCACAACAGTAGTACGAAAGCTTAATCAGGGCTTTTCCCGGCTCTACGAAGTAGAGAGGGTATTAAGCGGTGGGGTCTTTTCCTGCCTACCGGCAGGCAGGTTGGGTACCTATTTGGACAAGCAAAAAGGTACAAAACGCAAAAGGAGACGATAATTCAGGTAGTTGACGACCTGTTTTAAGAGCACACGCGATATTCCTATACATTTATTACAGATTATATTGGTAATCAATCAATTAAAGGTGCTGGATAATTTATGAAAAATAAGTACTTAATATAGGTTAAAATTACACAATATGTTGTAATTTTAACCTGCTTAAAAAGGACAATCGGCTCCATTGCTTTCCGGGTATTCTCACACCCGTTTTTGGCTCGCCGGCAAGTCTGATTTTCACTCTCTCCCGTTGCGTATGTGTTCATACCCGGGTAGTTTGGGGATTGTCTTCAAGAGTTTATTCCACAGGAAAGGTCGTTGCTACAGGCTGAAAGGTTTGTGGCAGGGAGTTTTTGGTGTGGGGATTTTTTCAACTTTAAAAAAGTATAATATGAAAAAATTTTTAATACTATTAGTACCTTTGATTTCCACAATTTTCTTGGCAATTGGCCAATCTTATCATGACCATGATGGGGATGGATATTATATAGGTTATGACCCAGGAATTATTCTAGATAAAGGATGGCATAGGAATGGAGATAAAATTAAAGTATTAAGAAAAAATGGTTTCGGGAAATTTGTAAACACACCTATAATATATCAATCAATAAAACCAGGTGATTGTGCAGATGATAATACTAATCAAAAAGAAAATTATCTTATTTTCAGATATAAGAATTTATGGGTTGATGAAGACCAAGACGATTACCCTAGGCTATCAGCAATAAAGCAAGAATGTATTGGGGTAAATCTTCCCGAAAAAGTTGAATTTGGCAAAAGTGAATATCCTCCTTCCTCTAATGAACTGAATGGACATAGGCTTTTAGATAAGAACAATAATGTCATTTTAGAAATAGAAGATAATTATCATGATGGAAAGGGTTGGCCAAAAAAATGGCCAGATTGGGACATTGTTCGATATAAGGAGGTTGTTTGGGATTCTTTAAGTGAGGATTGCAACTGTGACGATAAAAGGAATTTTTGGGTGGGAGAGTTTAAATTAAAAAGATGGTTTCGGACAAAAGATACAAATGGAGAAGATGATAAAGCGCTAAATCTCGAACTCGCCCCCAAGGATGAGAGAAATAGGAAGGATAAATTGAAATGGGGTTGTGTTGATGCAAATGATAATTATACCCGACCACCAAATATTGTTGAGAAGTTTGAAGCAAACACAGATTTTGACGGATGGACAAAGGAGGAGGACGTATTGGGTTGGAGTGATTGTGATACCACTGATGGTACAATTTGGAAAAATGAAATCTGCTGGGTAGATAAAGATGGGGATGGGCACCCTGCTTCTTTTAATACGCTGGTATTGTGTTCAGGTGACACTGCCCCAAGTGGTTATATGTTCATTACCCCTGATGCAAAACCTTCCAAAGATTGTGATGATAATGACCCATTAATTTGGGAAGAAAAACCTGCATATATGGATAAGGATGGAGATGGCTATGCTTTGAACCAGGATTCTGTAATGGTTTGTTCTGGTGATATTGCAGGGGAGGGATACGTTTTTGGGGAAGATGCCCTGGGTTTCAGTGATTGTGATGATAATAATGCATCTATCTGGAGTATCATATCCGGAGGATATGACAAAGACGGAGATGGATGGATTGTTGGGGATTTGGGTTCTATCTGTGTTGGTAACGAACCTTTTCCTGATACTGTAATTACTGTGGATAATATTATGGGAGATGATGATTGTGATGATAATAATAATCTGATATGGAGGAATATTGGGGTTGGAGCGGATAAAGATGGGGATGGGTGGATAAAAGGAACAGGAGAAAGCATGTGTATTGGTGATATTATTCCAAACGGTTATATAGGAATAGATACCAAGAAAGGAGATAATGATTGTAATGATGAAGATGCCTCTATATGGAGATTAATTAGGGTTGGTAAGGACGGGGATGGAGATGGCTGGATTGCGGAAAGCGCTTCAGATATGTGTATAGGGGAAAATCCTCCATCTGGGTATATTAAGGATTTTAGCGGGGAAAACGATTGTGATGATACCAATCCATCGATTTGGGGATTGGTAAATGTATATACTGATCAGGATGGGGATGGGTGGGTGTCGGGATCTGCAGATTCCATTTGTCTTGACCCCAATGGACTGCCACCTGGTAAAATTATGCAAAAAGATAAAAAAGGAGATGACTGCGATGACGCAAATAGTTCAGTTTATGAATCTTTAGAACTTGGGATTGATAAGGATTTGGACGGATGCAAATCTGGCACGGAAATTGTATGTATAGGAGAGAGCCTTCCTCCTGGTTACGTTTATCTTAATGCTAATGATGATACCAATGATAGTGATCCCAATATCTGCGAAGGATCAGGAGATTCTGGTGACTCAGACGGAGACGGCCATAAAGATGAAAATGACTGTGCACCTTACGACGGAACCAAACACCGTAATGCATGTCTAAGAATAATAGGAACTTATAAAAATGTTGAAATGTGTATTGGAGATTCCATTCCGACAGGCTATATCAAATGTTCAGAAGCAGGTAATACTTCTATTGAATTGTTTGACTTTAATGTTTATCCCAATCCGGCCAGTAATATCATAAACATCCTTCCTAAAATTGACCGGAGTAGTAGGGTTGAAATCAGCTTGGTTGATCCATTTGGCCGTTTAGTAAGGAACCTGAGAACACCATCGGTTCGAAAAGGTCAAATCTTTACCATCAACACCTCCGACCTTAAGCCGGGCCTATACCAACTTACGATCCGCAGGGGTGATATGGTTGAAAGCAAAACCATTGCGGTTAAGCTCTGAGGTAAAAGGGAAAAGGGGTTTTTTGAAAGGGCGGCCGGCATTGCCGGCCGCCATATTTAATTAGCTCAACAATCTTTATTTTACCTGAAATGTGAACGGATTTTGAAGCGATTTTCTTAAGAGGATCATCGTGTATTATTGGTAATCAATCCATTATAAAATTCGCTGAAAATCCCCGAAAAATAAGTACTTAAAACAGTTATTTTTTCCACAATATGTAATAACTTTATGCTGCTTAAAAAGGACAATCGGCAATCTTATTTTCAGGGTATTCTCACACCCGTTTTTGGCTCGCCGGCAAGTCTGTTTTCCACTCCCTCCCGTTGCGTATGCGTTCATACCCGGGCAATTTGGGGATTGTCTTCATGAGTTTATTCCACGGGAAAGGTCCTTGCTGCAGGCTGAAAGGTTTGTGGCAGGGAGTTTTTGGTGTGGGGATTTTTTAACCTTTAAATGTATATTTTATGAAATACATCTATTTGACTATATTACTCATTTTCATGAGTATGGTGTCCTATTCCCAGGAGCAGGTTAGTATGATAATTGATAAAGATGGTGATGGCCATTTTATTTCTGTAAATGTAGCAAGTAAGAAACAATCAGATTTTAAGAGTAAGGGGTATGTTTTGGATAATTCAAATGGATCAACAATATTAGCATATGATTGTGATGACACCGACCCAACAAAATGGAGGAATGTACTTATTTATCGGGATGAGGATAGGGATGGTTGGACTACTACTGAAAGGAAGTGGGAATGCATTGGATTATCTGCTCCTGATCAATGGAGAGAAGGTTATAAGGGATTCGATTGTGATGATAAAGATTTAACAAAATGGAGGAATGTACTTATATATCGGGATGAGGATAGGGATGGTTGGACTACTACTGAAAGGAAGTGGGAATGCATTGGATTATCTGCTCCTGATCAATGGAGAGAAGGCTATAAGGGATTCGATTGTGATGATAAAGATTTAACAAAATGGAGGAATGTACTTATATATCGGGATGCGGATAGGGATGGTTGGACTACTACTGAAAGGAAGTGGGAATGCATTGGGTTATCTGCTCCTGATCAATGGAGAGAAGGCTATAAGGGATTCGATTGTGATGATGATTCCTCGACAATATGGAGGAAAGTTCTTTTATATCGTGACTTGGATGAAGATACTTATACTACTACTTACAGGAAATATCATTGTATTGGTAGTGAAATTCCTGCTGGTTGGAGAGAAAATTTTAAAGGTCCGGATTGCGACGATGATTCCTCAGCAATATGGAGAAAAATTCTATTATATCCTGATGAAGATGGTGATGGATATACATTGAATTATCCAAAGTGGGATTGCATTGGAAATACAATTAATCCTGGATGGAGCCCGATATTTAAAGGTCCTGATTGTAATGACACCGCTGCCGATAAATGGCAAAGGCGGTGGGTATATTCTGATATTGATAATGATGGTTGTACAAACAGAGGATCTTATGAATGCGTGGGAGTTATAGCCCACCCGTATTATTTAACTCCACATTGCAACCCACTAGTACCACCAATTACCAACCCGATGTCAATAGAAGTTTATCCAAACCCTGTACAAGATAGGTTAAATATTACTTCAAAATTGGCATGGGAATCAAATAGTGAAATTAAAATAATGGACAATTATGGAAGGGTTGTAAAAGCGTTGAATGTGCCATCAGCCGTAAAAGGCCAAACATTCACCATCAATACCTCCGACCTTAAACCAGGCATCTACCAACTCACCATTCGCCGTGGTGAACTCATAGAAAGCAAAACCATTGCCGTTAAACTTTGATTGGGTTTATTTGGTGAAGGGTTTCATGGCGGCCGGCATTGCCGGCCGCCTTTTTATATGGCGGTAAAATCCCTACCCCGCCCGTTAAAACCCTGCCAATGACTGCCATTGAAAAGAAAATGGCTGCAAGGAGAAATTAAGTACTTAAAATAGTGAGGAATTACTTAATATTTTGTACTTTTAGAATGCTTATTAAAAGACAATCGGCATTATGGCTTTCCGGGTATTTACACACCCATTATTTGTCGGCCGATCCGTTCGTTTCACTTATCCCGCCCACTGTATGCAAGCATACCCGGGCGTTTTGGGGATTGCCTTTAATATACATTCCACAGGAAAGAAAAAGCTTCAAGAGAGGGGGCTTGGGGTGGTTTTTTGCTGTAGGGGATTGATTCACCTATAAATTTTTAGTCTATGAAAAAGATTATTTTGTTTTACTTGATTTCATTCCTAATTGGATTTTCCTCTACTAGTCTTTGCCAATTAACTTTGTATTTAGGAAAAGGTGATGAAGATGGTGATACCTATTATGATAATGTTAAAAGTTATCAATATAAAAATGAAGCCGAAAAAAAGAAAATATTAGACAGACCCGTTAATAAAAACTGGGTCGAAATTAAGGATAAAAATAAGTTTGAAAAGGATTGCAAAACAAATGATATAAATTTATATATAAATGTAATTTTCTATGAAGATGATGGAGATGGATGGATTCCCGTGGATCAAAAAACAGTTCCAAAATGTGTTGGTTTGCCTATACCTGCTTTTGTAAAAGGGAAATGGGATTATTTGGAGCCTGATAAAATAAAGGGAATAGGGGATTGCGGAAGAGATGATGATAAAATATGGAGAATGAAGAACATATGGATTGATGAAGACAAAGATGGATATTCAAAATCGAATAGCATAAAGGAAGTTTGTATAGGATATGGCCTTCCAGATGGATTTACTACAAATGAAAAGTCGAAACCAGATTATAATGCTGGTCCACTTAAAGGTAATTTTGGACTGCTTGATAAAATATGGAAAAATAGGGGGTGGCCTGAAAAGTTCGAATGGGACGAATTGAATTGGAATTATAATGAATGTAATTGTGACATAGAGGCAAATAAATATAAACTACAGTTACAATATCGAACAGGGGATGACAAATGGGTAAATGTTTCACCTAATTCCTCCATAATAGGAAAAGTCACACGATATATATGTGTTGGTGATGAAAATGGTGAAAGACTTGAGGCTACCACAGAGGATGATGGATGGACAAATATGGAGGACGTCTTGGGCTGGAGTGATTGTGATACGACTGATGGCACCATTTGGAAAAATCGAATTTGCTGGGTGGATTACGATAATGATGGCTATCCAGTAAATTATAAAACCAAAATTGTTTGTTCTGGAGAAAAAGCTCCATATGGATTTATGTTCGCGGATTCCACAAACAGACCTAAAAAAGATTGCGATGATACCGACCCTTTAATATGGGAGGAAAAGGAAGCCTATGTAGATAAAGATGGTGATGGCTATGCAATGTCAAATAAGCTTTGGAAGGTTTGCCTTGGTGAAATAAATGGTTCAGGTTATGTACTTAAAGGCAGTGAAATTGGCTTTGCGGACTGTGATGATAACGACCCAACCAAATGGAAAATGGTTAAAGGTGGCTATGATAGGGATGGCGATGGTTGGATTGTTGGAGAATCTGCAATGATTTGCTGGGGAGATGGGCCGTTGGAAGATGGAATAATTACAGAAAATATCAAGGGAACTAATGATTGTGATGACAGTGATGCAAACATCTGGCGGAAGGTGCAAATTGGTGTTGATAATGATGAAGACGGATGGATAGTGGGGTCCGGTTTTGAGGAATGTATAGGCCTTGAACCTCAATCAGGATATATTGAAAAATTTGCAGGAACCGGCGATTGTAATGATAATGATCCTCTATTACAGGAGGCATTTTATATCATAAAGGATTCGGATGAAGATGGTTGGACAATCGGAGCTACTGTACTTTGGTGTGGTGATCCGCAGGCCTTACCAAGTGGATGGATTTTACCTAAGGATTCACAGGGAGAGGATTGTGATGATAGTGATCCATTAATAAAAGGTGCCTATTTTATTATTACGGATATGGATGGAGATGGTTGGGTAATTGGAGACCAAGTGCGCTGGTGCGATAATTCTCAGGGCTTGCCAAGTGGATGGATTTTGGCTAAGGATTCAAAAGGAGGGGATTGCAATGATACCGATCCATTCATACACGGGAAAAAATTGGTATATACTGATAAAGATGGAGATGGATGGGTAATAGGTTCGCCGGACAATCTATGTATGGACTATGAGGATTTGCCAAGCGGAAAAATTTTCGGGGAAAATGTAAACGGTTTTAATGATTGTAATGATGATGAAAAGAACCTTTATAAATCCGTATGGCTTGGAATTGATAAGGACCAGGATGGATGTAAATCCGGAACGGAAAAAGCTTGTATTGGAGAGAGTATTCCATCTGGTTACACAAGCCTTCCTGCTAAAGACGATTTCGATGATAATGATTCAAAAATATGTGGAAAGGACTCAGATAAAGACGGCCATTCTGATGATATGGATTGTGATCCATTTGATCCTAAAAAGTGGCGCCATGTTCAAATAAGGCAATATTATTGTAATAAGCCTAAGCAATTTAAAAATGTGGATATGTGCATAGGGGATGAAATTCCTGTTCTTTCTTGCATATCAACGGGTGTTGAATTGGAGTTTTCGATTTACCCCAATCCTGTACGTGATCAACTGAATATTGTACCCAATGATGGTTGGAACCAAAGAGTAGAAATCAAACTCATTGACCAGTACGCCCGTGTAGTTAGAACCTTACAGGTTTCATCAGCCGTAAAAGGCCAAACATTTACCATCAACACCACCGACCTTAAACCAGGCATCTACCAACTCACCATTCGTCGTGGTGAACTCATAGAAAGCAAAACCATTGCCGTTAAACTTTGATTGGGTTTATTTGGTGAAGGGTTTCATGGCGGCCGGCATTGCCGGCCGCCTTTTTTGGCTGAAGTTTTACCTGCAAAACAGGATAAAACTCCCGCTTTTTGGCGCCACCGGATTTAATTATTCAGGCCAAAAATTTC
>Ga0209097_10002818_pt1 | contig 13767 bp, 7 predicted proteins | sample AD_UKC052_MetaG_FD_184419 | JGI IMG/M metagenome (GOLD analysis project Ga0209097, IMG submission 184419) | Active sludge microbial communities of municipal wastewater-treating anaerobic digesters from USA - AD_UKC052_MetaG (SPAdes) (version 2) | ecosystem: Engineered > Bioreactor > Anaerobic >... | reverse complement strand
GACTGTCTTTCGGAGGGCATCAACCTGCAGGAGCATTTCAATGCCGTGCTGCATTACGACCTTTCGTGGAACCCGACGCGCCACGAGCAGCGCGAGGGACGGGTGGACCGCTACGGCCAGCCGGCCCGGACGGTGCGGGTGCTGACATATTACGGCGTGGACAACCAGATTGACGGCGTGGTGCTGGATGTGCTGCTGCGCAAGCACCGCACCATCCGCTCTTCGCTGGGCATTTCGGTGCCGGTGCCGGTGAACACCGAGCAGGTGGTGGAGGCCATTTTCGAGGGCTTGCTGCTGAAAGCGCAGCCATCGGCTCTGCAGGGCTACCTGCCGGGGTTTGAGGAATACATCAAGCCGCAGCGCGATGACCTGCACCAGGCCTGGGAAAAAGCTTCGGAACGCGAAAAGCTCTCGCGCTCACTGTTTGCCCAGGTGACCATCAAGGTGGACGAGGTGGCGCAGGAGCTGAAGGCGGTGCGCTCGGCGATTGGCCTGGGGGTGGATGCGGCTGAGTTCACGCGGCGCAGTTTGAGCGCCTTTGGCGCCCTGGTGAGCGGCTGCGAGGTGCTGGAGGTGAACCTGAACGAAGGATCGGCGGCCCTGAAGGAACTGCTGAGCCAGGCCGCTGGGCTGGAGGTGAAGAAACCCCTGAAGCTGCGCTTCAACCAGCCGGTGCAGGAAGGCGAAATTTACCTGCCGCGCACGCATCCTTTTGTGGAGACCCTGGCCAACCATGTGCTGGAGACGGCCCTGGATCCGCTTTCTGGGGATGCGGGGCGCTACCCGGCGGCCCGGCGCTGCGGGGCCATCCGCACCCGGGCGGTGGATAAACGCACCACGCTGCTGCTGGTGAGGTTCCGCTATCATATTGTGCGCACGGAAGGCAGCGATGAAAAACCGCTGCTGGCAGAAGACTGCCGCCTGCTGGCTTTCTCGGGCTCGACGGAAAATGCTTCCTGGTTGAGCGAGGAAGAGGCGGAAGCCCTGCTTTTGGCAAGCGCGGATGAGAACATCAGCCCGGAGCAGGCGCGCGATTTTGTGGACAGGGTGAAGGCAGGGGTTGACCTGCTGCGCCCGCACCTGGAACAGGAAGCCCGTGATCGGGGCCGGGAACTGCTGGAGGCGCACCAGCGGGTGCGCCAGGCGATGAAGGCGCGCAATGTGCGCTATCGGGTGGAGCCGCAGATCCCGCCGGATGTGCTGGGCATTTATGTGTATCTGCCGGCAAACAAATCATCATAATTATTGGAGGGCGGCGGTTTATGGGAAGAAAAAATAAAGATTCGCAGTTTCAGGTGAACCCCAAAAGCACGAACCTGATCAAGTGCCCGGATTGTCAGGAAACATTCGAAAAATCGAGACAGGCACTCAGGGTGCATTTTAGAAAAATGCATGCGGAGATTAGCGTCGGTGAACGCGAGCGCAAGCTGGATTCCATGTTTGGAGCGGGCAGGGGGTCCAGGAGGAACCGGTCGCACATTAATGCGGCGGGCTTTATAGTTAATGAAATGCCAGTTATTACGGTTGACTCACACAAACCCTATTTTGTGGATGAGTACGGTGTGGTCCATGGGATGGATGAGGCATCATCCCTGATTGAACCGGCTGTCAACAGGGCTCCTGGGGGTAAGGAGATCGAGGAGAGAAAATTCGGCTACTGTCCGGTGTGCAAAAAGACGGTGCTGGATGCCGGGAAGCATTGCCGGGAGGTTCATTGGGTGGTTCCAGCTCGCGGTAAATTCCGTTGTCTTCAGTGCAACGAGGTGATCAACCCTGAAAACGTGCAAGTGCATGCCTGTATCGTTAAAATGCAGGGAGCCAGACTTCCACTTTATGAAGTGCCAGCCTCCACAACCTCATATATCTGTGAGTGCGAGATCTGCGGGTATAAATACCCGGCTGCTTTCCATCACACGGCCATTTATCATCCCGCGAACAAAGAAAATACCTGCCTGTGCTGCAAAGAAATTGTTCCACCATCCATGAGCATGGATGAACACCTGCAGCAAAAGCATGATGTGGAAATGATCATGCGGGGAGAAAACAACCTGGAAAGATCACCCAACCCGCGCCTGCTGGTCTGCACTCTTTGCGGTATGCGCCTGCACCCTGCGGATGTGCAGGCGCACCAGAAAAAACATCCGAAACCTCCCAAACACGATATGATCAACCGGGTTTTGCAGGCTACCGCAGACATCAAGCCGGTTGAAAAGAAGGATGAACCCCGGCCGGAGCAGAACCCTCCCGGATTAATTGAACGGATGAGAAGAATATCCAATTATCGAAGAGGTTATTCGAAAAATGCCGTGTGCAATATTTGTGGAAAGTTGATTGGCAAGGATCAAATGGATCAACACCTGACGATGGTTCATCGTCCCGTTCCAGTTACGCCACAGACGGGTCCGGTTTGGTGTAAGATTTGTCAGATACGTGTTCCTCAAAGTGATTGGCAGGAGCATCAATTATGGCACGCCAAAAATCCGGTGCAGCAAAAATTTGAAACCCTGCTTTGCCCGGTATGCGGGTTCAGGGTGGCTTTTGATGGCATAAAAATACACCTGATGGAAGAGCATCCCGGCTTTCCAATCGAGCAGCTAAAGGAAGTGCTGTAGATGCGCTGGTATGATCTGGAATTAACTGTCCACCTAATGCGGGAGGGTCTGCAGGCCAGGCTTCTGCTTGCCCCTAGCTCCACTCTCTTTATAATGCTCATTATAATAATCATGATTATAATGTTTGCCGTTTCTCCATGCATGATCAATTATCATAAACCTAAAGTGGTGGTGTTTTATGGGGTTACTTATCAGTCCTATTGGCAGAAAATCAGTTGCACACCGTTCTATTATCAAGAATCAAATAAAATTTCCACATCCGATAATGGTGTGCCCCATTTTTTTAGTATAAATCACCCGGCAGCCATGTGTTCTGGTAATGCATATTTCGAAAATGTGGGTGAATTGATTTCAAAGGTGTTATAGCTGGGAATGAGGCCATGCCAACAACAGGAAATTCCATCACTGACCATACCACTACATGCCCCTATTGCGGACACAGGGTTTTGCACAAGAATCTGAACGATCATCTTAAACGCATCCACCCTGACAAGGTATCTGACAACCATTTTGCCAGCTCACTGGCAGCTAAACGAACTGCCAGCGATGAGTGGTGGGATCATGCCAGGCAAATGGAGGACTCAGAATCACTTTCTGATGTTCTGGATATTGTTGGGAATGATCCTGATCCAAAATATAGAAAAAAAAGTCTTTCTACGACTGTGCAAGAGCGATGTATCATCTGCAATAAGATGTCTGCCAAAAAAAATATCATCACACATTATTTGCAGATTCACAAGGCTAAGTTCAACCCGGATAATTCTTCGGTTATTCCACTTGACCCGGTCAATGGGTTTGCGAATATCCCCAAAAGTTACCGGTTTTGCTATCAGTGTGGACTGATGATCCCTATTCTGGATTATGAGAAACACCAAAGCAAACATATCTATAACCAACCATTTCGAAATGAGGATGAAGTACATTGCCCAATTTGCAAAATTAATATCAATCATGGCAATTTACGAAGACATTTCGCCTTCAAACATCCTGAACTAAATAATAAACAAAAAAAAGAATATTTGGCGAGAGTTGTGAATGATGAGTATTATGGTTTCAGGGAAACAAAACCTGCCAGCACTGAATGGGGGACTTTTATGGTTAGTGAGCGAGGTTGGACGCATTGCATTTTTTGCGGCAACATTATGATGTTAAAATATGTTGGCCATCATATCAGAAAACAACACCCTGAAAAAGCATCTCAATCCAATTAAGGAATCGCCATGCAAACACGCAACCGCAACAAATTCACCACCATCCATACCGAAGGGGCGCTTCTGCCGGCAGACCTGCTTGACCGCATCGCCGATCCTAAAACCAGCCTGCAAGGACTGACGCCGGAGAGCTACCACCTGGCGCCGGGGGAAAAGCTGAATGAGGCGATCAGCCGCTCATGGAACCGCATGACCGGTCTGTGGGAGGCGTTTAAGAACGGCCGCGCCAAACTGAACCCCGGCGAGCCCGGCACCACGCTGACGCGCGACCGCTGGCTGCTGCCGCTGTTTCAGGAGCTGGGCTACGGCCGGCTGAGCGCGGCGAAGGCGGTGGAGGTGGAGGGGAAGAGCTACCCGATTTCGCATAGCTGGGAAAATGTGCCCATCCATCTCGCGGGCTGCGGCGTGGACCTGGACAGGCGCCCGGCCGCAGGCGGCCGCGGCATCATTCCGCACAGCCTGATGCAGGAATACCTGAACCGCGAGCCGCGGGCGCAGTGGGGGCTGATTTCCAACGGCCTGAACCTGCGGATTTTGCGCGACAACGCCACCCTGACCCGCCAGGCATATATTGATTTTGACCTTGAGGCGATGTTTGAGGGGGAGGTGTTTTCTGATTTCACGCTGCTGTGGCTGCTGGCGCACCAATCGCGGTTTGAGGCGGCGGATGAGCGCACCGCTGACTGCTGGTTGGAGCGCTGGTCGAAGAGCGCACAGGAGCAGGGCACGCGGGCGCTGGAGGATTTGCGCCGCGGGGTTGAAGAGGCCATTGGCAGCCTGGGCCAGGGCTTTTTGCGCCATCCGTTGAACGGAGACCTGAAAGCGCGGCTGAAAAAGGGGGACCTTTCCACGCAGGATTTCTACCGCCAGATTTTGCGCCTGGTGTACCGCCTGATTTTCCTGTTTGTGGCCGAAGACCGGGACCTGCTGGCGCCGCCCGGCGCGAGTGAGACGGCTCGCGAGCGCTACTATAAATATTATTCCACCAGCCGGCTGCGGGACCTGTCTGTGCGCCAGCGCGGCAGCCGGCACCACGACCTTTATGAAGGCCTGCGCCAGGTGATGACCCTGCTGGGATCTGCCGATGGCTGCCCTGAGCTGGCCATTCCGGCGCTGGGCGGCTTTCTATTTGACCCGCGCACCACGGCGGACCTGAACGCGGCGGCCCTGGACAACCAGGCCCTGCTTTCGGCGGTGCGCGCGCTGGCTTTCATCACCGACGGCCGCACGCGGCGAGCGGTGGATTTTTGCAACCTGGGCTCTGAAGAGCTGGGCAGCGTGTATGAATCGCTGCTGGAGCTACATCCGCTGGTGAATATGGAGGCGGGCACCTTTGAACTGAGCAGCGCAGCCGGCAACGAGCGCAAAACGACCGGCAGTTATTACACGCCGACGAGTTTGATCCAGGTGCTGCTCGATTCGGCTCTGGACCCGGTTGTGGAAGACCGGCTGAAGGGAAAAAAGGATGCGGCAGAACAGGAACAGGCCCTGCTGGGCCTGAAAGTGTGCGACCCGGCCTGCGGCAGCGGGCATTTTCTGATCGCGGCGGCGCACCGCATTGCGGGACGGCTGGCGCGGGTGCGGGCGGGGGGCGACGAGCCGACGCCTCTCATCACCCGCGGGGCGCTGCGCGATGTGATCAGGCACTGCCTTTACGGGGTGGACCTGAACCCGATGGCGGTGGAGCTGTGCAAGGTGAATCTGTGGCTGGAATCGCTGGAGCCGGGCAAGCCGCTCTCGTTTCTGGATGCACATATAAGATGGGGTAACAGTCTGGTGGGGGTGGGACCAGGGATGGATATCTCTGAAATTCCAGACGAAGCATTTAATCCGGTTTTTGATGATGACAAGACCACTTCCTCAGCCTTGAAGCAACGCAACAAACGTGAACGGAGTGGACAATTGAGCTTCCAATGGAATGCAACTCGGTTGACCAGTTCTGAAGATCTGGCCCACTGGCGTGCTGAACGTGCTGCCGTTCTAGAAGCAATGCCGGAAGATGACCCGAACCAGGTATTTTCTAAGGCTCGGGAATTTGAGAAATACCAGCAAATGCAGGAATACATCACCAATCTGCTAGAATATGACCTTTGGACAGCAGCTTTTTTTTGGCCTATGCCAAAAAGTGACGTTGAATCTCTGCGTGCACCGACTCAGCAAGAAATAATTTTATTGCGTTCTGGAACCATTCCTGATGCAATATTAGTAGAGCGTGTGCACGAATTGGCTGAGGATAACTGTTTCTTTCATTGGGAGTTAGCCTTCCCACAAATTTTTTCTGGAGAAAATCCCGGTTTTGATTGCGTGTTAAGTAATCCACCTTGGGATATGGTGGAACTAAGTGAAAAAGAATTTTTCTCCTCTAGCGCTCCAGAGATTGCTGATGCTGCGACAAGTAAACTCAGGGAAAAGTTGATCGTTGAACTTGAGTCCCAAAACCCGCAATTATATAAAATGTTTATAAATTCAAAGCGATCAGTTTACTCAATACGAAAATTTGTGCAAAAGTCCTCCAGGTTTCCATATTCTTCTGAAGGTAGAATAAATCTTTATCCATTATTTGTTGAATTAGAATCGAAAATAATAAATTCTCAATGCGGTGGAGCAGGAATTATTGTACCTTCTGCAATAGCAATGGATGCATACAACGCTAATTTATTTGGTTGGTTACTAAAAAATAATTTATTAAAATCATTGTTTGATTTTGATAATAAATTGGGTATATTCCCCGCAGTGGATTCTCGGTATCGTTTCTGTTTATTATCTCTCTCAGCAGCGAAAAGGCTCAGTGAGGAAATTCAATTTTGTTATCAATGCAGAGATGTAAATGATGTGAAGGATAAGAGGAAAAAATATTCTTTATCGTTATTAGATGTTGAAAGATTTAGTCCCAATACCTATGCCCCTCCAATTTTGTTGACTGTTGTTGATAAGAAACTTGCTCAGAAAATTTATGAAGATTTCGGGGTTTTGATAGATAAAAAGGCTAATAAAAATCCTTGGCAGGTTTCTATCCAACGTATGTTGAGTTTATCTGATCCTGGGGATATTTTCTGTAAATATTTTGAATTGACTTCGGAATTAAGAAGAAGCTCAAACTGGTCAAGACTTTATTGTGGAAAGGCGATTCACCAATATAACCATCGTTTTGCAAACTATGATGGTAATGATTGGTCAGATGTTAATATAAGTCAGTTGGGATCACCGGGGTTTGTGATCGATACAGAATATTATGTCAAGATAGATGAAGTTGAAAAACGGCTGTTTGATAAATCAACTGTGAATTGGCTACTTTGTTATAGAGATATTACAAATGCAACAAATGAGAGAACGGTAATCTCTACAGTTATTCCATATTCAGGATGCGATACAACGTGTAGAAATATTTTCTTTAATAATGAAAACGCTAGAAGCATTGCATATTTTCTAGCAAATATTAATAGTATTATTTTTGACTATTTTGCCAGACAAAAGATAATTGGCCTTCATCTAAACGCAAGTGTGTTTGAACAGCTTCCAATTATCCCACCAGCAAAATATGATGAAATGAACTCAGGTTTTGTTATCCCGCATGTACTTGAGTTAGTTTATACATCTAATGATATTCGCCCTTTCGCAGAAGATACTGGCTATTATGGCGAACCTTTCAAATGGAATGAGGATCGCAGAGCCGTTCTGAGAGCAGAATTGGATGCCTATTATGCCCGGCTTTACGGCCTGAACCGCAAGCAACTGCGCTACATTCTGGATCCGGCAGACCTGACCCCGCGCGAGCTGGAAGATATCCTCGATCCGTGGGAAGAGGTGACGGATCCGCTTGACCCGGCTGGTTATGATGCGCGCCGGACCGCCAGCAATTTCCCCGGCGAAACCTTCCGAGTGCTGAAGGACAAGGAAATGCGGAATTATGGGGAATACCGCACGCGCCGGCTGGTGCTGGAGGCGTGGGACAGGCTGGAAGGAACGGAAGTGGGCAACGAAGTGATGCCGGTGAGCGGTGAATGGCCGGCTGCTCCGGTCCGGCCGGAAATCGTGGAAAAACCGGCAGAGCCAGCCCAGGCCAGGAGAGAGCCGCCAGCGGTGGGCGGAGAAGCGCCGGCGGCGCCGGTCAAAAAGACCCCTGCAGAAAAGCCGGCGGCGCAGGCGCCTGAGCTGCAGCCCATGCTCTCCGATTTCGGGCTGTACAAGTGCGGCGGCTGCGGCAAGCTGGTGGTGGGCTACGACCGCGAGGATCACGTGAAGAAATTCCATGAGGGGAAGAAGGTGGAATGGACGAAGCGTTGAAAACCGTCACGGCGGGAGAAGTCCGCCGGGGAAAGCGAGGCGAGGCATGACTGACAGCATGGATAAGGTCCGCCTGGTGGTGGGCGCGGGAATCATTGAGCGCGTCATTCCGGACGCGGAGCAGGCCCTGAAAATATATAAGAAAATCACGGATTACACCTACCTGGATTATCTGCCGGTCACCCCCAGGGATCTGGTCGTTCCGGAGGATCTGGCGGTGACTCTGGCGCTCAACTCACGGGTGGGGTCGAAAGCCGTGGAAAGCCTGATGGAAAAGCGTTCCATTTCGCTGGCTGGCCTGCCGGATAAGCCGCTGGAAGCCGCGGATGATAATGACCTTGAGGCAGCGGCCGACCAGATCATGGTACTGGTGGGCTTGAAGGGCTTTGGCGCATCGGTGACCAGCAAGCTGCTGCACAAGAAGCGCCCGGCGCTGATCCCGGTGATGGATAACAGCGCCATCTTTGGGGCGTACATGAATCCGGACTGGCCGCAGAAGAAGGCCGGCAGCGATACGGTGAAAGACCGGAAGCTGATCCTGGAGGCGCTGCGGCGGATCCGCTTTGATATCACGCGCCCGGAGAATGAGGGGGTCTGGGCGAGGCTGGGGAAGGATCGGGAGATGAGGTCGAGAATTGAGCTGTTTGATTGCGTGTGGTGGGGGTGGTTTAAGCAGAAAACAAGAAATTCATATCAAGAACGCATGGACAAGGAAGGAAGGATCGAATGACGCAATTAAGAATCCCCTGGAGTATTATTGCAGGATTGTGGATTTTGTATGTACTCAATGTTATTGAGGCATATAATGAAATATTCATGCATTTACTGGCCATAATCGCGATTACGCTGTTGATCAACTTATGGAACACTTCAGCAGAAAAAACGGAACATGAGACAGAACTAATCGCTCAGTCCAAACGAATTGCGGAGACGCTGGACAGAATTGAAAAACATTTACCAAACATGCATCTGGAGGTCTTAGATTCAGGGCAGAAGAATATGCCTGCCAACAATGAAACAGCTGTAAAGGGTGTTGACCCCTCGCCTGAACAAATAAAATTAACCTCACCAGATAGTATTCTCTGTCCCCAATGTCAGGCACCCATGGTTATCAGGACCGTTGCAAGGGGTGAAAATCAGGGGAAGCAATTCTATGTCTGTTCAAATTACCCTAAATGTAAAGAGGTTGTTCCTGTAAAATAAGCCGTAATCACCTTTTTTGGAAAAACTCATAAACGGGAGGAAAGTATATGTTCCACAAATGGCTCAATATCATTATCGTTTTTGTTCTCACTCTCAACCTGCTTGGATTCGCTGCAAACCCTGTTCCAGCGCTGCCAGCAACTCAACCTGTTGAGGTGGTTAGCGGTGAAAAATCCGCTCCAGAAGAAACAACCGGCGTGATCATCAAGCTGAGGCCGGAGGCACGGCTGGAAGCAGGCAGCCTGCAGACGCATGTGGCCAGTCTGGACCGGACACTGGCAGACATGGGTGCGCTTGCGTTTCGCCCTGTTCACGGATCTGCCCGGACCTACCGGCTGGAGCTACCGTTGGGAACAGATATTGAAGAAGCTGCCCGGATGCTTGACCGGGATCCGGCGGTGGAATACGCCGAACCGGATTACCAGGCGAGGCTGATCAGCGCGCCGGACGATCCGCGTTACGGAGAACAGTGGGGTTTGGCGAAGATCCAGGTTGAGGACGCCTGGGCGCAGAGCATGGGAAGCCCGGCAGTGGTGATCGCCGTGATCGACTCCGGCCTGGACACAACGCACCCCGACCTGGCGGCGAATCTGTGGGTGAATCCGGGAGAGATCGCGGGCAACGGACTGGATGATGACAGCAACGGCTTTGTGGATGACATTCACGGCTGGAACTTTGTGGATTCCTCCAACGATGTGACGGATGCCATCGGGCATGGGAGCCTGGTGGCGGGAATTGCAGCAGCGCGCACGGGCAACGCGACCGGCATAGCGGGTGTGTGTGGGTTGTGCCAGATCATGCCGGTGAAGGTGTCGCAGGTATCGGGGATTGCCAATTACTCGGATATTGCGGCGGGGATCAACTATGCTACGTCCAAAGGGGCGGATGTGATCAACCTGTCGGTGGGCGGATATGCCGACTCACAGGCAGTGAAGGATGCGGTTAACAATGCCCTGAGCAAGGGGGTAGTGGTGGTGGGCGGCGCCGGGAATGACAACAAGGCCACACCGTTCTACCCGGCCGCGTATGACGGGGTGATCGCAGTGGCGGGCACGGCATCAGATGATGTGAAAGTTTCCACTTCCAATTATGGTTCCTGGGTGGATGTGAGCGCGCCGGGAGAGAATATTTTATCCACCACGCTGGGCGATTACAGCAGCGGTTCGGGCACATCATATGCAGCACCATTTGTGGCGGGAATGGCCGGGCTGTTGAAGACACTGCATCCGGACTGGACCCCGGCGATGATCCGCTCGCAGTTCATGCATACAGCGGATTCTGTGGAAGGGGTAAATCCGGGCCTGGCAGGGCTGCTGGGGGCGGGCCGGCTGAACGCAGCAAATGCGATGCAGGCGCCGCAGCCGATGTTGAAATACCAATCATACACGGGGAATGGGGTGGCGAGCTACCGGCCGAATTTCGGTACGGCTGTGGCTTTGAATGTATCCGTGTTGAATGATTGGTCAGATGCGGCCGGGGTGAACGGGGTGTTGAGCAGCACAGATCCATATGTGACCATCACGACGGGGACGGCCAGTTTTGGGGATCTCCTGGCGGGACAAACGGGAAGCAACCCAACCGCCTTGGGCTTTACCATCGCCTCAGGGGCTGGTTATAACCATGCCATGCCATTCACCCTGGCGTTGAGCGCGAATGGGGGAAGCTACACGACAACGCTGAACTTCACCATCACCACGCGGTCAAGTGAAGAACCATTCTCCGGGACAATCAGCACGAACACCACCTGGACGAGCGACAAGCTCTACAAGATCACTGGTAACGTGGGCGTGGCGCCTGGGGCGGTGCTGACCATCCAGCCAGGCACAGTGGTGCAGTTCGCTGGGAATTATGCGCTCAATATCGGCGGCGGGCTGGTGGCCAGAGGCACGGAAGAACAGCCCATTCATTTTGAGCCATATACGGCAGGAGGCAGCTGGAACCGGATCCTCTTTGATGACAGCAGCCAGGATGCGCAGACTACCGCAGAGGGGGTATACCTGTCCGGCAATGTGCTGGAGTATGTAATGATGGATGGATCGGTAAGTGGAATTGGTTGCACAAATGCGACACCTTACCTGGGATATGTGAATACATCGGGTGGAGGTTTGACCTGCTCATTGGGAACAACTACACTGTGGCTGACTGACTCAACAGTTGCGGGTGAGTTTATTGTGACCCAAAGTGGAAGTGAACCAATCCATCTACTAAGAGTAAATAGTGATTCAGTAAATACGAGTTTACCTCCAGCAATAATTTTTGAAAGCAAATTTAGTGGAAATGTTAGTATAAATGGAAATGGAGAAATAAATACAACAATTTTTGGATACTTGAGTGTGAAAGATGGGAAGATACGGAATGTTACAACTCTAAATGGTGGTATTGATATTCAAACGGGATATGTCGTTGGCTCGGATCTTTATGGTGGTGGAATTAATATTGGCAACACAAGTTTAGTATCAGATAATACAATTATAGGAGGAGGAATCAATGCTGGAGCAGGCAGTATTGTTGAGGAAAATCGAGTATCATGGGGCGGTATCACTGTTGGTTCAGGTTCTCAAATCCAAAATAATGAGGTCATGTATGGAGGCATCAATGACGGAGGAAATAGTTCCATAAATTATAATAGTATTGAATATTCACATGGAATAGGAATTCTAACTAGTGGAACAAGTACTGTTGAATATAACCGTGTTGTTAGTAGTGAGAAACAAGGGATAGTGAACAGGTATGGTATTATTGAAAACAATCTAATTGCCAGCTCGGCTGACAATGGGGTGGAAATTATTTCAGCGAGTGTATGTCATAATACTTTTGTTTATAATAAAGGAACAGGTATTTATATAGCAGGAATACCAGCAAGTTTTCAAGGCAATAATTTTGAATTTAACGTTGGCGTTTATGACGTCTATTTATCTACTCCCGTAACCGCAATTTCTGAGCTTCCTGCGCAAAATAACTGGTGGGGCACAACTGATGTTTCCATAATTAATAACAGAATAAATGACTATTATGATGATTACAATCTGGCGAAATTAATTATTTCCCCAATGCTAACATCTCCATCTCAAACAGCACCCACGTATGTTCGCAATGTTACTCTAGACCCAACAAGCCCTGTCGGGGTTGAGTCCGTTAATTTCACCGTGCTTTTCAGTCGAGAAATGGGAAATTCAGAGAGTCCAAAACTCTTTTTCAGAAACACCCCAGCTGATTATTGGATAAGGAAATCTGGGATACCTTCATATAAATCCTATATAGTATTATCAGTTGTCAATGGAAAGATTTATGCGATTGGTGGGGCAACGTCATCTAATCTTGAAGAATATGACCCAATAACCGACACGTGGGTTAAAAAGGCGGATATGCTAACTCCTCGCTATTCGTTCAATGCTGTAACTGCTACAAATGGGAAAATATATGCAATTGGGGGGTATAAAATGGGTGGCTATGACGGATTTAATATTGTGGAAGAATATGATCCATTGACTGACACATGGACAAAAAAATCGGATAAGCCAACAGGAGGATATGGTATTGCATTAGTCTCTGGTGAAAATGGATTAATTTATGCACTCGGTTTTGAGCAAGCGCAGAAATCCTTTGAGGTGTATGATACAACAACCGATTCGTGGACCCGAAAAACTGATTTACCGGAGTGGTTTGGAAGATTTTCGGCGAAACCACAGAATGTTGTTTACCTCAATAATAAAATCTTGGTGTTCTGGGAAAAGTTTTATGGTGAATATGATATAAACCGAGATTTGTGGATTAGGAGAACGACTATTGGAGATGTTGGGTTAAGAGATGAGTTAGGTGCTGTTCTCGTGGTTGACAATGGGGAAATATTTAATTTTGGTGGTAAATCGGTATTCAAATTTAACCAAGCAAATAATTCATGGGTAAAAGTAAATGAAATCCCTTTTACTTTAGCTTCATACGATTATGCAACTACTGCGGTAGGTAACGGAAAGATTTTTTTGATAGGATTAGATATTGAGGAAATCGCTATGGTTGTTGGGCAATATACTGTACCAAGTCTTCAACATCCGATAGAAATAAACTCAATGTGGATTGATTCAACAAAATATGGAGCATCATATGATTTCTCCTCATTGATTCCCAAGGGCGAATATGAAATACTCGTTACCGGAGTATCTGATAAAGATGGAATAAAAACGGCACCAGATAGTCGAAATACATTTCAAGTTGACTACGCTGGAGAAATATCAGTCAATACCCCGCCCCCCATTCCTGTAGTCCTTGCATGGGGTAATGGTACATTAAATATAGTGGATAAGAAAAACTGGACACAAAAAAAGGCGAAAACAAGGTGTAAAATGGAGACACCATGGCAAAAAGACGACATTTTACAGCAGAACAAAAAGCGGCAATTGTGCTTGAAGTCCTGAAAGAAGAAAAGCACATCAGCCAAATCGCCTCCGAACACGGGGTAC
>Ga0209097_10002813_pt1 | contig 13786 bp, 12 predicted proteins | sample AD_UKC052_MetaG_FD_184419 | JGI IMG/M metagenome (GOLD analysis project Ga0209097, IMG submission 184419) | Active sludge microbial communities of municipal wastewater-treating anaerobic digesters from USA - AD_UKC052_MetaG (SPAdes) (version 2) | ecosystem: Engineered > Bioreactor > Anaerobic >... | reverse complement strand
TCGACGCCGGCGTTGGCAAGCACCACGCCCGTGACGCCGCCCACCGTGAAGAGGAAGATGAAGCCGATCGCCCAGAGCATCGGGACCTTGAACTCGATCGAGCCGCCCCACATTGTGGCGATCCACGAGAAGATCTTCACGCCCGTCGGAACCGCGATGACCATCGTGGCGGCCACGAAGTAGGCCTTCAGGTTCACGTTCATGCCGACCGTGTACATGTGGTGCGCCCACACGATGAAGCCGATGAAGCCGATGGCGACCATGGCGTAAGCCATCGCGAGGTAGCCGAAGATCGGCTTGCGCGAGAACGTCGAGATGACGTGGCTGACGATGCCGAAGCCCGGCAGGATCATGATGTACACTTCGGGGTGACCGAAGAACCAGAACAAGTGCTGGAACATGACCGGGTCGCCGCCGCCCGAGACTTCGAAGAATTTCGAGCCGAAGTTACGGTCGGTCAGCAGCATGGTCAGCGCGCCGGCGAGAACCGGGAGCGCGAGCACGAGCAGGAAAGCCGTCACAAGCACCGACCATGCGAACAGCGGCATCTTGTGGATGGTCATGCCAGGCGCGCGCATGTTGAGGATGGTGACGATGAAGTTGATCGCGCCGAGGATCGACGACATGCCCGCGAGGTGGAGCGAGAAGATCACGAGATCCATCGCGAGGCCCGGGTGGCCGGTCGTGCTCGAAAGCGGGGGATAGAGAACCCAGCCGCCGCCGAATCCGTTGGCGCCCGCAGGGCCAGGCACGAACATCGAAAGAATCAGCAGGAAGAACGAAACCGGCAGCAGCCAGAACGAGATGTTGTTCATGCGCGGCATCGCCATGTCCGGCGCGCCGATCATGAGGGGCACGAACCAGTTGCCGAAACCGCCGATCAGGGCGGGCATGACCATGAAGAAGATCATGATCAGGCCGTGCATCGTCGTGATGACGTTGTAGTTGTGCTCCGAACCGAAGAAGCCGCCGAAAGCCGTTCCGTTGAACAGCTGCAGGCCCGGCTCGGCGAGTTCGGCGCGCATGAAGCCCGAGAACACGAAGCCGATGATCCCGGCGAACATCGCGAAGATCAGGTAGAGCGTACCGATGTCCTTGTGGTTCGTGGAGAACAGCCAGCGAGCTGGGCTGTACCACTTCGGATCGTGGTGATCGTGCGCATGATCGTGGCCATGGCCGTGACCGTGGTCATGACCGTGTCCGGCGGCGGCAGTTTTCGGCTCGTTCGACATCAAACGGCTCCCTGATCCCTACTGCGCTGAAGCGACTTGCGCGGCTTTCGCCGGCTGAACGCGGTCCAGATAGGCCCGCGCGGCTTCTGGCGAGGTCTTATACTGTACCTGCCACTCGTCGTATTGAGCTTGCGGAAGAAGGCGCAGCTCGATGGGCATGTTGCTGTGATCCTTGCCGCAAAGCTCGGAGCACTGGCCGTAGAACACGCCCGGCTCGTCAACCTTGAACCAGAGCTGGTTCAGCTTGCCCGGCATCGCATCGACCTTGAGCATGAACTGCGGCATCGCCCAGGCGTGGATAACGTCCTTGGACGAAATCTTCAGGCGAACGTACTTGCCGACCGGAGCGACCATCGGGTTGTTGACCGAGAGCTGGGCGATATCGCCGCGCGCCGGCTTCAGCTCGAGAGACGGATCGGGAGCGCCAGCTTTCAGCATGCGCGACTCAACGTTGAACTCGTTGTCGGTGCCGACGTTGTACGTGTAGTCCCAGAACCACATGTTGCCGTAGACCTTGATGTCCACGATCTCTTCTTCGCGGGCCTCGGCGGGCATCACGTCCTGTTCGTAGAGCAGCGGGAACGAGCCCTTGGCGATCCAGACGAGGATCAGCACCGGCACCACGGTCCAAAGGATCTCGATCACCGTGTTGTGCGAGAATTTCTTCGGAACGGGGTTCGCGCGCTTGTTGTAGCGCAGCATGACCCAGATCAGCAGGGCTGTGACGAAGATCGTGATCGCCACAATGATGATCAGGACCTCGTTATGGAAATCCTGGACCCGCTTCGCAGTTTCCGTTGCCGGAGACTGGAAGTTGATTCCACCGTCATGAGGGGTTGCCCAAGCTGACCCGCAGCCAAAAAGGCTGGCGGCGCTGAGCGCCCAATACTTCCAAGCACCGATGCGCATAATTATCTCACATCCTCCAGCCAGATGCGTGAAACCGGGGCTTTAACGTGATATGCTCCAGCTTGCCACCACTCCGTTCCGCCCCGCCGGGCGCATAGTGTCGCAGGCGGGTCGATTCGTTCGGCAGGCGCGTGGTCGCTACCAGAGGCACAAGGAGTTGGGAAGATGAGCACCCGGTTTCGATTGGGGATTTCGGCGGCGGCGCTGGCCGTCTTTATGCCGCTAACGGCCCACGCGCAGGGAGCCGTCACGGTAATCGGCGGTGGCCTCGCGCGGGATTGCTACAACGCAGTGGAATACAGCCGTGTGGTGCTCACCAAGGCCATCGAGGTCTGCAATCTGGCGCTCGAAACCGAGCAGCTGAGGCCCAAGGACCGCGCGGCCACATTCACCAACCGCGGCATCCTCTACATGCGGCAGGGCAACAATAGCCGGGCCGTGATCGATTATCAGCGCAGCATCAACCTGCTGCCGGACCTTAGGGAAGCCAAGGTCAACCTCGGCGCGGCGCTCTACAATCTGAAGCGCTATCCCGAGGCCATGGCCGCGCTGAACGAAGGCGTTGCGACCGAATCCCTGAACGCCCGCGCCATCGGCTTCTACAATCGCGCCCTGACGCACGAAAAACTGGGCGATCTCCAGTCTGCCTACGAGGATTTCCGTAGCGCCCTGCAGATCAACCCGGAGTTCACCCAGGCGTCCGAACAGATTGCCCGGTTCACCGTGGTTCCCGTCGAGGGCTGAGTCGCAAGACTCAGGAGCGCTGTCATTTCGCCCTGCCCGGCCCTATCTAAAGGGCTGCGGCGGAGCATGAACGCGTGACGAGGTGAGCTGATGACTGAGCGCAGCCTGATCGAGGATGTCGGTGTCGGCGTCTCGAGAGCAGCCGGAATTCTCGATGAGGCCCTTTCCGGCGCTGAAGACGGGGAAATCTACGTCGAATCCGTTCGCTCCGAGAGCTTCCTGTTCGATGACGGCCGCCTGAAGTCTGCGTCTTACGACAGCGGCCAGGGATTCGGCCTTCGTGTCGTTTCGGGCGAAACGACGGGATACGCCCACGCCAGCGAAATATCCGAAGCCGCCATTCGCCGCGCCGCCACGGCGGCGTCAGCAGCCAAGCGGGGCCGTTCCGGCCTGCTCGCTGTCGGGCCGACGCCGGTGAACCGCCGCCTCTATGCAGACGTCGACCCCACCGCATCGCCGGACTTCGTCACCAAGACCGGCCTGCTCGCCGAGATAGACGCGTGGTGCCGCGCGCGCGATCCGAAGGTTGTGCAGGTTTCGGTCTCCCTCGCCGGCTCTCGCACGGCCGTTGAGATCATCCGCTCTGGTGGCGCGGTTGTTTCTGATGCGCGGCCACTTGTGCGACTGAACATCTCGGTCACCATGGAGAAAGACGGCCGCCGCGAAACCGGATCGGCCGGCGCCGGTGGTCGTGCAGATTACGCAGAGTGGATCCACCCGGACCGCTGGCAGGCGCTGGCCCAACGTGCGCTGCGCAAAGCCGAGATCAACCTCGATGCCGTCGCAGCCCCCGCGGGCGAGATGGAAGTCGCGCTCGGGCCGGGCTGGACGGGCGTGCTGCTGCACGAAGCCGTTGGCCACGGGCTGGAAGGCGACTTCAACCGCAAGGGCTCGTCAGTCTATTCCAACCGCATCGGCGAGCAGGTGATGGCCAAGGGCGTCACCATCGTCGACGATGGTACGATCGCAAACCGGCGCGGCTCGCTCTCCTTCGACGATGAAGGCACGCAGACCCAGCGCACGGTGCTGGTCGAGGATGGCCGCCTCATCGGCTACATGCAGGATCGCCAGAATGCGCGCCTAATGGGTGTCGCCGCGACCGGCAATGGCCGTCGCGAAAGCTACGCCAACGCGCCGATGCCGCGTATGACGAACACCTTCATGACCGGCGGCACGCATGATCCGGAAGAGATCGTTCGTTCGATCAAGAAGGGCATCTGGGCGGTCGACTTCGGCGGCGGCCAGGTCGACATCACTAACGGGCAGTTCGTGTTCCAGTGCACCGAGGCCTACCTCGTCGAGGACGGTAAGGTCGGCCCGCCGGTGAAGAACGCCACGCTGATCGGACACGGGCCCACCGTGATGAATTCCATCTCGATGGTCGGCAACGACTTCTCGCTGGACGACGGCGTCGGCACCTGCGGCAAGAGCGGACAGTCAGTGCCGGTCGGCGTCGGCCAGCCATCGCTGCGGATCGACAAGATCACGGTGGGCGGCGCGGGCGGTTGAGGGCAATCGAATCTGATGAACCGATTTGTTTGGGACACGTCAGCGATCGTCAACCTGAAGGAAGACGGCGATAACACCAAGCGCGCTGACCACTCACTCTATTACTCGGAAGCCTCAACATTCCACAAAGTGCTTACGGACGGTTTCGCGACCACTCCGCGCCAGTTCATTTTTCCAGCAACAACCCTTTTTGAGACACAGGCAACAGTATCGGCGACCAACCGCGACCGGAGCCAAAGAGGTAAGCGCAACATGTTGCCCGAGTTCTATCTGCTCGGGGAACGCGACATCGTTTATCCGATCGACCAAACTTTCGTTAAGCGCGCGGCCCAAGCCGAGCTGTTTTCAAGGCCAGGCTTTGATCGTTTGAAGGGCGGAGATCTGATTATAGCCTGCGTCGCTTACCTAGAAGACGCTTATTTGGTCACGCGCGACAAAGACTTCAGGCATGTTGAAGGCGATGTTCGCGTGATCAACCTCGCGACAATCTCCGATATCCATCGAGCGGCTTACAATTTTGGTTTTCGGCAATCGCCGTCCTGGAATTTTCTTGCCGATCCGACCGTCGGCGAAGCCTCGTCGGACGGGATGATTGGCTATGAGCTCTCGTGCCATTGCGGACACCGGGACGCTCCCGCCGATCTAGGAAAACATTCGCCCAAAACATCAGTGTATGAGCTTGCCCGCGTCCGTTGCCCCTCATGCGGAAGCCTCGGGATGACGATCGCGCCTCAATGGCAGCCCGATCTTCCCCTCTAAAGAGGTAACCCTTCAGCGCGGCCCCGATCGAGCGATATAGTGAGGCAACGGACGATCAAGTCCACGCAGCACGAAGGCCTTTCGGTCAAAAATTCGCCAGTTCTACTCGGCGGCTTGCGGCGCAGGCGTTTGCCCGTCTTTCGGTTTGTCCTTGAGGTGCGCCAGCTTGTTCAGGAACGGGCTGGCGATGCCCAGCGCAACGCCGATACCGATGCCCCACAACCCCACCGCCGTGAACACTTCGGCATAGGTCCGCAGAGCAAGCTCAGGGTCGAGCACCTGCCCGCCCACTGTCTGTTGCGCCGTAAGCTTGGTGATCTGCGCCTGCACTGCCTGCGCGATGGATGAGCCGAGATACCACGTCGCCATCATGGTGGCGGCGATGGGAGCCGGCGTGAGCTTGGTCATCGCCGACAGGCCGACGGGCGAGAGGAACAGCTCGCCAGTGGTGTGCAGCAGGTAGAGCAGCACGAGGAAGATCAGCGGAACCTTGAAGTTCTCGTCGGCATACTGCGCGCCCCATACCAGCACGAGGAAGCCCGCGCCGACCTGGATGAGCCCGAGCGCAAACTTGAACGCGTCGCCTGGATCTTTCTTGTGACGGCCCAGCCACGTCCACATCATCGCGAACAACGGCGCGAAGATCAGGATGAAGCCGCCGTTGAAGCTTTGTGTCTGGCCGGAAGTCACGGTCCAGAAGCCGGTCGATCCATCTGCCAGCCTTTCCGTCGGAAGCTGCGTCGAGCGTTCGGAGAACTGCGACAGCGCCGATCCACCGAGTTCGAACAGGGTGAAGAACACCACCGAGCCAAGCACGAGAATTAGCGCCAGGATCAGCTTGCCCGTTTCCGCGAGCGTGGCCTTGGTGATCATGTAGTAAACGAAAAACACGAGCATGCCGACCGATGCGATCGTCAGCGCTGTGTTCACGATCGGCTCGCGCTGCACCAGCATCCAGATAAGACCGACGCTCAAGAGACCAGCGATGTAGATGATCCACTCGCGGTTCAGCGGCCCGAGCACCGGCTTCTTCAGCAGGGCCGGATTAGGTGGCAGGCCGAGGTCGGCGGGAAGCTGCGCCGGGCCTGGCGTGAAGAACAGGAGACGGCGGCGCACGAACACGAGCCAGCCGAACAACATGCCGACGCCGGCAAGCCCAAAGCCCGCCCACCAGCCGACCTTGGCGCCAACAAGCGCACAGAGCACCTGCGCCCAGAACGCGCCGAGGTTGATGCCGTAATAGTACAGCGAGAAGCCGCCGTCGCGACGCGGATCGTCCTTGGTGTAGAGCTGGCCAACCTGCGTTGCGAGGTTCGCCTTCAGGAAGCCGACGCCCATGATGATGAGCGACAGGGCCAGGAAGAACGCGCTCATGAAGAAGGGCTGCTGGCCCTCCACCGTCATCTGGTAACCTTCGACCTCAGGCGTTTCCGGATTGTCCGCGGGAATGATGTTCGGCAGCGCGGCCGTGCCGGCAAAGCCCTTGATCTCCATCCCACCATTGGCAGCCGGGCCGAAATCGTAACGCTGGCCATCGACGACGACCCACGCCTTGCGCTGGTCCTGCCTGCCTTCTGCGTCGATCTGATAGTTCACCCCATTGTAGGTGAGGACGTTTCGCGCAGGCTCCTGCTCGATCGCCATGGTGAGGTGGCCCGCCACCAGCAACAGCGCGCCGAAAGCGACGGCCTTGGTCGTGCCGAGATAGCGGTCCGCGAGCATGCCGCCGATCAGCGGGAGCAGGTAAACCAGCGAGGTGTAAGCGCCGTATTGGCCCGACGCCGCTTCATCCGAGAACAGGAAGTGCTGCGTCATGTAAACGAACAGGATCGTCCGCATGCCGTAATAGGAGAACCGCTCCCACATCTCGGTGAAGAAGATGATGTGCAGGCCCTTGGGTTGGGCGCGCAGCTGCATGATGACCGGGATGCCAGTGATCACTGTGATCACGAGTCCGACCGCGACAACGATATCCATGTAGCCCTCGCCCAAATGCCCTTCGCGGGTCTGAGCGATCTTCAACACGCGATGGCGGCAGGCTCAAGCCCTTGAATCGCCTCGGTTCGGCAAGGATATGCCCCTGAACGGCAACGGCGCCCCAGCGATCAGGCTGGCGCGTCGATCAGCACATCCTTGAAGGCGAGGCGCAGGTCGCGCTGCCAGGGGCCGTGATACATGGCCAGCAAACGCTCGGCCGCCGTGACACCGCTGTCGGCAATCTCTTCCAGCTCGGCCATGAAAATGGTCTCGTCCTTGCCGGACGCATTCAGCTGCTTGCGGCGTTTCAGACCCGCGATGGAAAGTTTCACGGCTTCCTTGGCGATGGCCTGAGCCGTCGTGTTGCGGATCGGGGCCTTGAGGCCCTGCATCGGAACCGCCGCCCGCAAAGCCTGACGCTCCGCCGCGTTCCAGCTCTTCACAAGCTCCCACGCGCCATCGAGCGCGGTGTCATCATACAGCAAGCCGACCCAGAAGGCGGACAGCGCACATAGGCGATGCTGCGGACCCGCATCGGCGCCGCGCATCTCGAGGAACGTCTTCAGGCGCACTTCGGGGAAGATCGTCGAGAGATGGTCGTCGAAATCGTCCATCGCCGGTTTCTCGCCCGGCAGCAGCGACAGCTTGCCCGCCATGAAGTCCCGGAAAGAATGCCCCGACGCGTCGAGGTACTTTCCATCGCGCCGCGCGAAGTACATCGGCACGTCGAGCGCGTAGTCGACATACTGCTCGAAGCCGAAGCCTTCATCGAAGGCAAACGGCAACATCCCCGTGCGATCCGGGTCCGTGTCGGTCCACACATGCGAGCGGTACGACAGGAAGCCGTTGGTGCGGTTCTCGGCAAACGGCGAGTTGGCGAACAGCGCGGTGGCGATAGGTTGAAGCGCGAGGCTCACGCGCAGCTTCTTCACCATGTCGGCCTCGGAGCCGAAATCGAGGTTGGTCTGCACGGTACACGAGCGGAACATCATCTCTCGTCCGAGACGCCCCACCTTGCCCATGTAGGATTTCATGATGCCGTAGCGCCCCTTGGGCATCATCGGCGTTTCTTCCAGCGACCAGATCGGCGAGAAGCCCAGTCCGAGGAAATCCATTCCCATCGGATCGGCAATCGCCTTGGTCTCTTTCAGGTGTTGTGTGATTTCGGCGCAGGTCTGGTGGATCGTCTCCAGCGGCGCGCCGGACAATTCAAACTGACCGCCCGGCTCAAGGCTCAGGCTCGCCAGGCCCTTCTTCCCGCCGATGATGTTGGCGCCTTCCATGATCGGCGCCCATCCGAACTCCGAGGACATGCCTTCGAGCAATTTCCGGATCGATGCAGGGCCATCATACGGCAAAGGCCGCAGCGTCTTCGTGATGAACCCGAACTTCTCGTGCTCGGTGCCAATCCGCCAGTCAGTCTTTGGCTTCGACCCGCCCTCGAGCCTTTCAACGAGCTCGCGCTTGTCGCGGATACGCGGCGCAGCCTCGTCGATGTCGCGAGTGGGTGTTGTCATTCACAGCGTCCCGGACCGGTCCTCACCAGCCAGATAGGTACGCCCGGATAGGTGCGCCAGCCGGACCCGTCAAATGTTCGATTTGTGAAGGAAAACTATTGTGTGGGAACGCCCTAGCGCCGCCAGTCCCCGCGAATTGCCTGCCATAACGCAAGCGCCGCAACGGCAGCCGTCTCCGCCCGCAGGATGCGTGGACCCAGCCCGACAGGCCGGACAAAGGGAAGATCGCGCAGACGTTTGCGCTCGCGAGGCGAGAAACCGCCTTCCGGTCCGATCAGAATCGCCGCCGGCGAATCCCCGAGGCCCACCAGCACGTCCGCGATCGGGCCTGCCCGGCCAGCCTCGCCGCCCCACGGCCGGCCGCCCTCGTCTCCCGACTCATCGGCGAAGAGCAGCAGGCGCGACGGGTCCCACTTCCCAAGCAGGGCATCCAGCTTTGCCGCCTCGCGCACCGGCGGCACGTCCAGCCGCTCGGTCTGTTCCGCTGCCTCGACGGCCAGCCGCGCCAACCTGTCCACCCGCACATTCTCGGAATTCGTCCGCTCGGTCAGCACCGGCAGGATCTCGGCGACGCCCAGCTCGACCGCCTTTTCGACCAGAAAGTCGGTCCGGTCCTTCTTCAGCGGCGCAAACAGCAGCCACAGGTCAGGCACGCCCGCCTGCTCGCGCACCCGCGCGCCCAGCAGCAGCCGCGCCGTGCTCTTGGTTACCGCCGATACGCTGGCGTCGAATTCGCCATCCCGCCCATTGAACACCCGCACCGGCTCGCCCACGCCAAGGCGCAGCACCCGCGTGAGGTAATGCGCCTGATCGCCATCGATCGGGATATCCGCGCCCTCGCCGAGATCGGGGGCGACATGAAGCCGGGGTGTCGCGCTCATGGCTCTGCGCTATATCGGGCTATCGCTTCCGCGCAAGGACAAGTCGTGACAGAGCCCGCCGCCCCCACCGCACCTGCCGACGCCGTGCGCGGCTCCTGGGTGATGCGCGCGCCTGCTTTCGCCCGGCCTTACCTGCAACTTTCGCGTTACGATCGTCCAGCTGGCTTCTGGCTGCTCGGCCTGCCCTGCCTCATCGGCATGGCTTTGGCCCGCGCACCGGGCGACTTTGAGCCCAGCGACGCATGGCTGGCTGCTCTGTTCATAGTCGGCGCGGTCGCGATGCGCGGCGCGGGCTGTACCTATAACGATATTCTGGATCGCGACATCGACGCGAAAGTGGCGCGCACAGCGCTTCGTCCGCTCCCGTCCGGGGCCGTAACGTTGAAGCGGGCGTGGATATGGCTGCTCGCTCAATGCGGCGTCGGGCTCGCCGTGCTGCTCTGCCTGCCCGATCTGGCCAAGCTGGTGGCGCTCGGGGCCATTCCCATGGTCGCGCTCTATCCGTTGATGAAGCGGATCACCTGGTGGCCGCAGGTCTGGCTCGGCCTCACTTTCAACTGGGGAACGCTCGTCGCAGCGGCGGCGACACAGGGACAGATCACGCAGTCAGACGCCCTGCTTTATGGCGCGCTGATCTTCTGGACGCTCGGCTACGACACGATCTACGCCATTCAGGACCGTGAGGACGACGCACTGATCGGGGTGAAATCGACGGCGCTTCGCTTCGGCGAGCACATCAAGGCCGCTGTCACGGTGATCTACGCCCTCTGCATCGTGCTCGCCCTACTGGCCGGTTACGTCGCGGCCGGTTGGTATGGCGCTGCCGCCGTTGCGCCGTTCGCGCTTCATCTCGTCCAGCAGGCTATCCGCCTCAATCCGGCAAATGGCGGGCTTGCGCTTCTGCTCTTCCGCGCCAATCGCGAGGCAGGCATCCTGTTGTTTGCAGGCTGGGCCTTCATCGCGGCAGCGATATAGCGGATACTTGCCGCTCAGGGCGGAACGGAACAGGTCATGTCTGAACAGAACAAACCGGGGAGTGACCGGAACAACACCAAACTCGCGGCGATCGCTGGCGGGGTCGTGGCGGTTGGAGCCGGGCTTGTGTTGGTCTTCGCCCCCAAGGGCGTGGACAAGCCGGACACGCCCGCGCCGGCAGCAGCAGGTGAAGCCACGACGGACGATGCGATCGTCCAGACGGCTCAGTTCGGGCAATCCGATCCGAACGCTCCCGCGCCGCCTGTTCCGCCATCTGCCGACGGCGCCAGCGTGGTCTCCGCCGACGGCGCCGCGATCAGCTTCGCTGACGAATCCATTTCCTACAGCGCCGCCCTTCCATCCGGCCCCGCGGGCGATCCAAACCTCGCCTATCTGCGCAAGGACGCGCTTTCCTATCTCGCCAACAAGAAGGCGCAGGCCCGCGCCACCTATGACGAGTTCAAGAAGGAAGGAGACGTGCCGCCGACTTTCCCGTGGGAAGTCATGATCCAGTGGGAATACACTGCGAAAGCGGGCGACATCGTCAGCCTGTTCGGGTCGGCCTACGAATACACGGGCGGCGCGCATGGCATGACTTACTTCGACACCCACGTTGCCCGCGCAAACGGCCAGCAGCTGCAAGTCACCGACATGCTCAAGGGCGGGCTGACGCCAGCCGTCGTCATTGCGATCTGTGAAGCTCTAAAGGTCGAGAAGAAAAAACGCACGGACTCGGAGACAATCTACGACGAGCCCATCGTCTGCGCCGGGCCGAACGGCAATGTGAAGATCGAGAAAGCCAAGCTAGCGCTGGCGCCCTCGAACCAGTCCGGAAAATTCGGCGGCATGCAGGTCTATTACGAGGCCTACGAGGTCGGGTCCTATGCCGAGGGCTCCTATGAATTCGTGGTCCAGCAGGAAGTGTTCGCCGAAGACCTGCAGCCGGAATTCAAGCCGCTGTTCGGCGGAACCGCGCCGCCGATAGCCGAGAAGTCCTAGCGGCGCGCGCGGAAGAACGCTTTCAGCATCGCAGACGATTCATCGGCCAGTAGTCCGCTCTCGACCACAGGGCGCGAGTGGCAGGTGGGCTGTTCGAAGAAGCGCGGGCCGTTGGCGACGGCGCCACCCTTCTCGTCAGCTGCGCCATAGACCACCCGGCCGATCCGCGCATGGCTGATGGCCCCCGCGCACATCGCGCACGGCTCCAGCGTCACATACAACGTCAGCCCGGACAGCCGGTAGTTGCCCAGCTTTGCCGCCGCCGACCGAAGCGCCAGTATCTCGGCATGGCCCGTCGGATCGCTCAGCCGGATCGGCTCGTTATAGGCTTCCGCAACAATCGTGCGGCTGGCAGGATCAACCACCACGGCGCCGATCGGCGCTTCGCCTGCGGCGGCGGCGGCCTGCGCCAGCTCCATCGCGCGCCGCATCATCTCAAGGTCGAATTCGTCGGCCATGCCGCCCCATAGCATTTCGGCGGCGGGATGCTAGATCGACGCCCATGCGCATTGTCGGCGGCACACTCAAGGGGCGAACCATCCGCACGCCGGAAGGCCGCGATACGCGTCCAACGTCGGACCGCGCACGCGAAAGCATTTTCAACATCCTCGCCCACGCCGAATGGGCGCCTCCCCTGGAGGGCGCGCGCGTGATCGACGCTTTCGCAGGCTCGGGCGCTCTGGGGTTCGAAGCGATTTCGCGCGGGGGGGCCTTCTGCCTGTTCGTCGAAACCGAAGCAGCGGCGCGCGGCTGCATACGCGACAATGTCGAGGCATTCCAGCTATTCGGGAACACCCGCATCCACCGCCGCTCCGCCACTGACCTTGGACCCAAGCCAGCCGGCCTCGGCGCGCCGTTCGATCTGGTGTTCATGGACCCGCCCTATGCGAACGGGTTGGTTCCGCCTGCGCTCGAGCAACTCCTGCGCGGCCAATGGATCACACCCGATGCGCTCGTCGTGGCCGAGACAGGCGCACACGAACCGCCACTGGAAGCCGTCGGCTGGAACCTGCTCGATGAACGCACCTACGGCGCGGCGCGCGTCTCGTTCCTGCGCGCGAGCGCCTGACCTTTCGGCAACGGCGCGAACGGCGACAGAACGAACGCCAGCAACAGCCCGATCAGCAACAGCTCAACTGCTGCGCCATGCATCAGCTGATCCGGCGACCACACGAACAACGCGATGGACGACGGCCCACTGTCCGCTCCCGCCACGACAAGCGCGCCGATATTGTTGATGAAGTGAAACCCGATAGCCGCCGCCAAACTGCCCGTGCGCCAGACCATCGCCATCATGACCAGACCCATGACCGTTGCGATCACCACGTAATAAAGCGCGTAGGTCTGGTTCCCCGGCGAGTTCGCCGCATGCATCAGGCCGAAGGCCACTGAAGGCAGGAAGCCCCACACAAACGGACTTCTGACCCGCGCCGCGATCTGCTGAGGCAGGTAACCGCGAAACACTAGCTCCTCGCTCGCCGCCTGAATGAACACCACAAGCGCGATCGGGCCGAGCGCCAGCAACCATGTGTTGAGCTCAAGATCGGATCGGCGCGGCGCATTTCCGGAAAGAAAGCTCCACGCGATGCTGACCGCGAGATACCCCGCCGCAATGATGCAACCGACGCCGAACTGCGACAGGCTGAACCTGCGGTTCCAGCCAACCACCGTGTCCAGCTGCCGCTTGTGCAACAGCTTCACCACCGCCCAGACGCCGAACGAAAATCCCCAGATGCTGGCCAGCGCAACCAGAAGCATCACGACAGTGTCGAGATAGGTCAGCGGAATGTCGGCTGTCCCGAACATCGCCTGAAAGGCTTCCGGTTTCACGACCCCCATCCCCACGGCGATCAGGATCAGCACCAGAGACCACGCAAACCACGCCAGCGAGATCAGGATCGCGCCAACCACCGTGCGCCAAACCTGCGCCCGCGGCCTTGCCGCATCGACCCACTGCTGAAACGGATGCGCGTCCGGGCCCTCGCTCATGGCAGCAGGATCGTCGCGCCGCTGGTCTTGCGCCCCTCGAGCGCCCGATGCGCATCCGCCGCATCTTTCAGCGCAAAGCGCTGGCGCACATCGGCCTTCACTGCACCAGACCGCATCGCACCCCACAGCGCCGCCGAACCACGCTCCAGGTCGGCGCGATGGCGCGTGAAGTGGAACAGCCCCGGTCGCGTCATGATCAAAGACCCGCCCTGATTCAACCGCCCCGGTGGAATCGGATCAGCCGGACCCGACGCATTGCCATAGGTGATAAACCAGCCACGCGTCGCCAGCGACT
>Ga0209097_10002812_pt1 | contig 13787 bp, 14 predicted proteins | sample AD_UKC052_MetaG_FD_184419 | JGI IMG/M metagenome (GOLD analysis project Ga0209097, IMG submission 184419) | Active sludge microbial communities of municipal wastewater-treating anaerobic digesters from USA - AD_UKC052_MetaG (SPAdes) (version 2) | ecosystem: Engineered > Bioreactor > Anaerobic >... | reverse complement strand
TTTTACCACGCCAATTTCCATTATTTTTGACAAAAATATAAAAAATGGATGAAAAAATCATTCCTATTACTGCCGAAGAACATATAACAAACTTTAAAAAGCTGTCGGAAGTGCTGAATTGTTTCGTCCAGCGCACTACCAGCGGTGATTTACCTGAAAACCTGATTTTGCAGGAGGCCATTGACCAAAGTGTTAAATACAATGGTTTTTTTACAAGGGAAAGTGTTTTGTACTCGCTGAAGGCCATTGCCGGTATGCTCGCAGATGGCAAACTAAACCAGTGGGCCGGAGCTTATCCCCGGTTTGCAGGCAACTTAAAAATTCCGAAAAAGATTGCGGTGGTAATGGCCGGAAATATTCCTCTTGTCGGCTTTCATGATTTTTTGTGTGTGCTGATTAGCGGTAACATTTTTATTGGAAAATTGTCAAAAAACGACTGTTTTTTATTGCCGGCCATAGCCCAGATTCTGATAGAAAACGATCCTAGATACCGCGAATTAATTTGTTTTACAGAAGATAAGCTGCAGGGATTCGATGCCGTGATAGCAACGGGAAGTAATAATACCTCGCGCTACTTTGAATATTATTTTGAAAAATACCCGCACATCATCCGCCGGCACCGCAACAGCCTTGCTGTGCTGTCGGGCAATGAAACCCCGGAACAACTGCATTTGCTGGGAGGCGACATTTTTAACTATTTCGGCATGGGGTGTCGCAATGTCACAGGGCTTTTTGTGCCGCCAAATTATGATTTCGCGCAATTTGTGTCGGGCATGCATTCCTTCGCCGGAATAAATGACCACAACAAATACAGAAATAATTACGATTATTATAAAACGATTTTCATCATAAATAATCAGCCATTTGTTGATGGAGGATTTTTTATTTTGAAGGAAGATTCATCAATAAATTCGCCGGTTGCCGTTATTCATTTCCAGCAATACAACAGCCTGAGTGAGGTGAGGTCTTTTATCGACAAAAACAAAGACAATATACAGTGTGTGGTGGGAGGACTTTTTGACGGGATTCATACCATAGATTTTGGAAAAGCCCAAAGCCCCGAATTGTGGGATTATGCCGACAATGTGGATACTATGGAGTTTTTATATAATTTATAAAAAAAGTATGTTATAACACTGTAATACAGAATGTAAAAATATCAGTTTAATATAAATTTTATTAAAATAAATAAAAAAACTTTCCGAAACTCTTGTTTATAAATAAAAGTAGTGTAATTTTGCACCTGAATTTTAAAAAATAAATCAATTATGAAAAAAGGTATTCATCCGAAAGATTATCGTTTAGTGGTTTTCAAAGATACATCCAATGACTATACTTTTATAACCCGTTCAACGGCGCCCACCAAAGAAACTATTGTTTGGGAAGATGGCAAGGAATATCCATTGGTAAAACTTGAAATTTCACACACTTCGCATCCATTTTATACAGGAAAGATGAAATTTGTGGATACAGCAGGCCGTGTTGACAAATTCCGCAACCGTTACAAAAAACATTACGACAAAAAAGGAGAAACAAGGAAGGAAGGCCTTCCGGAAAATGAAACTCCAAAAAGCGAAGAATAATGATTTAAAAACCCCGAAAGCAATGCCGGGGTTTTTTATTTCCTTTACAGATAGTATGTTCGCTGGGAAATCATGAAAATTTTCCCCTATTATTTTTATTTTTTTGTCATAAATATCAGGATATTTTGTTAATATTGTAGTTTGGCAAATTTTACTGCATATGAATTATATACTTTTTGATGACTCTTCGCGCATGGATTTGTACCCCATGACGTTAATAAGGCCTGTGGCAGATATCAGGATCGGTATAATGACCATACGCGAAAAATGGGAAAAATTTCTGAAGGATCCCGTGTCCATACTTACCGATAAGTATCTTAGCACGAAATATCCGCTGGTAAAAGGGAAAAACAATATTCTTATCAACGCTTCCGTATGCCCGAACTCTAACCTAGTTAAAGCGATTATCAGGCTGAAGGCCGGTCAGGCTCTTGTTTGCGAAGACTATATCATCGCCTATAATATTGATGAAAATGACCTGGAATTGGGCGATACCGCCGACGAGGCACGAATCGAAGACAGCGACAAGATCGACCTGGAAGGACTGAACGAAATTATCTGCGATATCCCCCACATGAGAATAAGCTATCCCTGGGATATCTTTTCTTTTAACGGACAGGCCATAAAAGATGATTTTGCCCTGCTGACCAAAGGCCGTAAATCTGCAGCTATCAGTGCTACCAACAAGGTAATAGCTGCAGAAAACATCTTCATCGAACCCGGAGCCAAAGTGGAATGCGCTATAATAAATGCTACCGAAGGCCCGGTGTATATCGGAAAAGACGCCGAAGTAATGGAGGGAGCTATTATCAGAGGGCCTTTTGCCCTTTGCGAACATTCAGTACTGAAAATGGGAGCCAAGATTTACGGGCCAACAACCATAGGACCCTATTCAAAAGTGGGCGGCGAGCTCAACAATACGGTGATATTCGGATATACCAACAAGGCTCACGACGGTTTTATCGGTAATTCCGTGATTGGCGAATGGTGCAACCTTGGCGCTGATTCCAATAATTCAAACCTGAAAAATACTTACGATGAAGTAAAAATGTGGAATTATACGCAGGAAAAATTCATCCCTTCAGGCCTGCAGTTTTGCGGTTTGATAATGGGCGATCATTCCAAGTGCGGGATAAACACCATGTTCAATACCGGCACGGTAATAGGCGTGAATGCCAACATTTTCGGGCATGGCTTTCAACGTTGTTTTATCCCGTCGTTCAGTTGGGGAAGCTCGGTGTCGGGATATACTACATACGACATTGCAAAAGCCCTCGAGGTGGCAAAAAATGTTTACCAGCGCCGCGGCCTTGAATTGTCGAAGGAGGATATGGATATTTTAGAATCCGTTTTCAAACTGACCTTTCCCTTCAGGAAAAAAGTAAAGTATGTGAAGTAAATCGGATGAATTAAATGTTTTCATCAAGCTTGGCATTTTATTTGACAGAGCCTATGCCTGATCTGTTGTTTTTGTTGGAACATACGCCTTTAAATCAAAAATTCATATCAGATTTGTTGTTGAACTGACACATTGTCATAATTGGAATTATATGGAATTTTCTGCTGAATTGGAAAAAAAACTGAAGCTATTAAGTCTTGTCGATAATGAAACAGAGTTTATCCCTTTGTTTACCAGCGAGGAGGAAGAACAGATGAACTCTGAGGAGCTGCCCGAAACACTGCCGATCTTGCCTTTGCGAAATACGGTATTGTTTCCCGGAGTGGTGATTCCCATCACGGTAGGACGCGATAAATCTATCCGGCTGATCAAAGAAGCCTACAAAGCCAGAAAAAACATTGGCGTGGTTTCCCAGACCGACCCCAATGTGGAAGAGCCTACCTTTAACGACTTGTACAAAGTCGGCACGGTGGCTATCATTTTAAAAACCCTGCACATGCCCGATGGCAGCACTACCGTCATCATACAGGGCAAGAAACGTTTTACGGTGCTGGATATTATTTCTACAGAGCCTTATTTTACTGCACGCGTAGGGGAATATGCACAGGGAGAACCTGCCCGGAACGACAAAAAGTTTCAGGCGCTGATTTCATCTCTGAAAGATTTTTCCATACAGATAGCCAAGCAATCGCCCAATATTCCTTCGGAAGCCGCTTTTGCTATCAAAAATATCGAAAGCCCGTCGTTTCTGATAAATTTTGTTTCTTCCAACCTGAATATCGAAACAGCCGAAAAACAACTGTTGCTCGAAACCGTTAATATCACCGAACGCGCCAACATTGCCATGAACCACATGGTGAAAGAGCTGCAGATGATCGAACTGAAAAACCAGATACAAAACAAAGTAAAAACAGACCTCGACAAGCAGCAGCGTGATTTTTTGCTGCAGCAGCAGATCAAACAGATACAGCAGGAGCTGGGTGATAATCCTCAGGAGCAGCTTATCAGCGAACTGAAAGAAAAAGCCTCAGGCAAAAAGTGGCCTGACGAAATGGCCGAACTTTTTGCCCGTGAGTTGGGCAAGTTTCAGCGTATGAACCCCCATGCCGCCGAATATTCGGTGCAGACCAACTACCTGGAAACCATAGTGGATTTGCCCTGGAATGAATATACCGAGGGTGATTTCGATCTTAAAAATGCCCAGCGGATACTCGACGAAGACCATTTCGGCCTCGAAAAAGTAAAAGAACGCATCATCGAATACCTGGCGGTACTCAAAGTTAAAGGCGATATGAAGTCGCCGATTTTGTGCCTGATAGGCCCTCCGGGAGTGGGGAAGACCTCACTGGGGAAATCCATCGCAAGAGCGCTGGAACGCAAATATGTGCGCATGTCGCTGGGCGGCCTGCGCGATGAGTCGGAGTTGCGCGGACACCGCAAAACATACATTGGCGCCATGCCCGGCCGTATCATCCAAAACCTGAAAAAAGCCAAATCTTCCAACCCGGTTTTTGTCCTTGATGAGATTGACAAAGTGAGCGGAAACAATGTCAGCGGTGACCCACAGGCCGCCCTGCTCGAAATTCTCGACCCCGAACAAAATACCAACTTCTATGATAATTTTCTGGAAGTAGATTACGACCTGTCCAGGGTGATGTTCATCGCTACAGCCAACAGCCTTTCAACTATTTATCCCGCCCTGCGCGACCGTATGGAGATTATTGACCTGAGCGGCTACCTGATCGAAGAAAAAGTAGAAATAGCCCAGCGGCATCTCATACCCAAACAGTTGAGAGAACATGGTTTGCAGGAAAAGCAGATTCTTTTTGGCAACAAGGTGCTCGAAAAAATTATCGATGATTACACCCGCGAATCTGGTGTGCGTATGCTGGAACGTACCATTGCCAAAGTTGTCAGAAATAGGGTGCGCGCCATTGCCATGGAGGAAAAATATAACAAAAATATTCAGCAAAATGAGCTGACGAAAATTCTGGGCAACCCGATATATCAGAAAGATAAGGATATTCCCCACGATATGGCAGGGGTGATCACCGGCCTGGCCTGGACTGTTGTCGGCGGCGAGATATTGTTTATCGAAGTGAGCCTGAGCAAAGGCAAGGGCAACCTTACCCTCACCGGCAACCTGGGTGATGTGATGAAAGAGTCGGCTACCATTGCTTATGAATACCTGAAAGCTCATGCACCCCTGCTCGACATCGACAGTTCTGTTTTTGAAAACTGGAACGTACATATCCATATTCCTGAAGGAGCCACGCCCAAAGACGGGCCATCGGCTGGCATCACCATGTTTACGGCCCTGGCATCGGCTTTTACACAGCGTAAACCCAACAAAAACATGGCGATGACCGGCGAGATCACACTGCGTGGCAAGGTGCTGCCTGTGGGAGGGATCAAAGAAAAGGTACTGGCTGCCAAACGGGCTGCCATTACGGATGTTATCATCTCGGTTGAAAACCAAAAAGACATTGAAGAAATAAACAAAAGTTATATCGATGGGCTGACTTTTCATTATGTCAGCGAAATGAAAGAAGTCGTCGATCTGGCTCTGTCGAAACAAAAAGTTAAGAACGCAATTAAGATACAATGATTCCTGAAAACACTAATCATGAAAAATTCATTCGCCGGGTAATTGAAATGGCCGGCGCGAATGCCTTATCGCTTACGGGTGGCCCTTTTGCAGCTATTGTGGTGCGTAACGGCGAAGTGGTCGGGCAGGGCACCAACGTGGTGACTACCACCAACGATCCCACAGCTCATGCAGAGGTTATGGCCATACGTGATGCCTGCAAAAACCTGGGTACTTTTCAGCTAGATGGCTGTGATTTATACACCAGTTGTGAGCCTTGTCCCATGTGCCTGGGAGCCATCTATTGGGCCCGTCCGGCACGGGTTTTCTTTGCCGCCACACAAAAAGAAGCCTCGGCAGCAGGTTTCGACGATTCCTTTATTTATCAGCAGATACCCTTGCCTTACGAACAACGGTCAATACTGTTTATCAATGTGAAACACAAAGATCTCAACAAGCCCTTTGAGCTGTGGGTGGTCAACGATAAAAAAACCGAGTATTAGCGAGGTGTTTGGGCTTTAAAAGGCCCTTCATGCTTCTCATAACCTTTTGTTTTATTCTCTTTCCAGCAGCTCTTTGTACAGTTCGTAGTTTTCGTAATCGTAACACGAAAAAACGACTTTTTCAAACGTTTGGTTATTTTTCAAAAATTCCTTCACTTCCCTGATGGCTATTTTTGCAGCCGGTACCATAGGGTACCCATATACGCCTGTGGAGATGTTGGGGAAGGCTATGCTTTTGAGGTTGTTTGCCACGGCAAGTTGGAGTGCGTTGCGATAACAGGCAGCCAGCAGGTCTTCTTCGTGGTTTTTGCCGCCCTGCCAGACAGGCCCGACGGTATGAATTACGTGGCTTGCCGGCAGCCGGTATCCTTTTGTGATTTTGGCCTGTCCAGTAGGGCAGCCCTTCAGGGTTCTGCATTCTTCCAACAATGCAGGGCCGGCAGCCCGGTGTATGGCGCCATCCACGCCGCCGCCGCCCAGCAAGCTGTTGTTGGCGGCATTTACAATGGCATCAACATGTAGGGTGGTGATGTCATATTTTACTAAGACAATCCGATTATCCATGGTTGAAAAACGTGTTTAATTGTTCAAGAAAATCCTTGTGCAAATGACCGTTTGAGGTGATGATTTCTTTGCCAAAAAGATAGTTGTTTTTTCCGCTGAAGTCGCTCACTTTTCCGCCGGCTTGTTTTACCAGTAAAGCGCCTGCCGCCACATCCCAGGCACTCAGGTGGTATTCATAAAAAATGTCGAACCTGCCGCAGGCCACATAGGCAATGTCGGTGGCGGCCGACCCCAGGCGCCTGATACCATGCGATTCGAACATCAGGGCCTTCATGAGTTCCATGTATTCCGGCAGCCGCGAATAATCCCTGCTTGGGAACCCTGTGGCAATAAATGACTGGGTAAGGAGGGGAGTAGCAGACACCCTGACAGGATGGTTGTTGAGCTTGGCCTGACCGTTGACGGATGCGCTGAAACACTCATCCTGTCCTACTTCATAAACCACACCGAGAATTTCATTGTCGTAATCAGTAAGGGCAATGCTTACGGCATAGGGTGCCATGCCATGGATATAGTTGGATGTGCCGTCGAGGGGATCGATGATCCAGTTGAAACGATGTGCGTTTTTTGCCTGCCGGCTTTCTTCGGCTATGATACCCGCCTCGGGAAAGAGGGTAGAAAGTTCTTCAATCAAAAACTTTTCGGAAGCCTTGTCCACATAAGTAACAAAATCATGTTCCGACTTGGTTTCAATGTTTTTTTCCGATATTTTATGTATTTCCGACTTGAGAAATGATCCGGCAGTGCGGGCTATTGAACACACATCGGTCAGTAATTTTTCAGGATCCATGAGTATGTTTTTTTGTCCGTTAAAGATACAGAAAAATAATATCTGTAAATAAAAGTATTTGGCAATTTTTTCATTGAGCCTGACGGGCATTTATAACACTTCCCTGTTTGTAATATTCCAACCGCAACTTGCCAATTACAAAAAATATTTGTATTTTTGTACAAAACTCAAACTTATGAAAAAGCTGTTTTTATACCTGACATTTTTTGTATTTGCTTTCACTGTTGCCGCCCAGACACGGCTTACTTTTATGACTAATGCACCCCGTAATGGCGATGCCCCGAAATACTACGCTTTTGATTATGTAGATCCTGGTGTGGCAGGCGGCGGGCAGAACTGGGACTTTGCGAAAATTGTTTTTAACGGTAAGGAAATCATTTCTAATGTAGGCATAGAGCCTGCTGCTCCGCTGATGGATGCCGTCAACTATAATTCAGTTACCGGGGAAGACGGTTACGAATATTATAACAAAATCAATGAAAACGGGGTTGAATTAAAGGGTTATACCACCAAAGACATTTCGTTGATTTATACTGATCCTATTACCAAAATGAAGTATCCTTTTGCTTATGGCGACAGTTATGTTGATTTTTTTGCCGGCGAAGCCCATTATCTGATTGTGCGGGGTATAACGTTTGAGGGCAAATATCAGGTGAGTGCCGACGCCTATGGAACGCTGAGGATGCCCGACAAAACCATAAAGAATGCCCTGCGTGTTAAGGTGGTGAAAACCGCTGTTGAATACAACCCATGCTCCACCATCGACCTGACACATACTTTGTATTACTGGTTTGCCGATGGATACAGGTACCCGCTGGTGATGATGAGCCACAAAGAGTATCAGCGAAGCTATGAGAAAGTCCCCAATATCGAAACGCTGGCTTATTACAGCCCGCAGGAAGCCCAAACGGCTGAAGAGAATGCCCTTGGAACTATGGAGTATACTGCCGCCGATTTTGCTTTGAATACCTATCCCAATCCTTTTGCAGGGATGACCAGTTGCACTTATTTTTTGAGAAAGTCCATGGATGTTATCGCGGAATTATATGATATCACCGGAAAAACTATTGCAGTGATGGTAAACAATCAAAAACAGGAGGAAGGTGTCCACAGCCTCGATATTGATGGTGCTGAACTGGGTCTGGTGCCAGGAGTTTATTACATCAAATTCACTTTTGATAAAAAGGAAGTAGTACAGAAAATCGTAAAAATCCAGTCTTAAGGTTTTTTCGCCCTCGCAGCCGAATACCGCTGTAGCTCCTGCATTTCATCAGAACCGGGGAAAGTGAAGATTTGCGTCCGGATATTTTTAGGAAACATTTTTTTGATGTCCTGTGCATATTGTTCTCCATCGCGGGGAGTTTTGTGGCCTTTGATAGTAATCCAACCGGTATTTCTTTCAATTTCGAGCACCATAGGTACCGACCATCCGCTACCCATCATGATTTTGCTGTCATTTTCATAATATTCCTGCAAAAATGCCCACAGGAACACTTTATTATCTTCTTCCGAAAAAATTTTAAAGGCGCTGAATATCCTGCCTCCGAAGCCCGGCTGCATCACTTGTGTATCAAGGTATTTCTCAATATTGACGTTCAGGGTTGCCGTTTTCGGCGCTTCTTTATCAGGATCGGCCGGCGGTTGTAAACAAGAATAAAACAAAAAGATGATGCTGAACACCACAAACAACAAATTATAAGTGCTCCGCCTGCTTTTCATAATTTAGTCTTTGATAACCTTAAAGGTAAGATTATAATCCCTGCCTGTATTGAAAAAATAAACGCCGCAGGCAAGTCTATATATTTCGATTACGGTTGTTTCATCTTTCAGAATGCCACTTGCCACCACATGTCCGGCATGATCGTGGATAGTGTAAGGAGACCCGGTAAGTTTTGCATCAGCTTTCACTACTATCCGGCTTTTGGCCGGGTTAGGGAATATTTGCAGGCCGGATACGTCATCCAGCTTTCCTGTTCCTGCTGTGCTGCTGGTGTAATAAAAGTAGGAGGCTGTTTCGCCTTCATGCAGAGAGGAGTCCACATTGCAGACTACGAGCACGATGTTGTCGTAAGCTTCGCCTAAACTGTCCGCATTGATCACTGCATGACCGGCTGAGTCGGGAGTCAGGTATTCGATACCCTCCACTATATTGCCCGGCAGGCTTAATTTTATGGCAGCAAGCAGAAACTTAGAATTAGAATCTCCTGAAAAAGTTATGGACATAGGCGTAGGCACCGACCCTTGCACCGGCACCTGAAAGCTGATATAATCCGTACCATAGGGGTTTACGCTTTGATTGCATATTCCGGTTGGATATGTATTATGTGAAGCCGCGGTGGCACAAGGGTTGAAATTGTAGTGCGCGTATGCATATCTTCCGTTATTATAGCCGGAATCATCCAAAAAGTTGGTTACCGACCAATGCAGGAAGGCTTCGTTGAAGGTTGCCGGTGCTCCGATTTGCCGCAGCGCGCTATCCATGCCGGCGATGCCGTTGAGCTGGTTGCCTATCAGCGCCTCAATATAATTCCATCCGCCATAATGTTCAAACATGAAGAGTGTCCAGAGTTTTACCTGGTTATAGTCAGAAAAGTAGATCAGCGGAATGTCGGGATTGTCAGTAAAAAATGTCTGTTGATCCGGTACATCCGCTGCGAGAATGTTTTCGGTAAGGTATAGTTGTGCAAAGGTCGAAAAGCCTTCGTCGATCCAGGCATCTTCCCAGTATTTATCGGGGTTTGCAGGTGGTTCGGGCGAGTGGTCGCGGCCCCAGTGGAGCATGTGTCCGAATTCGTGTGCAGTGATTGACGGGGCGCTGTAAAAACAATCCGAAGCGATATAAATAATCTCGTGTTCGTTGCTGTGGCTGCCCCAGGTGGCAAATACCATGCTGTCGGTCATCTGCTGTGCAGGGTCCCAGTAGCCGCACCAGTCCTGTTCCTCAAAAATGAGGATGAAGACATGGGTGTCGGCGTCGAGGGCATCGGGCATAGACCCGTACACCGGAGTCAACTCAGGTACAAAGCGATGGTCGAACCGATGAACCAGGGTGTCAATTTGTTGCGAAGGAAAAGGGGAGAGGGTATTTTCCCTGAAGATATAACAGTGCTCGCCCACCCTGTCGCATACCGCATGCACTGTGCGCTGCGGCGTGCCGGCCAGCGGAGGCCAGTCGATGTAGGTAACCGACCAGAACGACATAGTATCGCCCTGTACAACTTGCGCATCAGCGGCCTTTTCGAAAAACAGTATGGTAAGGAATAATGCTAAAAATAATCTGAATGTTTTCATAATCTGCATATATATAGCAAAAATAACGCAATTTTTATTGCTTTGAAAAAAAATCAACCATCACAAAATTTAAACTTCTCAGCTGGCCTTTGTGGTTTTCTTATTGTGCCCATTGACGTATCCGACGGACTTAAACATTTTCTGATCTTTTGTTGTCGTAGCAGGCAGATCTATAAATTACCAATTATAAAACAATAATTTGTACTTTTGATGTTAACAAATAATAAAATTTAAAAAAAATACGCATGAAAAGAACAGCAATAGCCCGTTGGCAGGGAACCCTCAAAGAAGGTAAAGGCACCCTGACTACCCAGAGTGGAATAATGAATGACACGAATTACAGTTTTAAGACCCGTTTTGAAGAAGGAGTTAAGGGCACCAATCCTGAAGAACTTCTTGGTGCAGCACATGCAGGTTGTTTCACCATGTGGGTGGCGTCTTTGTTAACAAAAAAAGGGCTGGACCCGGCATCTTTGGAAACCCAGGCAACGGTAAGCCTCGAAGGAACAGATATCGTCGGGATTCACCTGTCGATTACCGGTTCGGTGAAGGGTATCACTGCCGAAGAATTTACCGCCATGGCAAAAGAAGCCGAAGCCAATTGTATTATTTCAAAAGCGTTAAAGGTAGCTATTACAATGGAAGCGCATTATTTGGGCTAATTCTGATTTTGATCTGGAATAATTTTTAAACCTTTTCTCTCCTGGAAAACTATTATCCGGCTAAAACTATTTTATGCCGGATTTTTTATTTGATTTAAGATTCTCTCTTAATAAAATAAGGTTTAATAATTCCCTCAGAAAAAATAGTTACTTTTGAAAATAAAACCGAAATAATGAGAAATCACCAAAGACATTGGATTTACCCAATGGCAGCTCTATTTTTCTTAATGATTTTAACAGCCGCCTGCAAAAAGGAAGATGACACTGAACTGCCTCCTGATTCTGTGCCAACAAATGTCACAGTAACCGATATTGATGGTAATATATATCATACAGTTACCATCGGCACGCAAACATGGATGGTTGAAAACCTCAAAGTGACTCATTACCGCAATGGTGAACCCATACAGCATGTCAGTGATATGGAGTTCAATCTTACCTCGGGCGCATATACCAACTATGACAATTCCGGACAAAACGGAGATGAATATGGAAGGCTGTATAATTGGTATGCCGTTTTTGATGGTCCTTTACTTGCCCCCGAAGGATGGCATATAGCCGACAAAGCGGAATGGGAAACGCTGATGAACTATCTGGGAGGGACTGATTTTGCAGGTGTTAAACTGAAAGAAACGGGAACAGAGCACTGGCAGGCGCCCAATGCAAATGCGACTAACAGCAGCGGCTTTACAGCCCTCCCCGGTGGTGATTGCTTCAATGGCTTTCAGGATATTAATGTGACAGCAGCATTTTGGAGTGCAACCGAAGCCTCATCTAATTGGGCATATTACTTTTTAATCCGCAACAATGACCAGGTGGCTGTGTCATTGGTCGACAAGACTTTCGGCCTTTCAGTCAGGTGTGTAAAGGATTAATCTTGTCGTGCTGCAACGCTTCTTCTCATGGTTCGTTCTACTGTTGTTTTCTTTTGCTACAAAAGCTATATGCATTTGCTTATTCATCGCTGTACCCCAGTTAAGCCATAAAAAATTTTTATAGCCTAATACATTCAACAAGTCTGAAGTGTCATTTGATAAAAAATGCACTGACTTGTTTATCAGTGCATTAATTTTGATTTCAGTGACTCCGGAGGGACTCGAACCCCCAACCGACAGAACCGGAATCTGCTATTCTATCCAATTGAACTACGGAGCCAATTGTTCGCAAAATTAATAAATATCATTGAATTTTCTGCACGATTATTTATTTACTGTGATTTTAACCTGAAATAATGTACATTTGCTTTATTAAAAATACGAACATGATCACAAAAGCACAAATAGAAAATTTCTACAAACAGGGCCCCATCGCCATTGTTGGTGTTTCGAGAAATAAAAGAAAATTCGGACGAACGGTGTATGACGAACTCAAAAAAAAAGGTTTCAGCGTGGTGCCGGTCAATCCGAATGCTGATGACATAGCAGGGGAGAAGTGCTACAAAAATATTGATGCTTTGCCGCAGGAAATAAAAGCTGCCGTCTTACTTACACCCAAGCCGAAAACGCTGGAAACTATGCAGCAGTGCGTCGCAAAAGGAATCACACACGTATGGATACAGCAGGGGGCGCATACGAAAGAGGCGCTGGAATTTGCCCAAAATAACAACAAGGTAAACCTCATTCACGGCAAGTGTATCATGATGTTCTCTGAACCCGATGGCATGCATAAGTTTCACCGCGGCGTCATGAAATTTTTCGGGCGGTTGCCGAAATAAACCAGCTTGTTTATGGACAGACCCTATTCTTCACTACGGCTGTATTACCTCAGCGGGACAGGTAACGCACTCTCTACTGTGCGCTGGATGGCCGAAAAAGCCACACAACAGGATCTGCAGGCAGAGCTGCTTCCCATCGACAGGCAGAAGACTGTTTGCATACCTGAGTCTCCGGAAAAAATGCTGATAGGGTTTTGTTATCCTACACACGGCTTTGGCACGCCCTGGTTGATGCTGAAATTTTTCTGGAGGTTCCCGAAAATAAAAAATGCCGATGTGTTCCTGAGCAGTACCCGGGCCGGTTCCAAACTGAGTAAAATCTTTTTGCCCGGAGTCAACGGCATAGCCATGTGGCTACCTTTTTTGTTGTTGCTACTCAAAGGGTACAGGGTCAAAGGCATGCTGCCTGTTGATCTGCCTTCCAATTGGATATTGCTGCACCCTGGCTATCGAAAAAAAGTTATAGACTCTATGTTCCGCAGATGTGAAGGTATTGTCAGGCGCTTTACCGGCAAACTCATATCCGGAGGCAGTTTTTATCATTATTGGGTGTTTGTCTTTTTGCCCCTCGATGTGGCACTAATACCAATAACTTTTGCTTATATGGTGTTCGGTCGTTTTTTTCTGGCCAAGCTGTTTATTGCCACAGACAAGTGCAATGCCTGCAACCTGTGTTATGAAAAATGTCCCGCAC
>Ga0209097_10002809_pt1 | contig 13790 bp, 9 predicted proteins | sample AD_UKC052_MetaG_FD_184419 | JGI IMG/M metagenome (GOLD analysis project Ga0209097, IMG submission 184419) | Active sludge microbial communities of municipal wastewater-treating anaerobic digesters from USA - AD_UKC052_MetaG (SPAdes) (version 2) | ecosystem: Engineered > Bioreactor > Anaerobic >... | reverse complement strand
CAGCAGAGCCTGCTTCCCCTTCAGGCTAACAATTCAAATTAAAGGCTTTAAACCCAAAAAACCACCAACTATTTTTCAGTACATTACCAAAATTAATCAAATGAGGATAAAACGGTATTGCCAACGATTGGGTTTATTGTGGAGTTTTGAGTAGTAAACATTGAAATTTAAATACAAAAGGCCGTCTCAAATAATAAGACGGCCTTTTGCTTTGATTTTAAATGGTAAACCTGAAATATCTCCACTCGCTCCAGTTACAATACCTGCCGTCAATTTTGGCACGTACACGCCAGCGGCCCGGTTGGGCTCCAACAAAACTATGGTTGAAGGAGGTACCCGCTATATTGTGATAAACCGCAAAGGTGCTGAAGGTTTCCTGTGCCCACTTTCCTGCATTTACTGCGCCAAAAGCATCAATTTCAATACTGTAAGTTGCACCGGGAATTCCAACAGGGCTCCATTTAAAGGTCATGGTACGGGGATAATGATTAAAAACCGCCCCTTCAGCAGGTTCCAGCAATGGTGGAACCGCGCCTTTCCACCAGGTTAGGGTTGGATCACCTAAAATACTTAATCCATAAAACCATTGCCGCATACCGAGGTCATGCGATGCACCACGGGCTTTCCACCAATCCACCATGGCATCGCCAATACATTTTCCATCGCCAATTGGTTTGTAGAAATCGGCAAAAAACAACATACTGCCTGTTTTGGTGCTGCCAACTGCCACAAGTCCGTTGTTTACTTCGCCGCCGGCCTTATCAAAAATATACCAGCCTCCAAGATATTCACTTTCGGTAAACCGGGCAGTACTGCAGCAAAAAAGGTTAAAAAAATGAGCATTTGGCGACCTTTCATCCCTGAAATAGGTATTGCTGATCCACTCTGTTGCACCGGTACTTGGTATATGAAATGAATGGCTGAACGGGGAGGAATGCGAACACAATTGTACAAAGGACCGAAGCTTGTTGATTTCTATTTTGTACAGGTCGGCATCTGTAATATCAGGGTTGGTGTACTTGGTAATGTTTGCTGCCGGCGTCATTAAATCCATTTCGCAATCATCAAAGCCCGTCCAGTCGTCTTCAACATAGGCAAGCGCCTTTCTTGAATGCCCAAGCGCGCCAATCCTGAAAGCATGATTACGGTCGAAATAATTATTGATCTGCGCAACATTATTTCCATTGGAGCCGGGCGACCAAACCCTGCCTACCCAAATTTCAGGCATTACATGACCACTTACAAGGTTGTATTTGCCATCACCATCCGAATCGTTCCAGGTAGCATTACTGTCCATGTAAAAGAGATCGCAGGGAAACTCCGAACTTGCTCCATGAAAGTCGTCACTCATTTCAAACCAGGCAGCCGGTATGGCCCCCACCATTACTACTCCTTTGGGCGAACGTGAGTGGACGTAATCCCTTATAAACGAGGGATTTCCGCCACGGTACACATGAACCGTTGCCCAATATCCATCCCTGCCAAGATCAAGCACATACCTGTCTATTGATACTTTTACCTGTGCATAGATGCTATTATGTACCAATACGATGACTTTTCCTCGGGAAAAACGCAGCCAGCTATATTGATTCAGGTACCGCTCATTGTCGGGGTATTGCGGGCGGGGCTGTTCTTCAATTAATGGCAATACTTTAAAAATGGCTTTGAACTTAATCTTGTAGTCGGCAAAGCTCTTCACCTGCACGTTATTCTTATCTTTAAACTCAAGGTTCCTTACAAGCCTGTAGGCATTCGCCAGCTTATAATCCCTGCCAATAGCCTGCAGGTTAAACAGTGTGCGGTCTTTCAAAACCATTGCTTTCAGGTTCGCAAGGTTTTTTACTGCTTTCTTTTCATCAGCAGCAACAATAACATTCTCTTTTACCTGAATTACTTTCTTTTTGGTAGGCATAAAGCAAAAGTTTTTTTGTTAAAATAATTGCGCTAAGATAAAAAAAGATCTTCCTGTTTTATAGGGTAGAAATACGCATTTATTACCGAAAAATTACGGTATTCCTCTTTAATAAAAACTGCCTTTTATACTATGATAATAAAAATGAAACAGGCAATTCAATATCTATAATTTCAATAGCAGTGACACAGTTTTGGCTTTGTTTAATCTATTTTCAAATAAAATACGAAACCATTTGTCAATATAATTTAATTTTTAAATACCCTGCATCCTTAACATTTCTTTTGTCACAGAACTGTAAAACAAGCGCATTTTTTTCAAACATTAATCTGAAATACCGCGGATAATTGGCAATCAAAATTAAATCCGATGCAAAAAAATGCAAAAACTATCCGCGGTTTATTCGCCGCATCTCTTCTTGGTGTTTTCCTGATCACCGGTTGTGAAAAAGACAACAGTGATGCACCTCCTATTACTGTGGTGGATGTACTTACAGACAACGGTTACTCAACGCTTACAAGTCTTGCAGTTACGGCCAATTTGGGTCCCACGCTTACTTCCAATGGCCCTTTTACGGTATTTGCCCCTTCCAATGATGCTTTTACCGGTGTAACGCCACCAACAGGGACTGCACTTTCGAACCTGTTAAGGTACCACGTAATCAACGGTCAGGGACTTAGTGCCGCAAATGTATTAGCACTCAGCAACGGCAACCTTGTTAAGGTAATTATGGACAATGGAGATTCCACTTTCGTTCGTGCCTCTGCCGCCGGGGTATTTGTAAATGGAATACAGGTTACCAATGCCGACTTAAGTGCAGAAAATGGTGTGGTGCATGGTATTGGCCGCATTTTATTTCCGCCTACAGGCAACCTTGTTGAAACCGCCATCAGCACCCCTGGCTTTGATTCGCTGGTGAAGGCAGTAGTGAAAGTAAGTACCGGTGCTACAGGCGCAAATAATATTGCTGAATTGTTGAGCACGCTGAATGGCGTAACTGTTTTTGCACCTACCAACGCAGCTTTTCAGGCACTTTTTGCTAATGCGGCTTTTCCTTTTCGCCAAATAAATGACATTCCAAACGATGTTTTGCGCACCGTGCTTTTGCACCACGCCGTTCCTGCAAGAGCTTTCAGTAATGATTTGGCAAATGGAAACATTACCATGGCTAATGGAAGTAATTTAGCCGTTTCAGGTGTTGGCACTGCAAGCATTTCTCTAAAGGGAAGTGAAACCGTTTTCAACAATGCCGATGCAGGTATTTCAGCTACCAATATTATGACCCGGAATGGTGTAATTCATGTAATAAACCAGGTTTTAATTCCGTAGTTCAAATCCTTTATCACAACAAAAAAAGGTATCGTTTTTGCGATACCTTTTTTTGTTGTAATCCATTAAAAAATCAGAAAACCCGTTTATCAAGGTGCTCACTCAATTTCAGCATGTCTACCCCATCTGTCCACCAATCGGGTGCCGGTGCGCCCTTCAGGTGATAATCAAAAAACTCCATCATCCTTACGGAGTAGTCCTTCCTGTTTTCCAGTTTGGCAAGGCCATGGTTTTCACCCTTGTATTGCATCATTACCACGGGCTTTTTTAACCGGCGCAAGGCATTGTAATATTCAATACCCTGGGTAAAATCAACCGCGCCATCTTTATCATTGTGCAACATCAAAAGTGGCGTTGTTACCTTTTTAACATGATACACAGGAGAATTGCGGAGGTACGAATCCCAGTTTTCCCATGGTGCTCCTTTAAACCTCCCCTGTGATGCTTCGAAAATGCTCATGTTGCCACTGCCGCTGTTCCAGTAAATAAGGTCGTACATACTTACCATATTGGTAAGAGGTGCGCCCGCGGCAGCCGCTTTAAACATAGAGGTTTGGGTAATAAGAAAAGCAGTTTGGTAACCGCCCCAGCTATGTCCGTGGATGCCAATTTTCTCCGGATCAATTACGCCTGTTTTTATGGCTTCTTTTACAGCAGGAAGCACGCACCAAACCGCGCTCATGCCGGGGTCATCCATGGTGTACACAATATCCGGAATAAATACTGCATATCCATTGCTTGTATAAAGTGTGGGGTTCCAGCCTGTACCGCTAAAGCCCGGGTTACTCCAGTTATGCAGGGTCTGGCTGAGTTTTTCGTAATAGTAAACCAGGGTCGGGTATTTTTTTCCTTCCTCATAATTGGCAGGCAGAAAAAGCGCCCCCTGCAGGCTGTCGCCTTTATCGCTAACATAATTTACCAGGCGGGTTCCTTTGCTCCAGGTAAACTTTGAAGCATCAGGCGCATTTTTGGTTACCTGTTTCGCATCGGCAAGGCTGCTGCTGTTGGTTGCAAAAAACTCGGGAGGTTTGGTAAAAGTTTCGCGGCTAAAAACATACACCTCTGCTTTTTCGGCTTTGCTTAACCTGCTTACTGAAGCATCTTCCCAAACAAGTGGTTGCACGCCTGGCTTAATTCCGCCTTTTGCTGAGGCCTGAATAAGGCCAATGCCACTCTTTTTGGTTCTTTCGCCATACATGCGCACATACATGGGTTTGGTCAGGTCAATCCCTTTTTCTTCAAAATCAAGCACAAAACGGGATTGGTAACGAATACCTGTTTGTCGTCCATTCTGGGTAAGGTTAATTGCAGGGTCTTTACCATTTACTGGTATCTGCCAAATATCCCACAGATCTCGTACAAGTATATAACGGCTGTCGTTGCTCCAGTCAATGGCCGGTGTCAGCGGTTTTACTACATTATGGTCATCTTCGGTGTTTATAAAAGAGGTTGGAACACCTGAGGTAATGTTGGTATGCGTTTTGGTTGAAATATCGTAAATAAAATAATGCCCATCCTTACCATATATCAACTTCTTTCCATCGGGCGATGCACGCGGATAGGACGAAAAAGATGGCAGGTATAGTTTTTCGAAAAGTTTTTCAGCCTTACCGGTATTGAGGTCAACAAGGTATATGTCCTGATAGTTTTGACCATCAAGGTTTTGATCAAGCTCATACCCACTGATATCGGTGGCTAAGGCATGCTGATGTTTGGGCATTGGTGAAAGGGAGCGTACAGTACCATCGTTCAGTTGCGTAAATTTCCGGCTACGCGTATCGTACATGCCCCAATAAAAAAAGTTCTTATCCTGCTGCTGCAAAACCTGTTGTCTTGCCTGAAGCCTTTTGTCCTTCCAGTGCCAGATGGTCATATCGGGTTTAACGGTGTCAATTTTTTCGGCAGGAGGCGCTTTTGTATCCAGCTTTGCAATGGCTTTCTGCATATCTGCTACCGACTTTATGGAAGTATCGGCCTTCAGTTTGGCCAGCTTGTCCATTTCAGCATTTTTAAGTGAGTCCTTATTTGCCAGTTTGGTTTCCTCCTTTTTTTCAGGTTCCTTTTTGGCCAGCTCCTGCTCATGAATGCCAAACAGCAGGCGTGTCAGGTCTTCGGTCCAAACAGGGCTGCGATTGGGGCTGATGGTTTTTCCTTTGGGAAAAGAAATTGAGTCCATTTTAGGATCATAAACCACAATGGTTGGGGTGGCGCCGAGGTTCTTAACCCCCACTACCTTTCCGTGTTCCTGCTTGAATTTTTCATCCTTCACCATTTTAAGTACGGCAAATGCATCGCCGGCCTCCGTCCAGTTGAGCGACTGATAAGTGGCTTTATCACTTTCGATAATGGTGGTTTGTTTGCCGGCAACATTATACAATTGAATACCATTGCCCGCCTGATTGGCAGCATCAATGGTAAGTGCCAGCCAGTTACCTGCCTTATTAAATTTAAACTCGCTCACATTGCCCATGTTCTGACTTTTTCCGGTAGCAAGTTCCAGCAAAATAAAATCACCGCCTTTAGGTCCTGCAGCTCCTCCCGGAGGCCCCGAAGCCCTTTCTTTTGCCATTACCAACCCTAAATGGGTAGCGGCTTCTCCATTAAAATCGTAGGAAGCCACTTTTTCATACTCGGTCTTTTTATCGCTAACCAGGTCAACCACCATCAGCTTATCAAACACCTGCCTTCCGCCTGGTTTGGCTGCCGCTTTCATGTCTTTGCTTTTGGCAGACTCCTTAAAGGCAAACCACTTTCCGTCTTCACTAAACTGCATGGAAGGAAAGGTGGATCCACCGATCGGGTACTTTTTAAGGGTGGTATCGCCCACTTTTTGCAGAAAAAGGTCGCCATCACCATCTACGGGTACAATGGCATATGCCGCCCATTTGCCATCGGGGCTTAAAACCGCCCCGATTGGCGCAAGCGATTTCCATCCCGGTACATCCTTCCAGGAGATGGGCCTTGGTGCCTGCTGTGCTTCCAGCGCATTTGCTACCACCAAAAACAGGAATCCGGATAAGATTACCTGTTTATACAATCTGATTTTAAACATGATTCTTTGGTTTTATAAAGGGCTACAAAATAGTTGATTTCACACAAATGCAATTAACGTATATCCGATTTGCGGAAACCTTTTGCTTTGCCCGCAAATCTTGAAACAATTATTACCCTGTTAATTTATATTGATTTTAATTTTGCAGGATGAATCAATCAGCATTTTTGATTTTTCAATTCACTTCCTGAAAACGCGGCCATGTGCCGCTATTTTTTTATTATGGACGTAGAAATTCTCTCCCGCATCCAATTTGCCTTTACCATTGCCTTTCACTATATCTATCCGCCTCTGAGTATCGGGCTTGGGGTTACATTGGTTATTATGGAGGGCCTGTACCTGAAAACAGGGTTAAAAGTGTATGAAGACATGACCCGTTTCTTCGTAAAGATATTTGCATTGATATTTGGTATTGGTGTGGCAACCGGCATAGTAATGGAATTTGAGTTTGGTACCAACTGGGCCACTTACAGCAAATATGTTGGCGATGTATTTGGCAGCGCACTGGCAGCAGAAGGCATTTTTGCCTTTGCGCTCGAAAGCGGCTTTTTGGGTGTATTGCTTTTTGGCTGGAACAAAGTGAGTAAAAAGGTACACTTCCTCAGTACCATCATGGTAACCCTTGGCAGCATGTTCAGCGCCATCTGGATTGTGGTGGCCAATAGCTGGCAACAAACGCCCACCGGATTTAAGGTGGTAGGCGAAGGCCTTGATGCCAGGGCTGAGATAACCGATTTCTGGGCCATGGTTTTCAATCCATCATCGGTTGAGCGTATTTTGCATGTTTGGATTGGGGCCTTTTTGGCCGGTTCTTTCCTGGTAATGAGTATTGCTGCATGGTACCTGGTAAAAAATAAATACCACGACTTTGCTAAAAGGGCTTTTGCCATTGGGCTGATAGTCGCCCTCATTTCTTCTTACGCACAATTACTAACCGGACACGCTTCGGCCGAAGTGGTGGCCGAATACCAACCAGCCAAACTTGCCGCCATGGAAGGGCATTTTGACACAAGTGCCAAAGCCGACCTTTACCTTTTTGGCTACATTGATAAGGCCAATGAAAAAACCCATGGCGTTGCCATACCCGGTGGTTTAAGTTTTATGGTTCACCAGGACTTTGATGCGCCTGTAAAAGGGTTAAAAGCATTTGATCCCAGGGACAGACCGGGAAACCCCAATATTACTTTTCAGAGTTACCATATTATGATTGCCATCGGCATGCTGCTGATTGGCCTTACCTCTTTTGCAGGCTTCCTGTGGTGGCGGGGCACTTTGTTTGAAAAACGCTGGCTGATGATAGCTTTTGTGTGGGCTGTATTTCTTCCACAAATAGCCAATCAGGTAGGCTGGTTTACGGCGGAAACAGGCCGGCAACCCTGGGTAGTGTATAACCTGCTTCGTACAAGCGATGCTTTATCGCAAAGTGTAAAGGAAGGGCAGGTAATGTTTTCCCTGGTGCTTTTTTCACTGGTTTACACCTTGCTTTTCGCCTTGTTTATTTACCTGCTCAATAAAAAAATAACCCATGGCCCGGGTGGAGCAAGCGAAATGCACAGCAGCCGTCAACAGGATATGGTAGAGGAACTAACCGGTAATAAATAAAAAACAAACACTTTTCATTACATACATTTTCACCACACATTATGGAAACATTCTTAGGCATTGAATACAGCACCCTTTGGTTCCTGGTAATTGGCGCCACCTTTACGGGCTATGCCATACTCGATGGATTTGACCTTGGCGCCGGGGCGGTACATCTTTTCCTGAAAAAAGAAGAAAGCCGGAGAATTGCGATCAATGCCATAGGACCGGTATGGGATGGTAACGAAGTATGGCTGGTAATTGGTGGAGGGGCGCTGTTTGCAGGCTTTCCCAAAGTATATGCATCCGTTTTTTCAGCCTTTTACATACCATTTATGTTGTTTTTGGTAGCGCTTATTTTCCGCGCCATCAGCATTGAGTTCCGCAGTAAAGAACCCATGCTTTGGTGGCGCAGGATGTGGGATGTTTCTTACAGCATATCAAGCATCGTAATTGCACTATCGCTGGGTGTGGTTTTAGGAAATGTGTTACTTGGCATAGCTATTGATGAAAATGGAAATTACCAGGGCAACACCCTTGATTTTTTAAACCCCTATGCACTGCTTACCGGAATAACCACCCTCGCCCTGTTTATGATGCACGGCGCTATTTACCTGGTAATGAAAACGGAAAAAAGACTGTACACAAAACTAACCCTTATTGTAAGGGATACAACCGTTGGTTTTGTAATCAGCATCCTGCTGCTTTCGTTTTATACCTTATTATATGTACCCCACCTTACTGCGAGCATTAAAAGCAATCCATGGTTATTTGTAATTCCAATAGCCATGGTACTTTCCACAGCCAATGTAGCCCGCCGCATTTCGCAACAGCGTTACAGATTAGCTTTCCTTTTTTCTTCCATAAATATTGCCTTATTGCTTGTGGTGGTTGCGGTTAATTTGTATCCTAACATTGTATTGTCAAGCATTGACCCCGCCTTTAATCTTACCGTACAAAATGCTTCGGCCTCTTCAAAAAGCCTTGGTATTTTGCTAACGGTTGCCGCCATCGGGGTGCCGCTTGTAGCTACCTATACCACTTTTGTATTCTGGACTTTTAAGGGTAAAGTGGAGTTGGATGAGATGAGTTATTGAGGTAAAAAAAAATGGCACGTATTAAACGTACCATTCTTCTTCACTTCTAAATTAAACAAATCAAAAATCAACCTAAAGTTTAAAAGTCAAACCAAGTTTGCCTCCTGAAAAGGCATTGCCACCGCCAAACTCAAGGTTAATACCGGCTTTCTTCGACCAATAATACCTTCCGCCTACCTGTGCACCCAAACCAAGGCCCGATGAATTGTCGCCTCTGTAGCCATCTGGTGATTTCCATGCGTAATAGCCTACATTTAAACCGGCATACAAATCCCAGTTTGAAGGAATACTCAATACCGTATTGAAGTGGTAGTTTACATTACCTGAAATACCCAACACATTATGTTTATAGTTGTCATTGTTATACTTCTCATCCCATCCACGGTAAGATAACTCCGCCCCAAGGGTTACATTATTATGTACAGCATGGTCGAATCCTAAATAAACAGGGATTCCCTGATTTGAAAAGCCAACCCCAAAATTGATCTGCGTTTGCCCTTTTGGTAAAGCACTTTGTGCATTAACCCCAACAGTAATCAGCAACATTGCAGACATTAAAATCAAAAAAACCTTTTTCATAACTTAATTTTTATTATTTGATTGGGTATTTCATTAACTGAAATTATATATTACTCAACCAACGCAAAGGTCGTTTGTACAAAATGACTATTGTTACACAATTAAATGTATTGTTAACATATTTGCAGTTCCCCACACCTGATTTGTACCCACTAAACAATTACTAAACCGGTTTATTGATTATTCAAACCAAGCCATAAGAAGGTGATCTACCTTTTAGTAATCCGCAGCATTTGCAGCGCAACCGCCAGTGCAATTAACCCAAATCCCCAGTAAAAACCCGGGCTTAAATCCTTGTTTTCCTGGAAAATAACAAAGGCCAGCAGAATGCCATAAATGGGCTCCAGGTTGAGGGTAAGGTTTTGGGTAAAGGCCGAAATATGTTTTAATGCCTGCAAACTCAGGTTAACAGAAAGTACGGTACAAAACCAGGCCATAATCAGCAGCCAAACCCAATCCATGCCCTGTGGCAGAAAGGTTTCGGATGGAATAAAATACCAGTACACAGGCAGCAGCAGCGTCCAGGCAAGCCAGCCACCTCCCAACTCATAAAGCGAAATGGTTTTGGCGCTAAATTTACCTACCAGCATTTTATTGAAAATGGAAAAAACCACCGCAATCAAAATGGAAATAATTCCTACAATAATTCCCCATTTAAATTTGGGATTAAAATGAAAAATAAGCGATATGCCCACCAATGCAAGCACACCGAGCAATACTTCTTTCATATCAATTTTCCGGCGGAAAGCGAGCGGCTCAAAAACGGCGGTAAATACCCCGCCTGCAGCCATACAGGTAAGCGCTATGGATACATTGGCCATTTTAATGCTTCCGTAAAATGCCACCCAATGAATGGCAACAAGGGCCCCTACCCCACCAATTTTCAAGGCATCCCTTAATGGTATCCGTTCAAATTCTTTCTGTATAAAGCGAAGTGCAATGAGTGTTAATACGGTCAAAAACATCCGCCACCAAACCAATAACCCCTCATTAAGTGAAATAAGGCGGCCTAAAACGCCCGTAAATCCCCAAAGAAAAACAGCAATATGTAGTTGTATTAGCGCTTTTTTCATGCAGCTGCGAAGATAAAGGCATTATTTTTACTTCATGAAAACCATACAACCTGTAATTGAAATCAGTAACCTGCATAAATCTTATTCGCACAACCAGGTATTAAAAGGTATTAACCTGGATGTATATCCGGGACAGATTATTGGATACATTGGTCCAAACGGTGCCGGAAAAAGTACAACAGTGAAAATTATTTGCGGATTACTATCCAATTTTGAAGGGGAGGTTAAGGTAAAAGGAATTTCGGTTAAAGAAAATCCGCTTGCAGTAAAAAAAATGATTGGCTACGTGCCTGAACTTGCCGAGTTGTATGAAGTACTCACCCCGCATGAGTTTCTGAGTTTTATGGCCGACCTGTACGAAATACCAAGACAACAAGCAGAAGAAAGGTTTTCCAGAATGTTGAATGCCTTTGGGCTATCGAATCATTTGCATCAGCGCATGGAGACCTTTAGCAAGGGCATGCGCCAAAAAGTGCTGATTGTTTCGGGGCTTATGCATAACCCGGAGGTAATCATTCTTGACGAGCCACTGAGCGGGCTTGATGCCAATAGTGTAATCATAGTAAAAGAACTTTTGAGCCAACTTGCTGCTGCAGGAAAAACCATTTTTTACAGCAGCCATATGATGGATGTGGTGGAAAAAATAAGCCACCGGATTGTACTGATTAACCATGGGGTAATTGCTGCCGATGGCTCCATTGAGGAACTGCGCATGCAAAAAGGGAACCTGAGCCTTGAAAAGATATTTGCCAATATTACTTCACAGGGAATGCATAGCGATGTTGCTGCTGAAATAATGGATGCATTTGATTTTAGTACAGAACCAAAAAGCCCTGCTTGATTATGAATTTGATTAATGCATTCCTGTTATCCCTTTTTCTGAAGCCCAAATGGCTATATAAACGCATGGGTGTTGATATAACCAAACTTAAATCCATACTTACCTGCAAACTAATTATGGATGACCGGCAACCGTTTAGTTTCGGTCAATCGCGCCAAAAAGCAGCAAATGAGCCGGTAAATAATACAACCTGGTTTTCCATAGGTATCTATTTTTTAATGGGATTATTGTTTATGATTTTCTTTTTTTTCGGAGAATCTCCCATTTTGCATTTTACCTCCTTTTTCAGTATTTACCTGGTTATGCTTACGCTCTCGCTCATTGTAGATTTCACCAGGGTATTAATTGATGTGCGCGATAATTATATCATTTTACCCAAGCCTGTAAATGACCGCACTTTCCTGATTTCCAGGATTTTACACATAGCCATCCATATGAGCAAAATGGCAATCCCTTTAACCATTCCTGCTGCCATAGTGGTTACAATTCAGCATGGCCCTGTCGGGCTAACAGCATTTCTTTTCGCCACTTTTTTAGCCACTGCCTTTTCTATTTTTTTAATTAATGCCACCTATCTTGCTATTCTGCGTTTCAGTAATCCCGAAAAATTCAAGTCCATTATTAATTACCTGCAAATAGGATTTACCATTCTTATTTATGGAGGTTACCAACTTTTACCTCGTTTAATTGACAACAGCGTGCTGGAAAAACTCGATTTGAATGGATTACCCTGGATAAATGCGGTACCTTCTTATTGGTTTGGGGCACTTTGGCAAATGCTGACCTATCCTGCATTTAACCCAAACCTCGCTTTCGGCACTCTCCTTGCAGTATCAATGCCTGTTGCAGGTATTTATCTTGTTGTTAAAGTATTTGCACCGGCATTCAATCAAAAACTTGCGCTCATTACCGGTACAAGCGACCGTGTACCTGCTTTAACCTCATCAGGAAAAAAGAAACCCGGATTGGGCGATAAAATAAGCAACTTGATTACTTCACCCGGGCCGGAACAAATGGGCTTTGATTTAAGCTGGCGAATGATGTTGCGGAGCCGCGAATTTAAAATGCAGGTTTATCCGGGAATTGGATACATCCTCGTTTTGTTAATCGTATTTTTATTAAAGAAAAACAATTTCAATGCCTCTTCATTCCTTATAAATAACCCTGACAACCGGTTCGGAATTTTGGTTGCACTGTACAGCCCGGCATTGTTAATCATGGCTGCTGCTTCACAAGTACACCTTTCGCAATCATGGAAAGCATCCTGGATTTACAAAATGAGCCCTGCGCAAAAACCCGGACAAATAATAAGCGGAAGCATAAAAGCAGTGATTGCACAATTTATGATACTACCGTTTTTTATAATTGGAATTTCAGGCTTTTTACTCAACGGAGTTGCAATATTGCCTTCCTTGGTTTTATCGGCTGGCATGCAAACCCTGATGCTGTACCTGGTAAGTTTAATTAACAATCAATACCTGCCGTTCTCTCAACCTATAACAAAATCGGGAGGCGACGGCACTTCGGTAGCCAATGGAATACTAGCAATGGTCATCATTGGCATCATCGTATTTATTCATTGGATTATATTTTCCACTTCCTGGGCAATGCTAACCCTTGCGGTATTATCACTAACCATTACCTTTTTGATACATAAGAATATTATCAATAAACCCTGGAAAAGAATAGTTTTTGCCCAGGAACAGGCCTAGTTGGTACAACTAAAAAGTGCGGATAACCGGGTTTGCCTCTGATGATGCATCAGCATCATTGCCTATATAGCCCTTATGGGTTTTATTTCTTATCCTTTCTTTATAATTTCCTGAAAGTGCATCCAATTGAATTTTCAAAACGCCCATTACCCCTTCCTTTATTATTCCGCCGTGCATTTTGCTTGATCCAAACTTACGGTCAACAAAGGTGATAGGTACCTCTTTAATTTTAAAGCCAAGTTTCCAGGAGGCAAATTTCATTTCAATCTGAAAGGCATAACCAACAAAACGAATGGCATCAAAATTGATGGATTGCAATACTTCGCGCCGGTAACATATAAATCCTGCTGTTGGATCATTTACCGGCATCCAGGTAATCATCCGCGTATAAAGGCTGCCGCCACGGGAATAAATGTGGCGGTCAAGGGTCCAGTTTTTAATTGATCCGCCGGCTACATACCGGCTGCCAATGGCCACATCCGCCCCGTTTTTGCAGGCTGAAACCAACCGCTCCAGGTCGTTGGGATTGTGGCTGAAATCGGCATCCATTTCACAGATATAAGCGTAATTGCGCTCCAGCGCCCATTTAAATCCATGAATGTAGGCAGTGCCCA
>Ga0209097_10002805_pt1 | contig 13801 bp, 7 predicted proteins | sample AD_UKC052_MetaG_FD_184419 | JGI IMG/M metagenome (GOLD analysis project Ga0209097, IMG submission 184419) | Active sludge microbial communities of municipal wastewater-treating anaerobic digesters from USA - AD_UKC052_MetaG (SPAdes) (version 2) | ecosystem: Engineered > Bioreactor > Anaerobic >... | reverse complement strand
GATCGCGGCCGAACACGCCCGGCAGCACATAGGCGGCGCAGAAGAGCAGCAGGGCCAGCCGCGGCAGCCGCTGGGCGGCGCGCTGGGTGACCAGGGCAGGGGTGGGCGAGTTCAATGCGTAGCGGCGTTCAGGGGCAGCGAATCATGCAGCAAGTCGGCGCCGGACAACAAAAAGGCAGCCGAAGCTGCCTTTGAGTTCAAGTGCGCGAAGAAGTCACTTCTTCAGGTGCGCGAACTTGTTGCGGAACTTCTCGACGCGGCCGCCCAGCGAGTCCACGCTCTTCTGCGTGCCGGTATAGAACGGATGCGATTCGCTGGTCGATTCCAGCTTGAACAGCGGCAGCTCGCGGCCGTCGTCCATCTTCACGGTTTCCTTGGTCTGCGCGCACGAGCGCGTGACGAACTTGAAGCCGTTGGACAGGTCCACGAAGCAGACTTCGCGGTAGTTGGGGTGAATGCCTTCTTTCATGCCTTGCCTCTGCGCTGGTGACTCGGGAGCCACGTCGAACCTTTCGACGCACTTTCCGACGCTGGAAAACCGCGAAGTATAACTTACCCGCCTCGACGCATCATGTCGAAGAAGTCGAGGTTGTTCTTCGTGGACTTCATCTTGTCCAGGATGAACTCCATCGCCTCGATTTCGTCCATCGGGTAGAGCAATTTGCGAAGGATCCAGGACTTCTGCAGGATCTCGGGCTTGAGCAGCAGTTCTTCGCGGCGCGTGCCCGACTTGTTGATCAGGATCGACGGGTAGACGCGCTTCTCGGCCATGCGGCGATCGAGGTGGATTTCGCAGTTGCCGGTGCCCTTGAACTCTTCGTAAATCACTTCGTCCATGCGCGAACCGGTGTCGATCAGCGCGGTGCCGATGATGGTCAACGAGCCGCCTTCCTCGACGTTGCGCGCGGCGCCGAAGAAGCGCTTCGGGCGCTGCAGCGCGTTGGCGTCCACGCCACCGGTGAGCACCTTGCCCGACGAGGGCAGCACGTTGTTGTAGGCGCGGGCCAGGCGGGTGATCGAGTCGAGCAGGATCACCACGTCCTTCTTCAGTTCGACCAGGCGCTTGGCGCGTTCGATCACCATCTCGGCCACTTGCACGTGGCGGGCGGCCGGTTCGTCGAAGGTGGAGCTGATGACCTCGCCGCGCACCGTGCGCACCATCTCGGTCACTTCCTCGGGGCGCTCGTCGACGAGCAGCACGATGAGGTAGACGTCGGGGTGGTTGGCGACGATCGCGTGCGCGATGTGTTGCATCATCACCGTCTTGCCGGTCTTGGGCTGGGCGACGAGCAGGGCGCGCTGGCCTTTGCCGATGGGCGCGATCAGGTCGATGATCCGCCCGGTGATGTTCTCTTCCGACTTGATCTCGCGTTCGAGCTTGAACTGTTCCTTCGGGAACAGCGGCGTCAAGTTCTCGAACATGATCTTGTGCTTGCTCTCCTCGGGCGTCAGGCCGTTCACGCGGTCGACCTTGACCAGCGCGAAGTAGCGCTCGCCGTCCTTCGGAACCCTGACTTCGCCTTCGACGGCGTCGCCGGTGTGCAGGTTGAAGCGGCGGATCTGGCTCGGGCTGAGGTAGATGTCGTCGGTGGACGCCATGTAGCTCGCGTCCGGCGAGCGCAGGAAGCCGAAGCCGTCGGGCAGCACCTCGAGCACGCCGTCGCCGAAGACCTGCTCGCCACCCTTGGCGCGCTTCTTCATGATCGCGAACATCAGCTCCTGCTTGCGCATGCGGGCGACGTTCTCGATCTCGAGCGCCTCGCCCATCGTGATGAGCTCGGAGACGTGGAGCGCTTTCAGTTCGGACAGATGCATGGGGGGACACCCTGGGGTGAGTTGTCGACGGCCGCGCCAACGGCTTGCCGACCGGAGTCTCGGCCTACCACGACGCCGGCCAGGATGGCCTGCGGCATGAACCTGCGTCTCGGAACTGTCAGGAACGCGGGGGTAGGGGCCGAATCCACGCGCTGCCGGATCTGGCGGGACACGACGCCCCCGGTATCAGGGCGCCGAATCTTGGCGTGGTGGCTTGATTTCCTGCGGCGCGGCCCGGCGACTCGTGGATCCGGGCTGCGCTGCGATTCAGAAAATTATAGATGACCGTCGAGGAAGGCCGTCAATTGTGCTTTCGACAGGGCGCCGACCTTGGTGGCGGCGAGTTGCCCGTCCTTGAAAAGCATCAGCGTCGGGATGCCGCGGATGCCGAACTTCGCCGGCACGTCGCGGTTCTCGTCGACGTTCATCTTGGCGATCTGCAGGCGGCCGTCGTAGTCCTTCGACACTTCGTCGAGGATGGGGGCGATCATCTTGCAGGGCCCGCACCACTCGGCCCAGTAGTCGACGAGCACGGGCTTGTCGGACTTCAGGACGTCGCTGTCGAAAGAGGCATCGGAGGTGTGTTTGATCAGATCGCTGCTCATGGAATGTCCTTCTGCGGGCACCACGCTGATGGGGTGGCAAGGCACAATCATTCTGACATAAAGCCCCAGCTGCCGTTTCTCCGCGGGCCGTCTGCTTTCCTATGGCCGCCATAGCGCGACTCCCTCTTGAAGTCCAGGTCCCCGGACCCCATGGCGCGAAGCCCTGGGATGCGCTGGCGCGCCAGGTGACCGATTGGGCCGCGCTGCAGCAGCTCAGCCTGCGCGATGTGGTGTTGCTGCTGCCGTTCGCTCAACTGCTGCCGCTGGCGCGCCAGGCCTTCGGGCACATCGGCGGCTGGCAGCCGCGCATCGAGACGACGCAGACACTGGCCGCTTCGCTGGGCCCCGGCGCGTCCCTGCAGGCAATGCAACTGGCCTTCGACGTGGCGGCAGACCGCCTCAATGCTGCTCGACTGATCCGCTCGCAGGGGGCGTCCATGGCGTGGGCGCGCAGCGACCCGCGCCGTTTCGATCGTGCTGTTGCGGCGCTGACGCAAACGACGCAAGAGCTCGCGCAGGCCGCTTTCTCCGTCGCCCCTGCGGATCGTGATGCGTACTGGGCGTCGGCGCGCGAGTTGCTCTCGCCGGCGACGGGGCCGGGCAGCCAGCAGCGCTGGCTGGCGCGGGTGGCGCTCGAGTGGGCGGCGCAGAGTTCAGCGCCATCCACCGACCGCCTGTTCGATGCGCGGCCAGCCGCCTGGATCGCCCTGCAGGCCGGTGGGCCCGACCCGCTGGTGCAGTCGCTGATGCACGCGGCACCGTTCGGCGTACCCTGCCTCGTCATCGATGCGGACGCGGCGCCGTCGATGCAGGCTGTCGTCTCCGAGCTGCCGCGCCTCGCGCGTTGCGGCGGTTTCGAGCACGAGGCGCAGTGCGCCGCCGCCCAGGTGTTGGTGCACCTCGATCGAGGCGAAGTACCGATCGCGCTGATCGGGCAGGACCGGCAGCTCGTGCGCCGCGTGCGCGCCATGCTCGAGCGCCAGCGCGTGCCGTTGGCCGACGAAACGGGCTGGGCGCTGTCGACCACGCGTGCGGCCGCGCAAGTGATGGCCTTGTTGCGCGCTGTGCCGGCGCGTGCCGGCACCGACGCGCTGTTCGACTGGTTGAAGACCTTGCCGGGCTGGCCCGGCCGCGACGACGCCGCGCTGCGATTGCAGCAACTCGAGCGCCTGTGCCGCAGGCGCGCGGTGTCTCGCATCGAAGCGCTCGACCGGATCGATCTCGACGCGGACCTCGCGTCCTACTGGGCGGCCGTGCGCGCCCAGCTCGAACGGCTGCGCGCCTCGCGCCTCGGTGTGGCGGCCTGGCTGAACCGGCTGCGCGAGGCGCTGCAGGGCTGCGGCGCCTGGCCCATGCTGGAAGACGACGATGCCGGCCGCGCCGTGCTGTCGGCCCTGCGGCTGCATGCCGTGGCCGATGTCGATGCCGCCTGGCGTGAAGCGGCCGATGCCTCGCCCATGGCGCTTGAAGGCTTCGTGGCCTGGGTCGATGAGGTGCTGGAGCGATCGAACTTCATGCCGGCCGGCCCCGGAGGTGCGGCGCAGGTGTTCGTCACGCCGCTGGCGCGGGCGATGCTGCGGCCTTTCGCCGCGGTGGTGTGCCCCGGCGCCGACGATCGGCATCTGGGTGCGAGCGTTCCGCCGCATCCTTTGCTGTCCGATGCCGAGCAGCTGGCCCTCGGCCTGCCCGCGCGGGTCGAGCGCCGGCAGCGCGAGACACTGGCGTTCCAGCATGCGCTCGCGCTGAACCGGGTGACGTTCCTGCGGCGCCATGTCGATGCCAACGGCGAGCTTCTGGCCGACAGCCCGCTGCTGCAGCGGCTGGCGCTCGACCTGGCCGCACAGGGCCGCACGCTGGCGGCCTGGGCGGATCCGAGGATCCATATCGATCTCGATGCGGCTCCGGTGGCCCGACCGCTGCCGGTGGCGGGTGGGCAACTGCCCGGCCGCGTGTCGGCCAGCGCCGTGCAGGCGCTGCGCGACTGCCCGTACCGATTCTTCTCGCGCCACGTGCTCGGGCTGCGCGAGGACGACGAACTCGAAGCCGAGATCGAGAAGCGCGACTACGGCACCTGGCTTCACGCGGTGCTGCACCGCTTCCACCTCACGCGCGAGGCACCTGGCACGGCGCAGGCCGAGCGCGTGCGCCTGCACGAGCTGGCACTGGCGGTTCAGGCCGGGATGGGCCTGGCCGACGACGAGTTCCTGCCCTTTTCCGCCGCCTTCGACGGCGTGGCGGCACGCTACGTGGCCTGGCTGCACGAACGCGATGCAGCCGGCGCGCGCTGGCAGGACGGCGAGCGCGACTGCCGCAGCCGGCCCGAGGCGCTGCAGGGCGTCGAGCTGCAGGGCGTGATCGACCGCATCGATCGCGTCGAGCACGGCACGGCCGTGCAGCTGATCGACTACAAGACAGTGAAGGCCGACAAGCTCAAACGCCAGGTGCGCGAGCCGCTGGAGGATACGCAGCTCGCGTTCTATGCGGCACTGCTGTCGGCCGAAACCGACGGACCCTTGCAGGCCTGCTACCTGGCGCTGGACGACGACGAGCGTGTCGTCGAGGTCCCGCATGCGGACGTCCGGCACAGTGCCGAGGTCATGGTGCGCGAGCTCGGCGGCGAGTTCGCGCGTCTGCGCGCCGGTGCGCCGCTGCCTGCACTCGGCGAGGAGCCGACTTGCGAACATTGCGAAGCGCGCGGCCTGTGCCGCCGCGACCACTGGCCGGACGGGCAGGGCGCATGAGCGCGCAGGGTCGTCCCATCACAGGCTCGCCCGCCTACCGCGCCGACGGCGCAGCGGTGACTCGCGAGGCCTTCTACGCGCTGGCCTGCGACCCGCGGCGCAGCGTCGTCGTCGAGGCCTGTGCCGGCGCGGGCAAGACCTGGATGCTGGTCTCGCGCATCGTTCGTGCCTTGCTCGACGGCGCGCAGCCGCAGGAGATCCTGGCCATCACCTTCACGCGCAAGGCCGCCGGCGAGATGCGCGAGCGCCTCGACGATTGGCTGCAGGCCTTCGCCTCGCCGGCCATGACGGCGGCGCAGCGGGCTCGCGAACTGCGTGACCGCGGCGTGCCGGCCGGGCAGGCCGAACAACTCGCCGAAACGCTGGCCGGCCTGCAGCGGCGCTTGCTCGACGCCGGTCGTGCCGTCGAAGTGCGCACCTTCCACGCCTGGTTCGCCCAGTTGCTGCGCGCCGCACCCTACGAACTGCTCGACGAGATCGGCATCGACCCCGAGGGGGAACTGCTGCAGGACCTGGACGACCACCGCAGCGAAGTCATGCGTCGCTTCCACGCCGCGCTGTTGCGCGAACCGGCCCGCCGCACGGACCACGCGACGCTGATCGCGCAGCGAGGGCGCAGCCAGGCCGCCAAGTGGCTGGACGCCGTGCTGGCCCGGCGGGTCGAGCTGGAGTTGGCCGACCGCGCTGGCGTGCTCGACGAGGGCGTGGCGCCGGCGGTACCGCAGGGGGCGCCGCCGCCGCAGGCCGAGGTGTCCGGTTCGGCCTGGCGCGACGGCCTGCAGCAGCTCGCGGCAGCGCTGTCGCGCGGCGGCAAGAAGGCGCGCGACGCCGCCGCTGCGCTCGAGCAGGCGCTCGCCCTGGACGACCGGCAGCAGCTCTACGAGGCAGTCTGGTCGGCGCTCTTCACCAAGGACGATGCACCACGCAAGCTCGGAGAAGTCGACGGGCTCGATGCCACGCAGCGTGCCCTGGAGGCCATCGCCGAGCGCGTGCACCAGCACGAGTCGTACCTCGAGCACGCACGGCTGGTGCGGCTGTCGCGGGTGCTGCTCGGCGTGTACGCCGAGTACAAGCGCGAGCGCGGGCTGATCGACATGAACGACCTCGAGCATGGCGCGCTGGCGCTGCTGCGCGACGCCTCCTTGTCGGGCTGGGTGCAGGAGCGGCTGGATGCGCGCATCCGCCATGTGCTGATCGACGAGTTCCAGGACACCAGCCCGCTGCAATGGCATGCGCTGCACGCCTGGCTGGCCGGCTATGCCGGCGCCGGCGGCGGGGCCAGCGGGCAGCACGCGCCGGCGCTGTTCGTCGTCGGCGACCCGAAGCAGAGCATCTACCGCTTCCGCCGCGCCGAGCCGAAGGTCTTCGGCGCGGTGCGCGAGTTCGTCGTCGAGGCGTTGGGCGGCTGCGTGCTCGAGTGCGATCACACCCGCCGCAACACGCCCGAGGTGCTGGCCGGGCTCAACGCGGTGTTCGGTGCGGCCCAGCAGGCAGGCGAGCTCGAAGGTTTCCGGGCGCACACCACCGAGATCGAGCCGGCCGGCACACCGGGCCTGTGGCTGCTGCCGCCGGTGCCGCGCCCCCCGGCAGCGCCGCGCGGCGTCGCGGCCGAGACCGCGCCCTGGCGCGACAGCCTCACCGAGCCGCGCCACGAGCCCGAGGAACTGCTGCGCGAGGAAGAAGCCCGGCGGGTCGCCGATGCCGTGGTTCAGGAGATCGGCCGCGGCACTGCGCCCGAGCAGGTGATGGTGCTGTGCCGCAAGCGCGCGCCGCTGAGGCTGGTGGCGCGGGCGCTGCAGCGGCGGCATGTGCCGCACGTGGCGGTGGACGATGCTGCGCTGATCGAATCCACCGAAGCGCTGGACCTGCTCGCGCTGCTCGACGCGCTGGTTTCGCCGCAGCACCGCTTGTCGCTGGCCCGTGCGCTGCGCAGCCCGCTGTTCGATGCGAGCGACTCGGACCTGCTCGAACTGTCGCGCTGCGCTGCCGGCACCGGCGACTGGTGGGCCGCGCTTGCAGGCTACGACGGTGCGAGCGCGGCGCTGCAGCGTGCGCGCACGCTGCTGCCCGCCTGGCAGGCGGCCGGCCGCGAGCTGCCGCCACACGATCTGCTCGACCGCATCGTCTCGCAGGGCGAACTGCGCGAGCGTGTCGCAGCCCGGGTGCCTGCGGCCCAGCGCGCGGTGGCGCTGGCCAGCTTGGATGCTGTTCTCGCGCAGGCGCTGGAGCTCGACGGCGGCCGCTACGCCACCCCCTATGCCTTCGTGCGCGTGCTGCGCCGACGCGCCATCACGATCGTGGCGCCGGATCTCGGCGGCGCGGTCAAGCTGCTCACGGTGCACGGTGCCAAGGGCCTGGAAGCCGAGGTGGTTTTCGTGATGGATGCCGACCCCGAGCCACCGCGTTCAGAGAACGCCACGCTGCTGGTCGACTGGCCGGTGCAGGCCACGCAGCCGCGCCGCTGCGCCTTCGTCTACAGCGAAAGCCGCTGTCCGCCGGAGCTGGCCGGGCCGATGGCCGACGAGCAGATGGCCCGCCGGCGCGAGGAGCTCAACGGCCTGTACGTGGCGATGACGCGCGCGCGCCGCCGTCTGGTCTTCAGCGCCACCGAGCCGCTGCGCAGAACCCCGACTCAGGTGAACTGGTGGCCGCGTGTCGAAGGCCTGGGTTCGCCCTGGATTGCAGCGGCCGGCGAGAGCGGCGGCGGCCGGCCGGAGCCTGGGCCGTCGGTGGAGGTGCTGCCGCGCTGGTCGGGCCGCGCTCCCGAGGCCGTGCCGATGAGCGCTGCCGACAGCCCCGCCTCGCGCCTGGGCTCGGCCGTGCACCGCGTGCTCGAGTGGCACACCGGCAGCGGCGGCGAGCTGGCCGGGCTCGCCGCGGCAGCGGCCGACGCTTTCGGCGCGCCGGCGGACGAGGTGATCCGCATCGCCAGCCGCATCCTCGCCAGCGCCGAATGCGCCCGCTTCTTCGACCGCGGGCGACTGGTCTGGGCCGGCAACGAGGTGCCGGTCAGCCTGGCCGGCGCGGTGCAACGCATCGACCGCCTGGTGCTGATCGACGAAGCCGGCATTCCGACCTGGTGGGTGCTCGACTACAAGTTGCAGCATCGGCCGCAGGAGCTGGCCGAGTACCACGCCCAACTGGCTGGCTACCGTGCCGCGGTGCAGGCGGCGCAGCCGGGCGCGCAGGTGCGCAGCGCCTTCATCGCCGGCGACGGCAGCCTGATCGAATCGGCATGACCGTGCACGGCGAGCCGCGCGCCAACTGCAGCGCGGACGTGGCGAAGCGCACGAATGGGCCGGGTTTGGCCTGCTGATCGCCCGTTCGGCAACGCCCGGCTGGGCTTCAAATCGGAGCAACTCACTCGCCACGTCCGATGGCTTCGACTGCCACGCCCGCCACTGCCGCTGCCCGCTCCAGCCCGACACGTGCCTTCGGCCGCTTCGAGCTGCGCCAGCTGCTAGGCAAGAGCCAGGGCACCATGGCCTGGCTGGCCTTCGATCCGCGCCTGGGCCAGGAGGTCATGCTGACCCTGCCGCGCGTGCAACCGGCCGACAGCGCCGCGCTCGAGTCGCGCCTGCGCGAAATGAAGCAGGCGGCGCGGCTGAACCACCCGAACCTGGCCCATGTGATCGAGGTCGGCGTGCAGGACCATTGGCCCTACGTGGCCAGCGACCGCGCGCTGGGCGTCACGCTCGGCGAATGGCTGGCCGCCCAGCCGCGGCCGGCGCCGATCGACATCGCCGCGCTGATGTGCCACGCGCTGTCGGGTCTGGCTTTCGCGCACGAAGCAGGCGTCTCGCATCACGACCTGCAAATGCACACGCTGCTGGTCAGCCCGCAAGGCCAGGTTCGGGTGGCGGCGCTCGCCGCCGCCGACTTGCCGGCCGCGCCCGTCGCCGCCGACAACGCCAACGAGCGCGCCATGCCGATGGATCCCGGCGAACTGCGCGCCCAGCGCGACGCCGCCCAGCGCGACGTGCTCGCCTGCGGCGTGCTGCTGCACCAGATGCTCGCCGGCGCGCCGGTGCTCGACGAGCCCGACGTGGCCCGCGTCATCGACCGCATGTCGCCGCAGGGCCGCGACCTCGTTCGCCTGCCCTGGACGACGCCGCAACCGGTGCCCGAGGGCCTGCGGGCCATCGCCAACCGCTGCACCGCCTCGCAGGAGCGCCAGCGCTACCGCAGCGCCCGCACGCTGCTGCGTGCCCTCGAAGGCTGGCGCGAGGTGGAAGCCCAGGGCAACGGCGACCCGATCGCGCTGCTGATCGACCGCCTGCGCACCGTCGGCCACCTGCCGGCGCTGCCGGGCATCACCCGACGCATGGCTCGGCTGTCGATCACCGACAGCCAGCGCACCGACGAGATCGCCGAGCAATTGCTGCAGGACATGGCGCTGAGCTTCGAGCTGCTGCGCACGGTCAACTCGGCGCAGGTGCGCGGCACGCAGGTGGCCGGCAACGGCCCGGTGCTGACGCTGCGCCGAGCGATCGCGCTGCTGGGCGTGGACGGCGTGCGCAGTGCGGCCGCGGCGCTGCGCCACTGGCCCGGGCCGATGAACGAGGCCGGCGCCGCCGCGCTGAGCCGCCAGATGAATCACGTGCGCCTGGCCGGCCACGCCGCGCAGGCGTTGCGCCCGCCGGGTTACGACCCCGAGGTCGCCTACCTCGTCGCCGTGCTGCAGAACCTTGGCCGGCTGCTGGTGCAGTACCACTTCCCGGAGGAATCCGAGCAGATCCACCACCTGATGCAGCCGCTTCCCGGCCCGCCCGGCGCCCCTGAGCACCCGGGCATGAGCGAGGAGTCGGCGGCCTACGCGGTACTCGGCGCCGACATCGAGTCGCTCGGCGCCGCCGTGGCGCGCCACTGGGGCCTGGGCGACGAGGTGCAGCACATGATCCGCCGGCTGCCGGCCGGCAAGCCGGTGCGCACGCCGGACAGCGACGCCGACATGCTGCGCGCCGCCGCCAGTGCGGCCAACGAGGCGGTGGACGCAATGACGCGGCTGCCGGCCCCGCGTGTCGCCGCAGCGCTCGCGCAGGTGGCACAGCGCTACGCGCGCGTGCTCGAACTCGACGCGGGCGAGATCCGCGAGGCGCTGCAGGGCGCACGCGCCGCGCTGGACAGCGGCACTGCCGCTCCCGCCATGAAGCGCGGCGGCACGCTCGACGGCGACGCCACCGGCACGGGCGAGATGACACGCCCCTCGTTCACCGGCGAACCTGCCGCACCGGCCGCCCGGAGCGGCGTTTGATGGACGGGCCACGATGAGCGTTGTCGCAGCGATCGACAAGACCCAGCGGCTCGGCCGCTTCGAGTTGCGCCGGATTCTCGGCAAGGGCGCGCAGGCGACCGTCTGGCTCGGATTCGATGCGCGCCTGGAGCGCGAGGTGGCGGTGAAGATGATCACCGCCGGTGCCGACGTCGACCCGCAGGACATCACCCATTGGCTGCAGGAGGCGCGCAGCGTCAGCCGCCTCACGCACCCGAACATCGTGCCGGTGTTCGAGGCCGACGTGCAGGAAGGCCGCCCCTACCTCGTCTTCGAGTACGTGCCTGGCCGCACGCTGACCGAACACCTGAAGGCGCGTGGCAGCCTGCCGCCGCCCGAGTCGCTGGCGCTGATGCTGGGCGTGCTCGACGCACTGCAGACGGCCCATGCCGCCGGCGTGGTGCACCGCGACCTGAAGCCCTCGAACATCCTCGTCGACGGCGGCGGCCGGGCGAGGGTGATGGACTTCGGCATCGCCGCGCGGCTGCACGACGCCAACCGTGCTGCCAAGGGCCTGGTCGTCGGCACGCCGGGCTACATGTCGCCCGAGGCCACGCAGGGCCTGGCGCCGACGCCGGCGATGGACGTGTTCGCCGCCGGCCTGGTGCTGATCGAGATGCTCGCCGGCCGCGCGGTGGTCAAGGAGCGCGATCCGTATCGCGCGATGCAGCGAATCGCGCAGGAAGACTTGAGACTGCCGGAAGAACTGCCGTCGACGGTGGACGACACGCTGCGCAGCGTGCTGCGCCGAGCGATCGCCCGCGACCCTACGCAGCGCTATGCCAATGCCGCGGCCTTTGCCGACGCGCTGCGCCAGTGGATGACGCCGCTGGCCGGTGCGGCCGAAGCCGCCGGCGGCAACAGCGGCACGCTGGAGTTCCTGCTGCGGCGCATGCGCCACAAGAGCGACTTCCCGGCACTGTCGGACTCGGTGGCGCGCATCCAGCGCATCGCCACCTCGGAACACGAGAGCCTGGCCAGCCTGTCGGCCGAGATCCTCAAGGACGTGGCGCTGACCAACAAGCTGCTGCGCCTGGTCAACACGGCGCATTACTCGCACGCCGGTGGCGGCAGCATCAGCACGGTGTCGCGCGCGGTGGCGCTGGTCGGCTTCGCCGGCATCCGCAACATGGCCTTGAGCCTGGTGCTGCTCGAGCACATGCAGGACAAGGGCCACGCCAACCAGCTCAAGGAGGAGTTCCTCCGAGCGTTGATGGCCGGCTCGCTGGCCGGTGAAATGTGCCGAGTCGGCCGTGAGGGCGAGGAGGCCTTCATCGGCGCCATGTTCCAGAACCTCGGCCGGCTGCTGACCGAGTACTACTTTCCCGAGGAGTCGCGGCAGATCCGCAGCGTGGTGGCCAGCGGCCAGCGCGAGAACGCGTCGCATGCGGCCATGGTGCAGGCGGAGACTGCGGCATCGATCAGCGTGCTCGGCCTGAGTTTCGAAGACCTGGGCCTGGGCATCGCCAAGAGCTGGGGCCTGCCCGAGAACCTGCAGCGCTGCATGCGCCGACCCGAGGGCGACCCGCCGGCGCGCGTGCCCGAGAAACCGGCCGAGCGGCTGCGCTGGCTTTCGCTCGCCGCCAACGAACTGACCGACACGCTGCTGCGCACCGACGGCGACCCGACGGCGCGCCTCGTTTCCGTGGCCGAGCGCCACGCGCGCGGCATCGGCCTGAGCGTGCGCGAGATCCAGTCCGCCACCGATGCCGCCCGGCAGCGCCTGGCGCAGGCGGCGCAGGCCATGAACCTGCAGGTGGCGCCGAGCTCGCCGGCGCGGCGGCTGCTCGCCACGATCGTCGTGACGCCGCAGCAGACCGCCGATGCCGACACGCTGTCGCCGCACAGCCTGCAGGCGACCGTGGCGGCGTTCGAGGCCACGCGCATCGAAGCGGCACCCGTGCCACAGGCGCCGCGCGAGAGCGCCGCCGAGGTGCTCGCCTCGGGCATCGCGGACATCACGAATTCGATGGTCGAGAACTTCAAGCTCAACGAAGTGCTGCGCATGATCCTCGAGACCATGTTCCGCGCGCTGGGTTTCAGGCGCGTGGTGTTCTGCCTGCGCGACCCGAAGACCGACACGCTTACCGGCCGCTTCGGGCTGGGCGAGGGCGCCGATGCCGTGGCGGCGCAGTTCCGTGTGCCGCTCAAGGGCGGCACCGACCTGTTCTCCGCGGTGTGCACCAAGGGCGCCGACACGCTGATCAGCGACGCAACGGTGGCCCACATCGAGGCGCGTCTGCCCGCCTGGTACCGCGCCGGCGTGCGCGCTCCGGCCTTCCTGCTGCTGCCGCTGATGCTCAAGGGCGCGCCCTTCGCGCTGATCTATGCCGACAAGGCCGTGCCCGGCGGCATCGAATTGGGCGAGAAGGAGTTGTCGCTGTTGCGCACCTTGCGCAACCAGGCGGTGATGGCGTTCCGGCAATCGAGCTGAAGAACGAAAACCATTGCACGACAAGTAGTTGTCGTGCAAAGCGAAAGTAAATTCCAGGGAATTTGGCGGCGTCCGGCAGGGTGATTCGCCGCACGTCGTGCCGCCAAAGGTGACGAGCCTTACCCCCGGCACTGGTTGCAACGCTTAGGGCTGCTTGGTTCCCCACCTGACCCGGTTGGGCGCGCTCCCATGCGGGGAGGCCCGTCGAGGACCATTGTAGGCGAGGGGCGCGTGGCCCCTTCGCCCGCACCGGATCAGCGCAGCTGCAGCGCGTCGTCGCCGTACTCGATGTGCAGCGGCTCGACGATCAGCCGCTTCGGCCCCGCTTCGACGCGCCCGGCGACGAGCGCATCGACGCCCTGCGAACGCGCGATCTCGACGCAGCGTTGCGCCTCGTCGGCAGCCACGAACAGCGCGAAACCCGCGCCCATGTTCAGCGTGCCGTAGGCCTCGTGGTCGTCCTGCCGCGCATGCTGCTGCATGAAGGCGAGCACGGGCGGCACGGCGGGGATCTTCTGGATGCGGTAGGTGAGCGTGGCCGGGTGACGCAGCAGCTTGCGCCAGCCGTGGCCGGTGATGTTGGCGCAGTAGCGCGGCGTGATGCCGGCGCGGTACAGCGCCTCGGTGACCGGCGAATAGAGCACGGTCGGCGCGAGCAGCGCTTCGCCGTAGCTCAGGCCCGGTGCCACCTCGGTGAGGTAGCCCTGCGGCAGGCGCTCGACCAGCTTGCGCGCCAGGCTCAGGCCGTTGGCGTGGATGCCGCTGGAGGCGAGCAGCACGATGGCGTCGCCGGCGCCGAGCCGGTCGCCCACCGACAGGCGCGACTTCGGGTTGACGATGCCGGTGCAGCTGGCCGCCAGGTCGATGCGGCCGCCCTCGACGATGCCGGCCAGCGCCGGCGTCTCGCCGCCGCCCCAGGCCACGCCGCAGGTGT
>Ga0209097_10002801_pt1 | contig 13807 bp, 15 predicted proteins | sample AD_UKC052_MetaG_FD_184419 | JGI IMG/M metagenome (GOLD analysis project Ga0209097, IMG submission 184419) | Active sludge microbial communities of municipal wastewater-treating anaerobic digesters from USA - AD_UKC052_MetaG (SPAdes) (version 2) | ecosystem: Engineered > Bioreactor > Anaerobic >... | reverse complement strand
GCGCACCTTCGCAACTCGTTGATCGGCAAAGCGTATCTCTCGTCGGGGCGCACCGAAGCGCACAGCAGCGGCGTCGCCACGATCAGTCAGCGTTAGCCCGACACGAATCCGAACGGAGCGGCTCGTCGTGAGACCTAACGGCACAGGTGGGCGACGACTTAGCGTCGCTCACATCCGCAGTGGTAGGCGACGACTTGGCGTCGCTCGGTTGCCACCAGAGCGCGGCCCAGTCCGCGTCTACATCGATCCTGAAGCACGCCTCAAACGTCTCACCATCAAACTCACGCAACACTCGTAAGGAGCCCACATGCAAACCCATCGTCTCGTCACCGTCCGCACCGCGTTCGTCGCAGCAGCGCTCTCCCTCGCCGCGATCACAACGTCGAGCAGCTTCGCCGCTGACGCGCCCGCGCGGCCAAACGGCGCCAATCCCGCCGCCAAAAAGCCCGGCACGGCAAAACCCGTCATCGGCGATATTTTGCAAGGCACAGACATTCGCAAAAAGCCCGACACCGCGAAACCCATCGTCGGTGACATGCTCGAAGGCACCAACATTCGCAAGAAGCCTGGCGCGGCGAACGCTCCCGCCAAACCCGGTGCCGGCAAACGCAAGATCGAGTCGCCACGCGACATCTCGTCGGGACAGGCGACGGGCAAGTGACCCGCGAACGCAGCGGCTGCACACCAACGCAGTAAATTAGGCTGGGTTGGAAACCCAGCATCGCAGCAACGCAGGCCCCCGTTACGGCGCGATAGTCATCCCGCATTGATTCACGAGAAACGAGCGAATATCCGGCCACGTTTTGCGTGCCGCGTTCGCGGCGAAGGTGATGCCGCCGATCACCGCCTCGCCGGTGATGCCGAGCGCGATGCGCGTGAGCATCAAGGCGTCGGTTGTCGCCAGCACGCTGCCATCGCCGTCGTAGTCCGGCGAACACTCATGCGCGCCAAACGATCCGCCGTTGAGACGAGCGGCGCAGAAGTCGAAGTCGGCACCGCTGAAGCAGTGCCCTGCCAGTACGATCTTGCCATCGGGTTGGAGCGCCATGGCCGTGGCTTGGTCCGTATTCGCGCCCATCGGTAACAGAAACTGTCCATTGCCAGTGCCGCTGGGGCCATCAAATCTCCTGTCCAGCGCGCCATCAGAACGGAGCCGAGCGACGCAGAAATCGTTGTTGCTGCCGTTGTAGCAGTATCCCGCCAACACGATCCTGCCATCGGGTTGGACGGCGACGGCGGTGGCTTGGTCGCTGGCTGTACCGATGGGCAACAGAAATTTGCCGTTGCCGCTTCCGCTGGGGCCATTGAAACTTGTGTCGAGCGTGCCGTCGGTGTTGAGGCGCGCGGCGCAGAAGTCGAAGTTGCTGCCGCTGTAGCAGGTTCCTGCCAACACGATCTTGCCGTCGGGCTGGAGTGCGATGGCGTTGGCTTGGTCGCTGGTTGGACCGACAGGCAACAGAAACTTGCCAGCGCCCGTGCCACTGGGTCCATTAAAGCTAGTGTCGAGTGAGCCGTCGGGGTTCAGGCGAGCGACGCAGAGGTCAGGGGTGGCGCCGTTGATGCAGGCCCCCGCCAACACGATCTTGCCGTCGAGTTGGAGCGCGACGGCGGCGGCCTGGTCGCTGCTCGTGCCGACGGGCAACACAAATTTGCCAGCGCCCGTGCCGCTGGGGCCGTTAAAACTCGTGTCGAGCGTGCCGTCGGTGTTGAGGCGCGCGACGCAGAAGTCGAAGTTGCCGCTGTCGACGCAATATCCCGCCAACACGATCTTGCCGTCGGGTTGGAGCGCGACGGCGGTGGCTTGGTCGGTGGCCGAACCGATAGGCAATAGAAACTGGCCAGCGCCCGTGCCGCTGGGGCCGTTAAAACTCGTGTCGAGCGTGCCATCAGTATTGAGGCGGGCGACGCAGAAGTCGAAGTTGTTGCCGTCGGAGCAGTGCCCCGCCAACACGATCTTGCCGTCGGCTTGGAGCGCGACGGCGTTCGCTTGGTCGGTAGCCGGGCCGATGGGAAGTAGAAACTTGCCATTGCCCGTTCCGCTGGGACCATTGAAACTGGTGTCGAGCGTGCCATCGACGTTGAGGCGGGCGGCGCAGAAGTCGAAGTTGCTGCCGCTGAAGCAGTGCCCCGCCAGCACGATCTTGCCGTCAGGTTGGACGGCGACGGCGTTCGCTTGGTCATTGCCCGAGCCGATGGCGAGGTTCAGGACTTTGCCAGTTCCCGCAGCGAAACCCGGCGACGGCGTGGTGTCTAGGCTGCCTGGAATTGGGTCTTGTGCATGCGCCAGCGAGGCCGCGGCGCAGCACACGACCGCTGCGACGTATCGCCGCAGTCGGCGCTGCGTGCCCGTGGCGCCCGAGGCAGCATGGTCTCGTCGAGTGAGTTCCGTGGCGATGTTGGGTGTCGCTGGGTGCATGGTTCCTCCGATGAGTCCGCTATTCCATGCCGACATGTTAAGAGGTGGCAATCGCGTTGTCGAACGGAGTGGCGCCACGTCGCGCGTGCGAATATTTGCCAGCACAGTCCGATACAGCTTTTCCGCCAAACCGACCGTCGGGCGGTCGTTACGGCGAGATATTATGGATTATTGACTAACCAGAAAAAGTGGCTGCAACCGCCGCCCAGCTGTCGTTAGCGCTTAAAAGCCATTAACGCACACACGGAGCGGTCGAAGAGGCGAACCGCACCGCCGCAGCAGCGCGGCCGGTTGAATGCGTGCTTTGGCGTCGGCCGTGCCGAATTCAAAATACGCCGGACTTGAACAATTGTCCGTCCGCCTCCAGCAGACGCCAAGCCGTGCCGTCCGTGTGTAGCGTTCGCCCGGTATCGGGATAGTGGCAAACGTCTTGGTTCACGCGTGTACCGACGATCACGTACGAGCACGGCTCGCTCGACCGATTGGACACGTGGTGCGAGTTTGGCACACCCGCAGGCCAGCAAGCCGAATCACCCGCATGCAAGACCTGAACTTCGGCCCCCTCGGTAACGGTCACCTCACCGGACAGCACGTACAGAAACTCGTCTTCATTCTCATGCCAGTGATTGTTCGACGATCGCGCGCCGGGATGCAGCGTCTGCACGTAGGCGCCGAACTGCGAAAGCCCGCCTACCTCCGACAACCGCACGGTGTCCGAAACGCCAAAGGCCTCGCGCTCGGCCCGTTCGGCCTGCACCTGATTCTTCTTGATGATCATCTTACTTCCCGCGCCACGACATGAGGCTTGTCGCAAATGTAGTCGCTGGGTGGGGGCGTGGCGTGTGTGTGGATGATGGCCTGAGTTCTGACGGCTAACGATTGAAGCGAACCGCTGTTTGTCAGCTCGACTCAGGAGTTAGGCTTCACTTCAAGGGCGCATGTATGGCTGCATTGAGTTTGAGATTTCGACGCACATCTGGTGAGACATCTCAGACAACCTCTGCAGGAACGCAGAGTCAAGCATCTGATGTACTTCGACTCGAACTTTGCTGTCTATGGGCTTGGAATACTTGGTGACGATCAAACGACCCTGACTGTCACCCGAAACTCTCCCATGCGCAAGGGCGTCTCGTAGGCGCACCAGTTCGCTGAAATCCATTTCATTGGTGCTCCCTACTGCTGCATTGTAGGCATTGCAGAGGGCTCCAAAAGTCCTCCAGTCAGTAATCGGGTTCTCGTCAAGACACTCACCTTGACTAGCGCTCATGCATCTGAGAATGGCTTCCGTGCCCAGACCACTCTTACGAGCTAGGAACAAACGAAGGAACATCTCCAAATTGTTGAAGTTGTTCCAGAAAACGCCAAGATCGGTGCCGTGTTGCTGCACACGTTGGAAGGTGTCTGAGGATGTCATGTGAAGCCTAACGTTTGAGCGGAGCGGACCTAACCGCCATGGCGCTTGGGTCGCGAGGTGTAGGATAAGCCACGTCGCCTCGCGGCCCAAGTGCCAACCCGGTGAAGGTACGCGTGAGCGAAGGGCTAGGCCTCAGCTTCGGTGGGCCAAGAGCGAGCGACTGTCAGTGGCACCAACGTGCCCGGCCAAACCAAGACCTTGTAGTGATCTTGCCCGCATAATTCATCGTCTGAGGTTGTTGCCAGGCCCCCGAACAGGATAAGAATCTCGTAGTCGCCGGGCTTGATATGCCAGTCCAGCACTGGACCTCCGGTGCACTCGTGCACCTGCAGATGACCCGTTGGTATTGATACCGAACAGTGGACGATGTGATCCCACGCTTCAGCTGCCTCGTCCGGTTTGAACTCGTGGAGTCCAATCTCCACCGGCACGTTCATGTCCCGAATAGGACAGACGACAACTACGTTCTGCGCCACCTTCACTCTGTTGGCCACGTCGTCATCTGTCCAGTCTTCTGGAGCAGGAGGATTCAAGTCGCCGTCTTGCACGTAGAACTGGTGGTAGTCGGCGAAGACTTCAAACGAAGCACGCTGAACTTGCGACATGGGGGGCTGAGGCCTAACGTTTGATATGCGAGGTTTGACCCTGCTTGCCGGGAAAAGTCCTCGCGATTGAAGGGTTAGAGCGCATTCTGCCCATTGCTCAGCCAAAACTAGCGAGACCGCCGGCCGACTTGCCACAGCTATAGATTTGAACGGCCCGCTCTCTGAGTGGACCCTTTTTCTTCATGTCTTTCCTGCCTGAGCGAGCCAGGCGCTGAGAGGGACGAATTGCTCTTCAGTCTTCTCATCGAAGCGGATCCAGCCGCCACCGTTTTGGCTCATTTCCTTGAGGCGTTTCGCGTGAACGCTCGTCAACTGCAGGCGCCCATATCGGAATGGGATTTCTTGAACGGCACGCCAAAGCTCAAACTCAAGCCCTTCGATCCAGGCTGCTGCGTATGCGTCTTCTGAGATTGAAGACATGTACTCCGCAAGTTCCCGCTCCGATTGAGATAGGTCGGCAAGCATTCAATGCGCTCTAACGTGCTTATTTACATCAAGGACGAGTCTAACTTTTTAATAGTGCATTTTGCGATGTACTGACAACCTGACACGTCCATTAAGTTGCGTGATACTAACTTGATGTATTGCTTTTATGAACAGTTCAATCGACGAGCGTGAAACGCTGGCCAAGCCTCGCTTGCTCACGCAAGTGTGCGAGCGGATTCGGTTTCACCATTTTGCGCTTTCGACTGAGAAAGTCTACGTTCACTGGATTCGATTTTTCATCCGATTTCATGGGTTGCGGCATCCTGAGACGATGGGGCGGGTGGCGGTTGAGGCGTTCTGACGCATTTGGCGAGCGAGCGCAATGTCGCGGCCTCGACGCACCGACAGGCGCTATTGGCGCTCATGTTTTTGTATCGCGAAGTGCTGGCATTGGGCTGCCGTGGATGATGGAGATCGGTCGTCCGAAAACGCCGCAGCGCTTGCCGGAGGTGCTCGCGGTCAGCGAGGTGTTGTGCACGCTCTCGTTGATGCACGCGACGTTGGCCAAACTGCTCTACGGCACCGGATGAGCGCTGCTTGCGCGGATGGCGGCGATGGTGGCGTTGCGCATTTCGGGATTAGCGCAAAATATTTGTGGTTACAGCTTTTTCCATGCAACGACCAGCGGGCGGTCGTTTGAGCGAGATTGTTTGGTTTATTGACTAAGCGGTAAAAACGGGTGAAAGCGCCACCCGACGGTCGTTAGCGCTTAAAAGCCACTAACCAGCCTCCGGTCAGTTACTCCACCCAGCGCGTGAAATCTTCCACCGCCACACGCGGCGTATGGAATGTGTTCACGACAGCGCCAGTGTCGGCATAACCCAGCGACATGCCGCAGACCATGAGTTCGTTGTCGCCTGCACCGATGATGGGGGCGATGATTTTCGAGAAGCCGTTCCACGCGGCTTGCGGGCAGGTGTGTAGGCCTTGCGCGCGGGCGGCGACCATGACGTTTTCGATGAGCATGCCGCAGTCGACGAGGCTGCCGCGGCCCATCACGCGGTCGATCGTGAAGAACAAACCGACCGGCGCGTCGAAGAACTTGAAGTTGCGCTGATGCTGCGCGTGCATCGCGTCTTTGTCGCCCTTGATGATGCCGAGCAGGCCGTACAAACTCCAGCCGTTCTCGCGGCGGCGATCAATGAACGGGCTCACCCATTTTTCGGGGTAGTAGTCGTAGCCTTCGCTGTACTCAGTCGCGAGCGCGGGGTTCGCGCGAATCGCGTCGTGCGCGGCGCAGACTTCGGTGACGATTTGATCGCGTGCCGCGCCTTGCACGACATACACGCGCCACGGCTGTGTGTTGGTTCCGCTCGGCGCGCGCGCGGCGACCTTGAGAATGTGCGCGATCGTTTCGCGTTGCACCGGCGTCGGCAGGAACGCGCGCGCCGAGAAACGACTCTCGATGGCCGCGTCGACGCTGGCGGGGTCTTGAATGACGGTGTTAACTTGATGAGCGGTCACGCGGGAATCCTGGGAAGAATGAGACAAGTGGCATGCATTCCATCATGCCTCGCGCGGGGCGTCATTACTTTTGCGTTCAGAAACGGCACGATGTAACGGTTGTAGGCGACGACTTGGCGTCGCTCAGCGCAACGAATAAGCGCGGCCGAGTCTGCGCCTACAACTCATGTAAACCACCAAGCGACGCCAAGTCGTCGCCTACAACGCCCGTCGTTTAACTACGGCGCGCGAAACACCGAACGATTGCGGCCCGCGTGCTTGGCTTCGTAGAGCGCCGCATCGGCGCGTTGAAATGCCGCGTCCACCGATTCCTCTGGCAGGATTTCGGTTACGCCGAAGCTCGCGGTGATGTGCACATCCAGCGGCAGCACCATCTTTTCGATATGTCGCCGCAGCGACTCGGCGAGGACCTTCGCGTCGGTGCGCTGCATGAAGGCCAGAATCGCAAACTCTTCGCCGCCCCAGCGGTACAGCGTCGCCGCGTCCGGCAGTTGATCGGCGACGGCGTCACCGAATGCTTTCAGAATGTGGTCGCCCGCCTGATGCCCGAGCGAGTCGTTGACGCGCTTGAATTCATCAAGGTCGAGCACGATCAAACAATGTGGGCGTGAACCGATGACTCGACTCGCGCTGTCGAGCCGAAACTTCCGGCGGTTAGGCAACGCGGTGAGCGCGTCGGTCATGGATTGCGCTTCCGCAACTTGCAGCCGCGCGAACGTGTCCGACACGCCTCTGCGGTAGCGTTCGAAGATCATTGCCGTGCCGGCCGTGGTGATGGTCATCGCCACGAAATTGATGACGGTATCGGGCAGTATGGGTAGACCAAACGATCGCATGGCGTATGAGTGAAACACCAATATCAACGTGATCAAACCGACGACAGCGAGAATGCCGAGCCGCGGTCGGCGGCCAAGCATCAAGCTGGAGTAGAGCGCAAGCAACGGCGTCCATAGCGCCATGCGCTGCATGCCTTTCAGTGCGGCGGTGTCTCGTTCGACCACGAACATCCAAGCGTACACCGCAACCGCAGCAAGTAAGGCACACAAGACCATGGTGTCACCGAAGCGCGCCATTCGTCGATTCGCCGACACGCCCGGCAGCAAGGCGGCAACCCAAAGCACCAGCAAAAAAGCCGCAGACACCAGCGGCGCGATACGCATGGCGCTGGTCGGAGCGATGATGGCGTCGTCGACGCAGGCGATGATGCCGATGGGCACCAGCAAACGAAACACGTCTACGCGCCAGTGTCTCGCCGACGGCCTGTCGCTGGCGCGTCGGAGCTGCGAGCCGGGTAGGAGGGAGGGGGAGAGCGGACGATTCATATGCACGGGGACTCGTCGCTACGAGCCCGATTTCGTCGGGCTTACTTACAGCGGAAGGCAAAAGCATATTGTTGCTGTAACCCCTCGTGAATATTCCTAAGATTCGTCTGTAATTGCGGGCAAACCCCCCGCTGCGCATCCGCTAAAACAATCGATACGCCAATGGCATGAGAAACGAGGCCAAAAGCACTTGTAAGCCCAGCGCTAATCCGGCGTATGCGCCCGCGTCTGCATTGACTTGAAGTGCACGAGCGGCGCCGATTCCGTGCGCCGCCGTTCCGAGTGCAAAGCCGCGTGTCGCGAGGGAATGGATGCCGAGCGCGTCAAACAGATACTTGCCACTCACCGCGCCAACGAGTCCGGTTAGCACGGCAAACACCGCAGCCAACGCGGGAATTCCGCCGATCTTTTCGGCGACACCCATCGCAACCGGAGCTGTCACCGACTTCGGCGCGAGCGACATGATGACTTCCGTCGGCAGTCCAAGCGCGTAGCCGATGCCGACGGCGCTCAACGCTGCGACCGTTCCGCCGAGCAGGGCGGCGAGCAGGATAGCGCCCGCGCGTCGACGAACCTCAAATCGTCGCTGCCACAGCGGCCATGCCAACGCGACCACCGCTGGCCCCAGCAAGAAATGGATGAACTGCGCACCAGCAAAGTACGTCGGGTACGGCGTGTCACTTACGGTTAGGAGCGCCGCCAACACCAACACCGTCCACAACACCGGATTCGCCCACGGCGCTTGATTGAGCCGCAGATAGACGGTCTGTGCAAGCACGTAGGTCACGATCGTCGCGGTCAGTCCGAAAAGCGGTGTCGCGGAGAGATAAACCCAGAGTTCAACAAAGTTCTGCATCGTTCGCGTTCAGTCTTTGTCAGCTGGCGTGAACGCACGCAGAGCAAGTGCCGTGACGGCGAGGCCAATCCACGTTGCAAGCACGATGACCACCAGCATGCGCACGCCGTACTCGGCGATGAGTCCCGTGTGCACCATTACGCCAACGCCGACAGGCACAAAGAGCAGCGACAGGTGTGTCAGCAGCGCTTCGGCCGCCGCTTGAACCGGCGCTTGTACGAACGAAAAATTGAGCGCTAGCAACAGGATGACCAGCCCGATGACTGGGCCGGGCAGTGGCGCATGCGTAAGCCGCGCGATGCCTTCGCCAAGCGACTGCGCGGCGAGGAGCCACGCAAATCCCTTGAGCGAGTCCATGGTCTTCGGCGGCGTCTAGAAGCCCACCGCGGCACCGTCGCGTCGGCAGTCGCTGCCGGTGATATAGCCGTCTGGCGTTTTCCAGATGATTTGGCCGGAGCCGAAATCCATATAACTGTCGGCGTTTTGCTTGAGCTTGTGTCCGCGTGCCGCGAGTGATTCGCGCACGGCTGCGGGCGTCCACGGCTCCAGATCCACTTCCAAGCCTTGCTCTGCACGAAAACGTGGACCGTCGAGCGCGGCTTGTGGGTTCTCGTCAAAGTCGATGAGACGAATCGCCGTTTGCATGTGGCCCTGTGGCTGCATGTGGCCACCCATCACACCGAACGCGCTCTGTGGCTGTCCGTCTTTCATGATGAAGCCCGGAATGATGGTGTGGAACGGACGCTTACCGCCTTCCACACAGTTCGGATGATCGGGGTTGAGCGAGAAACCGTATGCGCGGTTTTGTAGCGAAATGCCGTCAACCACCACGCCCGAACCAAAGCCGTGATAGTTCGATTGAATGAGCGACACCATCATGCCGCTTTCATCAGCGGCGTTGAGATACACCGTGCCGCCGTTGAGCTTCGCGCTCGGCGAAAAATCTTGCGCGCGACTCATGTCGATCAGTTTGGCGCGATCTTTCAGGAATGCACGATCCAACATCTGTTCAGCGGTCACGCGCATGTGCGCAGGGTCAGCCACTTGCGCATGCACATCACGGAACGCGAGTTTCATCGCCTCAATCGATAAGTGCCAGTAGTCTGGATGATTCGGTCCGAGCGATTTCAGATCAAAGTCTTCCAGCATTCCGAGCGCCATGAGCGCCGCAATGCCTTGGCCGTTCGGCGGAATTTCGCAGACTTCATAACCGCGATAACCCACGCGAATCGGCTCAACCCAATCGGCCACATGCGCTGCCAAATCAATGCCCGTCATTAAGCCGCCGTTGGCTTTCGCGTGCGCCACGATGCGCGACGCAAGCTGACCGCGATAAAAGGATTCGCCTTCGCTTTCGGCGATCAAGCGCAGCGCTTCGGCTTGCGCCGGATTGCGGAAGAGTTCACCGGCCAACGGCGCGCGGCCGCGCGGCATGAAATGCTCAGCGTAGCCCGGCTGCGTGTGCAGTTCCGGGACGGCGCGCGCCCACTGGCCCGCGATGATCGGCGTCACCATGAACCCGCGCTCGGCGATGTCAATGGCGGGCGCGAGCAAATCAGCAAACGGCAATTTGCCATAGCGTTTCGATAGCGCCACCCAGCCAGCGATTGCGCCAGGCACCGACACGCTCATCCAGCCCCGCATCGGCACGGTTTGCATGCCTTTGAACGTCTCGGGCGTCCATGCTTGCGGCGAACGGCCGGAGGAGTTCAAGCCGTGCAAAGCTTTGTCTTCAGGACTCCATATCAGTGCAAACAAATCGCTGCCGAGACCGTTGCTGCAAGGCTCGACCACGGTCAACACCGCCGCTGTCGCGATGATGGCGTCGACGGCATTGCCACCCGCACGAATCATCGAAAGCCCAGCTTGTGAGGCCAACGGGTGCGTGGTCGACACCACATTGCGAGTCATCAGTGGCGAGCGGCCACCTTGGTAGGGACGGGTGTAGTTAAACGTCATGAGCGGAATTGAGGGTCCCGCCGCGCTGGCGTGGGACTCACCCTAAGAAATGAGATTGATACGGATTATCCAGCGCTGCGTGCGGGAATGTGGTGCGCCGATTCAAATCCTAGCGAGTAAGCCACGAGTGGCTGGCGCTTAGGGCGCTACTTCGCACGCTTTGGGTAGACTCCAAACGAGCGGAATGTCGTTCGCATCATTACGGTCGCAACGTCCAGCAAGACAAGAAAATCCACGCAGTACCGCGCCATTCGCGGCGCGCAACAGGAGCCCCGTTTCTTCTCGTTGGGGTATTCGGTTGGCGAGCCGATTTGCCTTTTGCTCGCGGTCATCGTCAGTTGTTCTCCACTCGCACCGCCAAGCGTAAGCGCGTGCGGTGCAACTCAGGCTACTGACGGCGCGTGACTCGCCCAATGTTTGTGTCACGCGAAACGTGAACTCGTCGACTTCCACGGGCCAGTCGTATTTCCCTGTGTCAAGAAACAGCCGCAACGAGGGTTTTGTTACCGCCCCAGCGCCAGACTCGTCAACGCTTTGTAAACACAGCTTTCGTCCGTCAGCTTCACGACTAGAAGCGGCTCGCTTCACTCGCGAGAGGATTGATGGCTGTTTTACGTCGGTAAATGCGCCGACATAGCGGCGCTCCGCCTCAGCGCAGCGCGCGGTGGGCAGTCGGTCGAGCCTAAAGTCGCGATCCTCCACGCCAATCGGCATTGGTCTCGTGCTGCGCTCATCTGCGCGTGAAATGAGTTCGGAGAATGAACGTAACGGCCACGCCGCTGCTTGTGCTGTTAACTGCAAACGCTCGCCAACGCGCTCAAGGCGAAAGGCTGTGCGCTCGTCCCCTTGGGTTGCGCTGTGCGAGCTAAGACATCCAATGCCCTGCGCCGCGTTGCGGCAGTCTGTGTCGCCAGCGATAAGCACACCCGAGCGAGACTCGACATAAATCTGCGGAACGACTGTTCGGGGCATCGCGTTATCCTCCACCGCTGCCGCGTCTTCCGCCGACCGTTCGAGGTTCTTGCCTCGATCAACGGTGCTGACATAGATCGCACGCACCGACTGCGCTGGATTTTTTGCAAGATGCGCCTCGTCGTATACGCGCCCCCAGCATGCACCAGTCGTCCGTGGAAACACGTCGTCAATCGTGGCTGCTGGCGTTGGGGCACTAAGCGACACGCCAATAGCAAGCACCGCGAATCGCCATGAATCGAGACACGGAAAGTTCATGGCGTTGTCCTCGAAGATGTACTGGGGACCTGCGGTAACGTGAGTTCGAGTGTCGTGCCGACGGTGCCGCGACGCCACGCAATGGAGGCGCCAATGCGTGACGCCCGACTTTGAAGTTGGCCAATGCCGTGACCCCGCGCGACTGTGGCGGGGTCAAAGCCACAACCGTTGTCGGCTACTTGGATGCATACGCCGTGCTCGGCGCGCTTTAGCGCAAGCGTGACGACGCTAGCCCCGCTGTGTTTGAGGGCATTGCCTAGGGCTTCTTGCACGATGCGCAGCAAATTTAGGGCTGCCGAGGGGTCGAGTGTGGGTAACTCGCCAAGCTCGTCCGCGACATGCCAGTCGAGTCGCACGCCAAGTGACTCAAAGCGCGGAGCCATGCGAAAACGGAGCGTCCCGAGTAACGACAGCGGATCGCGCTCATGTTCATCAAGCGAGTCAACGGCGATGCGCAGTTCGTCCATACAGTCAAGCAGCGTTTGGGTCAGCAACGGATCGTTCTGCGCAGCGTTGCGCGACTGTCGCAGCGCCGTAGCCAGATGCATGCCAAGACCATCGTGCAGGTCGCCCATCACGCGTGTGCGCTCTTGCATGCGCGCCTGTTCGCGTTCGGCTTCGCGTAGTTGCGCAAAACTTTGCTCGAGCTGCGCGCGTTGCGCAGCTACCTCGCGTTGCAAAGAAGACGCCAGCTGCCGAGTGCGCTCTTGTGCTTCCATATAGCGCCGTGCTAGCGTCGCTGTTACTGCGACAAAGAGCGGCAAAGACGCGTATTGCCGCATAAAAATCTCACCTAGCGTTGTGGTCTCTACGCCAATGGCGTAATCGTTGAGTAGTAGCGCCAAGTAAACGACTGCGCCGCAGGCCACAGCGATCATGTCACCCGTTGGTCGGGCGAACGCCAGCCGCACCAACCGAAGCATGCTCCAGATGCTAAAGCCGACTCCGATTGCGGCAAACAGAGCAAAGCCCGCGTTTGCGCGCGCGTAATCAGTAGCAGAAAGGAAGTACAGTGTCGCGAGCGATGCATAGGCCAGCGCGGCACCCTCTAACCATCGCGGGCCAACGTATCCCGGCTGATTGTCTTCGGCAAATCGCATGGAGAAAATCGAGAACAGCGCCACAAACCACGCCGAACCGCTCACGCACAATTCTGCAAACAGTAGGTCGGGTATTGCCGGATTGGTTACCCAATAATTCAAATTGCGCAACGCCCACACTACAGTTGCTGCGCCGAACCACAAATACGCCGAGTGGGCGCGATCCCGCCAACCAATGAAGAGCACAAAAATCGCAATCGTTAGATTGATGACGATGGTCGCGGCGTTGCCTTCAATCTGCCAAAAGCGGCGCGCTCGCCAAGCTCCGAACAGGTCATCATGTTCCCCGATCCAAACGGGCGCAAGTCCGCTTCGGTATCCGGGGTGCCCGGCGACCAGCACCCAGAATTCGTTGTTCGTTGCATCGCGTCGCACCGTGCTCGGCGCGATCTCAATGAGTTGTGGCGTATAGAAGTGCCGCGATACCGGCCATTGCATTCGACCCGCGCCGCCCACCCGCTGTCCGTTGAGCCAGACTTCTGCGTTCATTCCCGCCGCTGGCAAGTACACAGCGGGCCGTGCCCAACGGGTGAGCGCATCGGGGGCGGGTAAACGGTACCAAACGTAGCCCACGTAATCGGGGCGCCGACCATCCCAATTGTCGGGTAACGCAGTGGGCTTCCAGGCACTCTCGATGGGTAAAGTGGTGGGGTACGACGGACCAGCCTCGGTGGCAAACGCACTCGTAACGACCGATGCCGTTGGCGCGACGACTTCAGATCTAAGGTGGAGGCGTGTCACTGCAATGACGCCACAGACAAACGCCACGGACGCCGCGAGCGCCCATTTGACCCTTACCATCTCAGTTCGCGGCGCATCCATCAACGGATTGGCGGGCGACCCTGTTCGGCCATGCGTCGGTTGTATTCGTAAAGCGCTTCTGCGCGCGAGTTGACCGACAACTTCTCATAGATGTGACGGACGTGAGTGCGCACCGTGTTGGTGGTAATTTTCA
>Ga0209097_10002800_pt1 | contig 13809 bp, 17 predicted proteins | sample AD_UKC052_MetaG_FD_184419 | JGI IMG/M metagenome (GOLD analysis project Ga0209097, IMG submission 184419) | Active sludge microbial communities of municipal wastewater-treating anaerobic digesters from USA - AD_UKC052_MetaG (SPAdes) (version 2) | ecosystem: Engineered > Bioreactor > Anaerobic >... | reverse complement strand
CCGCTGCCACTACCACCGGTAATTGCATTGCTTATGGGAACGCCATCCACTACATACAAAGGCTGGTTTTTATTCAAATCCACAGATCGCTCACCCCGGATACTTACCCTTGATGAACCACCAATGCCCGACGGGCTGCCTACCACCGTTACTCCTGCAACCTTACCGGCAAGTTGGTTTACCACGTTGGTTTCCCTAGCTACAGTCAATTGATCACCCTTTACATCCTGCACTGCATAACCCAGTTTTTTCTTATCCTTTTTAATGCCGAGTGCAGTAACTACCACTTCTTCGAGTTGTTGATTGGAAAGGGTAAGACCAATCGTCAAAAAAGTTTCACCGCTGATGGTAAGTTTTTGATTTTGATAGCCAACATAGCTGACTTCAAGATTATCGCCGGGTTTCGCATTAATGGAAAATTCACCATTTTCGCCGGTGGTGGCTATTTGCCCTGTGCCCGATGCGCTTACAGATACCCCGGAAAGAACATTTTTACTATTGGCATCCACTACTTTGCCCTTAATTACATTACCCTGGGAAAACCCATAGATTACCCAAAGCAGAAATAGTAGCATACATGCAGATGCCTTATTTAACTTTAGAAAATGCCGCTGACTCATAAGATTATTAATTTTCGGCAAACGTATCAGCAGCCTGTTAAGGAATTATTTAGGATTCATTACCAAATAATCAAGCAATATTTATCAAATTATGAATTTTGTGTTATGCATCAGAAGATTGTTTTAAAATCACTTTCTTCAGATACTTTGTTTTGGAAAAAGCGAAATCAGGGATGGGTTAGACGGGGATTCAGGTTTTCAAATAATGCAGGAAGGATAACCTGAAACAAAAAGGAACCCCTCCCGGAGTTCCTGATAATTTGGTATTTGGTGAAAATGGATTCAGCCTTTTTACTATACTGCCCCGGTAAACTGTTGTAAAAACCGTACATCGTTTTCACTGAACAGCCTCAGGTCTTTTACCTGGTATTTAAGCATGGTGATGCGCTCAATACCCATACCAAAGGCAAAACCGGTGTATTTGTTGGGGTCGATGCCGCAGTTGGTAAGCACATTGGGGTGTACCATGCCGCAGCCGAGTATTTCCACCCATCCGGTATGCTTGCACACATTGCAGCCTTCGCCGCCGCATATCAGGCAACTGATGTCCATTTCGGCGCTCGGTTCGGTAAACGGAAAGTACGAGGGGCGGAAACGGATCTTTACATCCTGCCCGAACATTTCTTTTACAAAAAAGTAAAGCGTTTGCTTGAGATCGGCAAAACTTACGTTTTCGGCCACATACAGGCCTTCCACCTGGTGAAAAAAGCAATGCGCGCGGGCGCTGATGGTTTCGTTGCGGTACACACGGCCCGGCATAATGAGGCGGATGGGCAAATGGCCTTTCTCCATTTCGCGGATCTGCACATTGCTCGTATGTGTACGCAGCAGCCAGGCGGGGTTTTGCGAAATGTAAAAGGTATCCTGCATATCGCGTGCGGGATGGTCTTCAGGCAGGTTGAGGGCGCCAAAGTTGTGCCAGTCGTCCTCCACCTCGGGTCCTTCGGCCACGGCAAAACCAAGCCTTTTAAAAATAGAAACAATGCGGTTGCGGACAATGCTGATGGGGTGATGGCTGCCTACGGGAATGGGGTCGCCGGGTAGCGACCAGTCCAAACCAGCAAGTGCGGCCTCATCGCCGGCGCTTTCCAGCACGGCTTTCAGGCTTTCGTATTTTTCTTCGGCCAGCAGTTTAAATCCGTTCATCACCTGCCCGAATTCGCGTTTGCGCTCGTTTGGCACCTGTTTCATTTCGCCCATCAGGGTTTTTACCAGCCCCTTTGTGCCGAGAAATTTGATGCGAAATGCCTCCAAAGCATCAGCATTGGCGGCTTCAGCAGCGGTTATTTCCTGTTGATATTGGTCTATTTGTTGCAGCAGTGCTTCCATAATTGGCCGCAAAGATAACGGGAATGGGGGAGGGATTCGCCCGTATGCCCTGCCCCGCGGGTAAAACTTTAGTAATTTTGAACAAAATAAGGTAATGAACTATAACAGGCTGATTGAACAATCACCATTGGTTTCTGAAATTGGGTTGGGGGCATGGCAATTAGGGGTAAATTCCGGATGGAAGGGAATGACGGATGAGGAAGCCACGGCATTGGTGCACAAAGCCATTGAACTTGGCGTGAATTTTTTTGATACTGCGCCCAATTACGGTCGGGGTACCAGTGAATCAAGACTTGGTGCAGCACTTAAAAATTACGACCGGGATACCATCGTCATCAATACAAAATTTGGCCATACCGATGCAGGAAAAACCAATTATGCATCGGATTCCATCCGCGAATCACTGGAAGGAAGTTTAAGAAGGTTACAGGTGGATTATGTGGACTCTCTCATATTGCACAGTCCGCCGTTTGAACTTCTGGATGGCAATAAAAATGACCATTACGAAATACTGGAGCAACTGAAAGAGGAGGGGAAAATCAGGGCCTATGGCGCATCGCTTGATAGCTATGAACAAATAAATGTACTGTTGCAGACTACCCAAAGCAAAGTAATGGAAGTGTTTTTCAATATCCTGCACCAGGATGCTGCAAGAGCCTTTGAAATGGCCAAAGAGAAAAATGTTGGCATCATTGTAAAAATCCCGCTTGACAGCGGATGGCTTTCGGGCAAGTATGATGAAAACAGCGTTTTCACCGGCGTAAGGAAACGTTGGAATGCAGGCGATATACAAACAAGGGCCATGCTGGTAAACAGGATTAAAGAAATCATTAAGCCGGAAACCAATCTTTCGCAAATGGCCATTTCGTTTTGTTTGGCCTACGATGCGGTATCCACGGTAATTCCTGGCAATACAAGCATGCAGCAGTTAACCAGCAATATGGCAAGTTTGTCAACGCCCGTGTCAACTGAGCTCGTAAAAAGGCTGGAACAGTTTTATGAAGAGGAGGTAAAACCGCTTAGCCTTCCCTGGTAGAAGACTATTGGCAAATGCAATAACGTATCGAATGCCATATTACTAATTTTACCGTTAATGTGGATATGTAATCGTGAAGCAAAAAATCGGCGAACTTGTACTTTATACAATTTTCATTAACCCATTTGCACAGGACTGAAAATTTGTAACTTTGGTTAAAATAATTTTGAAATGCCGGTAATTTCAATGTTTTATGGAATAATTATCAGAATGTTTTATTTTGATAATAAGGAACATAAATTACCCCATATTCACATTGAATTTAGTGGTTATCATGCAGTAGTTTCAATTCCTGAAGGAAATAAACTATCAGGTGATTTTCCTGCTAATAAGATGAAACTTGTAGCCGCATGGATTGAAATACATAAAGAAGAACTTATGGCAGACTGGCAATTAGCTATAGATGGTCAAACGGTTTATAAAATTGAAGGGTTAAAATAGATTATCATGAGAAGAATTACAAACATTGAGATTAATCCTCCTTTTGAAATATCCTGTACATTCGAAGACGGAACAATCAAAAAGACAGATCTAACCGAATTATTACAAACGCCTGTTTTTCAGCCGCTATCAAATCCAATTCATTTGATGAAAGCAGAAAACAGGGGCTATTTTGTTGAATGGCCCGAATGGGAAGTGGACCTGAGTGCGGATACACTTTGGCATTTAGGAAAAACAGTTTTGAAGGAAGAGCGGTTGAAAGAAGAAGTAATTTGACCCGGATTTTACTCTTAAATAAAATATTTTCTATGTTTAGAAGTTACCTTTTCATAATATTTATATGCAGTACAGGTTTTGCGGGCCTTGCTCAACAATCTGACAGAGAAAATGAGTTAAGGAAAATCACCCGACTTGCCCTTAGCGATGTAAGATTAGATTACCTGAAGGATTCTACTCACCCGGTTTTCATGTATTATCTTACTTTTTCTATTCATCCTGAAACCAATCGGCCGATAATTCAAAATACCTGCGATTATCCCCAAAGTTCATTTGATATCAGCGCAAAAACCCTGGAAAAATTTGAAGCATTGGATGTAAACTGGAATTTATTAATCCCCGACATTTCAAAGCAGGATATCATTTTTTTGCCAATTGTAGTATCCAGAGATCCTGATAAACAAATGAAAAAGCCTTGTTTTACTTTTGAACAACATATAGAAATTGCAGGATATTGTTTAGCAAACAGCAGCAGGGCGAATAATTTTAAAATAATGGAGCCTTTGTATTATTTTGAACAAGGCTTTTTGCATTGAAATACAGCCAAATCTTCAATTGCTTTTCATATATTAAGTCGCCCAGGTTATTTTACTTTACAAATCCCCAAGCTGCGGTCGTAGCACAATATCCTCCACACAGGCCCTTGGGCTAAGCTGACTTGCCGCAAAAATGAGTTTGGCCACATCGGCCGCTTCCATAATGCGGTTGGGATCAATGCCGCTGCCAATCCAGCTATCGGTATAGGCAGCGCCGGGTAATATGGCGGTTACCTTAATGCCATGCGGCTTCATTTCCTCCCGAAGGTTTTTGCTGAAACCCAGCAGGGCAAACTTGCTGATGCTGTAGGCGCCGCCATTGGGGTAGGCATTGAGCGAGGCAATGGAACACATATTGAATATATGGCCGCTGCCTTGTTCCATCATACGCGGAAGCAGTGCGCGCGTGAGGTGGTAGGCGCTGTACAGGTTGGTTTCCATCATTTCTTCGAGTGCGCCATCGGGCTCGTTGTTTACCGAACCAGGTACAAAGCTGCCGGCATTGTTTACCAATACATCTATATGCGGAACCGAATGCCGTATCCATTCGCCAAGGGCAAGCACTTCTTCCTTTATCCCTATATCGGCCGGCCTTGCCTTGATTTCAATACCGGGGAAACGGGTCTGCAGGCTTTCCATGGCTGTGTAAAGCGCCACGGGCTTGCGGGCGGTAATAACGAGGTTATAGCCATTGGTGGCAAATATTTTGGCAATGGCTTTGCCAAAACCGCGGCTTGCGCCGGTAATGATGGCAACTGGAGCTGTTGACATGAGAGATTAATTTATGCAAATAAACAAGTGGTTTGCCGTATATGTTTCACATTTGCACCCATGTCAGCAACAAAAACATACAAACACCTCTTTTTCGACCTCGACCATACCCTCTGGGATTTTGAAACCAACAGCCACGAAACGTTGAAGGAAGTGTATTTCAGCAACGCGCTGGATAAAATGCTGACCCCGGATTTTGATGCCTTTTACGAGCGGTACAGCTACCACAACAAAAAACTATGGGACCGGTACAACCATGGCCATATACGGCAGGAAGAACTGCGCTGGAAACGGATGTGGCATGCACAGCTCGATTTTAAAAACGGCGACGAAAAGCTGGCCAAAAAACTAAGCGGCGAATACCTGCTGATTTTGCCTACCAAAAAAGCCCTTTTTCCCTACGCCAAGGAAATTGTAGAATACCTCGCCGGCAAAAAATATATCCTGCACATGATTACCAACGGGTTTGAAGAAGTGCAGTGGGGCAAGCTGCGCAACAGCGGCATTGTGCAATATTTTGATGAGATTATTACAAGCGAAAGAGCCATGGCGCTAAAACCCCACAAGGAGATTTTTGAATATGCCCTGCTAAAATCGGGTGCAAAGCTTGAGGAAAGCATAATGATTGGCGATAACCTTGATGCCGATATTGGCGGCGCCATGCGGTTTGGTATGGATACAGTGTTTGTAAACCACATTAATGAGCAAACGGAAATTAAGCCTACTTATACCATTTACCACCTGAAGGAACTCGAGGAGATTTTTTGAGGACTTACCACTCTGCAAGCACCGTTACACCACCCTGTACCGCTTCGTTCAGTTTTACATTGATCTTGGTGCCCACGGGCAATAAAACGTCCACGCGGCTGCCAAGCTTAATAAATCCCATTTCTTCGCCCTGCTTTACCTGCATGCCGGGCGACAGGTAGTTTACAATACGGCGGGCAACAGCCCCTGCAATCTGCTTTACCAGAATTTCGGTACCGTTCACCTTATACACCACGCTGTGGCGCTCGTTGTCGGTGCTGCTTTTGGGGTCCCAGGCCACCAAAAATTTGCCGGGATGGTATTGGCTGTAAACCACCTCGCCACTTACGGCATTGCGGTTTACATGCACATTCAGCGGGCTCATAAAAATGCTTACCTGCAGGCGTTTGTCTTTAAAATACTCCACATCGGTCATTTCCTCAATCACCACCACTTTGCCGTCGGCCGGGCAAATAATTTTACCTGCATCAAGTGTATGTACCCGGTTGGGTATGCGGAAAAACGAAATCAGGAATAGCCAGAAACCGGCGCTTGCAATAAATATAAGGATTGAAATGATCGGATACTGTTCGCTCAGAAACCAGATAGAGATGGCATTGATGGCGCCTAAAATGAGGAGCGAAATACCGATAGTAGCGTATCCTTCTTTGTGAATGGTCATGCAGTAATATTAATTCGCCAATAGGCGTAGCTTAAAATGAGCGGCAAAATTACCCAAATATTTGAACAAACACCCAAACTGCGGGCGTTGCCAGCAACATACTGTCGAACCGGTCGAGAAAACCGCCGTGCCCCGGCATCATGTTGCCGCTGTCCTTTACCCCGGCCATGCGCTTCAGTTTGCTTTCCAGCAGGTCGCCAAGGGTGCCAACAACAGCGCCAATTGCGGGGATAACAATGGCATACAGCCAGGCAGTATTAAAGGCAAATTTTGAAGTAAGCGCTACAACCACAATGGCCAGTATGGCGCCGCCGATGGTTCCTTCCCAGGTTTTTTTAGGCGAAATGGCCGAAAGCGGTGTTTTACCGATCAGGGAACCTACGATATACGCCATGGTATCATTTACCCAGATAGAACCAATCAGGACAACAGGCAGAATCCACCCAAGGTCGCCAAATATGGCGCCGATGCCCTTTTGGCGCAGGTCCATCATCATGCCCCAGGAAAGCGAAATATAGGCCAGCCCCAAAGCCAGCCGGGCAAAACCTTTCAGCGTAAGGGTGGTGCCCTTATGGAGAAGTCCCATGGCCATCAGCACAAAACCGGCAAGCGAAAGCGGAAGTACCAGGTTTTCGCGCAGCGGAAAGTTGCCGATAGCATAGTAATTACCACAGAAAGACAACAGTATGGCCATGCCCGCGGCAATAAACCCCATGGTCAGGTAAGGGTGGATGCTGATCCGCTCAATTTTTTCGGTGATTTTGCCATACTCCCACCAGCAACCCGCATGAATAATGATAAAAAGCGCCAGGAAACTCCAGATATTCCAAAGCAGACCGGTAAGCATAATGGCTGCAAAAACCACGGCGCTGATGGCTCGGGTACGAAAGACTTCGGTATTCAGTGGCATATGAGCAGTATGAGTTAAATTTACTGCTTTTCACCTTTAATTTTAGAAAAAGGGAAGCCGGAATGATTGATTTTCTTATTGGCCTTTTCCAATTTATCCGGAAATAAAACAATGTTGTCGTATTTATCAAGAGATGGATCAATACGAACCGCAGGTACCCTTTTTTTATTGAGATCAAGCATTGTCTTCATGATTCAAAAGTATTAAGTTTTTTGTTAACCGCAAAGGCTTGGTAATTCCTTCCCTTTTGAAAAGATTCCCATTCATTAAATAATTCACCCATAATTTCAAAATCCTGACAGACTAAATCGAAGTACTTATTGATGCCCATTTGGTAAAGTCTTGTTCTTGCTTTATTACTTCCTGTGGCCTAAATCCACGCTTCGGGATGAGCATCTGCAAAGGCATATAGAGCAGCCACAACAGTTGCGAGCACTTTGTCTGTATCGCCATTATCAGTGATAACTGTATCGTCAAATTAGCCAGTAAGTGCATTTAGATCCCCAAAAGCCAGGTTAAACAACCCAGGTACATTCATAGGCTGAAACTGAATTATTTTGGTCACAAATCCGTTTTTCCCTTCACTAACAAATTGAAAGGTGCTTAAACTTGTACCGGATTTGAGTGGATAACGGTCCAGGTGCATACTCTCTAAAATCTAATTTTCCAGCGTTTTCGACAATAAAGCTAATGCCATTTCCTTTAACACGGCGGGAACGTAAATTTCGATTTCGCCGAGTGCTACATTGTACATGGTATCCTGCTTGTTGAGCAACTGCACCGGAATTTCATTTTCTTCCAGTTTGCCCCGCACAATTTCGGCTTCGGTATAAAAGCGGGTGGTAAATACTTTTTGCCAGTTAGGCTTGGATTGCATCATGTAATAGTGGGGAATTAGGATAAAAGGTCGTTGGCCGTTGGTTTGGAAAACGGGTCAATCCGCTCATCCGAAACTTCGGTAACCGGTTGAGGTGGGTTTATTTTGGCAAGCCAGCCAATCAGCAGCACAATTACCACAAGTGAAATTACCCCGGCCCATACCGGAAAAATGGTGGTACTGCTTACATCCACCGGTTCGCCCTGCTGTTGCTGCACATACAAAAAGATTACCGCCGCGGCATTGTTTACAAAATGCATGAGCACACTGTACCAAAGGTTGCCCGTAATATAAAAAACCGCACCCAGTACTATGCCCAGCATTACCCTTGGCAAAAAACCGTACCAGCTTAAATGGATGGCCGAAAAAATAACAGCAGAAATTACAATGGCTACCCACGGATTGCCAAGCCAACGCGAAAGCAGGCCCTGCAAAGCGCCCCTGAAGAAAAACTCTTCTACCATGGCAGGTAAAAAGGCGATCAACAAAAGGGAAACAAGCAGGCCTTTGGTGGAACCTACGTCCAGCATGGCTTTTACCTGCATTTCATAAGCAGCTTCCTTTCCATCGAAATAAGCCCTCAGCGAATTGGAAAGCGGAATGGCCTTATTGAGGGTACCCAGGGCATCGGTAAGCGGGGCGGTGGCTATAATGATCACAACGGCAAGAAGACCGATTTTCAGGTTTCGGGATGCATGCAACCCAAGGGCTGCCCACCCGTTTTTATAGCAGATAAAGGCATATAACATAGCTGGTAATCCAAAAATAATCAGGGTTGTAACCACCTGTATCAGTTTCAGGGCAGATGTAAATTGCGGTTGAATCATACCCTCAGGATCGGTGATGGGCATTTTAGCAATTGAAGCTATTATATAAGCAGCTACCCCGGCGGCAATCATGCTAACGCCGGTCACCCCGAGAAAAACAGAAAGTTGGGAAAGCGGCTTAAATCCTTTATTGATTAGCGGTTGCGACATAGTGCAAAGTAAAGGAAACCTGTCCACTGATTTAGAATGGCTGATTTAACCAACGCTTGATATAATTTAAAAACCGGGCCGTTTTCTATTTTTTATTAGCTTTGAACGGTCAATAAAACTTACTGACAGGTAACCTTTGAATAACTTGACTATGAAATCCCCACGAACGGGCGTACACCCAGCACCGATGACCAATTGGGGATTCCATGTGACAATTAAAAACCAGCCCCGACACCTCGGGGCGCACTAAAAATATACACATGAAAAATAAAATTGCAACCCGTGCAATTGCAGGAGCATTGATAACCTTGTTTATTGCCTGTAATCCCAAGCCGGAAGAGCCGGTTGTAGTGGTGGATAAGGAACAGATTAAAAGTGAAATACAGGCAAGGGAAAATGAGTTTGCTCAGCAATATAACAGTGGTGAAGTTAAAAGTATCGGTTATTATGCCGACGATGCGGTAACCTTCTTTCAAAACAGGAAACCCATCAGGACCAAACAGGAAAGACTGGATTTTTTTATGGCTGACCTTGAATCAAATACCAATACCATTGCATTTACCACCAATGAAATTTTTCCATCGGCTGATGGCAATGTGGTGCTGGAAATAGGCTCCTTTGTAGTTTCTGATTCTTCAAAAAACGTGTTGAATACCGGCAACTATATGAGCCTTTTTGAAAAAAGAAATGGTAAATATGTGTGCCTGCGCGATATGAGCGCTTCGGATATGCCGATTCAATAACTATTTCTCTCAATGGATGCCAATAAAAGGCGGACCTGAAAAAGTTTTCAGATCCGCCTTTTTTAATAGATGGTATTTGCAAAATACATTTAACGCCTTCTGCCGCCGCCACCGCCTCTGCTCATGCCGCCGCCACTACTCATGCTGCGGCCACCGCTGCTCATGCTGCGTGAAGCGCTGGAGGAACTTGCCCTGTTGGATGAAGAGTAGTTGGAGGTGGATGGCCGTGAAGCGCTAGCTCCGCCTGCCGGTTTGGTAGCTGCAGATTTCCAGGAGGAAGAACCTCCGGTTGATTGACGCGTGGATGCTGATGCGCCACCGGTTGATGGACGTGTTCCTGTACCGGCCTTATTATTGGAAGTGGTTGGCCGGTTTGCGGAAGAGGCGCCGCTTCCCTGCCTGTTTCCGTTGCCGTAATTGCCATTCTTCCTGTTATTGTTAACCGTATTGGAGTTGTTGTGGTTAATATTATTTCGGTTACCATTGTTAATAATTACGGTATTTCCGCCCCCATAGTGGCCGCCATAATAACCGCCGTGGTAATGATAGCAGTTATTGTGATAAATACCTATTGCCATTACGGTAAATGCAAAATGGTAAGGTGGGTAGTACCCATAATAATAAGGTGGAACATAGGGTACGTAAACAGGGGAATATACATATTGCACGATTGGTGCAGACTGCACGGCAACAACACTTTGCGCAACAGCACTTGTTGCAACGGGGTCTGAACCGGTATAGGCTGGGTTAGCAGTAACCGAAGACTGTCCTTGAGGCTCAATCACATAATCTTTACCATACAAAGCCTCGGCGCCAACAATCTGCAAAAGCACTTTACCCTCTTTATCTTTATCTACCAAAATGGAGGCAACATCCTGCGTTTCGGTTTTGGTAACATCTACCTGCAAGGTGAACGTATAGGACTTGTCTTGCTGGGTGGTAACCACTTTTATAAAATCCACCTTTTTATCAAGGTCAAGATCGAGGTTGTTAATACCGGTTTCCTGCAGGTTCAAATCTTTTTCAAAGGCCTCAATGGTTTTCGACTTTTGAAATAAGGTGAGTACGGCATAAAGGTCAAGGTTATCGCCCGGCAGACCTAATGTTTTGATAGAATCTTCCTGGTTTTGAGAGAATGCGGACAGCGTAATAAAGCTTGCTGCAAATAGCAAATATGGTATCAGACCCTTTTTCATGCGTTCATTTTTAGTGCGCCTCTACGTTCGTAGAGGCTGGTTTTTAATTGTCCCATGTAATCCCAAATGATCATCGGCGCTGCCTGCCTGCTCAAAAGGCGCTGGCTGTACACCTGTTCGTAGGGCTTTCATGTTGGTTTAATATTTGAGTTTCATTAATCCTGCAAGTTACAAAATAACCAATTCTCAACAGTAAATCCCTTCCCTCCACTCAATTTCCCCGATCAAACTTATCCTCACTTTAACATTCTCTCCTTTAATTCACTTGTTCACCTGATTGCCCATTGACCCATTCACTCATTGACTTATTCACCCAATTCCTGATTGACTCCCTTCCTCTCCTTACCTTTGCAGCCCTTTGGTAAAAATAGGTTCCATACAACTCCCCGATTTTCCGCTGCTCCTTGCGCCTATGGAGGATGTGAGCGATCCTCCTTTTCGTGCCGTTTGCAAAATGAACGGCGCCGACCTGATGTACACCGAGTTCATCAGCAGCGAAGGCCTGATACGCGATGCCATGAAAAGCAAGCAGAAACTCGACATTTTTGAGGAAGAACGCCCGGTTGGCATACAGATTTTCGGCGGTGATGAAGAGGCCATGGCCCTCAGTGCCCGGATTGTGGACACGGTAAACCCCGACCTGCTCGACATTAACTTTGGCTGCCCGGTAAAAAAAGTGGTAAGCAAAGGTGCCGGGGCTGGGGTACTAAAAGATATTGACCTGATGGAGCGGCTTACCAAAGCCTGTGTGCGCAGCACCAACCTGCCGGTTACCATTAAAACCCGGCTTGGCTGGGATTTTGACTGCATCAATATACTGGAAGTGGCCGAACGCATGCAGGATATAGGCGTGCAGGCCATCTCCATACATGGGCGTACCCGCAGCCAGTTGTACAAGGGCGAGGCCGACTGGAGCTATATTGCCGAAGTAAAAAACAACCCCCGGATGCAGATTCCGGTATTTGGCAACGGCGATATTGACAGCCCAGAAAAGGCACTGGAATACAAAAACCGGTACGGGGTGGATGGCATGATGATTGGCCGCGCCGCCATTGGTTACCCCTGGATTTTCAACGAGATCAAGCACTTTTTTGCCACCGGCGAACACCTGCCACCCCCCGATATCCATGCGCGGGTAGCGGTTATCCGTAAGCATGTGCATTTCAGCGTACAATGGAAGGGTGAAACCCTTGGTATACTCGAAATGCGCCGGCATTATACCAATTACCTGAAAGGCCTGCCCAATATCCGCGAATACCGCACTAAACTGGTAACCGCCAAAACCCTTCCTGAGATTGATGAACTGCTGCAGGAAATTGTAAGGGTGTACGATGGATTTGCCTTTGAGCCCCGAAAGGTGGAAATGAATGCCATGGCCTACAGTTGCGGGTAGGATAGCTTCTGTTCAAAACATTCCTTTTTGCCATCCTGAATTTTATTTTCCCAAAACTCTTTACGGTTAAGTATGGTATAACCGCACAATTTCTGACCAAAATCATCCAATGATTCCATAATTTGCCTTAATTATGCAAATCTTTGCTGGAATCTTACAAGATTTATTCCAAAATAAAATTTCATGAATACCTACATGATGAAAAATAATCCCCTTTCTTTTCTTTCATTTTCGTTCCTCGCGGCCGTAATGGCCATTGGGTGCAAAGAGGAAAAAGTAGCTCCCGTTCTGATACCAGATGTAAATGTGGTGGCGGCCGGGCAGCAAACGGTTCCCGTGTATTCCGAGTTTGTTGGCCAAACCCTCGGCATTTCCGATGTAAATATCCGCAGTAAAGTGGATGGTTACATTATGAGTATGCATTTTAAGGAGGGCCAGGTAGTACAGAAAGGTCAATTGCTGTATGTAATTGACGACCGGAACATACAAGCCAAGATTGACGCTGCGGAAGCAAGGCTGGCTGAGGCCAAAACCTACCTGGTAAAGGCAAAATCGGATCTTGACCGAGTGGAACCCCTCACAAAAATGAATGCCCTCAGCAAGCGCGATCTTGATGCTGCGGTAGCAACCTACAACGCTTCGCAAAATCAGGTTGATGCAGCTGCAGCAGCTTTGCGCAATACCAAAATTGACCTTGCCTATACCCGCATTACTGCCCCCATTACCGGAATTATCGGTATTTCGAGGCTGCTTGTGGGCGATTTTGTAAGCCAGGGAAACCTTGGCGAAGCGTTGAATACCATATCGGCTGTTGGCGCCATGCGGGTTCGGTTCCCGGTTACCGAGTCGGAGTTTTTACGGTTCAGAAGAAAAGCCACGAGCGACAGCAGCGATAAGGTGGATTGGGCAAAACTGCCGATAGAATTGCTGCTGAGCGACAACTCTGCCTACTACGAAACCGGCCGTATGGATCTTGCCAACCGGCAGATTGATCCTGAAACCGGCTCCCTGCTCCTGCAGGCAGTGTTTGAAAACAAGGATGGCTTGCTTCGCCCGGGGCAGTATGTAAAAGTGCGCTTTAAAACCGATGAATTCAAGGATGCCATCATGATTCCGCAACAGGCAGTAAACCAGGTTCAAAGTGTTTTCCAGGTGTTTGTAATAGGCGATAGTTCCAAACTCGCACCCCGTATTGTTAAAACAGGGGCAAGGGTAGGCAGCAACTGGATAATTACAGGCGGGTTGAAGCCGGGCGAAAAAGTAGCGGTTATTGGC
>Ga0209097_10002799_pt1 | contig 13810 bp, 8 predicted proteins | sample AD_UKC052_MetaG_FD_184419 | JGI IMG/M metagenome (GOLD analysis project Ga0209097, IMG submission 184419) | Active sludge microbial communities of municipal wastewater-treating anaerobic digesters from USA - AD_UKC052_MetaG (SPAdes) (version 2) | ecosystem: Engineered > Bioreactor > Anaerobic >... | reverse complement strand
TGGCGGCCCAGCAAGCCTCCCTGCTCACCGACGCGCAGCGCCTATCTTTCGAAACCGACCTCGACAACCAACTGACATTCTACCAAACACAGCAACAAATTCTTTCGCTGGAAAGCGACAACGTGCTGATCGCCCGCGAGAACCTGAACGTGAGTACCGAGCGTTTCCGCGTCGGCACCACCAACGGCCTGGAAATCCAAACCGCACAAAACACACTGGAACAGGCACTTGTGCGCCGGAATCTGGTGCTGTTTAATTTAAAATCGGCGGAGATTCGGCTGCGGTTGCTGGCTGGGGAGTTATAAGTTATTTGTTATTGGTTATTAGGGGTGGTAACGCTTGGCTACCCGGAAATGCCGGGCGTTACCACCCCTAATAACCAATAACGAATAACTTATAACTAACCCTTAATTTTGCACCGAATTTCCACCACCACCTTGCCAAGCAAAGGACGCCATGCACCACCAGCCCGCACCATACCAGCCCCACCACAAGATCCGCCTCGTTACCGCCGCCAGCCTGTTCGACGGGCACGATGCCGCTATTAATATCATGCGCCGTATCATGCAGAGCAGCGGCGCGGAGATCATCCACCTCGGCCACAACCGCTCCGTGCAGGAAATTGTGGATTGCGCCATTCAGGAAGACGTGCAGGGCATCGCCATCACGAGTTACCAGGGCGGCCACAACGAGTTTTTCAAATACATGTACGACCTGCTGAAAGAGCGCGGCGCAGGCCACATCAAGATTTTCGGCGGCGGGGGCGGCACTATTCTGCCCTCGGAAATTGCCGAATTGCAGGCATACGGCATCACCCGCATTTACCACCCCGACGACGGCCGTTCGATGGGTTTGCAGGGTATGATCAACGACGTTTTGGAAAAATGCGACTTCCCCATCGGCTTTTCTATGAACGGGGAAATGAAACACCTGGAAGAACTCCAGTTTTCGAATAAATACGAACTTTCGGAGAGCCTGGTGCGCAACAATACCGTAGCGCGGCTTATTTCCATTGCCGAAAACAACCCCGAATTTTACGAAAAGGAACTCGCCCCCAAGATAAAGAAGTACGAAGTCGGCAGTGCGAAGTCCGAAGTCGGCAGTGCGAAGTCGGACGCCAAGAGCAGCGCCCCCCAAACACCAAACACGACACACCAAACACCTGTAGTCGGTATCACGGGCACCGGCGGCGCAGGCAAATCGAGTATGGTCGATGAACTGGTGCGGCGTTTTGTGCTCGATTTTGAAGACAAAACCATCGCCATCGTTTCCGTCGACCCGTCGAAACGAAAAACGGGCGGCGCCCTGCTCGGCGACCGCATTCGCATGAACGCCATCAACAACCCGCGGGTGTATATGCGTTCGCTGGCTACCCGGCAGTCGAATCTGGCATTGTCGAAATACGTACACGCCGCCGTCGACATCCTGAAAGCGGCCCATTTCGACCTGATTATCCTCGAAACGAGCGGTATCGGCCAGTCCGACACAGAGATTGTGGACCACAGCGACGTATCGCTGTACATCATGACCCCCGAATTCGGCGCGGCGACCCAACTCGAAAAAATCGACATGCTCGATTTCGCCGACGTAATCGCCATCAACAAGTTTGACAAACGCGGCGCCCTCGATGCCCTGCGCGACGTGCGCAAACAGGTGCAGCGCAACCGCAACGCCTGGGATAAAAATGTGGATGATATGCCGGTGTTCGGCTGCATCGCCAGCCAGTTCAACGACCCGGGCGTAAACCGGCTGTACCGTCGCCTCATCGATTTACTAAATGAAAAAACGGGCGCCCGACTGGATTCTCATTTCGTTTCCAGTAGCGAGAACTCGGAAAAAATCTACATCATTCCGCCCAACCGGACGCGTTATTTGAGCGAAATCAGCGAAAATAACCGCAAATACGACGAGTGGGTAAATAAGCAGGTGACTATTGCGCGCCAGTTGTTCGCACTGGAAACGACCCAAAAACTCTATCATTCCCAGCCCCAAACGGACACTTCGGAGGCACTCATAACTCATAACTCATCCCTCATAACTGAGTTAAGAAAGGATCTCGATGGCGAATGCCTCCGCATTCTCGACTCCTGGGAGGACAAGAAAAAACGCTACGCCGGCGACGAATACATTTACCTCGTACGCGGCAAGGAAATCAAGGTGGTAACCAAAACGGAAAGTCTCAGCCACCTGAAAATCCCGAAAGTGTGCCTGCCGAAATGGGCCGACTGGGGTGAAATTCTGCGCTGGTCGCTACAGGAAAATGTGCCGGGCGAATTTCCCTACACGGCCGGTGTGTTCCCGTTCAAACGCGAAGGAGAAGACCCCACGCGTATGTTTGCCGGTGAAGGTGGGCCCGAACGCACCAACCGCAGGTTCCACTACGTGTCTGCCGGATTGCCTGCCGCGCGCCTGAGCACGGCCTTCGATTCGGTGACTTTGTACGGTGAAGACCCCGACCACCGGCCCGATATTTACGGAAAAGTGGGCAACTCCGGCGTGAGCATCTGCTGCCTCGACGACGCTAAAAAACTGTACTCCGGCTTCGATCTCTGCGACCCGAAAACCTCGGTTTCCATGACGATCAACGGGCCTGCTGCTACCATCGCTGCGTTTTTTATGAATGCCGCCATCGATCAGCAATGCGAGCGGTATATCCGGGAAAACGGGCTGGAACACCTGGTAGAAGCGCGTTTGAAGGAAAAATACGACGATAAAGGGATTGAACGGCCGCGGTATCGAGGAGAATCCGCGCCTGAGAGTGAGGCGGTGACTTCAAGTCACCGCCTCACTACGAGCACCCAGGCCGGGAATAGTGACGGGGTGACTTCAAGTCACCCCGTCACTACGGCATCCCAACTCCCCGAAGGCAACAACGGCCTCGGCCTGCTCCTGCTCGGCATCACGGGCGACGAAGTGCTGCCCCCGGACGTATACGAAAAAATTAAAGCCCACGCCCTGTCTTCCGTGCGCGGAACCGTGCAGGCCGACATCCTGAAAGAAGACCAAGCGCAGAATACCTGCATTTTCAGCACCGAATTCAGTCTGCGCGTAATGGGCGACGTGCAGGAGTATTTCATTCAGCATAAAGTCCGCAATTTCTATTCGGTGTCCATTTCCGGCTACCACATCGCCGAGGCGGGCGCCAACCCCATTTCCCAACTGGCATTTACGCTCTCCAACGGTTTCACGTTTGTGGAATATTACCGTTCGCGGGGCATGAACGTCGACGATTTTGCGCCCAACCTGTCCTTCTTTTTTTCCAACGGCGTCGATCCGGAATACGCCGTGATCGGTCGTGTGGCGCGCCGCATCTGGGCCAAGGCCATGAAACGCCTGTACGGCGCCAACGAGCGCAGCCAGATGCTGAAATACCACATCCAGACCAGCGGCCGCAGCCTGCACGCACAGGAGATCGCCTTCAACGACATCCGCACCACGCTACAGGCGCTGTACGCCATTTACGACAACTGTAACTCGTTGCATACCAACGCGTATGACGAAGCCATTACGACGCCGACCGAGGAATCGGTGCGCCGCGCCATGGCCATCCAGATGATCATCAACCACGAACTGGGCCTGGCGAAAAATGAAAATCCGTTGCAGGGCTCGTTCATCATCGAGGAACTGACCGACCTGGTGGAAGAAGCCGTGCTGCTCGAATTCGACCGCATTACCGAGCGCGGCGGCGTGCTGGGCGCCATGGAAACCATGTACCAGCGCGGCAAGATCCAGGAAGAAAGCCTGTACTACGAAACGCTCAAACACACCGGCGAACTGCCGCTGATCGGGGTGAATACCTTCCTGTCGAAAGAAGGTTCGCCGACCATCCTGCCGCGCGAGGTGATCCGCGCCACGGAAGAGGAAAAACTCGACCAGATCGCTACACTTCAAAACCTGCAAAAAGTCAATGCGGACAAATCGGCAGCGGCGCTGAAACGCCTGCAACAGGTGGCCGTGCAGAACGGAAACCTGTTTGAAGAACTGATGGAAGCGGTGAAAACCTGTTCTTTGGGGCAGGTTACCGGGGCGCTGTTCGAGGTGGGCGGACAGTATAGGAGAAATATGTGATTTGGGTTAACTTTGTAGGAAATTCTCACCCTTAACCCATGCAAGAAGACACACCCGCCGAACTACTCCACTACCAAACCGGCCACACCCTGCTCGAAAACGGCGAATTCTTCAAAGCCGCCCTCGAATTCGAAGCGGCCCTAAAAGGCGGCCTGGCCGAAAAATATACCGACGGCGACGTGGCCTATTTTTATGCCGGTCTGTGCCGGGCGCTGTTTGGAGATGCGGAAGCGGCCAAAGACAAATTCGGGCGTTTTTTAGTGTCGAATTTATGCGTGGAACACAGCGAAGCCTATGCCCTCCCCTATGGCGGGTATTTCAAGCAATTGCCGGGGGAATTACCCAAAAGAGAGGTTTTTAAACAGGAAATCCGCAAGGACCGGGTGAATCTGCGTTTTTTCAACGATAAATTCGACGTATACAACCAGCGCGGCAAACGTTTCGGCAACCAGAACGGCGCCCTGACCTTTATTGAAGAATTTTTCACGAAGGTGCTGCCCGAATGGTACCTGAAAGGCCACGACAGCACATTCAGCAATACCCCTAAATCGCATAAAGACGTCACCAAACGCAGCCCGGCGTTCGAATTCAAGGCCGGCAACCCTGCTCAAAACAGCAAACTGGAAAGCCTCACCGGACTCGCCGTGGTAAAAGCGGAGGTGGAAAAACTATTCAACGTGGTGAAAGTCAGGCAAATGCGCCAGCGGCGCGGACTCGACGTGTCGCCATCTACCCTGCACATGGTTTTTACCGGCAACCCCGGCACCGGAAAAACGACCGTGGCACGGATCATTGCCGAGGTGTTCAAGGAAATCGGCCTGCTGAGCAGCGGCCACCTCGTGGAAGTAGATCGGGCAGGACTCGTGGGGCAGTACATCGGCCAGACTGCCCCCAAAGTGACCCAGGTAGTGCGCAGTGCCCTCGGCGGCGTGCTCTTTATCGATGAAGCCTACACGCTGGCCCAGGGCGGCGAAAAGGATTTTGGCCGGGAAGCCATCGATGCGCTGGTCAAGTTGATGGAAGACCACCGCGAAAAACTGGTGGTGATCGTAGCCGGATACCCGGAAGAAACGCAGCGCTTTGTGGATACCAATCCGGGCTTGCAGTCCCGGTTTTACAAAACGATCCATTTTGAGGATTATACCGTGGAAGAGCTGGTCCAGATTTTCCAGGGCATCTGTAGTTTGAAAGGTTATGAATGTGACGAATTCGTTTTGGAAAAAGTGAGAGAACTCATTCAAAATGAATATCTTAAAGACAATAAACGCTTCGGGAACGGGCGCGGCGTGCGCAATATTTTTGAAAAAATAGAAATGAACCAGGCCAACAGGCTCGGGAAAATGGCTGAAGAACCCAGCGATGAAGCGCTGGTGACGATTTTGCCGGAAGATGTATTCGTGGAATAGTTGATTCTGGGGACTCTGAGGATGTGAGGATATGAGGATGTGAGGATGTGATGGGGAACGAACCCTTCATCCTCAAATCTTCATATCCTCAAATTATTGCATCCTCGTATCCTCAAATCCTCGCATCTTCGCATTCTCAAAAAACTTCACACTTACCTTTAAACCAAATACATGGCTTCTACTTACAGTCTCATCCGCATCCTTCAGCAAGTCACCGTCTATCGGCTGATGATAGCCGAAGCGGTGGTATTTGGCATTGTTATTAACTGTTTCAATTACCTGCATAAGTACTTACCGGGCCTGGACAAAACGGGACCCTACCTCGCAGTTGCCGCACTCGCCGGATTGGTCTGGGTGTTTCTGCGTTTATCCCGTACGCCTTGTACACTCGTCCTGGATGAAGATGGTTTTACCGCCACCAATGACAGGCATTTCCACCTGCTGCCCAAAGAGCCTGTGCAATATCGCTGGAGCGAATTTTCCTACCAGTCGGGCACCAAAGGGGAGCGGCAAAATCAGGGATATCAGATCACCCTCTACATGAAGGACGGAAAATCCATTTCTTTTCTGACCGGCACTTCTTCAAAAGAAATGGCCAAAGCCGAGCAACTGCATCAGGATATCGAGCGGCGGATAGCCGAATTCCTGCAAAAGCCTGTGACGGTATAATTTTTTTACCTGCCGCCCAACCTTCCGCCCGCTTTTCAACGTTATTGCTAAAAACGAGCGCATGAAAACACGTTTTCTTTTGCCGGTACTTGCCATCACGTTACTGACGCTGAGTCGTTTCAAGTGTATCGAGGAGTGTGAATCCTATACCGACACACCCAGCCATATCACGGACACGGGCCTCAGCACTGTGCCGTTGGATAACCGGAAAGAACTGCCGGTCGTTTTGGGGCCGGACGCTCAGGGGTACCTGCAGGCCTACGGGTTCCGGCTCTCGATGTCGACCGAACTGGACGACTCCCTCGGAGGTTACAATGAATGTGCGAAATATTACCTCGACCCGAGGATTGCCGCCATTCATGTATTTACCAGGAAACCTATTCCCGGCGTTTCCGACCCCGACGTTTCCGGATCGTTTCGGTATGTGCACACCATCGACAGGGTGCCGACCTACCTTACCATGCCGGAAACGGCCTCACAGATCATGCTGGACTGGGAGGACGGGGTCCCAAACAGATATGATTTCCTGCTCGTGGAACCGCCCGCAACCGAAGGATGGTACCAGTTCGAATTGCGCATGACGATGCAGGACAGCAGTATTGTATCCACCGTTACAGACTCCATTTACCTGAAATGAGCAGCAAAAAGCAGTATTTCGGCCTTCTTTTTTTATACCTGTTCATGGCGGCCGACGCCGCGACAGCGCAGGAAACGCGCCACCCCAGAGGCGCCTATGCGCGGCTGGGGCTGGGATATGCACCGGTTATCAGCGCACCCAGGTTTAGTACCCTGATCGATCCCCTGCTGTCACTTCCCGACGATAACAACTCCGTTTTGTACGAAGTACAATGGCAGAGCAGGAGGCACTGGGGGTTTTTCTTTCAATTCAGTTTCATCAATATCTCTGCCAGTATCCGGAAAACATTTACAGAGCAGTTGGAGCGGGATTTTCCGAACGACTACGTGCTTGAAGAAATTAAAGACGTGCCCGAACCTTATTCGCATGGCGAAAGTCCTGTGCAGGGGCTGATAGGCGGCTCTTACGCCTTCGATGCAGGCAAATGGTCGCTGCAGCCACGTATTATGTTCGGTGGCACTACTTTTAACCCGTTGTCTGTAGATGTGGCGCTGAAGCGCCGGAACTCCAATCAACTGAGCATCCTTTCGGTAAAACCCACGAATACGCTGGAGGATGGAAGTGTCTCCGCCTTCACATTCGGCCTCGGTACGCTTGTGCAATGGCACCTGTGGCGGCGCTGGAGTATTTTCGGTATGGCGGAATGGACAACGTTCAAGCCCGACTTGCTGTACTCCTATCGCCTTGTAAATCAGGTAGATGGGTCGGAAACTATACAGACTTTCGGAAGTAGCGATACACGTTTTGCACACGTCATACACGCAGGAGCGGGGCTCACGTTCCGGATTACCCGGAAATGATGGTGTTTGGGGTGTGGTATTTGGTGTTTGGGGTGCGTTGCTCTTGGCTTTAGCTTAAAGCCAGGCCGCATCATTTCAAACGCCGAGCGCAACGCACACCAAACACCAAACACCATACCCCAAACACTATTTCCTCGCCTCCATCCACCGGTCAATTTTCTGTTCCAGCACCGCCAGCGGCAGGCACCCCGCGTCCAGCACCTGATTGTGAAATTCGCGGATATCGAATTTTGAGCCCAGCGTTTTTTCTGCCCTGGCGCGTAATTCCAGGATTTTCAACTGCCCGATTTTGTACGACAGCGCCTGGCCGGGGATGGCCATGTAGCGTTCGATTTCGGCGGTAATGCTTTCTTCGGTGTCGGATTCGTTGTCCATGGAAAACTGAATAGCCTGTTCGCGGGTCCAGCCTTTGGTGTGCATGCCCACATCGACTACCAGGCGAATGGCACGGTGCATTTCGCTGCTCAGCATGCCGAAATACTGGTAAGGGTCGGTGTAAAGTCCCAGTTCCCTGCCCAGGCTTTCGGTATACAAGGCCCAGCCTTCGCCGTAAGCGCCATACCAGAGGAAGCGGCGAAACGTGGGCAAAGCCGTGTTTTCCTGTTGCAGCGACACCTGGTAATGGTGGCCGGGAATGGCTTCGTGCAGGAACAGTGATTCGCCGCCCACTACGTTGTGTTTGGTAGCATCTGGCACAGGCACGTAAAAGATACCCGGGCGGCTGCCGTCGGGCGTACCCTGGCTGTATTCGGCGCTGGCCGAGGCTTCACGAAAGGCTTCCGTGCGGCGCACTTCGAATTTCGATTTCGGTGTCAGGTCGAACATTTTTTTCAACTGCGGCTGCATCGTCGTTTGCAGCGATGCGTACCAGGCTGTCACCTCTTCCGGTTTTTTGAACGGCGTGAATTTTTTATCGGTGCGTACGTAATCGAAAAATGCTTTCAAATCGCCCTTGAAACCGACCTGCTCCTTTACCTTTTCCATTTCCGTGCGGATACGCGCCACTTCACGCTGGCCAAGGTCGAAAATCTGGTCGGCCGTCATATCGGTGGTCGTCCAGTATTTGATGAGGTGGCTGTAGCGTTCTCGGCCGCCGGGAATGTCGAAAATACCGGAGGTAGCGCGGCCTTTTGGCAGGTATTCCTTTTCAAAAAAATCGGCGAGTTTTTGAAAGGCGGGCACGAGTTGTTCGCCGATGATTTTTTTGTAGGCAGCCGTCAGGCGCGTTTTATCGGCGTCGGGAAAGGCTGCAGGCATTTCTTTGATCGGGCCGTAGTACAGGCTTTGCGCGGGGTCTTTCACCACCAGTTCTTTAAATTGCGGAATCACCTTTGCGATCAGCGAGGTGGGCAAAACGTAACCGGCATTCATACCTTTCCGGGTATAAACGATGGCGGAATCGGCCCACACGGCGAATTTTTCCAGGCGTTTCAGCCAGTTGTCGTAGTCGGCCACCGTTTTGAACGGTTGTGTACCGCTGCCTGATCCGTACTGACCCATGGTAAGCGGAAGGCTCCAGAACTGATTGATGGACATATAGTTATCCGGAAATTTCAGGTCCGACAGGCTGATATTGCATTCCCACTGGAGGATATCGTAACTGATGCGGTCGTTGGCGTCGAGTTGTTCGGGTTTGAATTGTGCCAGCGCCGTTTGGGTGCGGGTGTAAAAGTCGCGCAACTGCCTGCGGTAATCTTCGCTGACGGTGATCGGCAACTGATCGTTGTACCCTTCCTTGCCCTGCTGCGTGGCTTCCAGCGGGTAAAACGCGAGGCGGTCGCGGTAAAACTGTTCGATAAAATCTTTCATGGATTTTCCGGAAGCCGGGGCAGGTTGCGGCGAATTTTGTTGGCATTGTGTACACAATACAACGATGGCAAGCAGGGAAAAGATCGTACGCATAGATGGGTTTTGAATAGCAATAGAATTTGGCCGGCAAAAGTAACGTCACGATGCCTTAAAAACGTATCGGGCAGACCAAAGCGGACAGCAGGCCGCTGAACGACCGGAATACATGCAGCGTTGGCGACGTTTACTAAACTTCGAAAGTTTAGTAAACGTATTCTGTAAAACGTATTCTCTAAACCTGGCGGTGCGAGGTATAATTAAACCTGCGCTACCGGCAGCAAAAGCCCTTCCCATCACCTCTATGTAGTCGTAAAAAAAAGGGAAGAGCGCCCATGTTGTGTCGCCGACTAACAAAAGTAGGTTTACTGCCGCACTGTCACCGGGTTTCCCGTAGTTTTGAACCCATTATCCAACAACATTTAATTTATGAAGACAAGATTACTTTCCGCCTGCCTGGTTTTGGTAGCACTCTGCTCCGCATCGGCGCAGGTCGTGATCAATGAATATTCATGTTCAAACCTGGACCAGTTTCCCGACAACTACAATAAACACGAGGACTGGATCGAGATTTACAACACCTCCTCCAGCCCCGTCAGTATGGCAGGTTATTACCTCAGCGACGACGAAGACGAGCCCAAAAAATGGGCTTTCCCCACTACCCTTTCCATTCCGGGAAACAGTTTTTACCTCGTCTGGGCTTCGGGGCGCAATGAAGTGACCGACGACGGCGTACACGCCAGTTTCAAACTCACCCAAAGCAAAAACAACCCCGATCATATTGTTTTCACGGACCAGAACGGCACTGAACTGGCCAATATCGAAGTATCGAAAACGCAATTGGATCACTCCATGGGCCGCCAAACGGATGGCGGAACACAGTGGCGCATCATGAAAAACCCCACGCCCGGCACCTCGAATAACAATACGCCTTCGGGTATCGCTTACGCCGGACGGCCCGACGTGAATATCGACGGCGGCTTTTACCAGGATTCAGTATTCGTCGTGGTCACTTCCACCGAACCCAATGCGACGGTGCGGTACACCCTCAACGGAAACGAGCCGACAAATACGTCCACGATTTACACGGAGCCGATCAAAATTGACCATACGACCGTGCTGAAAGTGCGTACGTTCAGCAATGCCACTACCATCCTGCCCAGTTTCGTGCAGTTCAACACTTATTTCATCAACGATACGCACAACCTGCCCGTCATTTCCATCGGCTCCAACGACGTGGAAACCCTGGCCAATGGCAGTCAGGGATTGCGGCCACGGGGCAGTGTCGAGTATTTCGATATCGACGGTGACCGTAAAACACGTGCATACGGCGAACTCAACTCGCATGGCCAGGATTCATGGGTGAACGACCAGCGCAGTATGGACTGGGTGACGCGCGATGAAATGGGTTACAACAATGCCCTGAAAAAGAAAATTTTCAGCCGCTCCGACCGCGACAGCTACCAGCGCGTAATTCTCCGCGCTGCCGGCGACGACAACTACCCCGATGCCAGCAATACTTCCGGAGCCGCCCATATTCGCGACGCTTATGTGCACAACCTCGCCGACCGCGGTAAACTGAACCTAGACATGCGCCGCGGCGAAAAAGTGATCGTTTACCTCAACGGAAAATACTGGGGCATTTACGACATCCGCGAACTGCCCGACGACCACGATTATACGGAATACTACTACGGCCAGGACAAATACGACCTCCAATACATCCTGACCTGGGGCAACACCTGGGCCGAATACGGCGGCGATCAGGCCATCAGCGACTGGAATACTTTTTACAGCAGCGTATACAACACCGACTTGACTCAAGCCGCTAATTATGAGCACCTGACCGATAATCTCGACGTGACCAGCCTGACCGATTACGTGCTCACCAACGCCTTTACTGTGTGTTCCGACTGGCTCAACTACAACACCGGCTGGTGGCGCGGTACCGACCCGGAAGGCGGCCACCGCAAATGGGGCTATATTTTGTGGGATAACGACGCCACGTTCGGCCACTACATCAACTACACCGGTATTCCCGATACGACGCCGTATGCAGAACCCTGCGACGTGGAAGGACTCACGCAGCCCTGGCCAGACGTGAACGGCCACATGCGCCTGCTCAATAAAATGCGCCTCAACCCGGAATTCGACCAGTACTACATCACCCGGCAAGCCGACCTGGCGAATACGGTGTTCAGTTGCGAAAACATGCTGAATTACCTGGACAGCATCATCGCTATCATCGGACCTGAAATTCCGCGCCACACGACGCGCTGGGGCGGTTCTTTGCCGGACTGGCAGCAAAACGTCAATAAACTCCGCAATTTTATCAGCATCCGCTGCAACCAGGTTCCGGAAGGCATCGCCAATTGCTACAACCTCACAGGCCCATACCAAACGGTGTTGCGGGTAGAACCGGCCGGCGCAGGCACTATTCAGGCCAATACGTTGCAATACGATCAGTTTCCGGCCAGCACGCAGTTTTTCGGCGGTGTACCGCTCAAACTCATCGCGCAACCAAACGAGGCGAACGGCTATATTTTTGAAAAATGGGAGGCGCAGAACAATACTTTTTCCGCCCCCACTTCTACCCTTTCATTTGTGGATCAGGTGGCGCCGGATACCATTGTAGCGAAATTCAAACTGGCCAGTTCGCCGGTGCAGGAACCGCAAAACTTGTCGCCCGAAGTGACGGCTTTCCCCACAGTGTTCAAAAACGCCCTGTCCGTAGCCTACAACCTGCCGGAAAATGCAACGGTACGACTGGAACTGTACACGGTTTTGGGCCAGCGCGTTGCTACCTTGTACGACTCCGGCAGTTCCCAGATTTCGGGCACGCACTCTCTGCTGTTTGAAAATGCGGGCAAAAACCTGGCTTCAGGCTTGTATCTCCTGCGCTTTCAGGCGGATGGATTTGAGAAAATGGTGAAGTTGGTGAGGGAGTAGGTTGATGAGGGGGTTATGGTTTATAGGTTTATGGGTTTATGAGTTTATAGGTTTATGAGTTTATAGGTTTATGAGTTTATAGGTTTATGAGTTTATATTTAGCCACTCGGGGAATGAAAATATCTTGTCTCCCGAGCGCTTGAATATAAACTCATAAACCTATAAACCTATAAACTCATAAACCTATAAACTCATAAACCTATAAACCTATAAACCTATAAACCTATAAACCATAAACCCTACTTCCTATAAAACGCCCTGATCGCTCCAAATGGGCCATATTTGTGCTGCACCTCCGGGAACGAATCGGCGTAAGGCCCGAAAGGGTGATCGACCGGTTTTTTGGAGATATCCGGCCAGTCCGTTTGGAGGAACGGGTGTTTGGGGCGCGGTTGAGAATTGACGAAAGCCGCCACATCCCAGGCTTCTTCGTCGCTGAGTTGGGGGTTGTCAAAATTCGTCCCGAAAGGCATATTCGCTTTTACATAACCGGTAAAACGCGAGAGCCGGAACAAGCCTGCACCTTCGTTGTAACTTTTATCGCCCCACAGAGGCGGGTAAGATCGGGCATTTTCCGGAATGGGCAGCCCTTGTCCGTCGCTGCCATGGCAGGAAACGCATTTGGCCTGATACACCGTTTTACCCAGTGCAGGGTCGGCAGGTCGGTCGAGAAAAGGCACTTCCACCAGTCCTGTCCCTTTGGGTTTTCCACCTTTGGGCACGCCTTCGCCCAGCCATCGGATATATGCCTGGATAGCCAGCATTTCCCGACCCGACGTATCGATTGGCAGGCCGTTCAGACTGCGTTCGAAACAGTCATTAACCCGTTTGGGAATGGTTTCGAGCGCTCCCGACCGTGCGCGCATCTGCGGGTACATGCTTTGAACGGCGAAATAGTTGTTCCCGAAAGGTTTGCTGCCTGCCTCCAGATGGCAGTTCTGGCAGTTCATGCCATTGATACTGTTGGCGCGAACGAGCCCGGTAGGTCCAAAGTAATCCTGTGTGTGGTTGATCAGATCGCGGCCGTAGCGGATGAGTTCGGCCTGCGGATCGGTTTCGGCCAGGTATGGGTTGGGGGCCGTCCACAATTTGTCTTTTTCAAAAACGGGCATCAGCGCATTCCGGCGTTCGGCAACAGCCTGCCGGGTCGTTTTTATTTGCCAGTTAACATACAAAACACCTCCTGTGGCGAGCATAGCAGTAAGCGTCCATAAAAACAGTCGCATGCCCTGAAAAAAGTACAATTGCCACATCGCCTGAGTCCGCATGACGGGATCCTCATTCAACCGGCGGCAATAGGCATCGATGCGGTAGGTGGCCACCAGCACCCCGGTTGCCAGGGCAATGATGATCAGCCATAAAAGCATAAAAAAAGAGGGATTGTTCATGTGGTGGGGGATGATGCAAGGAAATGAGGATTTGAGTATGCGAGGATT
>Ga0209097_10002792_pt1 | contig 13837 bp, 10 predicted proteins | sample AD_UKC052_MetaG_FD_184419 | JGI IMG/M metagenome (GOLD analysis project Ga0209097, IMG submission 184419) | Active sludge microbial communities of municipal wastewater-treating anaerobic digesters from USA - AD_UKC052_MetaG (SPAdes) (version 2) | ecosystem: Engineered > Bioreactor > Anaerobic >... | reverse complement strand
GTCATCCAGGAGGGCCACGCCGCTGCCTAAAAGGAGGGAAAATTCGTTCCCCACCTGTTCCCCACCACCAGAAATAGAAATTTCTCCGTCGAGAAACTGGTAGGCGTGAATCTGTTCGAGAATATGGCGCCCGTCGAGAAAGTCCGCGAACCGTTCCCCACCTGGCTCTAACGGCTTGCAAATCGCGGACTTAGGGTGGGGACTTATTTTCGGGCAGATTCGCTTTGGGGTGTCGGTTGAGGTGCGAGGTTTACGTACATAGCTGCTTGCCACTCGGTCATTGGCGCAGAGTAATAGGTCGATCCAATAGCATCGGAGTTAGGCTTAGCTCTGCGCAAAGTCGCAGTCGTCAAGTGAGGGCCAGGTCTTGATTGCAGTTATGAGGATTGCGGTGTGAGCTACCACGCGCACCTTGGAATTAGGACAGTGAGAATTGCGCAGTAATGACTGAGGCTTTTATCTGGCTAGACTTGGATTAATGGGAAGAGAGGAGCGTATTGCTTATGCGCGAGAAGCCCAGAGGGGGATTTGTTGTGCGTCTTCGCTGCGAACAACGGCATCGGCTGCAGCGGCACAGTGCAAGACAAGCTCTAGGTCGGCATTTTTAGCGGTAGGGAAGGCTGCATTCAACTCGGTCATTGGGACGGCCATTGCGTGTGCCTGTAGCACTTGGACCACCGCTCGGATGCGCCCAGGAAGGTCCGTGGGCCAAACTTGCGTAGCTGCGACCGGGGTGTCACCTGTCACTTGCTCGGCTGCGGCGCTGGCAAGATCTACGTGTACGGTCTGCGCTTGAAAGTCAGGACGTAGCCAGCGGATCTGTCCATGGGCTTCCTCTGCAACGCGCTCGGCATTAAGCCAGAGCAGTCGACCGACAATTTCATCATCGGTTAGTCCCGAAGGCCAGCCGTAGGCAGCCAACGTCGCGCGATCGATATCGTCATGGATTTGGCGCAGAGTATCAACCAGCCCACGGTCACGAATGCGCTGTGCCTCATCATCAAGATGCTGACCCGTTCGCAGGCTCTCTAGAACATTGTACATGTCCGTAAGCGTCAACTCGGGGTGCTCCTGCTGTCGGGCCTTGCGGTGCGCATCGAGTGCATCACCCAGCTGACGAAGATGCATCTGTGCTGCTGCATCTAGCTCGGGGAATGGAAACTGCCCGAAGCACTCACTGTGATTGTAAGTAGGATCGTTTCCGACTCCCAACCAACCACCGGCACGCATGGCCCAGGCGTTGTGAACTTGGGAAGACAGGATGGCCAGTAACGCGCTGTCGTTAAGAGCGATTGCCACAACTTTGGTATCTGCAATCGTTGCTGCTGGTAGAAAGGAGAAGAGCCGGTACTTCGCAGTTCTACAGGTGGCGATATATCTGGGGAGCTGAGCCAGTGCTCGGCGCATTCCTGGACGTGTTTCGCCAAAGAGCCACCAATTATTTCGATAGAGTGGGCGGTTATTTTTCTGACGGACAGGGTAAATCAGCCGCGAAAGTCGCTCCCAAAGTTGAGGGTGCTCAGTCCTCGCTTGTTCAGGGTCTACCCCGAACAGATCGATGACAAACCGCTTGATCAGGCACTGAACGAGATCGCGTCCGATGACGTAGGACTTGATGACGCTGGGCAGCTTCGTTGGGTCATATCCAAGCGCCTGTACATCCGCAGCGCTTAGCCTAAATCCCTCTTCAACAAGGTTTACCCCCTGAAAGCAGACCCCTTGGTTCGCTGCCAAAAGTTGCGCGGAAGCCATCCTGGCACCTGCGGACAGATCCGCATGAATGTCAGCAACCACTCGCTCAGCAACCACAATGTGCTCAAGCTCGTCAGCCCTGGTGCGCGTCTCATTGACAACAATGCCAACGGTGGACGGTTCCGGCGTACTGTGGACTGCTCCTACAGTCATTGCGATCCGGACCGCAGCCCCTTCGTCATACCAGGGGTGATCCGCAATGGCGTATGAGAGACGCACTCCCTTCTTCTCTATTGCGCCTTGGACCACCTGCCGGTTGAACTTGCCTGTGATGCTGTTGGTTGTGACCAAGCCGAAGCGACGAAGCTGACCTAGACGAATCAGCTCTGTGCAGCGCGCCCACCAATACATTACGAGGTCAGCAGTCTTGGGAACCTCAGGAAAGGCATCGCGGATGGCCTCAACATAGGAGGGCCCTAGTACATCGCTCATCCGCTTGTTGCCAAGAAAGGGCGGGTTGCCAATCACAAAGTCTACCGCTGGCCAGTGGGCAACAGTGACCCCCTCAAGCGTGGTTAGCGGCACCATCAGCCGCTCGCCTCGCTTCTTGCTAACTCCCTGCGCGACTAGCCGAGCCTGACCGTGCTGATCGAGCATGGGGACTTCCGACGTCCAATTGATCAGCGCATCACGGTTTTCAATGTGCCTTAGATCCTGCAGCAGTGGCTCGGGCGTCTGTTGCATGCGACCGCTGGACACCTGCCACTGCAAATAGCCGATCCATAAGACCAACTCAGCAATCTTGGCGGCCCATGGCTTGAGCTCGATTCCGTAAAACTGTGCAGGGTGCACCGTATCACCAGGAAGATCGAGCCAGACCTGCTTATCACCAGCTGCGATCAAGGCGCGATGTACTTCCCCCTCCAGGCGCTTTAACTCTTTAAGTGCGACATAAAGAAAGTTGCCGCTACCGCAAGCCGGGTCGAGTACACGAACACTCGCCAGCATTCGTCGGAAGGTGTGTAGCCTCTCGATGGAAAGCTCGCGCGTCTTTTTGGACGTGCGCCCACTCTTACTTGTTCGCAGGATGCGCTCTGACTCGGCACGGGCAACCATCCACTCATCACGAAGCGGTGCCATGATGGTCTTTTCGACCAAGCGGCGGATGTACGCTTCTGGTGTGTAGAAAGCTCCTAGCTTTTTGCGCTCATCAGGCGACAGGGCACGTTCGAGGAGCGTGCCAAAAATTGCTGGAGACACCCGACGCCAGTTTGCAGTTGCAGCCTTGTGAAGTGCCTCCAGTTCATCAAGCTCCAGCGCTAATGGTTCAGGATCGCGGAATAGGTAGCCATTGAACCGACGTACGGGGTCGCCGGAATCGAGATCGCCGCCCTTCTGCATATGCATCCACAGGGTGCGGAGCCCACGGGCAAATCTATCCTTCTGTCCGGCCTTGTAGTCTGCAATCCACCAAGCTAGCCGGACGGTAAACAGGTTCCCTGGTAGAAATCCGACATCCTCGGCGAACATTGTAAACACGCACTTCATCAAGAAGTCGCCGACAGCCTCAGGAGGGAAGCGCTTCTCCAGCCGTGCGGCCAAGTCCGTAATGTGCTCGGCAATGGCAGCAGTAATACGTTGCCCAAGTGCTTCTTCGTTCAGACTCTGAGGGGCAAGCCAAATCTGCCTCAGGAAGTGAAATACCTCGGGCTTCCTTAAGTCCTCCCACGCAAACGCGCCTTTGACCTCGAAGTCACCGTAGTCATCCCGCAGATCCGTAGAGAAGCTCGACCAGACCCAAAGGCAGTGTCCAACGTCTGCAACGATGATAAATGGGGGCTTCGGATCGTTTCGCTCGGCAACATGGACGGCGTAACGTCCGGCCTGATAGCGCCCGTCGCGCATCGCTTCCTGCCAGTCCTCAGTGCCGCGTACACCGGAACCACGAACATGGCGCGTGTGTCCCCTGCGATCTTGTCCCTTTGCAATGGCATCAGACGCAACTTTGGGTAACACGCCTTGCTTGGCCTCAAAGACGAAGTGTCCTCGATGGTAGACGTCAATTCGACGGTGGGCGCGGTCTGCTTTGACATCCTCCTCAAAGCAATAGGCGTTGTCTCCTTGTGCGCGCTTGAGCGATGGCAGCGGAACACGGAGCACTCGGCAAAGCTCGGTAAAGATCGACTGCGAATTTGCCAGCTCGGCTCCACTCGACTGGGCCGTCGTCGCTATAAAGGCGTCGATGGCTTCAGCATCGAACTCTCGCGGGATCTCGTGATCTTCAAGGCGGTCGAGTTGGGAGGGGAGGACGATTGGCATGCGAAGCGGTATAGCACGATGCGGACAATGCAGCTCCTACGACAGAGCGCTGTTAATCACTGGCTGGACTTTGATACTCACTCACAACTTCAAATTGTTCGGGGACAACCGTAACGCAGCCATAACGAAATCCGCTATCCTCGTTAGCATCTGGTATCCAGACATCTATTATATATCCTTCTGGGCTCGTGAAGCACTCAATAATAGCCCCTTCAGTCCCGGCTGGAATATGCTCACCAAAGTCCCCTTCCATATCTTGGAGTAGGCGGACTCGATCGTATTCTTTGGTTTTCATTAATTTACACTTCACTTATGAGTCTTTGCCCAATTTGTAGTCAGCTTCGGTGAGGTTACACCCTCATCAATTTGCCATTTCGTAGTTAGCGTCGCAGTGCGCCCATTGGGGCCGGTGATTTCTACATCGAGATCGTATGTTCTTCCATATTTAGTAATCTTTCCTGCGACGGCGCCAGGACGGCTAACATTAGGCTGGAGCTGACGAATAATATCTCTTGTTGCGTCTTGTCGACCTAATTGCGAATCAACGTCGTAGCCAAGGTCTTTCCAGGCTCGCCATTTCCCACCGTTCTGAGGATTTTCTGGGTCTAACGAGTACTTCTCAAACTTCGCCGGATTGATCTGCGCAGTATCGGCATTGGGCAGTGGGTCCCCTGGCTTCCAGTTTTCAATGTTGGCGCGAGCTTGTGCTTCGACGGACTCAGGGGTGTTTGATGACTTTTGAGGGTGGTGCGACTCGGGAGCCGTTTCTTCTGTCTGTGCGTCGGCTGGTTTTGGACCAGACTGCTCAGGCAGCAGACTTGGAGGGGTCGCATGGTCAGCAACGCCGTCGGCAATGAGCCTTCCGGCCACAGCGCCACCGGCTGCGCCTGCTGCTTTGATAGCGGTGCTGCTGCCCGCCACGGTTAGGCCGCCAACGATGATGTCCTTTGTGACTTCGGCACCAGCTGCGACCCCGACAGCGAGCACAGCACCAGTACCCAGACCGGCTGCCACTTTGCACTTGGTGCCACACAGCGAGGTGTCCGGCTCAGGAGCGGGGGTGGGTCCGCTTTCGGTTCGGTCTGCTGCCGGTTGCGGTTCGGCAATGGCTGGCAGCTCGCGAGGCGGTTTTTCCACCTTGGGGTCTATGTGTAGTGGCGGTGCCACATTGATTGGCTTCAGTTCGGGCGGTGGTGGCGGCGGACGCTGAGCTGGCGGCCCGCCGTCCGCGACCTTCTGCACTGGATAGGCTGGAGTGTGCGTTGGCTGCCCCAGCTGACTCGGCGACCTCGATGACGAGTCGCCGGTCGGCGTTGCTTGCGGGGGCTCAGGCTCAGCATCGTGACCCAAGCCGATTAAGGGCGTGGGGGCCTCCCAGGTTGGTAGCTTCCAACCTGGGCCAGAAAACTTCTGGGTCTGCTTGGGCCTGTGCTTCTTTCCCGCTGCTGTTAGTCGAGTGGGCTTGTGCTGGGCTGGCGGTTGCAGCAGCTGCGGCCCGCCGGGCTTTGGGGGCGCGATGAGGGGCCGTGGCGATTTGGCAGCAGAAAGCTGCGGCAATGTCGCGATAGGACGCCTCACGTCCTTTGTCTGCCATCCCGCGACACTCGGCATCTTGCCGATGTGCGAACCAAGCGCCGCCTGCAACCCAGCCAAGACGCTCGCCGCCTTCAGTGGCGACAGGTGGTTGAGACAGGAAACAATCTGCGCGTCCTCCTCAATCAGCGTCTTGAGCGCGCCTCCTTGCTCGACTTTTCGACGCAGCGCTTGCAGGTCCAGCGCGGTGTGACACGGCGAACCAAGCCCAGGCAGCGTCGGGCAAGCGTGCATCGCGGCGCGCTCTGTAAACGACAGCGGCACTTCGCCTTTCAGGTCCAGGACCGGATTGGATAAGTCGGTGTCGCGATACAGGTAGCCGCTTTTTTCCCAGAAGTGCTCGCCGACGCGATAGGCGATGCTGTTGCGCCACACGATGCTGGGGTCGTGCGCGTCGACGGAGCCGAAGCGAAACATCGGTGTGCCGTCGTCGGCTCGCATGACTCCCTGGCAGTCTAGGATCGGGTCGATCATTCCCAAGACCAGCGCGTGCCAGGTTTTGATCCAGGCCAGCTCGTCAGCGCGGGGGACGTGGATGAAGCCCTCGCCGAACGCGAAGCCCAGGTTGAGCATGAAGGCGTGGTCGGGCACGCAGTCGCCGTGGCCTGCGGCGTAGCGGGCGGTGACGTAGACGCCGCGTCGGAACTCGGAGCGCAGACCGGCGGCGGCCATCCAGCCGGATTTGCAGCGGCCTGGCTCGTCGGGGACGCCGAAGGCTTGGCGGCGCATTAGCTCTACGTCGCCGAAGATGCGGTCCATGAACTGCACGCTGGTGCGCAAGGTCAGGTCGACGTGCGCTTCACGGTCGCCGACGAGGATTCCAAAGCCAGGCGCGAACTGCAGTCGCCACCAGTTCAGCTCAGCCGCACCGTAAAGCGACGGCTGCACGATGCCGCGCTTGAGGCGTCCGACGTGCTTGGGGTCGCCCTCAAAGTTATCGAGTAGCAGCTGCGTGCGCACCTCGATGACGGAGGACCACCACGGGCGATGCTCGACGGAGTAGAACGCGGGCGACTGTGGCCCGAGGCGGAGGCGAGCGCGTAGTTCGAGCGGCCCGCCGACTAGATAAAAGTCTTCGCTCGGGCGGGTGGCCAGTCGAGTGGCTGCGCCTGGGATGTTGATGCTGACGGCGACTCGGTTGGCCACTTCTATCGCGACATCGACCGAGCCGCCGAAAGTTGAGGTTCGGTGTGGTTCGCCGAGCCATAGATATTGGCCGTTGAACCAAAAGAACATACCGAGCCGAGCGATAGATGGGCACGGGGTGAAGAGGGTGCCGCAACTGCCACCGGTGCCGGTGAGGACGGGGTTGATGGGACGGGGGCCGGGTTGGTCCGTTAGAGCGGTTTGCGCTAGCGCTGTGGATGCAGAGAGGAGGCAGGCGAGGAACCACAGGTTGATGGTTCGCCAGCGCTGCAGAAGCGAACCTGTGCTGGCAGCAGCCCGGGCAGGACGGGGCAGAGAGTAGGCAATCAGCCTATGAGGCTGGGACCGTAACAGCGCGAGCATTGGCTCGGCGTATCACGACGCTGCGACAGGGCAAGTTTATGGTTTGGTGGTTGCTGGTTCGGTGAGGCTGGCTTAGCGAACCACGAGAGCGAGCCTTGCGAGAAACTGTATCGTTCGGCATGCCGAAGCGGGCGAGACGTAGCGCTGGACATGCCCCTTTGCTAGCAGGTTACATGTGGCAATCTGCTGCGTCTCCTAACAGTTTCCGTAGATGCGGGCGCAGAAACTCAGGAATGCGAAGGTGTCGCCGCGCGCTTGGCGTCATGCCGCTGTCCACCCACAAGCTCCGGCAGTCGTCATCGAGATCGCGCTGCCTCCTCTTCCGAATCTTGCTCGCAAGCAGTCCCATCGCCGCATGGAAGTAACCTGCCTGCTGTCTCCATCACTGGAACCGGCGCTTAGGGACGGAATGGGGCGCTCCTGACAGAGTCGTGGGTCGAGTTGGCGGCACCGTGCAGCAGCGTGGAAGTGATACATTACAGGAGGTCGGACCCGACAGCTGCCCAGCAGGCTGTCTTAGTGGCCCCTCCGCCTCGCGAGCGAGGAGTGTCCAGGGGCCCGCAGGGCCGGTCGCAGACCGCTTTGCCCTGGACTCCCCGGAGCCGCGAGGCAACCCCCTGCTGTTCCACTGGCCAGCACATCTCTCGGTCACCATCTCGTCCTCAGTGCATCGTGGGTGTTCGTACCCACGATTCTGTCAGGAGAGCCCGGAATGGAGGTCAGCGCTAGCGAAATGGTCTCGCTTCATAGGTGATCACCCGCTTGCACATCCTGCGCCCGGCCAAGTACAACGGTAGCAATTCCCCCATGAACACTAATCTGCACCACGCGTCGTCTCGTATACTCTTCAGTGCGCTCGTCCTGGTGGCCAGCGCTTGCAAACCTGGGCATGACGCAACACCTCCAGCAGCGTCGCCGCATTCAGAACCTGCGACCCGACGAGCGCCGAAGGAATCTGCACCTGCGCCTGCCGAAACGGTGGGCTCCGTGACCGTGCCCCCAAAAAATGGCAACCCGGTCCAGAACGAAATGCGCGTCCTGCACGAAGCGACGCGCGACTGGATCACAGCCATCGCCAACAACACCCCCGAGCTCATTCCTGCCAGCATCGGCAAAGTGCACGAGGCTCGCATGATCACGGAAAAGGCCGTGGAGGCAGGCGCATACAAGCCACCGAAGAACGCCGACGCGATGGCCGACTTCGCCAAGCAGGATGATGCCTTTCATGCTGAGTTGGTGAAGCTGCTGCAAGCTTCCCGCGCCAAGGATCTGACGGCGACAACGAAACAGCTGGGAGTCGTGCTGGAAGGCTGCACAAGCTGCCATCTGCGCTTCCGATTTTGAACGGGGCTCTGCAGGCCAGCCATTCGGCGAGCTTGCTGCGCACATCCACCGTTGGGAACGGCCTGACACGAAGACACCGTGTTACCGAGCAGAGTCGTACGATCTCGGTCCATGTCACACAGCTTCCGCACCAGCATTTTAGGCGCTCCTGACAGAGTCGTGGGTCGAGTTGGCGGCACCGTGTAGCGGCGTGGATGCGATACACGACAGGACGTCGGACCAGACAGTCTACCCAGCTGCCTGTCTTAGTAGCCCCTCCGCCTCGCGAGCGAGGAGTATCCAGGGGCCCGCAGGGCCGGTCGCAGACCGCTTTGCCCTGGACTCCCCGGAGCCGCGAGGCAACCCCCTGCGGTTCCACTGGTCAGCGCATCGCTCGGTCACCATCTCGCTCTCAGTGCATCGTCGGTGTTCGTACCTGTCAAATAAACTCCACACACCGACGGAATGAGATGTATTTACGGAGCGCCGCCGGAGGGGCTTTTCTGTGCGGATTCCCTTCAGTTCCTGAGGGTTGCGCAGGTCTGCGGAGATGCACCGACCGCTCGCGAATTTCTCGCAGTGTGTGCGCAGCAGTGGGCGGTATCTGTCGCCTGTCTCCTTTGTGGTTCCTAGTGCCTCTCCTGATGCAAAGTAGGGAGTTGGGAGGAGCCCGCGCACCGATTCCCTACCGCGTGTGTGTGGCGGCCTGGATATAGAAATAGCGCGGCTAGAGTAGCGTCATGTTTCATCAGCAAAGTGCGGTAACGGAAAGCGCGCAAATATTCCTATTCATCGGTTTTGGCTCTTGTCCGGGTTTGCTTGCTCGAATTGCAGGATCTCAGCGGTGGCGCTTGCGTCATGGATTGAACCTAAGCAGCTTGTGATTCCAAGTGCCGTTGATAGCCGTAGACTGTCCGCGCGCGGCTGATTTAGCGCTTACTATCCCCAGCGTGCGTAGGCTCTGCGCTGTAGCAATGGTGCGGTGCGTGACCTGGGCCTCGCCCTTGTGTGCGGTACAGGCGCAGCTGTGCGCCATTCAGATGCCCCGAGGCTATTAGACCGTGCTGCATGAGGCCGTGACCGCGATGGGTTCTGCGCTGCAGCGCATCCAGTCGCGCTGTGTGCGCTGCGGGGTGCCGTTGCAAGGTTCAGGACCGCTGCTTTGTAGGCGCGAGCTAACAAGGTTTGCTCGGTGTGCCAGGAGAGGAAATTGGACCGTGCAGATGCGGTGCGCGGCAGGCTCGGCGTGATCCAAGCAGCAGAGCCGACAGTTCCCCGCTACTGTTGCGCGCGCGGAATACAGAATCCTCCCGTAGCCCCGGCGAAAAAGCTGCAACGGTTTGAGCATCTACGGCTTTTGTGGAGACGCGACAGCGTCTGCTGCAAGGCCGTAGCAATCCGTAGAAGTCAGTGAGGTGGGTGTTTACTTGCGGTGGTAGTGAGCGGTTTGTGAGTGGGAGCCACGCTGCTTGAGATGCCAGCAGCTCGGAGGTAGCTATCTGTCGCGCTCGCGTTCATGCTGCGGCACGACATCGACTTCGGGCTCGGGCCGACCATCCATGAAAACTGATACTGATATTCCAGCTTTGCAATTTGGCATTCGTGCCAACCTCGTGCTGTTCGCGCAGCTGGTGCTGCAGGTGTTTTTGGTTGGCCTCACTATCGGCATGTTCCGCACTGTGGTTCCTGCGCTTGCGGAGTCGGAGTTCGGCGTGACCAAGGGCTCATTCATGATGCTGATGGCATTTGTGACGGCCTTCGGCTTTGTCAAAGGTACGCTCAACTTTGTCGCGGGTCGGTTGTCTGAGCGCATCGGTCGCAAGAGAGTACTGTTTCTGGGTTGGCTGGCCGCACTGCCGATTCCGCTTCTGATTCTATACGCGCCCAACTGGAACTGGATTGTAGCAGCGACAGTGCTGCTAGGAATTAACCAGGGTCTTACTTGGTCGATGACGCAAACTTCCAAGCTCGATCTCACCACTGCTGCTCAGCGCGGCCTCACAATTGGAATCAATGAGTTTGCCGGGTACTTCGGCGTTGCAGTGGCGGGTGTCGCGACTGGCTATCTTGCCATCGCCTATGGACCGCGTGCCGGGCTGATGCGCTTCGGCTTTGGGGTGGTGGGCACAGCAACACTTCTGACTTGGCTAGGAGTCAAAGACACGCTGCAGTGGGCGCACGCCGAAGGCAAAAAGTATGCTGAACCCGGAGGCAGTGGTCCCAGGCCGCGCTACCCTACCAACATCACGGACACCCCTAGCACTTGGCATGTGTTCACGCTGATGTCATGGCGTGACGCACGCATGGCCGCACTTTGCCAAGCTGGGCTGGTGGAGAAGTTCGTCGATGCGCTGGTGTGGGTACTTTTCCCCGTCTATCTGTACAAGCACGGCTTGCGCCTCGCGGGCATCGGCTGGGTTGTCGGCACCTACGGCTTTGTTTGGGGAGTGTCACAGTTTGCGACCGGCTACTTGTCCGACCTCGTCGGACGACGGAAGCCTATCATCGCGGGGATGTGGCTATGTGGTGCAGGCGTTGCGCTGGTGCTACTTGGTCAAGGAGAGCTTTGGTGGTCGTGCGCTGCGGCGTTGATGGGCTTTGGAATGGCGTTGCTCTACCCGACGTTATCCGCCTCTGTGTCAGACATCGCCCACCCCAGCTGGCGCGGCTCTGCCATAGGCATCTACCGATTCTGGCGCGACCTGGGTTACGGCATCGGCGCACTTCTGCTAGGTGCGGTAGCTGCACTGTTTGGCGGCATTGAAGCGGGCTTCTGGTTCACAGCGGCCTGTATGTTTATCTCGGGCGGTGTCGTTCTAGTGCTGTGCGAGGAAACACATCCGCGCCTCAATCCCACGCGCGAGTAAGTGCCATTGAGCTGGCTGTTCTTTGTAAGACTGGCTTAGTCGTTTCATATCACCGTTGCGTACGTGTCGTTCGCCGAGCAGGTGGGCTTCGATCTCGGATGTGGTGCTGCTCGCGCTGGGCAGTAAACCAATCCGGGGCAAGACTGATTGCTGGAGGACGAGCAGCGTAGGGTATCACTGCCACGCCGCTGTACGGTGCCGCCAACTCGACCCACGACTCTGTCAGGAGCGCCACTAAACTTGGGGAGGGCCAAGTGCATTAGTTACAACTGCTAGATTCATCTGCAAAATTCATTGCAGTTGAATCTATGATGCCTACCCATACGTGGCCTTCATCCAGCGCTACGCCATCCCTCCAGAGAGGTTCATATGTACGCCCTGCCGTTGCTGATTCCCTCCCGCTGCCTTCGCGTGATCCAGTTCCATCTACCAACGCTGCTGCTGGGACTGACTGCGGCCTGTGCGCATCAGGTCGCCAGTCACCCGCCCGATGCGCCGCCTGTCACCGTGGACTGGAAGGCGGTGGATGCGGCCATCGGCAAGCCGGGCGCGATGCAGCCGGGCGATGTCTACAAGTTTGGGCTGCCACGAACGGATCTGACGGTCACGGTCGGGGCTGTGCAGTTCAAGCCGACGCTGGCGCTTGGCGCTTGGCTCGCGTTCAAGGCGATGCCGCATGACACGATGGTAATGGGCGACCTGGTGCTGCTCGAAGACGAAGTAAATCCAGTGCTGACCAAGCTGCAAGAGGGTGGCATCGAGCAGTCCGCGATGCACAACCATGTCTTTTCGGAGCAGCCTCGCGTCGTCTATATGCACGTCGAAGGGCATGGCGATGCGGTGAAGCTGGCGACTGCGCTGCGAGCCGGGCTGCTTTTAAGTAAGACGCCGATCACGCCGCCGAGTGGCGACCCTCCTCCATCGGTGGATCTCGATACTGCGCAGCTTGATCAGATCATCGGAACGACGGGAAAAAACAACGGTGGCGTCTATCAATTTAGCGTGCCGCGCACAGAGAAGATCACGATGGACGGCATGGAGATCCCGCCATCGATGGGCCTGGGCACAGCGCTGAACTTTCAGCCGACGGGCAGCGGCAAGGCGGCGATTACCGGCGACTTTGTGCTCGCGCCTGCCGAGGTGAACCCTGTGATCCGCGCGCTGCGCAAGCACAACATTATGGTCACTGCGCTGCACAGCCACATGCTGACCGAGGAGCCGCGCTTGTTCTTCATGCACTTCTGGGCGGTCGATGATGCGCTGATGCTGGCGCGCGGTCTGCGCGGGGCGCTGGATCAGACAGCCTCCATCAAGGCGAGCAAGTAGCCATAGCTACCCATGCCAGTGCGTCAATTTGACCAGCAGTGCGTCGGAGGCTGGGCCGTTTCTGAACGCGCCCAGATCCAGCGCGGCGGCTTGGTCTGTCGCAAAGGTGCCGTGACCGATGTAGCGCGGCCCGCCCAATGTGTAGATGGCCTGCGGCAACAATGGCAGATCGAGCCGAGGAAGCAGGCGGAGCGTGATGTCATTTTTCATCGCGCAGCTCTAGCTGTTGAAGGTGGCCTGCGTCTGGACAAGTAGGTCACCGTAGACCGGTCTTCGTTGGTCACTCGATACGGCAATCGCTAGGCCGACCAGCCCCTCGCGCTGGAGGGCCGTGTCGTCTTCGCGGCGGGCAGCGCTGCCAACTTCCGCGACTCGCTTAATCCTGCCCGAATCTCCTGTGCAGAGGCAGGGCCATGCACAAGGCTCAGCATAGACAGGGCGGCGATGCGAGCCAGCCGATGAATGCTTGTTTATAACAACTGAATCATATTGATTTGTATAGCGCGCAAGTGTTCTAAAAAGTGCTGAAATGACCGAAAGGCAACCGAAATCGCGCGCACCGGAAGGCTCTAGAAAGCGACGGACCAGCGGGCCTCTCGCCGTGGGCTTGCTCCTGTGGGCCGGGCTGACGGGCGGCGGCGTTCATGCACTGGCCGATTCCAATGTGCGCGCAGGCGAACCGCCGCGACCGTTATCAATCGAACAGGCGGTCGCGTTTGCGTTATCGCATCACCCCAGCTTAAAAGCTCGGGCGGCAGTCGAGTCGTCACGCGCGGCGCAGACCACGCAGGCTCGCATGGCGCTGCTGCCCCGGCTCGACCTGGGACTGCAGTTCACCCGCGCCACCAGCAATGTCGTAGCGGGGACCGTGTTTCCGCTGCCGGGGATGCCCAGTGTGACGGGTCCACCGATGGTTACACAACTCGACCGAGGTGAATTTGGCAGCGCGGTCAGTCTGGCCGCAGCCTGGGATGTTGCGGGGCTCGCGCAGCGCATGGCCCAGGTCGATGCAGCGCTCGCGACCGAGGCCCAAGCGCAGTCGGCGACTGCCATGCGCAAGCTCGAGGTCGCGTATTCTGCAGCGGACAGCTACCTGCAAGTGTGGGCCGCTTCGGCGGTCGTACAGGCTATGCGAGCAGGCGTTGAGCGCGCGAAGACCCTGGCGACAGTCGCGGAGTCTTACCAGCGCGCGGATCTGCGTCCTGGTG
>Ga0209097_10002784_pt1 | contig 13862 bp, 15 predicted proteins | sample AD_UKC052_MetaG_FD_184419 | JGI IMG/M metagenome (GOLD analysis project Ga0209097, IMG submission 184419) | Active sludge microbial communities of municipal wastewater-treating anaerobic digesters from USA - AD_UKC052_MetaG (SPAdes) (version 2) | ecosystem: Engineered > Bioreactor > Anaerobic >... | reverse complement strand
TCCATTCACCCAGTTTGGGTCGGTGCCACCTACCTATGAATAAACTACTCCTCGCCAGTCTTGTTTGTTTCACCTGCGTGCCCGCGTTTGTCGCGGCACAGTCCTCGTCGGACGCGACACCCCCGCCCGTGAATGTGATCGTCCCCTCCGAGGCCAGAGAGCTCGCCCTCGGTTACGCGGCGGCGTTTGCCCAGATCAAGGGTCTCCCCGTCCACCTCACCCTCCAGAAGGAGGGCAAGTCCTACACGTTGACCGACGTGAAGAGTCTGAAAGCCGCCGGCGGCGTGCTCGTGGTCGAGACCGGCGGCGGCCTCACGTACCTCGTCAACCCCAAGGACGTCGTCTGGATCACCGACGTCACCGTGGGCAAAACGACCTCGGCGCAGTAGAAGCTTGTAACCCATGGTAACTGGGGCTCCTTAATGTGCAGGGCTCAACCCCGTATCCTGAGTGCTTTGGTGCGTTGCAGGTGAAGTGCAGTTGAGTGACTTAAGGTTGCCTTGATAGGTATTCCATATATCGGTTTTATTTAATTATGTTTGAGACTGATGATCAGTGGCGTTCGTTCGGCCGATGTGATCCGTATTACGGTGTCATTAGTGATGAGAAATTCCGTTTGGAAAGTATAACCCCAGCAGCTATAGATGATTTCTTTAGATCTGGCGCTGCTCATGTTGATGAGACCTTGCGGATAGTGAGGGAGCGAGTTGATGCGGACTTTAAGATCGGCTGTGCTCTTGACTTTGGGTGTGGCGTTGGCCGCGTTACGATTGCGTTGGCCCAGCATTCGGTTGGTGTTGTTGGCGTGGATGTCTCAGAGTCGATGATATCCGAAGCGAGGGCTCAGTGCGCTGCGCGGGGTGTTGGTAACGTTGATTTCGCTGTAAATCTTCCTGATGGGGTTTTGTTTAATTTCGTTCATTCGTTTATAGTTTTTCAACATATCCCGCCGTCGAAGGGTTTTCCTATATTGTCTCATGTGTTGCAGCTTCTCGCGCCTGGCGGTGTTGGTGTTCTTCATTTTACATATGGTAGTCGGATGCCACTGCTGAGGCGGGTGCTTGAGGGGCTAAAAAGATGGGTGCCGCCGGTGCGCATGGCTGTAAATATTCTGAAGGGGCGCCATTGGCGATATCCGTATATGCTAATGGCTAATTATGATTTATGTGAATTGCTGGAGTTTTTTTCTGCATGCGGGATTACTCAATATTATACTGTTCGAACTGATCACGGAGGGTATTTTGGGGTGATACTGTATTTCCAGAAGCCCTCGGTGTAGCCGTATTCTACGCTGTCAGCCATCTCGTCCGTTTTAGGAGAGCAGTGCTCTGTCGTTTTCCGAGCCTGCACCGACATTGTTTGGATCGGTTTTTGTGAATGTGGGGTTTCCTCTTCCCTAGCACGAATAATCCGTGCTTTGGTGGTCTTAGTGCGCATGACTTTTACCGAACAAGAACTCGATGCCGAAGCGGAGCGCCTGTTGCGCGCGCTCATGCACGTGGAGTGCGATGCGCGCCGCCAGTGGAACTTGCCCACCTGCCGGTCCATCGCGCCGCTCACCCTCGAGATCAACCGCCTCAAAAAGGAGAAGGGAGCGATCATCCTCGCGCACTCCTACGTCGAGCCGGAGATCATCTACGGCGTGGCCGACGCCAAGGGCGATTCGTACTTCCTGAGCCTCGCCGCCAAGAAGGCCCAGGCGCCGCTCATTGTGTTTGCCGGCGTGGTCTTCATGGCCGAAACGGCGAAAATCCTCAGCCCCGACGCCACGGTCGTCGTGCCCGACCACGGCTCCGGCTGTTCGCTGGCCGACTCGATCACGGCCGAGCACCTGCGCAAGTTGAAATCCCTTTATCCCGATGCCGTCACCGTCTGCTACATCAACAGCACGGCGGCGGTGAAGGCTGAGAGCGACGTCTGCGTGACCTCGGGCAACGTGTACGACATCGTCGCCAAGCTCCCGCAGCGGCGCATCCTCTTCGTGCCCGATCGCCTGATGGCGCAAAACATCCGCACCGAGATGAAGCGCCGCGGTCTGGACAAGGAAATCCTCTCCTCCGACGGCACCTGCATGGTGCACGAGGAGTTCACCGTGGCGCAGATCGCCGAGGCGCGCGCGCGTTTCCCCGGACTGAAGGTCGTGGTGCATCCCGAGTGCACGGCCGAGGTCGCTGGCGCGGCGGATTTCGTGGGCAGCACCGGCGGGATGATGAAATACGTGCGCGCCACCACGGCCCCGTACTTCCTCATGCTCACCGAGTGCGGCCTCGTCGGTCGCCTCGAAGTCGAGGAGCCCGGAAAGAATTTCGTCGGCGGCTGCCGACTTTGCCCGTACATGAAACTCAACTCGCTCGAAAAGATCCGCGACGTGCTGGCCGCTCCACGGCCGCACCAAGTGGTGACGCTCGACGACGACCTGCGCCGCCGCGCGGCGCGCTGCATTGAAAGGATGTTCGAACTTGCACCCACGGACTGAACACTTGATCGACCTCGCCCTCGAAGAGGATGCCGGCCTCGGCGACGTCACCAGCCGCGCGATCTTCGCGCATAATCACCGCACCAGCGCCTACATCGAGGCGAAGCAGGATCTCGTGATCTGCGGTCTCGAAGTCGCCGCCGGCGTCTTCACCCGCGTCGATTCCGCGCTGAAGGTCGAGCTGACCGCGCACGACGGCGATTTCGTGAAAAAGGGCGGCATCGTCCTGCGCGTCTCCGGGCCCACGGCCTCGGTGCTCACCGCGGAGCGCACGGCGCTCAATTTCATCCAGCGCCTCTCCGGCATTGCCACGCTCTCGCGCAAGTTTGCCGAGGTCGCCAAGCCGCTCGGCGTCCGCGTCGTCGACACGCGCAAGACCACGCCCGGCTACCGCGAGCTGGAGAAGTACGCCGTCCGTACCGGCGGCTGCCACAACCACCGCTACTCGCTCGGCGAACACGTTCTCATCAAGGACAACCACATCGCCGCCGCCGGCAGCCTGACCGCCGCCGTGCAACGCGTGCGCGATGCCGCCCCGCACACCGCCAAGATCGAGGTCGAGACCAAGACGCTCGCCGAGGTCCGCGAGGCCGTGCGCGTCGGCGCCGAGGTCATCATGCTCGACAACATGACGCCCGACCAGATCCGCGCCTCCGTGGCCGCCATCGCCGGCGCCGCGATCATTGAGGTGTCGGGCGGCGTGCGTTTCGAGACGCTGCGCGATTTCGCGGTGCTCGGCATCGACGTGATCAGCATCGGCGCGCTCACGCACTCGGCGCCCTCGGTCGATCTGAGCCTCACCGTGCCGATGCCCAAGCCCGCCAAAAAGCCGGCCGCCAAGAAGCCTGCGGCGAAGAAACCGGTCGCGAAGGCCAAGGCGAAGAAGCGCCGCGCGGCCTGATGACCACGAGCCCGGCGCAGTGTTTCTCACGGAGGTGCTGAGCGAGATGCCGGCACTCCTCCGTGCGCTCTACGCCTCGGTGGTTCATTCCTTTTTCCCAATGAACGTCATCCGTACCGATTGCCTTGTGATTGGCGCCGGCCTCGCCGGCTGCGCGTACGCGCTGCAGGCCGCGCAACGCGGACTCGACGTGCAACTGCTCTCCTTGAACGGCCCACTCTCCGCCAACAGCGACTGGGCCCAGGGCGGCATCATCTACAGCGTCAACTCCGACCCGGAGCTCTTCGCGCGCGACATCATGGATGCGAGCGACCAGCTGGCCAACCCGGCCGCCGTCGCCCACCTCGTGAAGGAGGGCCCGATTGCCGTGAAGGAGCTGCTGCTCGACACGCTTGGCATTCCCTTCGACCGCATGGACGACGGCGGGCTGGAGTTTACGCGCGAGGGCGGGCACCACGAGCGCCGCATCATCCACTCGAAAGACACCACCGGGCACGCGATCCTCGCCTCCGTGGCCGCGCGCGTGGATGCGACGCCCAACATCCACCGCCGCCTGGGCTGGGTGGCGATCGATCTGCTCACGCTCTCGCACAGCACGGACAACCCGGCCGACAAGTACCAGCCGCTGACGTGTTTTGGCGCCTACGTGCTCAACACCGAGACGGAGGAGGTCTGCGCCATCGTTGCTAAAAAAACCATCCTCGCGACCGGCGGCCTCGGGCAACTTTTCCAGCACTCGACGAACCAGCCGGGCAGCGTCGGCCACGGTGTGGCGATGGCCTACCGCGTCGGTGCGCGCGTGATCGATCTGGAGTACACCCAGTTTCACCCGACGGTGTTTTTCAAAAAAGGCGCGCCGCGTTTCCTCATCACCGAGGCGTTGCGCGGCGAGGGCGCCGTAATCGTCAACGCCAAGGGCGAGCGCTTCATGGACGCCGTCCATCCGCTCGGCTCGCTGGCGCCGCGCGACGTGGTATCGCGCACAATCCATCTGGAGCTGGCGGCGAGCGGCGAGCCGTGCGTGTTTCTCGATCTCTCGGCGATGAAGCCGGAGTTTGTGCGCGAGCGTTTCCCGAGCATCTACGAACGCTGCCTGAAGTACGGCATCGACGTGACGCGCGAGCCGGTGCCGATTGTGCCGGCGGGGCATTTCTCCTGTGGCGGCGTGCACACCGATTTGCAGGGCCGCACGAATGTCCGCCATCTCAACGCCATCGGCGAGACGGGGTGCACGGGCCTGCACGGCGCCAACCGCCTCGCGAGCACCTCGCTGCTCGAGTGCCTGACGAGCGCGAAGTTTGCCGCGCAAGCCGACGCGGCCGAGATCGCTTGCAACGTCTTTCACCTGCCGGAGCCGCGCGTGTGGGAGAGCCCGGTGCGCGAGGCGGACCCGACCTTGATCGCGCAGGACCTCAGTCTGCTGCAAAGTACGATGTGGAACTACGCGGGCGTGATCCGCTCGCCCAAGCGCCTTACGCGTGCGCGCCGCATCCTGCTGGAGTTGCGAGAGGAGATTCAGTCGTTCTACCGCGGCTGCCGGCTCTCGCGGCAGTTGATCGAGCTGCGCAACGCGGTGCAGACGGCGCTGCTCATCGTGTACGCCGCCTCGCTCAACCCGCGCAGCAAGGGTTGCCACTACGTGATCGACCGCGAGGAGTGAGCGGCCGTCAGAAGCGTGGGATCAGCTGTTTTTTCCAGGCGAACCCGATGTAGTCGAATTCCTCGGCAAACTGGGGGGCGCAGCGCGACGGATTCTTGATCTGGCGCTCCATGTTTTTGCTAATCTTGCCCGTGAAGAAGAAGGGCATGTACGGCGCTGCGAGCAGGAGGCTTTCGGTGATCGTGCGTTGGTAGCCGCCCATGAACTGGTCGGCGAGGATCAGCAGAAACGCCGGGCCACCGCAGGCGATGAAGATCATGGCGAGGTACATTTGTGCCCGCACGAAGTTCCTGTAGTGCTCCATGTCGGCTTCGCTTTGGATCCGCGGGTTCTCGCGCAGGTACCGGCGTTGTTGGGCCATACCCACGATCGAGGGGATGTAGGCGGCGCCCACGAGGAAAAACTCGGCGGTGGTGATCGGGGTGAGGATCATGGGGGTTCAGATGATGCTGATGGCGTGGGGGTGGCCGACGGGGAGGCCGGGTTTACCGGCAAAGGCGAATTCCCAATGCGCGAGCTGGCGATCGATCACCTCCTGCACGGCGGCGATGATGCGCGCCGGCGGCGGCGCTTCAGGGTGGCGGAGGCAGTGTGCGACATCGAGGAGCAGCTCGGGGAGCGGTGTGGCGTGTGCCTCCCAGCATTCGTGAAGATAATGCCGGCACCAGGCGGGGGCAGCGAGCGTGGCGATCTCGTCGCGCCAGGTGCGCACGAGGCGGCAGGTGTTTTCCTCGTCGCGCAGTTTGCGGTTCACCGAGGCGCTGACGTGGTGGCGTATGGCGCTGGTGAGCGTCACGTACTGGCGGAGTCCGTGGCGGCGCAGGCGGAGGCAGAGGTCCACGTCTTCGCCGCCGTTGCGGTAGACTTCGTCGAAACCGCCGAGTTGTTGAAACACGTCGCGACGCAGGACGACGCAGGCGCCGGTCGCGGCCGCCACCTCGTGGTATGCGCGGCGGGTGTCGGGGAGCGTGCGCAGGTGCGCGGGCTTGGCGTGTGCGTCGAAGAAGATGCCGGCGTGGTCGAGCGCGCCGGTGGCGACGGCGTATTGCACGTTGCCGACGATGCCGGCGTTGAGGCCGGAGTGGTCGAAGAGCTGGAGCATCGGCTCCAGCCAGCCGGGCGTGAGCACGAGGTCGTTGTTGAGCAGGGCGAGAAACTCGCCGCGGGCGATGGCGGCGCCGCGGTTGTTGGCGCCGGCGTAGCCGAGGTTGCGCTCGTTGAGGAGTACGCGGATGTCGGGGGCGTCGAGTGTGCCGAGCCATTCGCGCGTGCCGTCGGTGCTGCCGTCGTCGATGAAGACGATCTCGTACTCCAGATCGCGCGGGAGTGTGGCGCGCAGGCTGTCGAGCATCGCCTGCGTGAGCGGCAGGCAGTTGTAGAGGGCGGTGACGACGGAGAGTTTCATGCGCCGCGGCGAGCGAGTGCAGGTTACTTCCGGGCGTAGTCGCCGCGGCTGAAATATTTCTCCAGCCACACGTACATGCAGATGAAGAAATACCGGCTGCCCATTTCCTTGATCTTGAGCTTGGCGACGCCGTGTTTGCGGTTCTCCCAAGAGATGGGCGTGAGCGCCCACGAGTAGCCGCGGACGATGGCTTTGAGCGGAATCTCGACGGTGAGGTTGAAGTGCGGCGCGAGGAACGGGCGGCAGCCGTCGATGACGGTGCGGCGGTAGGCCTTGAAGGCGTTGGTGGTGTCGTTGAGCCCGTGGCGGAACATCAGCCGGATGAAGAAATTGGCCATGCGGTTGACGGCAAGTTTCACGCGCGGGTAATCGACCACGCGGCCGCCTTTGATGAAGCGGCTGCCGAAGACGCACTCGTGGCCCTCGTTGAGCAGTTTCCAGTATTTGACGACGTCGGCGGGTGAGTCGGAGGCGTCGGCCATCACGATGGCGCAGGCGTCGCCGTGCATGTGGTTGAGCCCGTAAACGACGGCGCGGCCGAAGCCGTGCGGGCCTGGGTTTTGCACCGGAGCGAGCGTGGGGATCTCGGTTTTCAGCTCCTGCAACACGGCCCAGGTGCGGTCGTGGCTGCCGTCGTCCACGACGACGAATTCATGCGGGACCTCGGCGGCCGTGAGCGCCGCGTGGAGTGCGCGGAGCGTGGGCGGCAGCGAGGCTTCTTCGTCGCGCGCAGGAATGACGAGGGAAAAAAGAGCCAGCGGTGGGAGCACGGCGGGCGTGGCGGTGGAGCTCATGAAAAACGTGGGAGCGGTGTTTGGCGCGGCCGGCTCAGAGCGGCGCGGAGAGGTCGAGCCACTCGGGGTGCGCCTGGGCGTGGGCCGCGATCTCGTCGAGGATGGCGGTCGTGGGCGTCTGCGGCTGCCATTGCCAGAGGCGCGTGGCTTTCGCGTGGTCGAGCACGATCCACGGGATGTCGAACGGCCGCGGCGTGGTGTCGGCCGCGACGGCGTGTGCCCCGAAGCGTGCGTCGCACCAGTCGGTCAACTGGCGCAGCGAGCGCGCGGAGGCGGCGCCACCGCTGACGTTGACGATGCGGTCCTCCGCGGCGAGCGCGGGCGCGGCAAATTGTTTTTCCAACAACGGCGCGAGGTCGCGCGGGTGCAGGCAGTCGCGCACCTGATGTCCGTGTCCGCCGAAGCCGATGTACTTGAGCGGGCGGCGGCGCAGGTGGCTGTTGAGCCAGTAGGCGAAGATGCCTTGGTCGGCCCGCCCGAACTGGCCGGCACCGGCGAGCACGCCGCAGCGGTTGACGAAGACGGGCAGATTAAACGTGGCGCCGTATTCGAGCGCGAGCGCCTCGCTGGCGAGTTTCGTCGAGCCGTAGAGCGAGATCGGCGCCATGGTGGCAAAGGCCTCGGTGACGCCGGCGGCGCTCAGGCCGGCGGGCAACGTCGTGCCGGTCGGGCGAAACGCGCCCTCGTGCGCCTCGACGGGCAACGCGGCCAGCGGGGCGATGCTGTACACGCGGCTCGTGCTCAGCAGGACGAAGCCGGCGCGGTGCTGTTTGCAAAACTCCAGCATGTTGACGGTGCCGCCGAGGTTGTGCTCGACGAGCTGGCGCGAGCTGGTGCGGCCGTCCACGCCGGCGAGCACGCTGGGGTTTGCGGCGGCGTCGATCACCCAGTCGACGGCCGGCAGGGCTTCGAGGTCGCTGGCGTTGCGCAGGTCGCCGTGAAAGAGGCACACGCCGAGCCGCTTGAGCTCGGCACGGTTGGTCTCGCTGCCGGGGCGGATGAAGTTGTCGAAGCCGAAAAGCTGGTGGCCGGCGCCGCTCTGCGCGAAGGTGCGGGCGAGGGTGCTGCCCACGAAACCGCAGATGCCGGTGATAAGGATACGCATGGCGAAGGCTTTTGCGTGAAAGGGCAGCCCTCGGCAAACGCTTTCACGTCGCCGTGAGCGTTTCGATTTCCGCTGTTGCCGAGCCGCGTGCGGCGCGCACGGTAGCGCACATGTCCGAATCGACTCCGCCCAACCTCTCCGACGCCGGCCTCGAAGTGCGCACCTACTTCGTGCGCAGCCGGCAGACGCTGCTGGCGAAGGCAGACTTCGGTCCGCTCTTCGTGGACTATTATCTGCATCTCGCCGATCAGCAGATCCGCCCCGACCCGGCCCATGCCGCGCTCTTCAAGCGCGCCCTCGCCGCCCTCGTCCTCCACGCGGCCTCGCGCCCCTGGGACGAGATGACGGCGTGGACGCTCCATTTTCAGGACCCGTTGGTGAATCTGTTTCTGTCGAGCGACAACGAGGTCGGCACCGTGACCGGCCGCGTGCTGGCCGACAACGTGCGCGAGATGGAGGGCAACTTTTTCTACGCCGACGTCGTGCGCGGGCGGCAGCCCAAGCGCCGCAGCTCCGTGCAATTTACCGGGGCCGACCCGCTGGAGGCGGCGAAGACCTTTTACGCGCAGAGCGAGCAGCGCGGCGCGCGGTTTTTCCAACTCGCCGAGGAGGAGTTTGCGCTCCTCTCGGAACACCCGGACTGCGACCTCGCCTGGTTTGGCGCGACGACCGCCGAGCAGGTGCGCGAGCTCGAAAAGACCGAGACGCTCGTGCCGATGGAGACGCGCACCTATCGCTGGCATTGCGGGTGCAACCAGTCCCGCATGCTCCAGGTGCTCGCGCCCGCGTTTAAGGACGATCCGACCGGACTTTTCGGCGATGACCAGAAGCTCGAAATCCGCTGCCCGCGCTGCGGTGCCCGGCACAATGTGACGCGCGAGGCCATGGAGGCCTACATGGCGCAACAAAAGCCGGGCTCCTCCGCATGACCGCCGCGGCTCGTCGGGCAACGTCAGTGTCGGCCGGTGCGCCCTCATGAAGGACATTCTGCTGAACATCCGCGACGGCTTCGCTTCGTCGACGCCGCTGGACCTCGCTAACCTCGCGCTCGGTATCGTGGGCGTGGTGCTGATGGTGCGGCGCAGCCTGTGGGCGTTTCCCATCGGACTGCTCGCGGTGTCGGTGCAGGGCGTGCTGTTTTTCGAAAACCGCTTTTACGCCGATGCGACGGTGCAGGTATTCTTCTTCGCGGCGCTGGCGTACGGCTGGTGGCACTGGGTGCGCAGCTAGGGCGCGGCGCCCGAGCTGCCCGTCACGCGGCAGCGCTGGCGCGGCCGTGCGTTGACGCTCGCGCTGGCCGGCGCGGCAACCGTGTGCGGCGCGCTGGCGCTGGCGCGCTGGACGCCCGCGGTGATGCCGTGGCGCGATGCGTTTATCGCGGCGTTTAGTGTGGCGGCGCAGACGCTCCAGGCGCGCAAGCGGATCGAAAACTGGCCGCTGTGGACCGTGGTCAACCTCGTCGCCATCGCCTCGTACTGGCAGGCGACGATGGCGTTTACCGCGTTTCTCTACGGAATCTACCTGGTGCTGGGCCTGCTGGGCTGGCGCGAATGGTTGCGTGCGATGAAAGGCGCGACTCCGGCGCGTGGCTGACGTGAAACGCATCGCGGTCTTCGGACCTGAATCCACGGGGAAAACTTCGCTCGCTCGGCGCCTCGCCGCGCATTTCGACGAGCCGTGGTCCATCGAATATGTCCGGCGATACTGGGACGAGCACGACGCCACGATTCGGCCGGCCGACCTCGATGCCATCGCACGCGGGCAGATCGCCGGCGAGGATGCGGCGGCGGCGGCCGCGCGGCGCGTGTGTTTCTGCGACACCGAGCTGCTCACGTGCGTCCTCTGGGACGATTTGCTTTTCCGTGGCTCGTGTCCGCCGTGGGTGCGAGAGGAGGCGGAGCGACGCGCACGCGGATTCGCGTTGTTTCTGCTGTGCGCGACAGACGTGCCCTTCGAGCCCGACCCGCAACGCTGTTTCCCCGATCCCGATGGGCGGGCGATGTGCATGCGGCTGTGGCGGGAAACGCTGACGAGCCGCGGGCTGCCTTTCGTGGAGCTGCACGGTGGCGACTTCGAGGCGCGCGCGCTTCAGGCAATCTGCGCGGTGGAGTCGGTGCTGGGCGCGTAGTCAGCGCCGCACTTCGGCGGGGCCGGCGAGCAGGTCGTCGAGTCGCAGCTCCAGCGTGGCGCCGTCGCCGGGCTTGGTGGCGCGGAGGATGAGCGCGCCGGTTTTGTCGGTGCTGGCGGAGAGCTGACCGGCATCGGCGCGATCCGGCGCGAGTAGCCAGACGAAGCGTGTGGGGCGTGCGATCCGGGTCGTGCAGGTGACCTCGGGCGCCGGGAGTTTTTCGTTGTAGCGCGGCGAAAACCAGCCGGCGGGCTGCGGCTCGGAGACGGCGCAGGCGACCTGCGTTTCCCAAGTCTGCGCGAGTGCGGGCGTGAGCACAAAGGCGCGGCCTTCGGCGTCGCTTGCGCGGATTGTGGCTTGGCCTGACTCGATTTTCAGTCCGGGTGCGAAGTGCCAGAGCGTCTCAACCTGCGTCGGCCCGAAGGCTTCGACCTCGTCGATCACGATCCAGCCGATCGCGTGAAAGTAGAGCACGCCGCGTGTCCAGCGCGGGTGGCCGCGCCAGAGACCGGCCGGGAAAATCGTGCCGGCGGCAAAGTAATCCCAGTCGGACGTCTGGCGGATGCAGGCCGGCATCGGAGTGCCGTCGACGACGCGCGGCGGCGGCAGCGAGCCCTGGCCGTCGAGGAGCAGGATGTTGTGGCCGCGCGGGCCGTTGAAGAAATCGAACCACGGGCCGGGCTGGTAGGTATAGCGGCCCGGATCGATGAGGAGGTCGCGGCCCTCGGCGAAGACGGCGAGGTTAAGCCGGTCCTGGTGCTGGTGGTCGGAGCCGTGCGGGCCGATGTCGAAGAACGCCCATTGCGCGCGCGGGCCGGTGTCGCCGCGCATGATCGCGTGGCCCGCCCAGGGGAAATACTGCGAACGCGGCGGGCGGTTGAAGCCTTCCTGGACGAGCGAATCCGGGAGGCCGGGCACGCGCGTCTTTTTGCCGTCGGCGTCGAGTGCGATCAGGAGGTTGTAGTCTTCGTCGGAGGCGCTGTTGATCGGGCCGCAGCCGTCGGGTTTGGCGATGCCGACGAAGTAGCGCCACATGGCCTGAATGCGCGCGGTGAGCGCCGGGTACTCGTCGGCCTGGGCGGAGCTGCGCAGGAGCACGTCGAAATTCTGAGCGCTGAGCAGGGCGACGCGTTGGTAGTGGTTGGTGAGTTCCTTGAAGGCGCCGTCGGGGTAGGTCTGGTCGAGGAGCTCGCGCTCGACGGCCTCGGCGGCGTGGCGCATCCACGAGGGGGCGTCGCGAAACTCGGGCCAGACGGCGGCGAGGCGGGCGAGGGAGACTTTTTCGGTGAGCAGGTGGTTGCCGCCCCAGAATGAGGCGTGTTTTTCGAGGAGCGCGGCGTGGTCCGGGATGCTGGCGAGCATGCGCAGGCGCGCTTCGTCGGAGAACTCGGGGGCGGCCTGCAGGTCGGTGAAGACGACGGGCCAGGTGTCGGCGGAGCGGCGTGCGGCCTCGAGTGCGCGCCAGGGCGGGGAGAAGGTGATCCGGCCCGGATAGGGCTGGGTGCGCAGCCAGTCGACGAGCCAGCGGGAGGCGCAGTCGGCGTAGCGCGCATCGTGGGTTTGTTGCCAGACGGTGACGAGCGAGAGCAGTGGGCCGTGGCGATTCATCATCCACGCCCACTCGGGGTCGTCGGCCGGGCCGCGCCAGAGCCAGTCGATGCCGCCGTCGGGCAGGCGCCGCAGCTTGGCGGTGAGCCCTTGGATGGTGACCTCGTCGCGCAGAAGCGCCTCGGCGGTGAGGCGCGGTTCCAGGCGCGGCGGAGAGACGTGCCAGCCTGCGACGATGTCGCGGTGAGGCGCGGGTTTCGCGCGGTAGTAACGGAGCAGCTCGGCGCAGGCGGCGGCGAGGTCGCCGGCGCGCCAGTGCGCGAGCGCGGGCTGGAGGGCGGGCTGGCGTTCGTCGAGGCGGGAGAAAAGTGCGTCGAGCCAGGCTTGGTTTTCTGCGACAAAGGCGGCCGACGGTGCGGCGGGCGTGCCGCCCTTGTCGGGCTGGGGCGGGGCAGATGCGGCCAATGTCGCGCACAAGAGCAGCGCGCCTGTGGCCCGGCAAAAATGGCGGGCAGTGTTTTGCCAGCGGGGCATGGCGGCTCAGGAGCGGTCGAGGTCGCGCGTGAGCCGGCGGGCGAGCGGGCGGCTGGCGGCCATGAGTGCGGCGCCGAGGAGGGCGGCGATGGCCGGGCGGAGGACTTCGCTGCAAAGGAAATGGACTGCGTAGGTGGGGCTGAATTCGCGCCAGGATTCGACGAGATTGGAAAGGCCCTGCCAGAGGGCGAGGATGAGCAGCGTGAGGCCGAGCAGTCGGAGATAGAGCGTGGCGTGATTTTGCATGCGGCGGGAGTCGTGGGTGCCTGATTGGCGAAAACAACGCGCCCGGCACGGGGCGACAAGCGGCAATTCGGGGCGAAAGGAGCTTTACGCACGACGGCGTGGGCCGGTAAGTCGGAGCGTTTCCAACATGGAGAAGGACTATCTCGATCGTTTTGGCGGAGTGGGGCGCCTGCTGGGGCGCGAGGCCTTGGCGCGTCTGCATGCGGCGCATGTGGCGGTGGTGGGCGTGGGCGGCGTGGGCTCGTGGGCGGTCGAGGCGCTGGCGCGGAGCGGCGTGGGCGCGCTCACGCTGATCGACATGGACGATGTGTGCATCACCAACGTCAACCGGCAGCTCCCGGCGCTCGACGGGCAGATCGGCCGGCCGAAGGTGGCGGTGCTCGCGGAGCGGGTGCGGTTGATCAATCCGGCCTGCCGGGTGACGGACGAGGCGGAGTTTTTCACTGAGAAAACGGCGGAGCGGTTGCTCGCACCGGGCCACGATGTGGTGATCGACGCGATCGACCGGATGACGAACAAGGCGCTGCTGATCGCGGAGTGCGTGAAGCGCGGGCGGCGTTGCGTGACGGTCGGCGGCGCGGGCGGAAAGTGCGATGCGACGCTGATCCGCGCGGGCGATCTGGGCGAGGCGACGGGCGACGAGCTGCTGCGGCTGGTGCGCAAGAAGCTGCGCCGCGACCATGGTTTCGCACATGGCGAGGGCAACCGGTACGGCGTGCGCTGCGTGTACTCGGCGGAGAAACAGGTTTTCCCGTGGGCGGATGGCTCGTGCAAGACCGAGCCCGAGCCGGGGACGAACCTGCGGATGGACTGCGCGAGCGGTTTCGGCGCGGCGGCATTTGTGACGGCGCCGTTTGGCTTTGCCGCGGCTGGCGAGGCCGTGAAGTGGATCGTGGGCTGAGGCGGGTGCCGGGCTGCGCGGCATGACGCACGGTGACGCGGCGCGGGGTGCTTTCGGTGGCGGAAGTCACTTTGGTGCGCGAATCGGCAACGGCACTTAAATTTTTCATGAAATGCGTCGGTTCTGCCTTGTTTGTAAGCATATCTGACGCATTTCATGAAAAA
>Ga0209097_10002783_pt1 | contig 13864 bp, 12 predicted proteins | sample AD_UKC052_MetaG_FD_184419 | JGI IMG/M metagenome (GOLD analysis project Ga0209097, IMG submission 184419) | Active sludge microbial communities of municipal wastewater-treating anaerobic digesters from USA - AD_UKC052_MetaG (SPAdes) (version 2) | ecosystem: Engineered > Bioreactor > Anaerobic >... | reverse complement strand
ATAATTCTTGTACACCTCCTCTAGCGAGACGAAAACCAGTCATTACCTCATCAAAAATCAGGAGAATTCCATTGTCTGTACACAATTGGCGTAAGCCTTCCAGAAAACCTTCTTTGGGCGGAATGCAACCCATATTTCCAGCAACTGGTTCTACAATAATAGCGGCAATTTCATCCTTATTGGCTTCGATTAAAGCAGTAACATTATCTAAATCATTGTAGTTGGAGAGCAAAGTATCTTTGGCAGTTCCTACGGTAACTCCAGGACTGTTGGGCGAACCAAAAGTAATGGCTCCACTCCCTGCCTGTATCAAAAACGAATCGGAATGTCCGTGATAACAACCTGCAAATTTGATAATTTTATCTCTTTTGGTAAATCCACGAGCCAATCGGATGGCGCTCATACAAGCTTCGGTTCCTGAATTTACAAATCGAATTTTATCAATATTTGGAACCATCGAAACTGCCAATGCAGCGATTTGAGTTTCCAATTCGGTGGGCATTCCAAATGAAGTTCCCGATTTGGCTTTTTCAGTTACCGCATCTACAACGGGTTGAAAAGCGTGACCCAAAATCATTGGTCCCCAAGAATTGATGTAATCTATTAATTTGTTTCCATCTTCGTCGAAAAGATATGCTCCTTTGGCACTTTTGACGAAAATGGGTGTTCCCCCAACTGCTTTGAAGGCACGAACAGGTGAATTGACACCTCCTGGAATTACTTTTTCTGCTTCAGCAAAAAGCTGACTGCTTCTTTGATATAACATTTAGATTTTAGATTTTAGATTAGCGATTTTAGATTTCAGAATTGAAATTGACATTTTTATTGCGATTGAAATTGTTATTGAATTTTTAGGTTCTGACCTATCGTAATGGCACTGTCAGAAATATTATTTTGCTTTTTTAACTCTTCTATAGGAATATTAAATTTTTTAGAAATTGAATATAAAGTATCTCCTTGTTGCACTTCATATTGACCATCTTGTGGGCTGTTTTTAATGGATTTAGTTTTTGTTACTGCGTTTTGACTTGAATCCAAAACATAATTTTTACCTAAAACCATATTATCGTATTGATTCAAATTATACCGTTCGATATAGTTAATTAATTTTTCGGGATAATTGGGATCGGTGGCGTAACCGGCGGCTTTCAACCCTTTGGCCCAAGCTTTATAATCGCCTTTATCTAAGTTAAACAATGAGGCATATCGCTTTCGTTTAGACAGAATATCGGCGTGATCTTGATAGGATTCTTCTGGATTTTTATATTTTCTAAAACATTCTTGTGCTGCATCGTCATCCTGATAAGCGGTTTCACCTTTCCAATCGGTGTAACATTTTATTCCAAAATGATTGTTTGCATTCATTGCCAAATTGCTTTGACCTGAACCCGATTCTAAAATTCCTTGAGCTAAAATAATACTAGCCGGAATTCCAAAATTTCTCATATTGCTCATCGCAATGTCTTTATAATGGAAAACGTACCCGTTTATCAAATCTGAAGTGACGACTGTTTTTGAATTCGATTGTGATTTTTGGTTTGCTGTGGATGTTGTTTTAGTGTTCTTCGAACTTCCTGATTTTGTTGTTACAATCCTAGATTTCGAAGAAGAACAACCCACTAAGATCAGAATGAAAGCTATGAGTACTATTTTTTTACACATCTATGTCTATTATTGGTAAATGTTTGTTTTTTAATTTGATGTTCATCCCACTAATTCCCTGCAATCCGCCAGTGTGAATGAGTAAAATTTTAGAATTTTCGGGAAAATAATTTTTACTAATTAAATCCATAACGCCAAAAACCATCTTTCCGGTATAAATAGGATCCAAAGGGACTTTGTTTTCCGCATAAAACCGATTGACAAAAGCAATTAGTTCCGAATTGACTTTTCCATAACCGCCAAAATGATAATCGGTTATTAATTCCCAATTTTCTTTGTGTACAAATTTACGAATTTCCTCTTTTAAAAAATCACCTTTTAAAGCGGGAAAACCCAAAACTTTTTGGTGAGGAAAACTGCTGTTGATGAGTCCGCTAATAGTTCCTCCTGTTCCAACTGCTGTGCACACAAAGTCATATTGCGAATCTTCTTTTAATAAAATTTCTTCGCAACCTTTGACTGCAAATTCGTTAGTTCCTCCTTCGGGAGCATAGTAGAAAATGCCAAATTCGTGCGTCAAATTTTCTATAAAGTCTGCTTCGGTTTTGTGGCGATACTTTTCTCGGGTGATGAATTTGAATTGCATTCCGCATTCCTGAGCGAATTTTAAAGTTGGATTAATCAAAATTTTACTTTCTAATTCGTCACCTCTAATAATTCCGATGGTTTTGAATCCGTATTCTTTTCCTGCGAATGCCGTTGCCGCAATATGATTGGAGAATGCGCCACCAAAAGTGAGCAATGTATCTTGATTCTCTGCTTTTGCCTGAATCAAATTGTATTTGAGTTTTCGGAATTTATTGCCTGAAATAAAGGGATGAATGAGATCTTCCCTTCGAATCGACAGCGATACAGATTTGCTATTTAATTGTATTTCTTGAGTTAAAATGTCTTGCAAAACAATTTGGATTTGGTACAAATATACAACAGAATAGCATTAAATTTTTATTGATACTTTACGAGACAAGCTGGTAACTTTCGATTAAATATATTTCAAAAACGCCCAAAAAGTTCTGCTTTTCAAATAATATTGGTCTTTTTCATTGGCGTAAGCCTCACGTTCGAAACTTATATTTCTATAAGCAATATCAAAGTTTCTATATTGAATCCACCGCAAACAAAACTCAAGAAAATACCAAACAAAAAAAGGAATAATCAGCAGCTCTAATTGTTGACGCAAGTGTATCCTTTCGTGATTTACAAAAGTTAGATTTTGTTTATCAAATTTATATTTCACAAACACAAACGGAAAAAAAGCCAATCCGCGATAGCCTTTGGGAATTAAATATTTGGTAACAATTAGAAACATTCGTTTTAAAGTGTATAAATTTGTAGTATGAACGAACAAAGTAATGAAAATAAATTAATAGAAGGCGAAGATTTTTATTATACGCCCGAAGGCTATAAATGTTTTACCGAAAAGTACCACCTAAAAAAAGGCTATTGCTGCAAAAGTGGTTGCCGACATTGCCCTTATGGATTTAATAAAAAAACGGGAACTATTAAAAAGTAGACAGTAATCAGTAGGCAGATAAAAAATTACACCGTATAAAATGACTTTCAAAGAACAAATTCAACAGGGAATTCCAACTATATTACCGCTGCCAAAACCGTTTGAAGGCAACCTTAATCACGCTCCAAAACGAAAAGAAATTCTTTCTACAGAAGAAAAAAAATTGGCATTGCGCAATGCCCTTCGCTATTTTGAACCACAGCATCATGCCGAATTAATTCAGGAATTTACCGAAGAATTAAAAACCTACGGTCGAATTTATATGTACCGTTTTCGTCCCGATTATAAAATGTATGCTCGTCCCATATCGGAATACCCTGGAAAATGCGAGCAAGCCAAAGCCATAATGCTGATGATTCAGAACAATCTGGATTATGCTGTGGCACAACATCCTCACGAATTGATTACTTATGGCGGAAATGGTGCCGTTTTTCAAAACTGGGCTCAATATTTATTGGCGATGCAGTATCTATCCCAAATGACCGAGAAGCAAACACTTGTCATTTATTCTGGGCATCCAATGGGATTATTTCCTTCTCACAAAGAAGCACCACGAGTTGTAGTAACAAACGGAATGGTTATTCCAAATTATTCCAAACTAGACGATTGGGAGAAAATGAATGCGCTTGGCGTTTCGCAATACGGGCAAATGACCGCCGGAAGTTATATGTATATTGGCCCGCAAGGCATTGTTCACGGAACCACAATAACCGTTTTGAACGGTTTTAGAAAAATAAAAACCAATCCCAAAGGTGGCTTATTTGTCACTTCAGGATTAGGCGGAATGTCTGGAGCACAACCAAAAGCAGGAAATATTGCAGGTTGCATCACGGTTTGTGCCGAAGTCAATCCGAAAATAACGCACATTCGCCACAGTCAAGGTTGGATTAACGAAGTTATTGAAGACCTAGACAAATTAGTAGAAAGAGTGCATTTGGCGAAAGCCAATAAAGAAATTGTTTCCATCGCCTATTTAGGAAATGTAGTCGATGTTTGGGAAAAATTTGACCAAGAAAATATTCATATCGATTTGGGTTCCGACCAAACTTCTTTGCACAATCCTTGGGCTGGAGGTTATTATCCTGTGGGAATTTCGTTTGAAGACGCCAATGATATGATGGCCAACAATCCTATTTTATTCAAAGAAAAAGTCCAAGAAACCTTAAGACGACATACTAATGCTATTAACAAACATACCGCAAAAGGAACCTATTTTTTCGATTACGGAAATGCTTTTCTGCTAGAAGCTTCTCGCGCCGGAGCTGATGTTATGGCTGAAAACGGGATTGATTTCAAATATCCGAGTTATGTTCAGGATATTATGGGGCCAATGTGTTTTGACTATGGATTTGGTCCATTTCGCTGGGTTTGTGCCTCAGGAAACCCGGAAGATTTACAAAAAACCGATGCTATTGCTTGTGCCGTTTTGGAAAAAATTCAGCAAAATTCACCTGTAGAAATCCAACAGCAAATGGCGGATAACATTCAATGGATAAAAGGCGCACAAGAAAATAAATTAGTCGTGGGTTCGCAAGCTAGAATACTCTATGCGGATGCCGAAGGGAGAATGAAAATTGCCGAAGCTTTTAATCAAGCGATTGCAAATGGAGAAATTGGCCCTGTGGTTTTAGGACGCGATCATCACGATGTTTCGGGCACGGATTCACCTTTCAGAGAAACTTCCAATATTTATGACGGTTCTCGTTTTACTGCCGATATGGCGATTCAGAATGTGATTGGCGACAGTTTTCGGGGAGCCACTTGGGTTTCTATTCACAATGGAGGCGGTGTAGGTTGGGGCGAAGTCATTAATGGTGGATTTGGAATGGTTTTAGATGGTTCTGCAGCAGCTTCAAAACGTATTGAATCGATGCTTTTTTGGGATGTCAATAACGGAATTTCCAGAAGAAGTTGGGCGCGAAACGAAGGTGCTATTTTTGCCATAAAAAGAGCGATGGAAACACAACCTTTGTTGAAAGTAACTTTACCTAATATTGTAAACGATGAATTGTTTGAAAATTAATCACTGATTTACCCTTTAATTTTTTGGTTAAAATCGGATTCTTTTTCGATTACTTTTCCTTCGTATTGCAGTTTCCAACCCATTGTATTGGTCAGAATCAGCATTTTTGAAAGTTCCGAAATCAATCGGTTTTGAGCATTGGTTTTCAAAGAGGATTTTTGAATTTTCTTGGCTAGATTGGCTCGAACCATTTTATTTATTTTGTTGTAATCATCACCAGTAAAAGGGTTCATTTGGCTTTGTTCGACATCATAATATTTAATATCAGGTGAAATTTTTATTTCTTCTTTTGGAATATTTACAATAGTGATGGTCTTGTTTTTTTCGTCGATATCGTATTTCATTTGGTGCAAATCATAAGCAACAGTCACATCGGCATTGACGATAACAATAGCTTTTTTTTCAAAAGAAACTGCGCCCATCAAATATTCATCTTGATCTTTATAGGTAATCACTTCGGCAAAATGTCCTTCGGTAACGACCAACTTTCCAACATTTACAATTTGCTGCTGAATAAGATTGGTATTGTAATCCATTGTTGAATCGTCTTCTTTTTTGAATTCACAAAATTTGAAAAGTAGAATAATGGAGACTACGGCAACAATTGCAATGATGATTCTGTTTTGCATTTTTATTTTTTTTTATAAAAGTATTAAAAAAAGCCGTTCGGTAAAAACGGCTTTAATTTTATTTTCGATTTTGAATTAAATATTATTCATCAATTTCGACGAGTAGATACAATTCATATTTACCATTATTCGATTGCTCTTTTTTATACATTTCAATATTGATAAATGTGTTAGAATAGATTGCATTTTCTATTGATTTAAACTTAACCTCTTCTAAATGCCCCTTTGTGTAATAATTATCTTTTATATTTTTATACTGTTTTGATTTTTTGATGTCTTTTATAATTTGGTCATATTCATTGTCTCTATCTTTGATGTTGTCGAATTCAAATGATCGACTACAACTTTTAGCGTCTAAATATCCATTATCAAAAGAAGTAACATTGAACCGTTGTAAATATGTTGTCAAGCAATTATCTTTATAATAAATTTTCAATCCCTTTACTTTGTCATTTTGCTCTCCAAGTATATCATCAGTGAAATTATTTTGTTCTGCTAATTCAATAATTTTTGTTTTATATAAGTTATTGCACAAATCGACAATGTTGTCATATTGTTTGTAGCCCTTTGTTTTTTGTTCTTCGGTTACTTGATTAAAATATTTTGGATGCTGGTTATTTTTGCGATATGCAATGGCTTCGGCTTCTCGTTTTGACTTGTCTTTTTCCCATTTTTCACTGGCAATTTTCGATTCTATTTCTTGTTGCTTTCGGACCTCTAATCTTTGTTTTTTGGTCATAAAACTTTTGTCTCCGAGTAAACTTTTATCCTCTTCAATTTCTTTTTTACGATTTAATTTTTGATTAATTTTTAAACTCTTTTCAACTATACTTTTATCATTTGGCAATAATCTTTTTTGTAATTCCAATCCAAATAATGTTGAAATTCTTATAAATTTATAGTTGTTTATGTTATCATCACAAGTAAATGCTAAATAATCGGTTGTTGTTTTTGTCAGTTCTGTTTTGCTTTTAACTGGTGTTTTTGAATTTGAATTATAGGTTTTAAGTGCTAATTCATTTTTGTCGAAAACAGCATATAATGCAGCTAAAAAAATACGGTTTTTGGTTTTTTCAGCCTCTGATTCTGTAACCGTTTTTAAATGATTTTCTAAAACATCAAAAGATTTTTCTTCATTCCCATTTAAGTAATATACATAAGCTAATGGAATAGACCACTCTTTTTGCGTTTTGTATAGGTCTTCTATTTCTTCTACTGATTTTTCTTCATACATTAAAAAAGTACAATATGTTTTCAAACTATTTATTTCATTTTTTGTTTTCTGATCGGTATTATCGGGGATCCTAAAATTTTCATAAGCTTTTTGATAGTTTTCATCATTAAAATAAATATAGGCTTTTTTTAATAGTTCACTGGAATGATCAGCTCTAGCATTGGCCCTTTGGTATTTCATATCAAAATAGGACATATAGCGATCCAAAGCCTCAAGCCGTTCTGAGGATGGCAATGAGGTGTCATCAGCTGTATCTAAATAGCCTTGAATTCTTTCTACTTCACTTCTATTATTGGCATTTATCCTATCTTCTTCATTCTTTTTTTTAAGATCTTTTGCAATTTTAGCAGCCTCAAGTTCGGCTTGAGTATAAACAACTTTTTTGTTGCTGTTTTTTACATCTTCCCAATGCTGGGCTGCTGAAACACCAGTACCTGAATTAGTATTACTTGCAGAACTACCACTATTACTTGAATTCACATTAGCTCTATGAGCAGCATCGTTTTGATTCATACGATCTTGACGCATTTGTTCTAAACGGTAAGTATCTGGTTTATGATAAGCATCGCCATATTGAGAGTAAGCCAATGATGAAAAAAATATCATCAAATAAAACAACTTCTTCATACTTAATGAATTATGATTTTTTTAGTACTAATTTGATTTCCTTTTTGAATTTGAAGCAAATAAACGCCTTTATCTAAATTAGCGTTTTGAGCAACATCTACTATAGAAACTTCTTTAACCACTTGGCCTAAAATATTAAAAATCGTCGCCTTAGCTCCAACAAAACTTTCAGGAACTTGAATAGTAAAATCACCATTTGAAGGATTTGGGTAAATGGTTACTTTAGATTCATTAAAATCCGATATGGAAAGTGCCGAAAAATTCATTACCGAAAAAGGTGAAAAACTGCTAATTCCCGTTGCCAAAAGTGTGTAAGGATTACTTCCTGAAACGGTTCCCGAGGTTTCTTGCATCCAATTTCCGCTTACAAAATGTCCTATTTTGGCGGTATTTCTAACAAAAGTCCCGTTTTCTTGAGTTAAATCCCAGCCTAAATTCAAGTTGACATTGCTTCCGCCAGCAACTGCTTCTGCAATTTCCCAAGTGACATTTACAGCACCATTTGTCGTGCCTGAAATCCCATCGGAAACTCGAGCAGAAAAGGTATCGGAAGTTCCTGAATTTGAAAGAGAAACCGGATTGTAATTAGTCGTAGTTCCTATTGGCAAAGAAATTGTTCCTCTGGCTGCATCTAGATTTTCGATGTTTACTGTTCCAGTTCCGTTGGTTACAATATAATTGGTGGCATTTCCAGATACCGAAGATGCTGCCCCTTTTAGGTTTAAATTGTTGTTATTTAAAGTGATTTTTGCTCCTAAACTTGTTGTTCCATATAAATTGACACTTCCATTCGAAATTGTAACAGGAGAATTAATAAGAGCATTATTTGCAGCAACATTTGTATCTACATTTACATTAAAACCGCTCGGTATTGTTATAGCATCTACTGAAGTTGGTGTAGAACCTGCATTCCAATTACTTGCCTGATTCCAATTATTTGAAGTAGTTCCATTAAAGGTATAATCTTCACCTATTTTATAAATGCTAAAACCGCCTGTTTGAGAGCCAAATTTTGCAAAAACAAATAAATCATTGTTGATAGAGAAAAAGCCTTTTGGACCCGAACTTCCTGAGCCCGCAATGATGTCAGCAAATCTTTTGGTTCCATTTTGCGTACCATCAGAAGCCCATAACTCTTCATTAACAGTTCCTTCTGCTGCTGCAAACCAAACCTTGCTTTTGTGCGAAAATCCAACACTTAATAAATTCAATTGAGAAGTTGTAAAACTTGTTGCCGTCGGACTTTGGTATCCATTAAACTTAAATGAATTAATACCAGTATTCACAATTAATCCATCAGTAGTTTTATAAACATAGCTTATTGCAGGAATGTTACCTATTTCGTTTATTGCTTTTGTGGAAGCATTTGTTCCTTGAGATGCGAAATAAAAATCCCAATCAATAAAAAATCCTGGTGCTAATTCTTTTTTGCCTTTACCTGGGAAATAAATATAATTTTCATCATTATAAAAAACAATTTGAACTCCTGGTGCTTTAATATTTTGATTGCTTGAGTTTTTTAACAAAACAGTTCCTGAAATTGTTCCATCGGTAACATAAAGCACATATCCGCCTAGAGTGCCATCATTACCATAAAAATAAAACTTGTTTTGAAACACTTTGCCAAAAAATTTTGCTGGAGTATTGTTATTAATATACTGACCGTGATAAGGAATACTAAAAAGTTTTACAGTACCATTGCTTGTCCCATTTGTTTTCCATAAATCACCTGATGTTGTAGCTTTAGAAATATTAGTTGTAGCAACAAATAGAAGTTCTCCATTTAAATTTTCGATGGTAGATTTGGTTGGCGTATATAATTTTTCACCTAAAGAGGTAAGAACAGGAAACGTTCCTACTGAAGTTCCATCTGTTTGCCAAAGATGATAATTATCGGTAGTGTTTGTTCTTCCGTTAAAATAGATTAATCCTCCTATATTTTCCCCAAAAGAATCATCTAAAACATCAATACTTACTCCTGTTGACGATAAAATTTCAACTGTAGAAACAGTAGTTCCTTCACTTTTCCATAAGCGCATAATTTGTGCAGTTGGATCTATTCCTAAAAAAATTAGTTTATTTCCAATAAAATTATTTGGAGTTCTATTTACTTCTTCTGTTCCTAAAACTTGCAAAGTTGGTGCGAGCCTCATTTTAGGAAGGCTTCCAGAGCTTGAAGTATTAAAACTTTTTATGTTGGTAAAACTTCCAGTTCCTGTAGTTACTAATAAATTTGTGTTAGAAGAACTTTCCATTACATACAAATAATTGGCATTTTTTGCTGTAAATGAATAGGCAGCTCCATTAGCTCCAGTATATTCTGTAACTAAATTTGGTGAAATTCCATTAGTAGATTTTAGTCCAGGATATGCTCCAAACTGAATTAAAAATTGTTTGTTTTTAAATTCCGTTAATGGTCCAATTGCGTCGGCATCGACAATCTTTACTACTTGAGAAAAACAAGAAAATGTAATGACAATAGTAAATAGGGTAATTATTTTTTTCATATGTGTTTTGTTTTTATGTTATTGCACAAAAGTAAAAAGGTCACTTGAAATCCAAAATACGTATAAATTCGTATTTCACCTAAATCAACTTATTAGTCTTAGCCTTCTGAATGGCTTCCAATTTGTTGTGAACTTGTAGTTTAGTATAAATGTTTTCAACGTGTTTGCGAATGGTTCCTGCCGAAAGGAACAAGTTTTCGGCAATGGCATTGTATTTTAATCCTTTGCTCAGTTGTTCTAAAACTTCTATTTCACGGGCTGTCAAATTGACTTCATCACAAGGTTTACAATCTTCAAAAACGATGGGTTCGCGTAATAATTTCAAGGTTTTCATCGCAATAGACGGCGTCATTGCCGCACCTCCTCCGAGGGTTTCTAAAATTCCGTCCTTTAATTCTTTTGGATTGACTTCTTTCAAAAAATAACCATCAGCCCCTGCCTTTATGGATTTGAAAATGTTTTCATCATTATCAAAAACCGTAAGCATAATGATTTTTATTTGTGGGTATTTATTTTTAATGATTTCTGTAGCCTCAATTCCGTTCATTTTTGGCATTTCAATATCCATTAAAATCAAATCGATGTTGTGATTTTTCTCTAGTTTTTCAATTAAATCTTCGCCATTCATGGCTGTAAACTTCAACGAAAAATCTTCAAAAAAAGACAATTTTTCTTGCACCGTTTTTATCAAAAATGAATTGTCATCTACAATGGCTATTTTTATCATATCAAATTGTTTTTTAACAAAAATTCAATTCGGGTTCCTTCATTCGAAGAGGAAAGATGAAATTCTCCGCCTATTTCTTCGATGCGCTTTTGCATATTTTGCAAGCCATTGCCTTTTTGGATAGTAGCTTCATCAAAACCAATTCCATTATCTTGAATGATAATTTTTAGTTGATTTTCTACTTGCTTAGCGTTGACAGAAATCACAGTGGCGTTGGCGTATTTTATAGCATTGTTCACCGCTTCCTGAATGGTTCTATACAAATTCATTCCTTGAACCGAGGTCAATTTTTGAGTTTTCAAAACGGGGTCAATGGCAAAGGAAAAACTGATTTGGTCTTTGGCTTCCTTGGCTTTTTCGATGTAATTGTTGATTCGGATTTCTAAATCGTCGAACGAAATTTCGTTGCTGTTCATTGCCCAAATCGTGTCGCGAAGTTCCACGATGGTATCTTTGGCAAAACTGGAAATATTGGTCAATTTGTTGTCTAATTTTTCGTTAGTAATATCAAAAGCATATTTTATATTGTCCACCGAGGAAATAATGAAAGTCAGTTGTGCTCCAATATTATCGTGCAAATCTCTGGATATATTCAAGCGCTGTTCTTGCAATTTGTTTTGATTTTCTATTTTAGAGATGGCTGATTTGAGTTCGAATTCTTGCTCTTGTTGTTGGTTTTTTTGTTTTTGTTGGCGGTAAATAAGCAAACCAATTACGGCTATCAAAAAAGACAAGAGTGTCACACCAATAATAATAACATTTTTTTGTTTGGCTTCGGCATTTTGGGCACTAATTTGTTTCTCCTTCTTGGCGGAATCAAATTGAATTTCTAACTCAGCAATTTTAGAATTTGTTTCAATACTGGTTAAGCTGTCTTTATATTGACTAAATTTTTTATAGTTAAATAATGATTCTTTTGTGTTGCCCAATCTTTCGTGACATTCAGAAATTGCTTTAAAGCAACTTTTCGACAAGTCTAAATAGTTATTTTTCAAGGCTATATTTAAACTTTTCTCATAAAACACAATTGCCTGACTGAACTTTTGCTGATTGAAATTCAAATCTCCAAAATAAAAATAATTCTCAGCAATGCCTATCTGATCTTTAAGTTTTAGTCTAATGTTGAATGCTCGATTTAGTAATACATTAGTTTCGCTAAACTTTTTTTGTTTCAAATAAATCAATGCTATATTATTTAAACTATAGGGAATTCCCACACTATCTTGAATTTTTTCTTTGATTAGTAAACCTTTTTTGTAAAAAAATAAAGCACTATCATCTTCCTTATTCAATTCTTTTAGATAGCCATAATTATTGTAAATACTGAGAAGTGGTTTCTGGAAATTATTATTTTCTGCAATACCCTTCCCTTTTTGCATATAATAAATTCCTTTAACTAAATTCGTTTTCTTCATTCGATACCCTAATTCTCCATACTCTAAGGCTAATTTCTCTTGATTATTAATTTTTTCATAAATTGAAATCGCTTTTAATGAATACTTTAAGTCATTATCATATTTGCCATCGTAATAATATACTAAACTCAGGTTGCTGTAACTTTCAGCTTCACCAAGACTATAGTTCATTTTGTTAGCAAGTTTTGCATTTAGCAAATAATCGTCGATTAGCGAAGCTGCTTTCTCTTGTCGTATTGCAAAGGGAATTGTATTGAGGGAATCGATTGATTGTTTGGTTTGACAAAATCCAGTAATCGAGCCTAGTAAAATCAAAAATGTAATGATGTTTCTCATAACAGAACTTCTATTTTCGTGCCGTTTCTAGTTGAATTCAACGCAACTATTTCTTAAACCATTTTTGAATAGTGCAGCAGTAATTATTTATTTCTTCATTTCTTGCTAAAATTAAAAAGCTGCCTAAAATAGACAACTTTTTTGATTCAAATTAGTTATCTAATTAAACCATTCAAATCATCAACAATTGTATTACCCACATTAACCTCTTTTGATGTTGTGGCATCCTGACGACTTACTTGTTTTACGTTACTTTCTGCTGGAGAAGACATTAACAAGTTTAAAATAAAAAATAAAATTCCCATAAAATTGTGTTTTTAAAAATTATTTGTTAAATATAATAAAATATCCCTTACTTATTTCTTGGAATACAATTCTTCAAAAATTTCGCAGTTCAAATTAAAAATAGAATAGCTCAAGGATTCGTTGGATGCCTTGAGCTTTACTCTTAAATCTTCGGAGAGTTTTACTTTTTGGTTTTGATTCTCAAGATTGGATTTCAACTCCAAAATAATTTCTTCCAGAAGCAATACACGCCTCTGGAAGTTTAAATTACTAGTTTTATAATTGACTATCAAACCAAAAATGACAAAACAAAGTGCGCCAATAATTAGTACTAAAATATAAATCATATTTTTTGATTTTATTTAATTCACAATCAGCTTTTTGGTATTTTTATTACCCGCTTTTTCAATTTCTAAAAGATAAATTCCTTTGTTTAAAGACTGATTTGTTGTTGTAGATTTTAAATCAAAATCTTTAACTTTTTGACCTAAAAGATTGTAAATAGTAGCTTTTGCACCCACTAAATTTTCGTCAATTTCGATATTGAAAATTCCTGATGAAGGATTGGGATAGATTCTTAAACTTTGATTTTCAACACTTTTGTGTTTATCTTCCACCTTTAAACTTGCTAAGCTTTTTTTCCAAAGATTTCCTCCTTGTAAAACATACAAATCCGTTGAACTCTTACTAAGAAACTTGGCAGGACTCGCACGTTCAAATCCTGAAATATCTATCCAGTCAACACCTTGATTTGTTGTATGATAAACTCCATAATCATTGCCTAAATATACATCGGTTCCAATACCTAGTATAGAATATACACCTACATTAGGAAGGCCATTCTTTACAACAGACCAATTATCACCACCATTTGTTGATTTTGCAACCTCATTGCTATTGCCATTC
>Ga0209097_10002781_pt1 | contig 13870 bp, 11 predicted proteins | sample AD_UKC052_MetaG_FD_184419 | JGI IMG/M metagenome (GOLD analysis project Ga0209097, IMG submission 184419) | Active sludge microbial communities of municipal wastewater-treating anaerobic digesters from USA - AD_UKC052_MetaG (SPAdes) (version 2) | ecosystem: Engineered > Bioreactor > Anaerobic >... | reverse complement strand
TTTGGCCCGAACGGCGCTTTCGTTTTCGGGGTGCCCATGCGCCCATCTCCGGTCACCATTATCATCTTCATTCTGGCAGGCTACTCGCTCGCCGGCCTGGGGGCGTTCGTGGGCTTCTTCAGCCGAGACGGGCAGACCGCGGGGCTCGTCACTCAGATAATCGACCCGCTCATTGTCTTCCTGGCGCCGGTGTACATTCCCGTTGAGTGTCTACCGCGGTTTCTGCAGCACACGGCGAAGCTCCTCCCGACTACATACGTTGCTAATGCCCTGCGCGCATCGGTGGCCGGCAGCCTCACGAGCCGAACCTGGCATGAGATCGGGTTCCTAGCTACATGGACGATCTTCTCACTGTGGGCTGCGTCCCGCAAGCTCGCCTGGCGTGCCGGCGAATAAGCCCCGCGATCCGCGCTACGATCACGAGCGATAGAGACTTCGCGGACTCTGTGAAGGTACGATACAATTGAGCTGCATCGATTGAGAAAGCGAGGCATGCTCATGTCTGGTATCGACAGGAAGGACCTTAAGGGTGTGTTCGCTCCCATTCCGACGCCGTTTGGCGAGGACGGGGAGGTTTCGCTGAGCGCGGTTCGCGTCAACATGGAGCGGTGGGCCAGCTCGGGGCTTACCGGGGTTGTAGTGTTTGGGTCGAATGGGGAGGCGCCTTATCTGTCGTGGGACGAGAAGGTGCGCCTGATGGAGGCGGTTATCCAGGCCAATAGCGGCCGTAAGCTGGTCATCGCGGGCACGGGGCAGGAAACCACGCGCGACACCATTCGGCTGACGCGGAAAGCAGCAGAGCTCGGGGCGCAGGCGGCGCTCGTATTGCCGCCGCACTTCTACAAGAATGCAATGACAAATGCGGCCTTGGCCGCCCACTACAGAGCCGTCGCTCATGAGTCTCCGATTCCGGTTATCATCTACAACATGCCGGGCAACACAGGCCTCAACCTGGGCTCGGAACTTGTGGCCGAGCTTTCGAATTACCCCAACATCGTCGGGCTAAAGGATAGCTCGGGCAACATCGTACAGATCGCTGAGATAGTAGCGATGGCCAAGGAAGGCTTCGCAGTGTTCGCCGGGTCCGGCAGTTACCTCCTGCCTACGCTGGCTGTTGGTGGGGTGGGAGCGACGGCTGCCGTATCGAACGTGTTTCCCGATGAGTGTGCCGCCGTCATCAGCCTGTTCGATCAGGGCGATATCCGGGGGGCGCGCGAACTGCAGCTCAAGCTAATGAAGGTCAACCGGGCAGTCACCGGCAGATGGGGCGTGCCTGGGCTCAAGGCCGCGTTGGACATCATCGGACTGTACGGCGGCCCACCGCGTCGGCCGATGTTGCCTCTGGGCGAGGCAGAACGTCAGGAACTCGCGATGATTATCGATCGGACGGGGTTTCCGAGCGGGACTGGGCTCTCCGGCGCGTAGTTCGGGGAACAGGCCGCGGAACAGATCACGCAACAAGTTGCCGCACAGGCCACGGTTTGCATCAGGGCACGGTCTCTTCCGGCGGTTCGCCGATGCTAGTATCTCGGTAGGCCAGGGCGAGCGCGCGGCGGGTTACGGTTTGGTAGTAGTCTTTCATGATGGCCATGAAGTCAGAATTGTACAGAACTCGGTCGCGTGACCAGAACTCGGGCACGCCCAGACGGCGAATGATGCCAAGGGGCGTTTCTGGGGCGGTCACGTTGATCTGTACCGATTCAGCAACTGCAACATCTCCAGTCCAGAAGGGATCGAGCCCTTCCTGGATCAGGGGAAGGAGTTGCTCTACCACGCCAGGCCCGATCTCGGATGCACTGCCGCTGCTCTGGGTTGCGCTGCCGGGCTTGCTGCCCTCGCCCTCGGCGTGATGTCCGTCGGCGTGTTCCCGTTCGCGTGCGGTGCTTGCCTCAGCGGAAGCTGCGGCGTGGGCGCGCTTTTCGCGCAGGGTTGCCAGCAGACGCTCCCTGGACATCCCTCGAAGCAGCAGGAGCAGAAATGGATCGCGGTCGAACTCCGTGCCGAGTGTGTAGAATACTGCCGCGATGTGCTTGCATGGATTAGCCCAATCAGGGCAGGTGCATGACATGTCTATATCCCGCTCTGAGTGGGGGAAGAGCTGGGTGTCGCACTGTACAAACACGTCCTCGATGTTCTCCGGCATCTCCCCGGCCAGCAGCCGGGCGGCGAACGAAGCATGCTCGGCCATGGCCGATGCTGCCCTGTCCCAGTCGGAATCGCTCAGGGGTTGGATGTCGATAGTCACCCTGTAGGGCCTTCTGCGCGACCCCTGCACGTGGGCGTCGATTCTTCCCGGGCGCACCTTTACCTCCAGAACATTGCCTTGCCGAGCGTACGTCCTTCCTCGCTGCAGGCGGCTGGACCAGCCCAGCCGTTCGAGGGCGGATGTCCATCTTTTGGCCCACCATGTGCCGCCGAATTCGTCTTTTCTGGCCATGCACGGATCTCCTCTCTTGCCCTGTCTTCGTTGCTGCCTCGGCTGTCTCAAGCGGCATCTCTAGTCCTGGGTTTCGTCCTCTTCAGCAAGGCTTTCGCGTCTCAGCACGAACAGGTCGCGGAGCTGGTCGGTGGACATCTCGGTAATCCAGTCCTCGCCTGTGCCGATTATCTCCTCTGCCAGGGCTTTTTTCTCCTCTATCAGCTGGTCGATGCGTTCCTCTACTGTCCCGGCCGTCACGAACTTGTAGACATGCACGTTCTTGGTCTGGCCTATGCGGAACGCCCGGTCGGTGGCCTGGTTTTCGACGGCAGGATTCCACCAACGGTCAAAGTGGAAGACGTAGCTTGCGCGCGTCAGATTGAGCCCCGTGCCGCCGGCTTTGAGCGACAGGATGAAGACGGGCGGGCCGGCAGGATCGTTCTGGAATCGCTGGATCATCTTGTCCCTGGCCTTCTGCGGAACCCCTCCGTGCAGGAACAAGACCTCACAGTCGAGAGCTCGCGACAGATATGTCTGGAGCATCGACCCCATCTCGGCGAACTGGGTGAACACCAGCGCCCGGTCGCCCTCGCCTATGGCTTCCTCCAGCATCTCCGCGAGTCGCGTTAGTTTGCCGGAGCGATTGTCGAGACTGCTCCTGTCGTGCAGAAACTGGGCAGGGTGGTTGCACACCTGTTTCAGCTTGAGCAGTGTGGATAGGATAATCCCTCTGCGTTCCATCCCCGATGCGCTCTCGATTCTGGCGAGCATGTCGCGTACGACCGCCTCATACAGGGTAACCTGCTCTCTGGTGAGACTCGGGTACACCTTCGCTTCCTGCTTCTCGGGCAGGTCCTGGATGATCCGCGGGTCGGTTTTCACGCGGCGCAGTATGAAAGGACGTGTCAGATTGCGCAGGCGACTGGACGCCTTTGCGTCTCGGTATCGCTCTATCGGGATCGCATAGCGCTGCCTGAAATCTGCGAATGATCCCAGGTAGCCGGGGTTCAGGAAATCCATGATCGACCACAGCTCCGAGAGGCGATTCTCCACGGGCGTGCCGGTCAGGGCCACGCGGAATCCGGCGCTCAAACGGTGGGCGCTTCTGCTCTGTTTCGCCTCGGGGTTCTTTATGTTCTGCGCCTCGTCGAGCACGACTGCATTCCATCTGACCTGGCTGAGAGTTGTCTCATCGCGGGGCAGGAGGGCGTACGTTGTCAGCACCACGTCGCAAGCCGCGGCGGCAGGCTCAAAGTCGTCGGCTGCCAGCCTGCATGGGCCGTGATGCACCATGACGCCCAGTGATGGTCCGAACCTCGCCAGCTCGCGCTGCCAGTTGCCCACAACTGAGGTCGGACAGACGAGCAGGGTGGGCGCACGGAGCGTCCCTTCCTCTTTCGCACGGAGCAAGAGCGCGATCATCTGGACCGTCTTGCCGAGCCCCATGTCGTCAGCCAGGCAAGCCCCCAGTCCATACCGCTCGAGAAAGGCCAGCCACGACAGGCCGCGGATCTGGTACGGCCTGAGAGTGCCGCTGAGCGTGCGGGGTTCGGGCAGCTCTTGAATCCGCTCTCCGGCCGCAAGACGCGATGTGAGATCGGCCAACGCCTCATCCATGTCGATGCCTACAACCGGAAGACCTGCCTCGCCCGGGCGTGGATCAACTTCCGGGCCGATTGCAGCTGCTCCGGTATCTGGCCGGGCATCTGCCCCGGCGTCGGTTCCGGCAAGCGACATGGCCAACACATCGCGCACGGTAAGCCCGCGGCGGCGGGCGCGCTGTTCCCAAAAGGCGATTGCCGATTCGACCTCCTTGGCGTTGATCTCGACCCACTCGCCTCTCACCTTCACCAGCGGGACCTTGAGATCGGCCAGCCGACGGAATTCCTCCTTGCTCATGACCTCATCGCCCAGGGCCACCTGCCAGTCGTAATCAACTAGACTATCCAGGGAGAAGCGAGGCGCGACAGTGGCCTGGCCAGCGCCGGCGTCGTGCGTGAGGTTGGACCGTACCTTAAGACGTACTCCCAGCCTGGCAGGGCCGCCCGAGATTCGTTCCCACCAGGGCGGCGTAAGCACTCCCAGGCCGAGCTGCTCAAGTTGTGGGGAGACCTCCCGCAGAAACGAGTAAGCTTCGACTGTGGTGAGATCGCAGGATTCAGGCGTTGCGGTGTCGAGGCTTGTCTCTATAGCGGGGAAGTAACGCGCGGCCTGACCGAGGTCTGCAAGCAGACGCTCGTGAGGGTTCTCAAACCGCCTGCCCAGGAAGCGCAGCATGCCGCCGCTTTCCTCCCATACCCGGGCTGCCGGCACTAGCACGCTGGGGTCGTCGGCGGCCTGGAGGTAGTAATGGAGCGTCCAGACGTCAGAGTCGGACTCGATCGCACACTCAGGGTCCGGCGAGCCGGTTCCAGTATCAGGCGGTTCCAGGCGAAAACAGGTGCGGAAACCGCTTGTGGCCGAAGGCGAGGGCACGGGGGAGGCAGGAGCCTGACTCAGGCTAGCGGCGGCTATCCAGTTGCCGATGCCCCGGCGGATCGAGTCGAGTCGGGCCGGCTCCAGCCGGATTCCGGGCTTCTCCTTGTTGAGGCTGCATATCCAGGCGCAGGCCGGACGCTTGTTGCTGAGCATGACCATCTCCAGCAACCGGCGCTCGGCGTCGTCAAACTCCTGCCTGGCAATGGAATCGGCCCACCGGATGTTGCGCTCCATAGCAAGCATGCCCCTGACAGTCTCGTCCATTGAGGCATCTATGAAGCTGCGCAAGATCACGTCTGAAGGCTCGATCCGGGCTGGTTCAGACTCCTCCATCGGCCACACGGCCCTGCATAGCAGGGGCATGGCGTCGGCGAGTGCGCGAAAGCGCGACACGTCCTGAGCGGATTCCCACAGCGGACGCCATACGGCTCTCATTTGCGAATCATCTGCGGACGCGCAGATGTCGGGGACGAACTTCTGCCTGGCCATTAGCTCAAGCGTCAACTTGGACGCCTGTGCCCAGAAGGCGAAATCGCTGCCGGGAGTGGTCGCGAGTCCTGGTTTGCCGAATGCACCACAACGCCCGGAAGGGTCGTCGCCTCCATCGTCTCGGCAGGATTGTGGCAATACAGTGAGCAGACGGACGGCATCGAGTGCTGCAATGCTCACTCCAGTGGCCTGGAAGAAACCTGCGTTGTGCAGGCCGTTGGACCCCCCGTTGGCTATCCGCCGTTCGAGGCGCGCGGTCGGCAGAACACGCCGTGCCTGCTGGAGCAGAGCGGGCGACGGGGCGGGATACCCGTCTTCCGCAGGGAGCAGCATAAGGGCGTTACTCTTCTTGGGCTTCTGCACTAGCCTTGCGCTGGCGCGCACTGCGTCGGGCCCGGCCCCCGACCCTACCGTGCCCCGATTGCGATTCAGGCTACAGCCGGCAGCGTCCACAAGAAGGGCGAATGCCTGCATCAGCTCAGTGGCAGAAGCCTGAAACGGATGCCCGGGGAAGGGACCCTTGCGACCGCGCAGTTTCAGACCCAAACGCTCGGGCGATTCGCCCCATATGAAAAGGCGCCCTCCGGGCGCCGGCGCGGCATGATTCTCTGCGGGTCCACTTGCCGTGTGTACTGCCTCTGCGGCCGCGTCAGCTGAAGGAAGCCAGGATGCGTGAAGAATCAATCTGTCTCACCGTCCATAAGTGAAGCTTAGCACAGGATTCGCCGCAGCAGCAAGGGGGCATTCCGAGCGAACACGGCGCTTTCTTGCCGCATCCCGTCTGGGAGTAGAGGAGAGCATAGACACAGGAGCAGTGCAGGCAACGCAGATCATGCGGATCGGGGGCAGGATGTTGAGCGAGACACTGGTGGTCATGGTTCGGGCTGTGATCGGGTTCTTCACTCTGCTGATCTACACTCGGATGCTCGGCAAGCAACAGCTCAGCCAGCTGACGTATTTCGACTACATCCTCGGCATTACCATTGGATCCATGGCTGCGGCGCTCACGACCGATCTGTCATCGACGGCGTGGCCTCACTGGGTTGGGCTGACCGTGTGGACGGCGGCGGGGCTTGCGATGCAGTGGGTCACGCTGAAGTGGAGGTTCGCGTCCAAGTATATCGACGGCGAACCCACGGTCGTGATCATGAATGGGAAGATAATGGAAGGCGCCATGAGGAAGCTGCGTTACCGTGCATCCGATCTCATGGAGCAGTTGCGTGTGAAAGATGTATTCGACATCGGCGAGGTGGAGTTCGCGATACTCGAGACCAACGGGACACTGTCGGTGCTGAGAAAGACCCAGTTCCAGCCCGTTACGCGTAGCGATATGAATGTCTCCACCCAGTACCAGGGCATCGGGACCGAGCTGATATACAGCGGCGTGGTATTCGATCAAAACCTGAAGCAGGTACATTTGGACCGTTCGTGGCTGGACGCCGAACTCAGGAAGAAGGGGATACACGATTCCCGAGATGTCTTCCTCGCCGTCCTGGATACGTCGGGCAACTTGTATGTGGACAAATACCGCGACCGCGTGGAAAGCCCGGTGGATACGGGCGACTTTCCGGGACCTTACTGAGACTGGAGGCTGGCGCCGTGCTCAAGCGTATTCTCCTTGTTGCGCTGCCGGTGGGCTTGATCGCCCTGTTCATCGCGGTGATGCTGTCGGCTGCGGTACTCAAGCATCCGCTTGGGAGTGACGACGATGTGCCGGCGTGGCTTTCGCGGGTCGAGTCGCACGTCATGGCCGAGCAGTGGCACGAGGCGCTCGAAGGGGCCCGGAAGCTGGCCGATGCGTTCAACAGGGTGACCGTGCGGGTTCAGTTCTCGGCCCAGTTCCATGACATACTCGATCTCAGGGCCGCAATATCGCGGGCCGAAGGGTTCGTAAAGGCCCAGAGCCGGGCTGGGGCAATGGCGGAACTGGCCGAGGCGAAAACCCTCTGGGATAGGATCGGCAGTCGTCACTGAGTCCCGAGCGTCTGCAGGCAGAAAGACGCGGGTGTCGAAATACGAATCCGAACACGGATCGTGAGCGCGGATTCCATGCTTGGATGCTGGGAGACGAGTATTGCGATGTGGGCGTTGCATTGTTGAGCACTGGAGGTGGCTTGGGTGGAGACGCGCGCGACGCGCAGGCGAGGCCGGACCCGACGTCGGCTCGCTCTCATCGGCGCGGTGTTCGTGTTGTTGGCGACTGCGGCGCTGACTGGGCCAGTTGGGGCAGAACGAGCGGACGAGGTCGACCTTGGGAGCATCGCAGGCATCATTTGCGAGCTAAGCTCGCCTGCGTACGGGGGGCGCTTGACCGGAACCGATGGGAACTGGGCGGCAGTCAAGTATGTGGCCGACTGCTTCGAACGTCTGGGCCTTGCGAGCCCCGATGGGCTTGATGGGTATTTACAGCCGTATGTCCAGCCTACAAGACTTATGCGTAGCCCGCCCTGTCTCGAAATCCTAGACGCATCGGGGAGCATCGCACGCCAGTTCAAGTTCATCACGCAGTTCTCCCCATCTACGGCGCCTGGCTGCAGGATCAGCGGCGAGGTTGTGGCCCCTGGGGTGATTCTGGAGCATGTCGACGATATCGACAGAGTGCGCGGCGAGGCGGTGCTTCTGGTCCCGATGAAGCTTGCGGGCAATCCAACCGAGATCGAGGCAGTCATGAGACGCGTCACGTCTTCCTCGGGCAGAGATCAGGCCCGGTTTTCCGGCGTCATTCTGGAAGTCGACACGTCAGGCAGGGGATACTTCCCGGTAGTGCCGCTCGTAGTTCCGGGTTCGCTTTCGACGGATCGGAACGAAGGGGGCAGACAGCGGATGGGTGAACCGGCGGTGAACGAGCCCATGGTGTTCACCTGTGACAGCCCGACCTTTGCGGACATAGCTGCTTGGTCAGCCGCGACCGCAACCGCCGATTCCCATTCCGGGACAATACGCATGTCGATGGACTACTCCGTCGAGCCAGTGCGTACAGCCAACGTGGTAGGAGTGCTTCCAGGTGGCGGAGCGGCCCCGGCGGGCGCGCGCCGCATCATCGTTGGGGCGCACCTTGATCACGTGGGCAGCAATATGGACGGCACCTATAACCCCGGCGCTATGGACAACGCGTCGGGGGTGGCCGCGATGATCGAGATAGCGAGGGCGATCTCGGCTAGCCCAGCTCGTCCGCAGCTTACCGTGGTCTTCGTGGCTTTCAACGGCGAAGAGCAGTACATGTACGGTTCGCGGCACTATGTGTCGGAACCGTGCTTGCCTCTTGGCGAAGCGACCATGATTAACATCGATACGGTGGGATCGCCGCGAGGGGTTCTCTTGCAGATCGAGAATACCGCAGGCCTCGACACTCAGCTGGTTCGAGACTTGTGTAGCGCTGCCGCCCAGCTCGGGATCGGGTTCCGCAAGTCGGCAAGCAGTGGGACCGACCATTCGTCGTTTGCCAACGCTGGCGTCGAGGCGGCCAACCTGATTCAGCCGGACTTCGCCGGCGGTTACCACGGCCCAGGAGACACTGCCGACGGGATTGACCCGGGCAGGGTGGCCGAGGTAGTCAGGCTGGTCCTGGCGTATATCAGAACGGCCAGAACCGCTCCACCAGACTGAGGATGATCTCGAAGGCGATCAGCAGTATGACAGCCACTTCGAGGCGAGTGCCTCGCTTGGCGTGGTACAGGTCTGCGAACACTTGTGTCATGTCGAGCAGTGTCTGAGTCTTATGAGAGATCTTCTCATAGCGGTCCGGCAGCTCGAACAGGCGCTCTAGATCCGAGTAGAGTTCCTGCGCTTCCTGGTTGCGCCAGACAATGTCCGGCTTTTCGAGTATCATAATGTACGAAATGCTGCTGTAACGATAGCTCAGGATCCGCCCAGATAGCTTGGCCAGGCGCTCGTCGCTGATTGAGAGCGAGCCCCTCTTGAGCTGAGTGATGAACTGCTCTACATCGTCAAACAACCTGCTGATCTCGTCCTCTATGCGCTCCATGGCAGTAGACTTAGCAAGGATCACCGCGACTAGTTGACGGTAGTAGTCTTTCATCTCGGGAGCTATGAGTTCGTCGTAGGTTACCGAGGACTCGTCGCCGGAAACAGTCAGCTTGTAGTCGTCTACATACTCCACCCGGGTGAATTCGGCAAGATTGCGGTCGAGCTTTTTCAGGTAGGCTATGACATCCATGATGTCGCTGTCGGCGCAGTTGACGAAGACCAGTGTCCCGAAGGAGAACAGGTACACTCCCTTGCTGGCAGGCTGGGGCAGGATACCCTCCAGATGGCTCTCGGAGAGCGACAGGGTATCTTCCCAGGAAAACGGACGCTCTATGCCGAACTGCGAAGCAATGGCGGTGAGGTTCAGCTCTCGCGATACCGCCACAGCTTTGAACAGAGTCGGGTTCACAGCGACCACCTCTCTGCGGTTTTCCATATTATATCATGCCTGTGGCGAGACAGTCAGGTCAGGAAATGGCAATCGGGAGATGACAGCGGGGGAGGCGCCGATCATGCGTTTGTCCTCAGGACCAATGCGCCGGCTTGCCGCTGATATCGCTTCGAGCACGTCCACACCGTGGATCATCATGGGCGACTTCAACGCGACACCTACCCATGCGCTGGAGACGGCCTTGATGTTGCGCGAGCATAACGATACGTACGCTCTCCACCGAGTTCTGGTAGACAGCAGGTGGCTGGCGGCGCAGGGACCCTTTGAGCGCGACTATCTCAAGGGGGGCTATACGATAGGCGTGTTCGATCCCAGCGCCCGCATCGACTACATATTCGCTTCTCACGATATCGGAGTCGTGGGCGAGATCGGCGCGGCCCGCGTGCCCCGGACCCCGGCCTCGGACCACCTGCCATACGTAGTCACCCTGGAACTGCCCGGTAAGCTGGCAGGACAGGCTCAGCTAGCGGCCACGGTAGCCGGTGCGACTGCCGAGGCTGTCGGTTCGCGCGTTCCCAGCTCGATTCGCCCGCTTCCACCTTCGCAAGATGGGCGCCGGCCGTTGGTTGCCGTTATGCAGAGCCAGGACGTGAAGGCATGGTATGAGGATATGGGTTGGTATTATGAAGACGACCTCGACATGATCATGGAGATGGCAGCCGGCATTGGGCCTGATGGACCCGAGTGTGCGCTCGTCCCGGCAGACAAGCTTGATGGCCTGGCCGCTCGGGTATCTGAAAGGCCGGTTCTGTTGATGCTTTCCAATGTTAGGCGGATGTCGGAGCGCCAGATGCGGGCGGTGAGGGACTTCGTGGCAGCCGGAGGTAGGGTGCTAGCCACGTATCAGACTTCTCTCAAGACTGAGACTGAGGCTATTGCGGGCGAATACGGGTTTGGCCTGGCTGATCTGTTCGGCGCGGAGTTGGCGGGGTGGACCGGTGTATCGCCGTTGCATGACGCGATTATTCCGGTAGATCCGGGCGAGGTGGATTCCGGTGCTGATGCATACGCGTTGGCCGGCGCCATCTGGGAAGGCATCGAGGGCCCAGTGAGGTTGCGCGTGCCCGAAGGGATGGTCGTAAAACCCTGGCCGGGCTCGGTCGTGTTGGGCCAGTGGTCTAGCCAAAGCGGTGCGCCGTCCGGGGCGTTGCGTCTAAACGCCGCCATCGTTCTGCATGGCCCCGTCATGTACGTCGGCGCAGAACTGCTGAGCTGGGACGCGCTGCAGGAAGACTCGGCGCGGGCGCTTGCCGCCAATATCATCAGGTTCATGCTAGGCGTCGATCGCTAGCCGGCTAGAACTGGGGAAGCTGCGCCTCAGGCGCGAATACCACGCCGACAAGGCCTGGGCCGGTGTGCGCTCCCAGTACCGGAGCGATCGGACTCACAGGCAGCCAGCGGCATTGGAATATGCGGTCGAGGCCTGCGCGCAAACGCGCCGCGCCTTCAGGGCACAGCCCATGCAGCACCTGCATTCTCATTACGGTGTTGGCCGGGTAGGCCGATGCCGCCATGTTCACAATAGCGTCAATGGCACGGTCCAACGTTCGGGTCTGTCCGCGAGTGACATAGGTGCCTCCGACCTTCTCCACTCCGATTATGGGCTTGATGTTGAGTATCGATGCGACTAACCCCTTCAAGTGGCTGATGCGGCCGCCGTGTATGAGGTACTTCAGTGTAGAGAGCGTGTACAGTGTGTCGGTTGCGGCGGTTATCCGTTGCAGCATTCCGACGATTCGGTCAATACCCCATCCTGCCTTAGCGGCGCGCGCGGCGGCCTCTACATGCCATCCCTGCGCCCCGGACAGGGTCCTGGTATCGTATATGGTAACATTTGCTTCAGGCACCATGCTGGCTCCCATGCGAGCGGCGTTCACTGTGCCGCTAAGCCCTGAGGATATGTGGACAGACAAGATGTCCGGGTCCGTGCGCGCCAGATTTCGATATAGTTCGGCAAAGTCCCCGGGAGACGGCTGCGATGTACTAGGCATCTCTCCGGTGCGATCGAGAAGCTCATAGAATTCCTGGACACTGATATCCACACCGCCCCGGTACACTCGTCCTCCAAGCGTAATCGTGAGAGGAACATAATGAATATCGAGGCCTTCTCGCTGCTCGGTGCTGATGTCTGCTCCGTGATCTGTGACTATCTGCATGCAATGGTTCCTCCAGCGGTCTTTGATGAGTCAATAGTATCACCGATTATCCGCGCATACCAGTACTCCTTGGCAAGCGTCAATTCGAGAGGATGCCGAGCATCGACATCAGGGATCGGGCTGCCATCGACGAGTTGCCGCCGTTCTCTCCATCCCTGTCGAACGCCTGCAGGACAGGTCGATAACAGCATAGTCGTGACAGAGCCTCCATCGTACTGTGGCGTGGGGGCCATTTGACGCTTGCCAAGCTACGACACACACAGCTATGACTTGCCCTTCTTGATGGCAGCCCATATGGCAACCGCGAGGACAAAGAGTACCGCAATCATTGCACCCCGACTCATCTAGAACCCTCCTTTCCGTCCGTGCTTGACTTTGCGATACTGCATTTCTGACCTAGCTGCACAACCAATACATAGACAGACCAAAACAGGAAATAACGTCCAGGAAACACCTCCCATTATTGCAAAAGGCGTCTCAAAGAGGAATGCATCCAGGAAGGACCCTCCCGTCATGTCCCACAATCCGGGTGTATAGTACAATAGTCTAGGCTTGAGAAATGCCAAGGGATCAACGGCGCCGGAATAGATCAGTGAGATCAATAGCGGCAAATGAGCCAGAGCCAGTGATAGCCAAAGGTTCGAGAGCCTCCTATGTCGGGCAGCCTTGGAAGCAGTATCCGAGAATATTTGAGTCTCCCCTTCTTTGTCTGTTCTCTTGAAGTATTGAGTGCCAGAGGGCTTGTTTCCTGCAATGTGTTCCCATCCACTGTCTTTGAAGAGCATTCGATAGTCTTCAAAGTCAGCAGGGCAATGGAAGTGCCTGTAATCGATTCTGATTACAGTATCTTGCGGAGGGATTTGCCAGAGCTCGTATCCGAAGACCGTTTTTCGGCTTAGACTCAGACCTTGCTTTGCCATTTCAGTAAGCCATTTCTCCTCGTTCTCAAGATCAAGAAAGAATCTGCGTTTTTTCACCATAATCCCTCCCTTGACGTGACGTGTATCATGTGAGACATCCGTTGGCAGTCCAAACATAGAACTCTCTTTCCTTCATCAGTAATCACATAGACTTTGCGCCGACTATCATCAGTCTGTACAGGTTTGACGAAGTTTCGCCTAAGCAGAGCCTCAAGGGCTCCATAGAGAGTTCCCGCCGCCATTCGTACCTGACCGTCACTGAGTTCTTCTACCTTTTGCATGATGAGATAGCCGTGGGCAGGCTTGAGCAAGGCCAAAAGAATGTAATAGGCAGTCTCTGTAAGGGGCAGGTTTTTGTCTCTCTTCACGGTGGATGTCATCTCCTGCATGAACGCCGATTATATAGCAGCACTATATATCGTAAGCATATATAGTATCACTGTATATGTCAAGGACTCAATTCCAGTCGTTCGGAAGGGATAAACACCCCAAAAGGTGAAAGATACAGCTGGGCGCCCAGGCGCCCGAATGGAGTTTCGGGTGGTGTGTTGGCCTCATGGCGCACTCATCGATTGTTGCGAGCATTGCGCAAGCTGTCGGCAACCGCAAAGGTGAGCAGGTGGCGCTGGTGGTGCGGTCGGCTGATATGGCCGCGAGGGCGCGGCGCGAGATTCTGTCGATGACGGAGTCCGGCGCCGCCCTCGTCGTTCCAATCCATACATTTGACCAATATGCGGCGGCCATCTTGCGCAGGGCAGGAGGACGGCCAAGATCTAGGCCCATCGGCGAACTGGAGCGCGAGATCGTCATAGGCCGTCTGCTCAAGGAGCGAGCCGGCTTGGGCCAGCTTGCCGCTCTGGGCCACTCTGCGGACCGGCCTGGGGTCGCGCGCGCGTTTGCCGGCGCGATTACCGAGATGAAGCAGGCTGCGGCCACTCCCGAGCGGGTGGGGCAGGCGTTGACACAAGGA